>Ga0163110_10001981_pt1 | contig 10468 bp, 9 predicted proteins | sample CRUFie1St17metaG_FD_108703 | JGI IMG/M metagenome (GOLD analysis project Ga0163110, IMG submission 108703) | Marine microbial communities from the Costa Rica Dome - CRUD Field 142mm St17 metaG | ecosystem: Environmental > Aquatic > Marine > Oceanic > Photic zone | place: Costa Rica: the Eastern...
ACCCGGAATTCCTTCAGGTGATCCGGTCCCTCCTCTTCGAGAACCCGATACACTGGGCTCTCCCGCTGGATAGCCTGAAGCACTTCCTGCAGGCGTCCCTTGGGATTGCTGGTATCTTCGCCCCCGGAAATGTTGCTCAGGTCCTCATCCATCAACCGCATGGCAACTTCGGTCGCGTGCGCCAGACCCCCGTCGAGGAAGACTGCTCCGAGGAGTGACTCGAAGGCATCAGCAAGATTAGAGTCACGGTCTCTCCCTCCACTGCCTTCCTCACCCTTCCCCAGACGGAGGTATTCCCCAAGGCCTAATCGCCGGGCACACGAAGCCAGAGCCTTTTTCGAGACCAGACTCGCCCTGATTTTTGTCAGGCTGCCCTCTGCACGATCTGGAAGGCTACAATAAAGGTGCTTTGTCAGGATGACTTGAATGACAGCGTCCCCGAGAAACTCCAACCGCTGGTTGTCCGCTGGTTCATTCCGATGTTCTGAAGCCCTGCTCGGGTGAGTCATCGCCTGCACGAGCAGGGACGAATTCTTGAACTGATAACCGAGTTTCTGTGTCAACAGGTCCATGAGGCCGTCACCGTCTTATGGAATCTCAGGCTTGCCGTAAAGGACGTTGCTTCCTTCCTTTTGTGGGCACCCGGACCCGAACCTTGATCTTTGCCCTTGAATCGTCTCTCCCGATCCTTCAGCTTTCCAACCCGGAGATGGTGGCCGTAGCTCAGTTGGTAGAGCCCCTGATTGTGATTCAGGTTGTCGCGGGTTCGAGTCCCGTCGGTCGCCCCACTCTCCCGGCTTTTTTTACCGGACTCTCGCTTAAACACTGGCGGGACACACCGTCGCCTAACAGTGATCAGCGCCCGTGTCTTGCCAGATATCCCTTCACTTGAGGCTTATTGAGCATAAGGAGGGCACACAAGGGGTAAATCGTTGAGAGAAGAAACGATATCACGCCAATCACCGCGATAAACACCTGCAAGCCTCCCACCCATCCCGGCAGCGGGGCGGAGGACTCCTCCAACATCGCAGTCACCGCCTCTCCTATAACGGGCGTTGCCACCACAAGGAAAAGGACGACGCTAACTATTTTGGCAATGAGTGAGCACAGCACATAGATATTTGAAAGCCGTAACGAAGATTGACGTCGTTTTGTCAGTGCGATGCCCGCGCGAAGAATCATAATCCCAACGATAAGGGACATCGTAATGGTAACCCAAGTGTATGCCGTCAAGTCACGATACATCTCATTCTGGATCTCCTGCAACTTGTCCGGTCCATTAGGTGGAGTGGAGGTCCACAGCCGTTGAAAAAACTGCATGGCGATCCCCCCAACAACATTCATCAGACCGAGGCCACCAAATACGATATGACACACTCCGAAGACCCTCAACCGCCCGGGCTCAATATCATCCGGGGACATGGACTGCGGCGGCTCAATCTCCTTTCCATTCATAATCACCATTAATCATGGCGGATCTGTCTTGTCCAGCCGCTCACCATGCGTAGAAATCATGCAGACATGCCGGCGGAAGTTGATCAAGCCCTAGCCACCCTTTGTGCTGGCACCGAAAAAGTTCTCTCTCCCAGAGAGCTTGAGTCCAAATTGAAGGAAGGGCGACCTCTTCGAGCCAAGCTCGGCCTTGATCCCACTTCCCCGGATATCCACTTGGGCCATACTGTGGTTTTCGAGAAACTGAGACAATTTCAAGAACTCGGCCATCAGGCAGTGCTCATCATTGGCGACTTCACTGCCGCCATCGGAGATCCCTCTGGTCGAAGCGCGACGCGCCCACCCCTGAGCCGCGAGGCGATCATGGCGAACGCTGAGACCTACACCTCTCAGGCCTTCAAGGTTCTCGATGAAGCCCGGACTGAAGTCGTTTTCAATGGAGACTGGTTCCGCAACATGAACTTTGAAAAAGTTCTGCGCTTGAATTCACGCGTCACGATGCAGCAGATGCTCCAACGGGACGATTTCCGTAAGCGCATCGACAAAGGACAGGAAGTCCGATTACACGAAGTCCAGTATCCCATTGTGCAGGGATGGGACTCCGTCGAGGTCCGGGCAGATATCGAACTGGGGGGAACTGATCAGCTTTTCAACCTGCTAGTTGGACGAGACCTGCAGAAAGAAGAAGGAATGCCTCAACAGGTCGTAATGACCATGCCTCTCCTTGAAGGCACGGATGGGGTCAAGAAGATGTCGAAGTCATACGACAATTATGTGGGAGTTTCAGATTCTCCAAATGAGATGTTCGGCAAGCTTATGAGCATCTCGGATACGCTCATGGATCGCTATTACCTTCTTCTTCTGGGGATTAGACGCGACGAGAACTTCCACCCCATGGAGGCAAAGAAGCAACTCGCGCAGCAAATCGTCACCCGCTTCCACGGCGCAGCTGCAGGTCTGGCTGCGAGGGAAGACTGGGAAATCCGGTTCTCAAAAAAAGACCTCGCGAATTCGGATCTTCCCGAACTCACAACAGGAAACCTACCGGGCGACATGACTGTCCTTCAGCTCACCTCGTATGCTTATCAAGAGGGCTTTGAAGCGACGAAGTCCAATGGAGAGCTGAAAAAACAGTTCATAGCTACCGGAGCGATCCAACTCAATGGTGAAAAACTGACTGATCCAAATGCCATTGTGAATCCCCAGTCGGGTGATATTCTTCGCCTGTCCAAGAAGCACTCAGTCCGATTTTCCTGATTCATCGAGGACTCGACATTTCTTGTTTGGTCATTCGTATTTCGAAAATCACGAACTATACTCAGGCCATGCGGTCGCTGCAGCGTCTTCTCCTCTCCGCACTTGCCGTTACCGTTCTGACGCAATGTGCGACGCGGCCCCACTTACAGACAGACCCCGCACGAGAAAAACGGCTGAGCTCTCTGGGATATGAACCACTCCGGTTAAAAAAGACGGAAGGAGACGCCCGCTATTCCGGCTACTTCCGAGTCAACGGAAAGGAGGTTCATTTACTCATCGACTCCGGGGCTAACAGCACCGATCTCAATTACGACCTTGCTAGAATCTGCGGCATAACACCTGAAAAATCAGTTAAGGTTGTCAGCAGGGGAGCTCTGGGGCGTCCAGTAACATCGTGGGTTGGCTTGGGAGCGCTGGGAGCCGGTAACGTCACCGCCACCCCGTTCCCCTTCATGTTAGCGCCCCCCTCAAAGCGCAACACCGCTACAAGCCGCTACGACGGGCAACTGGGAATCGACGCTCTCAATGGACTCGGGTCCCTCGTAGACCTCAGGGTCGGAACCCTGTGGATTCCCGGCCCGCGAGCCGGCAACACCCACCTGGAAGGTATAACGGCTCTGGGCAAGCAGGATGGACTAGGCCTCCATTTATTACCGCTTGAGACCGCGGGTCGGCTTCCGCACCTGTTAGTAAAATGCCGCTACGAAAATCACCTGCTGACATGGGTTGTTGATACGGGGGCCGAGGTAACCGTCATGGCCTCGGAAAGCGCCGACCGCCTCGGAATTCCATCAGTGGCGTCGCGCTCAAAGATCATTGATGCCTCCGGTGATCGCGCCTCTGTCCGCAGCGCAGTGCTGCATAATCTGCTTTTTGGCAGATTGCTTGTGCACGAATTCCAAGTTGCAGTAACTCCTCTGGGGCCAATCCGCAGAACCTTCAAGGACCGTTCCGGGAGACCAGTAGATGGAATTATCGGCATGGATTTTCTGGAGAAGAGTTCAGCTCTTCTCGATACTGCGTCACGAATACTCTATCTGGGAAGCCCCCCTTAGGTATACGGCGGGTGTAGGAGGTAAATGCTCACCAGCAGACCCGCATTCCCCCGAATACACCGAGCCCCCGACCAGGATAATTGGCAATTTCCTCATAGGTCCGATCCAGAAGGTTCTCCACCCTGCCGTGAAGTGAGACATTGTCATTCAACTGGTACGAGCAGTAGGCACGCAGCAGGACAACGCTATCAAGCTCCTTTCGGACTGAGGGAAATACTGAGAAATCGTTGTCTTCAACCCCCGCGCTATAAGTCATGCCCGCTCCCAACAACAACCCTTTTACGGGCTCGCTCATAAGATCGAGGCTGGCCCGGTGCCGAGCTCTTCGGACAAGGCGAGAGCCTGTGACATCATCACTGGCCTGCTGCCATGTATAGCACCCCCGCCAGCCGAGGTAATGATCACAAATCTTTCCCTGAGCACTCAGCTCAATACCGCGAGTTGTCGCCCTGCCAATATTCGCGGGGCTGAAATCGATCAAATTTCTAATCCGGTTATCAAACCAGGTAAGGTCCATGATAAGGCTCTCGGACGGCTTCCACTCCACCCCTGCATCCCAACCCCTTGAGCTCTCCGCCTTGAGGTCCGGATTACCAACAAAATTGAAAGCTGGGATCGCACCGAACAGCTCGAAGTAGGAGGGCGCACGAAAACCTGTCCCATAGCTCCCATGGAAACGGAAATCCTCTCCGGGAGCCTGCCAACTTCCCGTCGCCCGCCAGGTAAGAGAGTCTCCCCATCTCTCGAGATTCTCCCAACGTCCCCCGAGGGAGACTGAGGCTCTTGTAGTCGGCCGCCAGAGATGGTTTGCATAAACCCCATTTCTCCAGCCCTGTTCATCCACCGGCGTGGCGGTGGACTGAAACGCTGTCCACTCGGCCACGGCTCCAATCGCAGTCTCGTGCTCGCCGTTCCAACTCACGACATTCCGTAAATCGACAGAGGCCTTCTCTGCATCACTGGCAAACGGAAAATCTCCCTGTTCCTCGAACTTCTCACGATAAAGGCCTGCCGTCAGGTGACTCTTTAATCGATCATTTACCCGGTGGCTCACATACCCCGTGAGAAGAGCCGCTTCTCGCTCATCCTCTGCCGGCCCAGAAAAACTCCCCACGCTCCCAGGATTAACCAGATTGCTGAACCAACCTCGAGCCGTCACTCCAGCGATAGTCTCGGCTCCCAGATCCCGTTCCACCCGCAGGGCAAACAGATCCTGCCTGAAATCATTTTCTGCACGGTCATTCTCAGTCTGTTCCCGGCTGCCGCCAATATACCACCGGGTGCCTTCGCTACCTCCCCGGAGCTCTCCACCACCCCGAAGACTTCCAAAGGAACCCGCCTCCAGGAATAAGTGGCGCCCGGGCTCATCAGAGCCTCCACGCGTATTCAGGTCCACGACTCCTCCAATGGCCTCGCTCCCATACAAGGCACTCTGGGGTCCACGCAATACACTGATTGAAGAGTAACCAAACAAAGGGTCTCCTCCAATCAGGTTCAGTGGAAGTATGTTGGAGTCTGAAACCCTGACCCCATCAATCCGTAGCAATGTGTGGTCAGACTCCGTACCCCGCATCCGCAGAGCGGAGATTGAACCACGCTGTCCACCCTCGGAGCCAACTCCGGTCCCGGGAATAAGATGTAACGCGTTCTCGAGGGTAACAAAGCCGCGCTGCTGTAGATCCTCACCTCCCAGGATAGTTAATGCACTGCCGACAGCTTGCAACGGAGTTTCAAGACGGTTAGCCACCACCACCATCTCCTCAATTTCCTGACCCTGCGCCTGGTCCAACAGGACCGTGGCACCCAACAAGTACGTGGTAACCTTCATAGTCACCATGAATGTATTCTTCACTGGATAATCTGCTCTACAACCCGTCGCTCGCGGGCATTTTGAACTTCTTCTCAGGCTGGCAATCTGGCTTGGCCCTCAATTTTCATAAAGGCCACACAGTGGCGGGACCGCTCCGGATTTTCACCGGATTTCCCATCTATTTCCTGCCCGTGCCACGGGCTTCCCAAGGAGACCCTGGCTCTCCCAGGGGGCTGCACAGTCCACCGGACCTTCCTCCGAGGCAAGAACCCTTTCGCGAACGTTCGCCTTCTCTGCAAGTTGGGCCCAGAGCCTCCGGGGCCAGCCGCGTATTGGGAAACTTAAGAGTCCTAGAGATTCTTGACTGCCTCCACCACCTTGTCTGCCGTAATGCCAAGCTCCTGCATGACAACGTTGCCTGGCGCACTGAGTCCGAAACGGTCAATGCCAATCACATGTCCGGATGTTCCAACGTATTTCCACCAGAGGTTGGTGACGCCCGCCTCGATGGCGACCCTCTTTTGACAGGATTGAGGAAGTACCGACTCCCGATATCCATCGTCCTGCCGATCAAATCGTTCAAGGCAAGGCATCGAGACAACCCTGACGCTATCGCCGAGACGATCCGCAGCCTCAAGAGCATGTTCGACCTCTGAACCGCTCGCCATAATGATTGTCTCAAGCGCACCTTGCTCTCTACGCAGGACGTATCCCCCCAGAGCAGCTCCTTCACGGCGCTCTGCTATTGGGACGCTGCTGAGGTTCGGGACCCCTTGACGTGTCAGGATAAGAGCTGTTGGGCCATCAGTCCGCAGCATCGCAGCCGCCCACGCCCCTGCCACCTCCTCTGGGTCCGCAGGACGAATCACGTCGAGATTTGGAATTACTCGTAATCCACTCACAGTTTCTACCGGCTGATGAGTTGGCCCATCCTCTCCGACTCCCACCGAGTCGTGAGTGAAAATATAAGTCACCGGGAGGCCCGCCAAGCCTGCTAGCCGGATAGCAGGCCGGAGATAATCCGCGAACACCAGAAACGTCGCCCCGCTGGCACGGAAGAGTCCATCATAGGCGATCCCATTACAAATTGCACCCATCGCGTGCTCACGAATACCAAACCAGATATTACGCCCCGATGGATTGGTGGCGCTGAAATCCGAATCGTCTTTAATGTAATTCTTGGTTGAACCGTAGAGGTCAGCCGATCCGCTCACTAGTTGAGGGACCGCCTTCGACACCGCATTAATTACCACGCCGCCTGAGCCTCTCGTAGCGTCCTTATGGTCCGGATCAAACTCTGGAATCTGGTCGAGAAGGTCATCAGGAACGGATTTGGAAACTCCATCCTGAAGCTCGGCTGCCAAACTAGGATTTTCAGCAGCCCATGCTTCGTAGGTCTTTTCCCACGCAGAATATTCATCCTGCATTGCACTATTCCGGTCAGCAAAATACTTCCTTGTCTCCTCAGAAACGTAAAAGGTCTCCGCTGGTAAACCGAGACCTTCGCGGGCCGCTTCCGCAAACTTGGCTCCTCCCTCTCCGTGCCCAGCTGCCGTTCCAGCCACCTCCGGAATACCCTTTCCGATAAGAGTCTTGGCTATAATGACCTTTGGCTTTCCATTGTCATTTTCCTTTGCTGACTGAAGAGCCTGCCCTACCGCGCTGATGTCATGTCCATCGACGGTAACCGCATCCCAACCGACTGCAGCAAAATACGAGTCCGCATCCTCGCTCTGGGTGACCTCTGCCATGGCGTCAAGAGTCACATCATTACTATCGTATATCAGGATGAGGTTATCCAAACCACTGTGACCCGCAAACGCAATGGCCTCACGAGCAACCCCCTCCTGCATGCAACCGTCTCCTGCAAGAGCGATCACGTGATGGTCAAAGAGCGTGTGCCCGGGCGTGTTAAATCGAGCTGCGGCTCGCTTTCCGCTCAGAGCATATCCAACCGCGTTTCCTACGCCCTGACCCAAGGGCCCAGTCGTCGCCTCTACCCCGGGAGTTTCCTCATACTCGGGGTGGCCCGGCGTCACGCTGTGAAGTTTTCGGAAATCCTTCACCGCTTGAAGCGAAAGATCATATCCGGAAAGGTGCAACCAACTGTAAAGAAACATCGATCCATGGCCTGCCGAAAGAATGAATCGGTCCCGATTAAGCCAGCCAGGAGCCGATGGATTATACCGCATGGTCTCACCGAAAAGAACTGCTCCGATTTCGGCACACCCCAGAGGGAGTCCAAGGTGCCCGGAAGAACACGCATGCACCGCATCGATTGCCAACCCCCGGGCCTCCTTGGCGGCCTGGGTCAAAGATCCACTCGTCTCGTCCAATATCTCCTTGCTCATGGGTGGCGCAGGATTGGGGAACCCGATGAAGGGTGCAAGGCGTAATACCGCCGCATCCGCGGTCTTCACCTGACCGTTGCCGACAAGCAGGTCGGGATTGGGTCAGGTAAAATCACAACCGATGATCTACCTACCCCGGAAAGGGCGACCCTAAATTACCGCGGTAAGAGGTGTCCGTCCCTTGTCCCTTCCGCGTCTAAGACGCAGCAGTATCTCCCATGCCTCATCCTGTCCCATCTCCGTAAGCTTAAACTTCTTGTGTGAGTGTAACCCGTCGTCCTCGATCACTACCATGGAGCGCTTGCCAAGCTTTTCTACTACCGTAGATGTATTCGCTGGCTTACGCCCATAGGAGTCGAGAAAGATATTTAGTCCCTTGGAATCAAGGAGTTCGGATCCCTCCTGATGCTTGCAATAGGCCGCGAGAACCACTGCTTCAGGTCCCGAAAGAGCAATATCTTCGTTCTGCAGATAGTCCCGGATCTCCTTCAGCTCCATCGCCGCCACACGATCTCGCTCCTCCGCAGAAGTTTCCGAGACGGCCGCAATCTCCTCTTTCGCAGCCATGATCTTATTGATCACGCCTTGGAAATCCCGAAGCTCAGACAGGCTTAAACGCCATAGATCATCCGCAAGGTGCTGAAATTGAGAGGGCGCGCTCACGCGGAAAATTTATTAAAGTTAGTCCCATTTGGCAAGTTTTTGCTAAATTTATTTAAGGCTACCCCCCGAAGATTCCCTTTGATTTACCTTTTATCCAAGCATTTTGATATTATCAGGCTAAATCAAAATGTTAAAATTTAGCTCGCAAACTAATTTTTTGACGCTAGAAGTGCTCCTGTAAGACCGAAAACCGCTGCGTTGGCGCCTTCCTTCGCAGGATTTACCCCGAGAATTTATCAAAAATGAGCTCTTTTCCCGCCGCAGACTCCCCATCTGACTCCCAAAAGTTAGTTCCTTTCAACGTCGCGAAGGATCGGGTAAAGAACGAACTGGCAGGAGCAGTACGCGATCTCGGCTCCGGTGGAGAAGAATCCGAGAATCTCAGCTCCCTCGTTAGGAAGATTCGTGCCCTCTTTCCGGAACTCATGCAGCTCCGAGGGGACCAAGATGCGACTGTGGAGCTCAGGGACCGGCAAATTCACGAACTCTCCCCCTACCTGCTGGGCACAAATACCCTTATTGGCGGTTCAGCCCCTGAAAACGAGGGCTCCGGGGCAGAACCCCTTGAGAATCCCTTGGATGAAGTCGCACGCCGCATGTGGGAAATCTCCGTCACGGAACAAACGATCGAGCGCTACAAGGCTCAAGAACAAGCATTTCGTGACGAAATACTCGCCTCAGTGAGTGCTGAGCACCTTCCCATGGTTCGTTGGGCCTTGTCGCAAGCCTGATTCTTAAGCCCTCGTCGGGCCAAATACCCGTCAATCACAGGCCATCCCCTAGCGGTGTAGGCCACGCAGGGAGATCCAGGCGCCGGTGCGCAGGAAAGCCTACTCGGTTCTGCAGAGCTCATATTTGCGTTGCTTCGCGGCCGTTCGCAGGTAAAACCCCCCGCCCCAACCGGATCCTATCGTGGCCGAATCAGCGAACACTCTCCGTATAGCACTGCCCAAAGGCAGTCTTCAGGAGCCGACCCTCCACCTCCTGGCAAAGGCTGGCTACCACGTATATTCCTCATCGCGAGGATTACGGCCATCCTCCGACGACGACGAGCTGGATATCTTCATGATTCGAGCCCAAGAAATTGGATCCTATATTCATGACGGTTTTCTCGATTGCGGAATTACCGGCTATGACTGGGTCTATGAAAACGGTGCGGACTTGGAGGATATGGCTGAGCTGCCCTATTCCCGCGCTACTGTACGACCGACTCGCTGGGTGCTCGTGGTTCCTGAGGACTCTCCAATTAAGAAGGTTGAGGATCTTGAGGGAAAACGTATCGCGACCGAGGCCGTAGGAATCACCAAACGATATCTGGAGAGCAAGGGAGTCACCGCAGACATCGAATTTTCCTGGGGAGCAACCGAGGTGAAGGTTCCGGACCTCGTGGACGCCATCGTCGACGTGACCGAAACTGGCTCATCGCTCCGAGCCAACAAACTCCGCATTGTTGACGAGTTACTGGTCTCTTTCCCCCACTTTTTCGCCTCCAAGGAGGCTTTTGCCAACCCTTGGAAGCGCCAGAAAATGGAGCGTATGGTCCTAATGATCCAAGCTGCCCTTGCTGCACGAGACAAGGTCGGGTTGAAGCTCAACCTCCCCGAAAAGTCCTTGCCCAAGGTATTGGAACGCCTACCCTCGCTCCGCCGTCCAACGGTCAGCTCCCTCGCTGAAGAAGGCTGGGTAGCGGTAGAAACCATCATCGACGAGTCCGCTGTCCGACACCTCGTGCCAGACCTCAAGGAACTCGGAGCGGAAGGAATCATCGAATACCCGCTAAACAAAATCGTCTCCTGAGAATCTCTCCTGTCCACCCCCGAACAACCACTGTTAAACATGGGCTCGCTGAAAAAACGTCGAAAGACAAAGATCAACAAGCA
>Ga0163110_10001983_pt1 | contig 10458 bp, 9 predicted proteins | sample CRUFie1St17metaG_FD_108703 | JGI IMG/M metagenome (GOLD analysis project Ga0163110, IMG submission 108703) | Marine microbial communities from the Costa Rica Dome - CRUD Field 142mm St17 metaG | ecosystem: Environmental > Aquatic > Marine > Oceanic > Photic zone | place: Costa Rica: the Eastern...
AATATTTTGTAGATATTTATAAATGAATTTAGTTTTTTTTAATTTTAATTTAAGGATATAATTAGTGATATAAAAGTCACCGAGATAATATGAGCGAATATTTATACTCTATTGTCGAGATGATTATAGGAGTGTTTTTGCTGTTTATAGGAGGAGAATTTTTTATCCAGGGTTCAGTCGCTTTATCTTTGATGCTTGGAATTCCTCAAATAGTAATTGGTTTAACAGTAGTTGCCTTAGGTACAAGTTCACCTGAATTATTAGTGAGCTTAAACTCAATCTTTAAAGGGAGTGATTCTTTGGCGGCCAGCAATGTCGTTGGAAGTAATATATTTAATATTTTGGTAGTGCTAGGAATAAGCTCCTTAATAACTCCTTTAAAAGTTAAAAGTAGAATTGTAAGGAGGGATGTACCTTTACTGATAGCTATTTCTTGTTCTGTATGGGCAATGTCTTCAACAGGAACTTTGACTTGGCAGGCGGGAATTTTTCTCTTGTTTTGTTTATTAATAAATACTATTTGGGAAATTAACACTATAAAGGAAAAAGATGATGATATAAAAACTGCAGAGCCAGAAATCAATGATTTTTCGTTGAGTAATAATTTAATAAGTACATTCACAAAATTATTTTTTGGGATAATTCTTCTTTCTTTTGGTGCAAATATTTTGGTTGGTGGATCACAAGATCTCGCAAGAACATTAGGAATAAAAGAAACAATTATTGGTTTAACAATTGTTGCTACAGGTACATCCCTTCCTGAACTAGTGACATCTATTGTTGCTGCATTTAAAGGTAAAACAGATCTTGCTATTGGAAATGTAATTGGCAGCAATTTATTAAATCAACTATTAATTCTTGGAAGCTGCTCGCTATTTTCTGGTTTAAAGGGTTTATCAATAAATATTGACCTCATAAGAACAGACATTCCAATTATGGTTCTAACAACTTTTGCTTGTATGCCAATATTTTGGACAAAAGGTAAAATAACAAGATTAGAAGGTTTTATATTATTAAATATTTATATATTTTATCTTCTAGATAAAATACTTCTATTATCAAAATTTAATTTCATAATGGAATTTAGATTTTATATTATTAGTTACTTCTCATTAATTTTAATTAGCCTTTTCCTTAAAAAAAGTTTAAGACTATTAAAGAATTAATCAATACATAGTTACAAATTCTTCTGAAATTGTTGGATGCAAAGCCATTGTTTCGTCAAATTCTTTTTTGGTAACTCCCTTATTCATAGCAATTGATGCCATTTGAATAATCTCTGAAGCGTTTTCACCAAACATATGACACCCTAAAACTTTATCGTCTAGTTTGTTCACTATTAATTTGAGCATGCATTTTGATTTTTGTTTTTTAAATGTATTGGACATTGGAGTAAACTTACATTTAAAAACTTTAATATTTTCATTTAAGTAAATATTAATTGCTTCGTCTTCACTTAAACCTACCGAGGAAATTTCTGGATTTGTAAATACTGCTTTTGGAATAAATTCATAACAAATACTTCTGTTTTTATTGCCATAATAATTATCAGAAAAAACCCTACCTTGTTCAATTGCGACAGGAGTTAAATTAGGTTTATCAATAATATCGCCAATAGCGAAGAGACTTGATTGACTTGTCTGATTTCTTTCATTAACGTCTATAAAACTACCTTTCATATTTAAATTCAAAGTATCAAGATTTAAATTTCCAATATTAGGCTCTCTTCCTGAGGCGATAAGAACATTTTCTTCTTTTTTACTAAAACCTGATTTAAAAATTAAATCAAAATTTTCATTATTTTTACTAATAGAAATTAACTCATCTTTAAAAATTAAGTTAATTCCAGAAGAAGTCATAGATTCCTGAATGGACATAGATAAATCAGAATCAAAGCCATTTAGAAGTTTATTACTTCTAACAAGTTGAGTAACTTTCGTTCCCAGATTATTAAATATACAAGCGAATTCACAAGCTATATATCCTCCTCCTACTATTAGAATAGATTTAGGGAAATTATTTAAATCAAATATTTCATCACTTGACCATGCAAATTCTGCACCTTTGATATCAAGAGATTTTGGTTTTCCACCAACAGCAATTAAGATTTTATTGCTTTTTAAAGTTTTTAAAAGTTTTTGTGTTTTAGTACAAATAACTTCTACATGATTAGGATCCTTTAATCTTCCCCAACCTCGAAAAACTTTAATATCTAGTTTCTTAAGTGACTCATAATGCAAATCACTTAACCTTGTTACTTCTTTTTTTATATTTTTAAGGAGAATACTAGAGTCAAAGTAAAGATTATTAAAAGACAATCCATTCCCCTCTGAATTGATCATATTACTTCTTTCATTAGCCGCATAAACCATTAATTTCTTTGGTACGCATCCCCTAATAACACAAGTTCCACCAATTTGATTACCCTCTATTATTGCTACATTAGCTCCATAACCTGCTGCTCTTTTTGCTGCAGCTAAGCCGCCCGAACCAGCTCCAATTACAATCAAATCAAAAGTATTGATCACGAAATTTACTTACTAGCTATTATATTTTAATTAAATATTTAATAAAAATGCTATCAAATAAAGTTTTAAGTTGGAAAGATTTAGAAAAATTTGCCTTAGATGAAGTGGATAGAGTAAACGGATCAAATAATTCATATACCAACTTAAGATTATTTAATAAAAATAAAACCGATGCCAAATTAATCTTTTACAGGGATAGGCATGCCTGGTGCCCCTATTGCCAAAAGATATGGCTTTGGCTCGAATTCAAAAAGATACCTTATAAGATAGAAAAAATTAATATGTATTGTTATGGTGAAAAGGAAAAGTGGTATCTAAAAAAGGTAATCTCAGGGAAATTACCCGCTATTGAATTAAATGGTCAAATAATTACTGAAAGCGATAATATAATTGATTTTCTTGAGAAAGAATACGGTGCTCTTGGTACATCAATTTATTCAAATAAGCTTGCCAAAATAAGAAAAATCGAACGCGACATATTTAGATCCTGGTGCGAATGGCTTTGCAGAAACAATTTTTTTAAATTTGATAATGTTCTTAAGAAGAATAATATGATTAAGAACCTAGAAGAATTAGAACAACTTTTAAGTTATTCTAGTTCAGGGTTCATTGATCCTGTTAATTTATCCCAAGATAAAGTACAACCTGGAACAGGAGATATTATTTTTATACCTTACTTGGAAAGAATTAATGCATCTCTTTTTTACTATAAGGGGTACAAATTAAGAAAAGAATTTCCCCTAATCGATAAATGGCTGACATTATTAGAGAATGAAAATACTTATATTGGAGCGCAGGGAGATTTTCATACTCATTCTCATGACTTACCTCCTCAAATGGGAGGATGTTTTAAAGATATAAATGCAGAACAAGCAAAATTTTCTAAACTTATTGACTCTGGAGAGGGAGCAGGTAATTTAGAAATTAATAAAGAATTTGATAGTAATTATTATGCAAAAATTGCTTTATCAAGAGTTATAAAGCACAAAGATAATATTATCAATGTGAATCCTTGCGAAAATAATTCATTCGATTTTGCATTAAGATCTACGCTTACCTTTTTAGTCCATAATGAATTAATTAAACCTGATAATAATTCTGGTATTGGCCTAAGATATTTACGAGATAGAATTTCAGTCCCAAGAGATATGCCGCTTATATCAGCAAGATTACTAAGAAAATCATTAGAAAAAGTTGCATCTACTTGTGATGATTGTGATATTTATAAAATTCCAACAAAACATAGATATGATCAAAATCCCAATAATTTCATTTCAAGAGGTACTTAAGATCATCACATATTTTTTCTTGAATCAATTTGCAATAAATCTCTTACTTTTTGTACCTGACTAGCAACGCTCGGATCAGTTGATAGTTTCTTCTCAACCTGTTCAATTGCATACATAACTGTTGTATGATCTTTACCTCCAAATTCATCTCCAATTCTAGGCAAACTTAAGTCTGTACCATGCCTCATGAGATACATTCCAATTTGCCTCGCTTGACTAACAGGCTTTCTTCTACTGGAGCTAATTAATTCAGCTGCTGGAACTTCAAAAAATTCAGAAACTTTTTTAATAACCTGTTTTGGAGTAACAACAACACCAACACTATTTGGATCAAGCATTGGAGCGATAGACTGAACAGTCATGGGTAATCCAGTTATTGAGGCAAAAGCCACTGCTCGGGTAAAAGCTCCCTCTAATTCTCTAATATTTGAAGTAAATCTCCCTGCTATGAATTGAATCAGATCTCTTGGTAAACTCATCTTTTCATGCTCGGCTTTTTTTTGCAATATTGCCATTCTTGTTTCAATATCAGGTGGCTGTATATCAGCAATTAATCCCATAGAAAATCTTGAAATCAATCTCTCTTGTAATCTTGGTATCTGACTTGGAGGTCTATCGCTAGCAATAACTATTTGTTTTCCAGCTTCATGAAGAGCATTAAAAGTATGGAAAAATTCTTCTTGAGTATATTCTTTACCTTCAAGGAATTGTATATCATCAATTAGAATTAAGTCAGCTGCTCTATATTTATTCCTAAAAGCCTGCATTCCATCTTTTCGAATTGATACTATTAGATCATTTGTAAAAGTTTCAGTTGAAACGTATGAAACCTTGGCTTCCGGATCAATTTCTAAACGATAATGACCTATTGCTTGCATTAAATGAGTTTTTCCAAGGCCTACACCTCCACAAATAAATAAAGGATTAAACTCTCTACCTGGAGATTCTGCAACTGCCAAAGCAGCCGCATGTGCCATCCTGCTATTAGGTCCCACAACAAACCTATTAAATACATAACGTAAATTAAGATACGTTGTTATTTTCGTTTTTTTAATTAGAGAGTTAGGTTGATTTGTGGCCAAACCTGAGGAACTTCTATTGCTATAAGATTTATTTGAGGATTGAATATCTGGATTAGTTGGGTTTTCGTACTTAAATATTACTTTTACAGGCTCACCACAAACTTTTTCTGCAGCCCTTTCAATCGTTTCACAATAATTTTTTCTTAACCAATCGCTAGAAAATGAATTAGGAGCAATAAGCGTTAAAATCCCATTCTCAAAACATCTAAATTTTGCTGGTCTAATCCATGTCTCAAATGAAGGTTTACTTAAATTTGTTTGCAGTGATTTTTGAACTTCAGCCCAAATAAGATTTTTAGTTTGCACAATATTTTATTAGTAGATTTTTAATCTAGTAGCATTTTCTAAAATGGCCATTAAGTCATTACAAGTTGATGTGAAATTAAAACTTTCTTCACAAAAAAGTCCTTCTTTTACATTGATTTGTATATTTTTTTAACGAAATAAGAATTATTATATTAATAAAATCATAAGAATTTATTGGATAAGCCCACACTAATAATTATGGCTAAATGGCCTAGATATGGTCATTGCAAAACAAGATTATCAAAAGATGTTGGGAAAAAGAATGCTTTACTTATTCAGAAAATGATGCTTCAACATACAATTTCAGTTGCAAAATTTTTATTTGAAAAAAATATTTTAGATATTTCTCTTGCAATCTCAGGGATTGGATCTAATAGCAGCAAAAGATGGTGTCAAAATTTTGGTATTAAAAAATTTTATTTGCAGGGCAAAGGTTCTCTTGGCGAAAGAATGAGGAGACAAATTCTTAAACATCAAAAAAATTCCTCTCTAAACAAAAAAAGATCTTTGATATTTATTGGAACGGATCTTCCAAATTTATGCCATATAGAACTTCAAGAAACCATATATAGACTAAAATCAAGCGAAGTTGTTATTGGCCCCTCTGATGATGGAGGATATTGGTTGATAGCTTTTTCTGCAAAAATGTTATCAAATAATCTTATTAATCCATTTATAGACATACCGTGGAGTACATCAAATGTTTTACAAAAAACAATTGATAATCTTGCAAAAGAAAATATAAAAATTGATTATTTAAATACTAAGATAGATATCGATAATATTCATGATCTTGTCAAAGTCATTTAGGCAGAAAAACATTCTTTCAGTAATAATACCTACACTTAATGAATCAAAAAATTTACCTCTCCTCTTATCAGATTTATCAGAACTGAGGAATGTTGAAATACTTATTATAGATTCTGTCAGTAAAGACAAAACGAAAGAAATAGCTTCCATGTATGGGGCAAAATTTTATCAATTAAATCAGAAGAATAGAGGTTTTCAATTGGATTTCGGAGCACAAAAAGCTTTAGGGAAGTGGTTACTTTTCATACATGCAGATTCAAGATTAAAAAAAAATTGGTCAGAAGAAATAACATTAATAATGCAAAAAAAATCTTCCATTGTTTACTTTTTTAAGTTCAAAATAAATAGTCAAAAAAAAATTTACAGGCTTTTAGAATTTTTTGTAAATATGAGATGTTTCTTTTTTAAAGATCCGTATGGAGACCAAGGATTACTAATACAAAAAAATAAATATTTTAAAAATAATGGTTTTAAAAAAATTCCCTTAATGGAGGATATTGATTTTATAGAAAGAATAAAAAAAAGAGAGAAATTAATATGCTTGAAAAATTCAATTTATACAAGTAGCCGAAAATGGGATAGAAATAATTTTTTAGTACAATCTTTTAAAAATTGGAAATTAAGAAAAAGATGGAGAAAAGGAGATCAATTGGATTTAATATATAAGGAATATTATCAATCTAAAGATTAATTTGCGTACCAAAAAGCACATTTTGTACCCTTTGGCTCCAACGTCCAACCCTGATTTCTGTAAAACCTGACAACACCTGCATCAGCAAATAAAGTTACTTTACTAATACCACTTTTCTTTAATTCTCTCAATATGTACTTCATTATCTCTTTTCCTAAACCTAGTCCTTGATAAACAGGATTAATTGCAACATCCCAAATAGTTGCCTCCAATATCCCATCTCCAGTACATCTTGCGAATCCAACTAATCTTGGAAATTTTTCATCATGCTTCCATAACCCAACAACAAGAATACTAAACTGAAGGGCTCTTTTAACTCTCCTTATTGGTCTTCTGCTCCAACCAACAGTTTGAAGTAATTGGTCAAGTTCAATAAGATCTAACTCTTTGAATTTACTGCAAACAAAAATAGAATTTTCATTCTTAACAGAAAAATCAAATGAGTCTCCACCATAAAATTCACCTAAAGTGTTCTTATCTAAGACATTAGTTTTTTTTAGTGATGACCTTCTATTACCTAAAATCATTACAAATTAGCAAATCCTTTTTCTTGAAGCTCAGAAAGCTGGAAATATAGACCTTTCTTTTCTCTAAGCTCCTCATGAGTGCCTTCTTCAAAAAGTGTGCCTGATTTAAGAACAATAATTTTATCTGAGTTTTCAATGGTTGCTAGCCTATGAGCTATAACTAATGCTGTTCTTTTCTCCAATATTTTATTAAGATCTTTTTGCAATGTGGCTTCAGTTGATGGATCCATAAAAGCGGTAGCCTCATCCATAATTAAAATTCTGGGATCTCTTATTGCGACTCTTGCAACAGAAAGTAGTTGTCTTTCTCCAGAAGATAAGTTACCTCCTCTTTCTCTTAAATAAGTGTTCAAACCATTAGGCAATTTTTTAAGTAAATTATTTAATCCTAATTTTTTACAAATTTTTTCAAGATCTTTATCCTCAATTTTCTTACTTAATTTTAAATTATCTGCAACATTGCCGCTAAAAATAAACGTATCCTGCAATACAACCCCTAACATCTCTCTAAGATCACTAATAGGAATTTCTTTTATATTTATATCATCTATAAGTATTTCACCTTTTTGAGGCTCATATAGTCTACATATTAATCTTATTAAGGTTGTTTTTCCAGAGCCTGTAGGACCAACAAAGGCAACATGTTCCCCAGGTTTGATAGTGAAAGATAAATCCTTAAGTACATATTCATTTTTTTTATAGTAAAAGTAAACTTTCTTGAACTCAATTTTTCCTTTAAATTGAAATTTATTGAGTGTTTTATTCTTTGGCTTTTTGTCGATTTGTATATCCTTAATATCAATTTCCTCTTCTAACAATTCATTAATTCTCTCAATTGCTGTAAGGCCTCCCTGAATTTGAGTGAAACGCTCTGCTAATTGCCTCAAAGGTTCAAAAAGTCGTTGAGAGTAAAGAATAAATGTAGTTAAAGTGCCTAAACCTATATTCCCAGAAGTAACAAAGTAGCCTCCTATTGCGAGCACTAGAGAAACTGCAGCAAGAGAGATCCACTCAATAAATGCAGATATACTACTGTCATAAAAGATTGTACCATCTACAGCTTTTCTATATAATTGCCCAGTTTTGTTAAATTTATTGCTATTAAAGTTTTCCCTTCTAAACATCTGCACAACCTCTAAACCTTGCAAATTTTCTTGGAAATCAGAATTCAGCTGGGATAATTCTTCTCTTACTTGATAGTTTGCTTTTCGATATCTTTTTTGAAGCCAAATAATGAAATATGATACTGGAATTTGGGTTAAAAGAAGAATAATAGCCAAACCCTGATCTATTGAAAGCATTGTTAATGAAATCACTATCAAACTTACAAAATCAGCAATAACACCTACAGCTCCACTTCCAAAAACCTCAGACAAGGCATCAACATCATTCGTTAATCTTGTTAACAATTTCCCAACTGGCATTCTATCGTGAAAGCGTAATGAAAGTGCCATTGAATGATCAAAAAGGTTTCTTCTAATTCTTGCCGTCAATTTCTGTCCAACTGCTTGGATATTGTAGGTCTGATAACCTTGCAATATTAAACGTAAAACGACAGAAATAAATAGGCATAATATTATTAAATTTATGGACTGCCCTATAAAAAGTTTACTTAACCAGACATCAGAACTCTCATTTTTTAAAACAGTAATCGCCTGCCCTACAAGCAATGGTTGTATTGCTCCTGCGAAAGCAACTGGGATTAAGATTAAAACAATAAGATATAACGATTTCTTATCTTTAGATAAATATTTGCCTAACCTTTTTATCCTTTTAAAGTCTTTTAAAAACATCTTATTTTAATTATTACAAAATGATTCTATTGATAAAATTAAATCTTGGAGAGGTTTATTGTCTATTCTGATCGAAAGAGGATTAGCAATTAGTCTTGCTGTTGAGTGATATATATCATCAATTTTTATCAATCCATTATCTTTTAATGTTTTACCTGTAGCCACTAAATCTACTATAGCCTCAGCCATACCAGTAATAGGACCTAATTCCACAGAACCTGTTAAATGAACAATTTCCACTGGAATATTTAATTTTTCAAAATATAATCGTGCAGTTTTTACAAATTTACTTGCAACGTAACAATTTGGAGGCAAGTCAGTAGGTTTTATATATCCACTATCTTTTTTGACAGCCAAAGACATTGAGCAACCTCCAAAGTTCAAATCCAATAATTGAGCAACTTCTGAATCTGATTCTCGCAGGACATCATATCCAACTATTCCTAAGTCTGCTTGTCCATAACTCACATAAACAGGAACATCACCATTCCTTACCAATAAGGCTTTCGCCTTTTTACACTTCGACTCTATAGTTAAAGATCTATTCTCTATCATTAAAGCCTCAGAGAAATCTAAACCTGCTTTTTTAAATATAGAAATTGAATCTTTTAACAGAGCTCCCTTAGCTAAAGCTATAGTAATCATAGTTTGAATATTTTTACCTAAATTTAGTCAATTCTAAAGTAATAATGTCATTTAATAAAGATCAAAATATTACTGGTTTGCCAGTGTTGCAAGACAATATTATTTGGCTTTGGGTTAATCATAAATCAGTTGTAGTAGTAGATCCAGCTATTGCTGAACCTGTAATTCATTGGATCAAGGAAAGAAATCTAGATTTATTTGCAATCTTTCAAACTCATCACCATGAAGATCATATAGGAGGTACACAAGAATTAATAAATGAATGGCCTGATGTGAAGGTAATTGCGTCAGAGAAGGAAAAAAAACGTATTCCTTTTCAAAATATTTCAGTCAAAGATGGAGATACAATAAATGTTTTGAATAAAAATTTTAAGATAATTGAAGTTATTGGCCATACAAATACTCACATATCATTCTATTCAAAAGATTTTCATAATCCAATTCTGTTTATAGGAGATACATTATTTTCAGGAGGCTGCGGGAGAATATTTGAAGGAACGCATGAACAAATGTTTAGATCATTAAAAAGGATTTCACTTTTACCGATAGATACAAATATTTATTGTGCTCATGAATATACAAAATCAAATCTTCTATGGGCACTTGAAATGTCTCCTAATGATGCCTTAATTACGGAAAAACTTTTAGAGGTTGAACAAAAAATAAATGCAAATAAATTAACAATACCAACTACCCTTAAGGAAGAAATGAATATAAATCTTTTCTTAAAAGCAAAAAACTTAAAAGAATTTAGTTATTTAAGAGCAAAAAAAGATAACTGGGCCTA
>Ga0163110_10001984_pt1 | contig 10455 bp, 4 predicted proteins | sample CRUFie1St17metaG_FD_108703 | JGI IMG/M metagenome (GOLD analysis project Ga0163110, IMG submission 108703) | Marine microbial communities from the Costa Rica Dome - CRUD Field 142mm St17 metaG | ecosystem: Environmental > Aquatic > Marine > Oceanic > Photic zone | place: Costa Rica: the Eastern...
TAAAGTCATTTCATTTCCAGCAAGCCATTTTCGATATTCAAGCAGACTAGACATATAATCAATGTGAAATTTAATATTATGCATACCAAATTTAACATTTTTTGCCTCAGGGAAACCTTCTCCTATAATTTTTTTTGTTATCCGCTCATAAACAAGTTTCTGTGTAACCTCCCTATTGAATTTATCATCAAACCAAAAAATTAATCTCCGAACCTCTGCCCGATCCTCCATATTAGTTGGAAGTAAATTTGGCTCAGGGTACTTTTCATTTAAATATTCACATATAGCAGAAGACTCAGCCAAAACTATTTCACTATTTTGAAGAACTGGAACCTGTCCAGAGGGGTTTAATTTAAGAAAATCATCCCGTTTTTCCCAATATTTCTCATCAATTAGTTCAAATTCTATTTTTTTTTCAGACAATACCAAACGAACTTTTCGACAAAAAGGAGATAAAGGAGCATGAAAAACTCGAAACATAAAAAAATCCTACTAATTTTAATGAATTTAGCCTTAGCAGATAGTTAAGATCAATCCCGAAAATTGATCTATTTACTATCGGGAATGTTTAGCAGTTTCTTTAGAAATATTAATTGATTTTCACTCTAGCTTTTGCATCATCAACATATATAGGAAATGGAAGATGGCCCAACATCTCTTTAGGACATATTTGTAAAAATGAGAATTTTTCAGTATCCCAGTTTTCCAAGATGTTGGTTGCTTTCATACTATTTGTTTCATCAGCATGCTCGATAATGAGAGACTTCAACTGAGTTTCCCAATAATCAACCGATACATTACAGACCATTACACTTTCAGAATTAACTTGTCTCTCTGCCACTTGATCTGGATCGTATAGATAAGCCATACCACCAGTCATACCAGCGCCAAAATTCGCACCAATTTCACCTAGAATCACAGCAACTCCCCCGGTCATATATTCACAACCATTTGTACCACAGCCCTCTACCACAACGTTTGCTCCAGAATTTCTTACTGCAAATCTCTCACCAGCCCTTCCAGAAGCAAATAGTTTACCACTAGTTGCTCCATACAAGACTGTATTTCCAATTATTGTATTGTTCTGGGCTATCAAAGTTGACTCGATACTTGGTCTTACAGAAATTAGACCTCCAGATAACCCTTTTCCAACATAATCATTTGCTTCACCATTAAGTTGGATCTTTATTCCAGGCACAAGGAAGGCTCCCAAAGATTGTCCCGCTGATCCAGTTAACATTAAAGTTAACTGATCAGGCTGTAATTTATTCTGCATCCCAAATATTTTAACAACATGACTAGATATTCTAGCTCCTATAGTTCTATTTGTATTACGCACAGAATAGGAAAGCTGAATTTTTTCCCCATTTTCAAAAAATCTTTCAGCGTCATGTATTACTTGGTAATCAAGTGTCTCATCAACTTCTGTACGACTGCGTAATCTGTCTAACTTTAACTCCTTTGCGCCATCAACCATTATTAACATTGGATTTAAATCTAAATCGTCTAAATGAGCAGCCCCTCTACTTACCTGATGCAGGAGGTCTACCCTACCCACTACTTCATTCAAAGAATAAGCACCGATACCTGCCAAGATCTCTCGCACTTCCTGGGCATAAAAAGTTATCAAATTAACAACTTTATCAGCAGAACCAGAAAATTTTTCTCTGAGATTTTCATCTTGAGTACAAACACCCACTGGGCAGGTATTGGACTGGCATTGACGAACCATTATGCAACCCATTGCTATTAACGCAGCGGTGCCAATCCCAAATTCTTCAGCGCCCATCATCGCCGCAATGACGATATCTCGTCCTGTTCTTAACCCACCATCTGTTCTCAATGTTATTCTATCTCGTAAGTTATTCATTGACAGCACCTGGTGAGCTTCTGTCAAACCCATTTCCCAAGGTAGCCCAGCATACTTTATTGATGTAGCTGGTGAGGCGCCTGTACCACCATTATGCCCTGAAATTAAAATTATATCTGCTTTAGCTTTTGCAACACCTGCTGCAATTGTACCAACTCCACTCGCAGCAACTAACTTTACTGTAACCTTACATACCGGGTTTACCTGCTTAAGATCATATATAAGCTGAGCTAAATCTTCTATTGAATAAATATCATGGTGTGGCGGGGGAGAAATCAATGTCACACCTTTAGTACTATATCTTAATCTAGCAATTAGTTCTGTCACTTTCATTCCTGGAAGCTGTCCACCTTCACCAGGTTTGGCACCTTGAGCAACCTTAATTTCTAACTCCTCACATTGGTTTAGATATTCCGCAGTAACCCCAAAACGACCTGAAGCAACTTGTTTTATTTTTGCTGAAGGATTATCACCATTTGGGTCTGGATAAAAATGCTGTGGATCCTCACCTCCTTCCCCACTATCCGACTTTGCACCTATCCTATTCATTGCGATATTTAATGTTTTATGAGCCTCTGGAGAAAGAGCCCCAAGAGACATACCTGGGGTCACAAATCTCTTTCTAATAGCTGTTATACTTTCAACTTCATCAACGGAAATTGGATCTCTCAAAGATTTTATGTCTAACAAATCACGTAAATGTATGGGAGAGTTTGATAAAACATTTTTTGAGTATTTTTTCCATATATCGAATGAAGCTTTTTGGCATGCTACCTGTAGCATATGCATGCTTTTTGCCTCCCAAGCATGTTTTTCTCCACTTTTTCGTGATTTATAAAAACCTCCTATTGGCAACACATCTTGCTTAATATCCCAACCTTTTTTATGAATCTCTAACACCTGGCGTTGTATCCCAGATATACCAATCCCCGAGATACGACTCTGCATTCCGGGAAAATATTCTGCAACCATTGATCGCGACAAGCCAACTGCTTCAAAATTAAGACCACCACGATATGAGGAAACAACTGAGATACCCATTTTTGCCATAATCTTTAGTAAACCTTGATCGATAGCTTCCTGATAACATTTGATGTGTTCAGTCAATGTACCAGTTAAAAGATTACGTTTAATTCTATCTGCAATACTATCCTGAGCCAGATATGGGTTAATGGTTGTCGCCCCACAACCTATTAAAACCGCAAAATAATGTGGATCAATGCACTCAGCAGATTGAACATTTATTGAACAAAAAGTTCTTAAACCACGCTTAGTTAACCAAGAATGAACAGCTGATGTAGCTAATATCATGGGAATCGGAACTTTATCACTATTTTGCATTTTATCTGTAAGTACAATATGCCCAGCGCCCGAGCGAATAGCATCTTCAGAATCCACTTTGATCCTTTCTAGTGCCTTTGCTAGAGAAATTTCTTTAAAATTTAAATCAAAAGTACAATCAATTGTAGTGACATCTTCTCCAAAAATTTCTACCATCTTTGAAAACTTTGCATTTCCAATGAATGGACTATCAAGAACTAGAATTTCAGTTTGGCTGCCATCTTGATCTAATACATTTTTTAAATTTCCAAAACGAGTCTTCAAACTCATCACTCGATTTTCTCTAAGACTATCAATTGGTGGATTAGTCACCTGAGAAAAGTTTTGACGAAAGTAATGCGACAGGGGTCGATATTGCTTGGACAATACAGCTGACGGGGTATCATCTCCCATAGAAGCAATGGCTTCCTTTCCAGACTCTGCCATCGGACTTAAAATTATTTCTAAGTCTTCGTTAGAATATCCTGCTGAAATTTGTCTTCGACGTAATTCATCACCTGTAAAATATTCAAATTCATTGCCTATTTTAACTTTTTCTAAATCTGTAATTTTTTTTGCCCAGTCACCAAATGGTAAAGAACTAGATAATTCATCTTTTAAATCTTTATCATGTAACAAGATAGCTCTAGTTAAATCTACAGCTATCATTTGTCCTGGTCCTAATGCTCCTTTTTCAATAACTTTGGCCTCTTCGACAGAAACCATTCCAGCCTCAGATCCAGCAATTAAAAGATTATCGGCAGTAACCACATAACGCATAGGCCGTAATCCACTACGATCTAAACCAGCTGCAACCCAGCGACCATCAGTCATAGCTAACGCGGCAGGACCATCCCATGGCTCCATTACAGAATTACAATAAGCATACATATTTTGCCACTTCTTTGGCATTTCTACTGTTAATTTTGACCAACTTTCTGGTACCATCATAGTTTTTGCCATGGGAACATTTCTTCCAGCTCGAACCATCATTTCGAATACTGCATCTAAAGCCGCTGAATCAGAAGAGCCACTTGGAACAATAGGTTTAATGTCTTCAGCAAAATCCCCAAAAGATGCTCCAGCCATTCGTATTTCATGACTCTTCATCCAATTTAAATTTCCTTTTATGGTATTTATCTCTCCATTATGGGCCAACATTCTAAAAGGCTGAGCTAACCACCACTCGGGGAAAGTATTCGTTGAGTATCTTTGATGATATAGCACGAATGTGCTTTGAAACCTGTCATCAAGAAGGTCCGGATAAAATTCCGCAACTTGCTCTGCTAGCATCATACCTTTATAGATTATAGATCTACAACTTAATGAGGCAAGATATAGATCTCGAGTATTGATAGTTTGTTTCTCAATCCGTCGACGAATTACATAGAGTTCACGCTCAAACGTTTCTTCATCTGCACCTTTTGAATTAGAGATTAAAATTTGCTCAATCTCTGGGCGAGTAGAATTAGCTTTTTCTCCCAAGCAAGAGACATTTACTGGTACTTGACGCCAACCATAAATAGAATAACCCATTTTAAGAATCTCTGACTCTACTATGGTTCGGCATGTTTCTTGAGCTGAAAAATCAGTCCTTGGTAAAAACACCATCCCTACTGCAATTAATTCATTCATTTTTGGTTCATGACCAGTTCTACGAATTTGATCATAAAAAAATGGTACAGGTATTTGAATATGAATACCTGCACCATCACCAGTTTTCCCATCAGCATCAACTGCTCCACGATGCCATACTGCTTTTAGAGCAGCGATACCATACTCAACAACTTGTCTTGAAGGAATAGCGTCTATTGAGACAACTAGGCCAACCCCACAAGAAGAATGTTCATTTTCTTCCCTATACATGCCATAATTTGAGATGTACTCCCTCAAAGCTTTTTGCTTTGACACCCATTCGTTGTTGAGATTCTTCATAATTTACTCAGCCGCTATATCATTTTTGCTATGTAAATTTTTGACGATTTGATTAGCAGCCTCTTGACCATCTCTAATCGCCCAAACAACAAGAGAAGCTCCTCTTGTAATGTCACCAATAGCATAAACATTTTTTATATTTGTTAAATGTGTCCTAAAGTTAGTCTTTATAGTTCCCCAACGGGTAAACTCCATCTCAGGGCAGTTCCACAGATTTTGAATATCCTCTGGATCAAAACCAAGAGCTTTTATGAATAAATCAGCCTTCTCAACATACATTGTGCCATCAATCTCTTCAGATAATTGTCTGCCTGTATTATCTACTAGACCGAGCCGCATTTTAGTTACCTCTATCCCTTTAGTAAGATTATCATCCGACTTAAATCCTTTAGGAGAAGTCAGCCAAACAAATTTAACTCCCTCTTCCTCTGCGTTCTGCACTTCCCTCTGAGATCCTGGCATATTACTTTTGTCTCGCCGATAAAAGCATTTTACTGACGAGGCTCCCTGCCTTATCGCAGTTCTGACACAATCCATAGCAGTATCGCCACCACCAATCACTACAATCTTTTTCCCATAAGCATTCAAATTACCAGTATCAAATTCAGGCACTTCATCGCCAAAACCTTTGCGGTTTGAGGCTGTCAAATAGTCTAGTGCGCGAACTACATTAGATCTCTCTCCTGCTAGATTTTCAAAACTTCGTGCTTTATACACTCCAATCGCAATTATTGTTGCATGATACTTTTCAGTAATGTCTTTGAATTCGATATCACATCCAACATTACAATTCATATTAAACTTTACACCACTTTCCTTTAAGTGTTGCACTCGCCTTTGGACTATCTCTTTTTCAAGTTTAAAGCTAGGAATACCATAAGTTAACAATCCTCCAGGCCGATCATATTTGTCAAAAATAGTAACTTGGATACCATTTTTCCGCAAAGTTGCTGCGGCTGCTAACCCCCCTGGACCTGCACCTATTATCGCAACTTCTTCTGGACACTCCTTGATTGGCGATATCGTATTTATCCACCCTTCATTCCAAGCGGTATCAGTAATATATTTTTCAATTGATCCTATGGTAACTGTTCCATGACCAGATTGCTCAATTACACAATTTCCCTCGCACAATCGGTCTTGTGGGCAAATCCGACCGCAAATTTCTGGAAATGCATTTGTCTGCTGACTTAAATCATATGCTTCTTTTAACCGCCCATGGGTTGTCAGCATTAACCAATCAGGAATATTATTATGTAATGGACAATGAGATTGACAATACGGAACCCCACACTGACTACAACGGCTAGCCTGATTTCTTGTTTTTTTAAGTGAATCACTCAGGTAAATCTCTTTAAAATCAGAAGAACGAGCAGTCGTTGCTCTTTTTTCAGGCTGATTTAACTTAATATCTGTAAATTTTAACATTTGCTCTTTTGACATAGATCTACTTATCTTGTTTTAGAAGAGCTTTATATATAAAAATTACTATAAATAAACCCATAATAGTAATAATTACTGACCTAGTTTTTTATTTTTTTAATAATTACTATCATTTAAGTCTCTTTTTTTTGCAATTAGGTCAGTTATTATGACGTATAGTACTTCTCTTAATTAAACGTTAAGGTTTCTGCTCACGAATCTTGAGATACCTTCACATGACTTTTTATCACTTGCTATCCATTGCACTAATACAGGGAATAACTGAATTTCTTCCAATTTCATCCTCTGGCCACTTAATACTCTTACCAAGTCTCAGCAAACTACCTGACCAAGGGTTATTTATTGATGTAGCAGTTCATCTTGGGACACTATTAGCGGTACTAACTTATTTTTGGCAAGATACACGAAAAATTGTATCAGGGGCTTATGATCTCTCAACAGGTAATAGTGCATCCGAACCAGCAAAACTATTTAAATTTTTAATTCTCGTTACAATTCCAGTAGTTATAGTGGGGACAATATTTAAAGTCACAGGCTTGACGGAAATGTTGCGAACAATAGAAGTAATTGGATGGACTATGATCATATTTGGAATATTTTTATATCTAGCGGATAATTTTTGCCCTCAAACAAAAAATAAACTTGATTTTAGTCGAAAAGATATCCTTGTTTTAGGATTATGGCAGTCACTGGCGCTTATACCAGGAACATCTAGAGCAGGTGCTACAATTACTGCAGGCCTACTACTTGGATATAGAAAAAAAAGTGCGGCAAGGATTTCTATGTTAATGGCAATTCCAACAATCTCTGCAGCAGGAATTTTTGAAATTTATGAAATGTGGCAAAAGAAAAATATAATTCATATCAACGATGCTCTTCTAGCAACTTTCTTTAGCTTCATCTTTGCTTTTCTAGCACTTAGTTTTATGATGCGCCTATTAAATAAAATTAATTTTACACCTTATGTAATTTATCGGATTTTATTGGGATTTTTTTTACTCGGTATAACCTATAACTAACTATTATCAGCGCTCTCGTGAATGCTAGTATATTGACCGTAGGGTCTGTATCGATACAAATAAGTTTCTAAAATGGCAGCCATTGATTGTGGAACAATATTAAAATCTTCAAAACTACCATACTGATCACTTACTACATTATCCACATTAAGTTGCTTAACTTGATCACGCGTAATTATGAAGTTCTTAAATATACCAAAAGTAGTAATCTGCAAAACGTCAAATCCAAAAGCAATCAATTTAGCAATCCAAATTGGTGTATTAATAATAATGTTTTTACGTCTTACCACCAGCAGCATTCTTTTCATAAGCGATCTAAACGTTTCTTTGTCTGGACCTCCCAATTCGTATATTCCACCTGATACCGAACCATATGAAGCAGCTAGAGCTGCTTGAGCAACGTCTCCAACGTAAACTGGTTGAAAAAGTGTTTCAGCGCCAATCAATGGAAGTAAAGGAGAAAATCTAGACATTGAAGAAAACCGATTAAAAAAACTATCTTCAGCACCAAAAACGATTGAAGGCCTAAGAATTACCGCATCAGGAAAGGCATTTATTACACATTCCTCACCTGCTGCTTTACTTCGAGCAGACTTGCTCTCAGATTCCAAGTTGGCTCCAATTGCAGAAATATGTATCAAGCGTTTAACATCCTCACTTGACGAAATTTTTGCAATTCTCTCAGCGCCATCAGCATGAATAGTGTCAAATTTTTGGCGGCCATCTTCCAGTAATATACCAACGCAATTAATTACAACATCAGCACCAACTATTGCGGCACGAACACTTTCATCATTTCGGATATTTGCCAAAATGGGCTCAACTTGCCCAACATCACCATAAGTTCGAACAAATAAAGCTTCATTGGGACGTCGAACAGCCACTCTAACTCGCCAGCCTTGTTTGGCCATCTTGGATGCAATATACCGCCCAATAAATCCTGAACCACCAAATATTGTTACCACATTAGACATCAGTTAAACCTCTATTATTTTCAGCTTGAAATACTAGCTAGATTAGAACCACGCAAGCCCAAACATTATTATCTATAAATTATAAAAAAGTGTACACAAAAGAACAAAACGTGAATATAGTATAAGAATGAAATTTTCAGAATTAAATATAATGTCCAATTTTACCTTTTTAAAAGGTGGATCTAGCCCAGAAGAATACGCACAATTTGCCTCATTAATTGGTTTAGACTCCATTGCAATAGCTGATGAAAATTCTGTTGCTGGTTTAGTACGTGCACATACAGAATTGGAAGAAATTGCAAACCAAGTAAACAAACGTAAAAATTTTGAAAAAAAATATGGAATTATAGGGCCAACTAAAGAACACCCGATAGAATATCCATCTTCTAATATATATAATATAGCCAGACTTATACCGGCAACATGTTTAATACTTCGTGATCAAGTAACAATTACAGCCATACCAAAAAATAAAAACGGATGGAGCACACTAACCAAACTTTTATCTATCGGAAACTTACGAGCTCCAAAAGGAGAATGTCATCTAAAACTAGCAGATATTATACAAGAAATTAGAAATACATATCTTTTATTGCACCCACCCCAACCAGACGACAAATGTGATAGTAATTCTGATTGGATTGCAAAGATTAAACCGCTTGTCTGCTATTTTCCAAAAGACACCTTTCTACTTCTTAGTCCAAAATACAATGGAATGGACTTAGATTATTTTTCAAAAATAGACCAATTATCAAAAAAACTAGAAACCCCTCTTTTAGCATCTGCCTCACCAATTATGCACAAAAGTGAAAGAAGACAATTAACCGATATATTAACTGCTATAAGAATGAAAAAGAAAGTGCAAAATTTAGGTAAAGATGCCTTAACAAATGCAGAACAGAAAATGAGAGATGCGAAGAGTATATATTCTTTATTTAAAAAATACCCTGAAGCAATAAAAAATGTAAACAACATAACAAAGAACTGCTCTTTTTCATTAAATGATTTAAAATATGAGTACCCATATGAAACTTCAAAAATGGAAACTGCAAAGCAAAAACTGCAACGTTTGACCTATGAAGGCTTGTCCTATCGATATCCAAAGGGAGCATCAGAAAAAGTACTAAAACTCTTAAATCACGAATTAAATCTTATAAATAAGTTAAAATATGAACCTTATTTTTTGACAGTACATAATATTGTAAATTTTGCCAAAAATCGTGGCATCCTTTGCCAAGGACGTGGTTCAGCTGCAAATTCTGTTGTCTGTTATTTATTAGGTATAACATCTGTTTCTCCAGAAATTGGAACAATGGTTTTTGAAAGATTTGTGTCCGAAGCGCGTGAGGAACCACCAGATATAGATGTAGATTTTGAACATGAACGGCGTGAAGAAATAATTCAATATATATATCAACACTATGGCCGCAATAGGGCAGGAATCTGTGCAACCGTGATACATTATCGCAAGAAACGAGCACTTAGAGAAGTTGGGCAAGTAATGGGTCTTGATGATGGAACTATTAGCCTATTATCAAAACACCTTTCAGGCTGGGGAGAAAGTCCTGACAAAAAAAAAGAATTAGCGAAACTTGGAATCAACATAAACAAAAAACATCTAAATAAAATCTTATCTTTAGCAAAAAAAATACAAGGGTTTCCTAGGCATTTATCTCAACATGTTGGTGGTTTTATAATCACCCAAGACGCACTGGATGAACTAGTTCCAATTGAAAATACAGCAATGAAAGATAGAACTGTAATTTGCTGGGATAAAGATGACATCCAGTCACTTGGCATATTAAAAATCGATATTTTAGCTCTTGGAATGCTTACGTGTATTAAAAAAGCCTTTAATTTAATAAATAAACATCACTTCATAAAACATAATTTA
>Ga0163110_10001985_pt1 | contig 10454 bp, 6 predicted proteins | sample CRUFie1St17metaG_FD_108703 | JGI IMG/M metagenome (GOLD analysis project Ga0163110, IMG submission 108703) | Marine microbial communities from the Costa Rica Dome - CRUD Field 142mm St17 metaG | ecosystem: Environmental > Aquatic > Marine > Oceanic > Photic zone | place: Costa Rica: the Eastern...
GCGGTCATGGGTTGATCAACGCTCTTGATGCGGGCGGCATGAGCCCGTTCGAGATAGTCGTGACTGTCCCACCCTCCCGAGAAGATCTGAACGAACCGAACCCCTTTTTCGACTAGTCTGCGGGCCATCAGGCATTGTTTGCCAAATTCAGCGGTTTCCTTTTGGTTCAAGCCGTATTCCTCCTTCGTTTTTTCCGTCTCGCCTTCCAAGTCGATCACTCCAGGAACTTCCATTTGCATGCGGTAGGCAAGTTCGTAGTTTTGCATGCGGGATTCCAATTCATCGTGCTGGGGGTGCTTGGCCATGTGGCGCTTGTTGAGGAAGGCCAGTTCGTCGAGGGCCTCTCTTTGATGCTGCCTGGTCTTGTGGGAAGGGGCGTTCAAGTCGAGGATCGGAGAACCGGTCGGACGCAAGCGCGTTCCTTGGAACTGTCCGGGAAGGAATCCGTTTGACCAGTTGCGTGATCCGCCTTGCGGAAGGGCGAGTTCAGTCATGACGACGTATCCGGGAAGGTTCTTGTTGACCGAGCCCAAACCGTAGTTAGCCCAAGCCCCCAGAGCGGGATCTCCGCCCAGTCGGCTCCCCGTGTTCATGTGGAAAAGAGCCTCGGGGTGGTTGAGCGATTCGGCAAAGCATCCGCGGTAGTTGCAGAGTTCGTCCGCTACTTTGGGGAGATGGATCCATTGATCGCTCATGTCCAAACCGGATTTTCCCACCTTTCGCGAACCGTAGGGACTTCCTACGAAAAACTTATATCCCTGTTCCAGAGTACCGGTTCGCTTGCTTTCGGTCTTGTGCAGAGAGTTAAGCTTGGGCTTGGGGTCGAAGGTGTCGACCTGACTAGGGCCACCCTCCATGAAGAGCATGATGACGTTTTTAGCCTTGGGTTCGTGCATTGGTTTCTTCATGCCGCTTGAGGATGGAGAATCCTTCGCCATCAAATCGGTCATGGCCAGAGCTCCGAGAGAGGAGGTCAGTCCGTAAAGGAAATCACGGCGGTTGAGCTCGGGAATGTAAAACGGGACTTTCATATCAGTATACGTACATAAATTCGTTGGCATTGAATAGAACGAGGCAAAGGTCTGCGAGGGCCCGGGTTCGGGCACTTACTTCATGGGCTTTCTTGTCCGCATGGTAGTTCTCGAAAGCGGGAAGGATTTCCTCGTATTCGAAAGGCAAGCCGGTGGCTTCCTCGACGAGGGAGCGCGTGATGGTGGTTGGGTAGGTAGGCTTTTGCGGTTTGTGCTTGAGATGATAGCCCCTCATCTTCTCTACGTATTTCTCAAGCCTGTCCCATTCCTTCTTTTCGGGGACCCGGCCAAAAGCCAATTGAACCACCCGTTTGACTTGCAGGTGAAGGTCTTCGAATTCCTTCTCCGAGCGGAGCGCGAGAGCGATGGCTCGATCGTTCATCAAGTCACTGTTCATGAGGCTGAAGGCTTGAGGTGTGACCGACTCGGCAACTCTTTCCTCGCAAGAGTCGTTGGGGTTGGGTTGGTTGAACAACTCCAGAAAGGGGTCCGGTTGTCCGCGTACGCGGTAAGCATAAAGGGTACGCCGGTTTCTTTGTTTGGGAAAGATGGAAGGTTGATAGGCGGGTGCGAGGGAGAACTGGATCATCCGAGGCTGAAGGGCTACTTCCATGTTGATTTCAGGCATGACCGGCAGACCTCCCACATGCCTGTTGAGCTCGCCTGTACTCACGAGCATGCCGTCGCGCAGTTCCTCCGCCGTCAGGCGGCGTGGTTCGCGGTAGGCGAGCAAGTGGTTCTCCGGATCCTCGTTGCGCAGCTTTTCGATATCCGGATGTTCCGTCCCTTGTTGGTAGGTCTCGGAGAGCATGATCAGCTTGTGGAGTCGCTTGAATTTCCAACCGTGTTGGACAAAGTCGGCCGCCAGCCAGTCCAAAAGTTGCGGATGGGTGGGCTTCTTTCCTTTCGCTCCGAAATTGTTCGGGTTGCCGGCAAGGGGTTTTCCAAAATGCCTTTGCCAGACCCGGTTTACTATGGACCGGGCGGTAAGCGGGTTGTCCGGGTGTGCCACCCATTTGGCCAAGGCCAATCGTCTGCCCGAGTTCCCGTTGGTTATCAGATAAGGTTCCTTGGGGTCATCGGAGGTCGATAGACCAAGAGCGCTCAAAACGCCTGGTTGAACGGGGTCGCCGGGGGCTTCTAATGCCCCTCCCATGAGGATGCGCGACAGTGGAAAGGGCTTGGCCTCGATTTTCCCGGGCATGCGCATTTTTCTAGCGTTTAGGGACTTGGGTACCGGTCCGTTGTAGACGGACTGAGCCATGGGTTCATAGCGCTCCAGGCGACGGGTCCAGATCCAATCGTCCTGGCGGCGTACCTTGAGCCTTCCTTGCTCGACGGGGGTCAGGCCGACGTAACGGGGAGGCTTTTCCTCGTCGGGCAAGCTTCTCCGCTTGTCCTCGTTAAGGTATGTCTTGCCCCTTTGATCATACCACTCCTTGGCAGCGTCTTCCTGCTTTTCCAGAAGCCCATGGTATTTTTCCTTAGCGAAATCGAGCATGCGCTGGGTGGCTTTTTTCCCCTCGTTGAGCCCCAAAAAGTTTTCCTCCTTGGCAAAGGGGGCTTGTCGCTCCGCAAGTTGGGTTCCGGAAAAAGCCGCGTAGATTCTGTAGTAATCACGGGTGGGGAGGGGGTCGAACTTGTGATCGTGGCACTTGAAGCAGCGCATGGTCGTGCTTAGGAAAGTCTGTCCGACCGAGTTTACCACGTCGTCGAGGTACAACTGCCGGGCTTGCGGTTTGAGCACCATGGCCGGGTCCCATGGTCCCATGCGCAGGAATGAACTTGCGACCAGAAGCTGTGAGTCCTTCTTCCCCTTGGGTTGTTCTTCCCAAAGCTCGTCTCCGGCAATTTGCTCGATGACGAATCGGTCGTAGGGCTTGTCGTTGTTAAAGGAGCGCGTTACGTAGTCCCGGTATCTCCACATGTTGGATCGTTCGTAGTCATTGGACAGTCCGGCCGTATCCGCGTAGCGGGCTACGTCGAGCCAATGTTGGGCCGAACGTTCTCCGTAATGCGGGCTTTCAAGCAACTGGTCGACCAAATCGACCCATGCCTTTTGCGGATTCTTGTCCCAGGATAGACGAAACTGGTAGATTTCATAGGGGGTGGGCGGGAGTCCGTGAAGGTCAAGGTAAGCGCGCTTGACCAAGTCCCGGAACTGAGCGGTGGGCGCGGGCTTGATCTTTTCCCGGTTGAGCTTTGCCTGTACGAATGAATCGACGGGATTCAGTCCAGGGATGGGCACTTCCGGTTTTTTCAAGGTTTGGAATGCCCACATATCCTCGGGTTTGTAGCGTCTGTAGGTCCATTCTTCGGACAAACCGCCACTCGTTTTGACCAATATGCCTTCGTCAGTCAGGGGTTTGGTTCTTTCTTCGTCTAGATACTTTTTCCTCGTGGCTTGGTCCGGCCAAGGAGCGCCCAGTTTGATCCATTTTCGTATCCAACCAACTTGTTCCGGGTTCAAGCGGTCGTTTTCTTTTGGGGGCATTTCGTAGTCCTCGTCCTTCCACTCGATTGCAGTCATGATGAGACTTTGATCGGGATGTCCGGGCACGAGGACTTTATCCGATGTCTCCCCACCGAGCAACATGTCCTCGCGGGTCGAAAGGTCGAGGTCTCCCTTGGTCTTTCCATCCTTGGCGCTGTGACAGGCGATGCATTTGCTTTCCAGCAACGCATTAACCTTGAGGGAGAAAAGCTTTTCTCCCTCTGTTTCCTCCTTTTGAGCGAAGCCGCTCAATGGAAGCAAGAGCGCGAGCATGCCTACCCGTAGTTTCATTCCTTCAGATAACGTTTTCCCCTAAGTAATAGAGGGCTTTGTCCAGGTCCTCGTCCAAAATTGCCTGCACGATCTGCTTATGTTCCGTGGCAATTTCCTCATACTTCGTGAGACGCGAGTACTTCATGATCATCCGTACGGACAAACCGAGCCACATGGTTTCCAAATGAGAAGATGCTTGAGCGACCCAATACCGGTGAAGAGCTAAGTCGCACTCGGCGACTTCGGGCAAGGAAGCTCGTCCGCAGGCTGAAGTGAGCCGCTCAAGCAAAAGCGAAAGTTGATGACGGTCGTTCTCATTCATTTTCTCCATGAACTTCGAAAGACAGTGTTTTTCCAAGGAAAGGCGCATGCTCGCAACTACGCTGCGTTCATCATCGGACAAGGGGGATATGACACGTACGCCCTTGTTCGCTTCGTAGACCAATGCCCCTTCTTGGGTAAGTCGAAGCAGGGCATCCCGTACGGGTCCGCGGCTCGTGCCGAAACGTTCGGCGAGTTTTTGTTCGCGAATCGGTTGGTCGAAATCTAGCTTGCCGGAGATCAAATCCGAGCGCAATGCCTCGCAAATTGCGTTTCTAGTAACTTTGGGGTTCTGGGATTGGGTTGTAATAAAACAAATAATGCTCCCGTTCCAATTAGGGGTCAATCAAGATTGTTAACAATTCAGGGATGGAACCCCGGAAGGCCTCATCAATCCATCAAGGTTGTGCCTTTTTCAAGGTCAGTTGGGAGTCCTTGCTCTCGGGCAAGACAAAGCGGGAGAGGATTGTCCCTTTTGCATAGTCCTTGATTTGCCAGACGTGCCCCACGAAAGAACTGATTTCCGCATGGTCTCGATGGCGCAAGGTCCGGCTTTGCCTCGGGTTTCCCTCGAAGTCGATCCATTCAAGAATCATGCTCTTTTGGCTTAGGTTGTGAAAGTAGAGCATGCTTCTCTTTCGGGAATAAGCTGACTTGATGACCGTTTTGTCGTTCTGCTTTACGGTCTTGATGACAGGTGAACCATCGGGTGCCAAGCTAACCAGTCCTTTGTCGAAATCCCTTTTCCAACGGGCGAATCTTTCCGGCCATGCGAAGGGCTTTTCCTTTTTCAAGTCAAAGCCTTTGAGGTGAGAAGAGCTTTTTTTGCGGTCTTGAGGCTTTTGATACCGCCAGTCGTTTTTGCCAAGGATTTCCCCAATCAGTCGAGCCAGTCTAGGGTCGCTTTCTTTGAGTTCCCGACGAGTGTCAATGGTTCCGTGGTCATGGTCGTTTTCCCGATTGGTATCAAACCAGGACTGTACGCCTTCCGCCCAATATTCGTAGACGTTGGTCGAGGCATAGGTGCCTTCCCAAATTTTTTCTTCACCGGCCAATTCAAAGCATTTGTCCAATCTTTCCTGAAAATCGGGATGGACGAATACGATCGCCATCTGGTGCAGGGCATGAGCCAACTCATGGATCAGAATGTTTTCGGTATGATAGGGGTCGCCGGCAAGGCAGAGCAGGTTTTCTTCCCCGCAGCTCACCGCCGGCCTTTCATCTGTGGCACCCAAGCCCCGGGCTCTCTGATCCCAGTAAATTGCTGGCTTGAGGTTTGAATGCTCGGGAACGTCGGTGGTGTATTCATCCCGTGCCATGATAACGAATCTGGCCTTGTTCTTGTTCATGGTAGCGAGGAGATCATCCCGTTCTCCGACCATCTTCCTGATCAGGAAAGCCGCTTCCTTGAGGGCATAGTCAGAGACCCTTTTTGAACCGAGTACGGAAAACCCTCCGACCGAAACCCGTTTTTGATGGGAGTCGGCCAAACCGAGGTATTGACGTACCTCAACGGGAACGGACGTAACCTCGAAAACGCGCTCATTTGCGAATCCGCATCCGCAAAGCAAAAGCCACAGGGCGAGGGCGAACTTCTTTCGATGGGTCGGAAGGTACATCTGACTATTTTCGGAAAAAATCGTGGTTTTGCTTTCCTCCGCTCAGGACATAGGCGAGAAGATCCATGATTTCTTCTTTTTCCATCATGTTAAGCAAGCCCGGAGGCATGGGGGAGACCGGGGAGGGCCCCATGCTTGTTATTTCGGCCCTTGAAACGTTGGTTCTCTGGTTGGGGTTGTACAGGTCGGTGTTGAGTGTGACGTTATCACCTTTTAAGTTCACCACGACCCCGGTCAGGACCTCGCCGTTTTTTAATTTAACGAAAGTGGGTACGAATTGCTCATTGATCTCCTTGCTCGGAAACATGATTTGCTCGAGCAGGTCGTGAGGCGAGTAGCGCCCGCCCGAGCCGGTCAGGTCAGGTCCGTTCATCCCGCCCTTGTTTCCAAAGCGATGACAGGCGAAACACCCACCCGCTGCGAACATTTTTCGCCCTTTTTGAAAGCTTCTTCCCTTTAGATCTTTGGATGCCGCCCCACTAAGTTCATCGAACTTCCATTGCTTGACAAAGGTTCTTCCTGCCATGGCCTGAGCCATGATTTCAGCAGGTGTCTTGGATTCGGGCTTCTTCTTGAGCAGGTCGCTCAGATCTTTTTTATCCTGTTCGCTCAGACTCGCCACCGCATCATTTCGAATGAACTCGATGAACTTCGTGAAACTGGCTCCGCCACGATAGTTTGCCGCCTTGAGAAACCAGTTGAAGTATTGGGTCCTGAGTTTTTTGTTCCATCCGGTTTTCAGGGTTCTCATGGACCGGGCATATTCCATTTGCTCCTCCTGGGTGGGTGCTTCCATTAAAAGCGCGATTCCTTTTTCGGCGACGGAAGGCGCTTCCAGAAAAGAAAGCGTCTCGCACAGCAGCCAGTTCATTTCGAAGCTTTCGTCGGGAAATTTTGGATCCAGTTGAGCGACGATCTTTTGGGCGGTTTCCTTTTCTGGCTTTCCAAAACGAACCATCGCAACCTGATAGGCTCGAACCAAGGAGAGTTGTTCTTCCCCATTCAGCTTGTCCCACTTGATTTGCAAAAGTGAATGGATGATTTTCCTGCCCATCTTCGAGTCAACCGGTGGATCCGTCGGCTTGCGGTGAAAGGGGTCGATCCCGGCCGCTTTGGATAGTGATACCAACAAGTTTGCCCGCTTGCCATGGTCTTTCTCCTGGAGCGCTTTTGACGCCCATTTTCCTATTGGCAAGCGTTGAACTGCCATAAGGGAAGCCCATCGTACGAACCGGTCGGCATGATCGACATGGGGCCAGGCAAGTTTGAGTGCCTTGGGGTTTGAGCCGACGTGCAGCTTCTCCATTTGGCGTCGCAAACCTGTCAGGTCGTTTATCTTCGTTTTGTGGACGTAAGGCTTGGTGGACTCCTCCCCTTGGTAGGTTACGCGGTATAGCCCGGATTGGACCTTTCTCCCTCCGATTACAAAATACATGGCTCCATCGCCGGGATGGATTATTGCATCGGCAACCGGGAGGGGACTTCCGGTTATGAAGGTTTCCTTGGTACCCTTATAGGACGATCCGTCCGGTTGCATGTGAACGGCGTAAATTTTCCCCCAGCTCCAATCGAGAAGGTAGATTGCCTTTTGGTATTTTTGCGGAAACTTGGCTCCGTACCCAAAAGTCACGCCGGTGGGCGATCCGGGTCCTATGTTGATCACAGGGGGTAAAGTGTCCGGGTAAAATTCGGGCCGTTTGCCGGTTCCGTTGCGCCAGCCGTACATCGATCCGCTTGTCACGTGACAAATCCGCGTTGGCCTGTACCATGGGGTGTTGAAATCATATTCCATGTCCGCGTCATAAGTGAAAAGGTCGCCATCCAAGTTGAAGCCACCGTCGAAAATGTTGCGGTAGCCTGAGGATACGATCTCCCAGTCTTTGCCGTCGGGCGACATCTTGTAAATGATCCCTGCGGGAGCCAGTCTTCCCCTGTTGTGTCCTCTGCCGTCGGGCATGCGGGGGAGGAGGTGGTCTTCTCCCCAATGTCTGGGGACGCGCGACGTTTGGGCTTCTGTTGGGGTGGTGTTGTTCCCGGTGATCAGGTAAATGGATTTCTTGTCCGGGCTGAGAAGAAGAGCGTGCACACCATGGTCGCCGCGAGCTTCCATGGCCCGGAGTTTCTCAACCTTGTCGAGTTTGTCGTCTCCATTCGAATCGGTCAGTTTGTAAACTCCGCTATCTATCTTTCTTTCGTAATCGTTGACCGCAACGTAAAGGGCTCCGAATGCCCAAAGCAGACCATTGACTGCCCGGATGTCGGCGGGAACTTTTTGAATCGTCGTCTCGTCCAAGTTGCTTCCTTCCTTGGGGGCGGGAAACCGGTACAGTCCACCGAACTGATCACTTGCAATGATACGGTTCTTGTCGTCCACGCAAAGATTGACCCAAGACCCGAACTTTTCCTTGGGGACGGTGTAAAGCAATTCGACCTTGAAACCCTCCTTTGCGGAAATGTTTTCGATTGCAGTCGCCTCGCTCTGCATTTGGGCAGTTGCTCGGGACATGAGGGTTGCCATTAGCAACAGGGGGATGAGATATGATTTGTGCATGGAGTAAAACTATTGTTATTTTGTATTTAAATCAATGTGCATCCGAAACCTACAGGAATTTATTCATTGCGTAACCAATGCGCGGATTTGGGTGTATCCCTTCATATGACCAATGTTTTATAACCCGTCTTTCCCATTATGAAATTTTCCTATGCGTTTGTGCTCACTTTTCTTTTTCTAGGTTTTTCTTCCTACGGGACGAACGACGCAGAGCAAGCCAAGTTCGCTTCCTTCAGTGAAAAAATGAAGGGTGTTCGGTTTTCCGGTTTCTTCACCATGACAGGGAAGGACGTTCCCCCGATGGAGGAGACCTATGAGATACAAAGCGTACAGAAGTTCGGGGAGGAGGACCTGTGGATTTTCACTGCACGGGTAAAGTACGGGAAGAAAGACGTTGTTCTTCCCATGCCCCTTCCGGTCAAATGGGTCGGAAACGTTCCGGTCATCACCATGAAGGATTTGGCTATCCCCGGTCTTGGTACGTTTAGCGCTCACGTCGTGATTGATGGAAACAAATACGCCGGAACTTGGGCTCATGGCAAAGTCGGAGGACATCTTTACGGGACGATCGAGAAAATGAAAAAGGAAGGCAAAAAATGAAGAATGGTAATGTTACAGTCATGGCGGTCGGTTTGGTTTTGATCGCATCCATTGCATTTGCAGGAGGATATTTTCTCGCATTGGACGGAGGGTCTTCCTCTGAGGAAGTTAATATTCTAAGGGAATCGGTCGAAAGACAGAAAAAAGCGATCGAAACTTCGGGGGGAAGAGCCACCCAAGGGGGACCCCGTCTCACTGCTCCGGTGCCGGAATCGAACCGGCGCAAGAACGTCGGTTCAGGCAAGTCGGTCCGAGAACTTCTCTTTCAAGCACGTGCCGAATCCAGCCCCATTACCAGGTTGTCAGCTTTTGCGGAGGCACTGTCCGATTTGAACGAGGATAATTTGGATGAGGTTTTGGAGGCTTATGAATCACTGCCTTTTGGGTTTGAGCATATGCAGGAGTACAGAATGCTTCTTTATGCGTGGGGACAATTCGATCCGACCGGAGCGATCGGGTACTGTAACGAGCGAGCCTCCGGCATGGGAGCTGGTTTCGCAACGACGGGCGTCCTCGAGGGCTGGGCGAGCCGGGACCCTGACTCGGCCAGGGCATGGGTAGAAAGCCCTGAGAACGCCGGGATGTCCAAGCTCTACAACATGGGTTTGGTCAGAGGGTGGGCCAGTCGGGATCTTCAGGCCGCATCGAGCTATGTCGAAGGTCTTGAATCAGGGGAAGACGTCGGCCGGTTGATTGCCACGCTTTCGAATGAATACTATAAGCAAGGTTTCGGGCAGGCAGCTCAATGGGCCGAAGGACTGGGCGATGAAAAGATGAAAGAGGCTGCCTTTGCGAATTTGAGCAAGCAAGTATCCCGGGATGAGCCTGAGGTGATCGCCGATTGGCTGAAGGATCATGCCGGTGAGGCCTATGCGGTCAAATCCTTCGAAACCTTGGGGAAACGATGGAGTGAAACGCAACCCGAGTCAGCCATTGATTACTTCGAGGAATTGCCCGAAGGAAAAGCCCGTGCGGAGGGGGTTGAAGGAGTTATGGAGAACTGGGCCAAGAAGGATCCCCAGGCGGCTGGTGAATGGCTCAATGAAAAAGAGGTCGGTCCTCAACTAGATCCGGTTCTGTCAACTTATGCCCGCGTTGTTTCCAATGAAAATGGAGCGGCGGCCATGGATTGGGCGGTTGCCATCTCGGAACCGAAGCTCCAAGACAAGACCGTTCGTCAGGTGGGGCAGAATTGGTATCGGCAGGACAAGGAGGCGGTTGAGGCATGGCTCCCTCAGAGCGAACTTTCTGCGGAAACTCAAAAGGCCATCCAAAATCCGCCCAAGCAAAATTGGTGGCAGAAGCTTAGCAATAGGTAGACGCTGCGAACCTATTCCTTGGTCTATTTGGCCAAGGCTTCGATTTCTTCCCTCATGAATTTGAGGTATCTTTCCGGATCCTTCTCGAACCTGGGCAGGCAGGGCTTGCAACAGAACTTGATCGGCGTTCCGTTGTATACGTGGACATAGGGGATCATGTTGGGATCTTCTCCGAAGTCGTTTCCCGATACCACGCAAAAGTCCAGTGGATAGTCTGCTTCCAGCAAACTGGTCTGATTCGTATCC
>Ga0163110_10001986_pt1 | contig 10451 bp, 9 predicted proteins | sample CRUFie1St17metaG_FD_108703 | JGI IMG/M metagenome (GOLD analysis project Ga0163110, IMG submission 108703) | Marine microbial communities from the Costa Rica Dome - CRUD Field 142mm St17 metaG | ecosystem: Environmental > Aquatic > Marine > Oceanic > Photic zone | place: Costa Rica: the Eastern...
AAAGGAGCCGCATCTGGGGCACGCTCCGCCTCTTCCATACCTGCCACTCCGCCTCCTTTGTCTTGAAGTTGCCCGCCCCGCTTTGCGCGCCGGTTGCGTTTTGCAACGTCAGGGAACGGGCGCGTTTGATGCAAGGCCATGAACACCAGAACCCCGGAGCACCTTGTTGCATCGCCAAAAGGGACAAAGAGGGGCGGCGGAAACGGCTCACATGGGCGGGACTGTCGGAACACCTTCTGGGAGCCTCGAAACGCACGGATTGAACCCCAGCGGGACCGTGCACTGGAACCTTGATGTTGAGGCGCTTATCGCCTTGGCTGTTGAACGTGGCGAAGGGGTCTTGAGCGCTCACGGTGCCTTGGTGACGGAAACTGGAGAACGAACAGGTCGATCGCCAAACGACAAATTCATTGTTGATGAACCGTCCATCTCCGATGACATCAACTGGGGCGACGTCAACATCTCGACGGATGTCGAAACCTTTGACCGCATGCGCGCCAAAGTTGTGGATTTCTTGTCAAAGCAGGAGGCGCTTTTTGTCCAAGACCTGTATTGCGGTGCGGACTTCTCAGAAGCCTTACCCATACGGATAGTCAACCACAACGCGTGGCACAACGCCTTCGCTAGGAACATGTTCATTCGTCCCAACGAAGCGTTGTTGAACGAGCACGAGCCGGCGTTCACGGTGCTTCACGCGCCGCACTTTGAAGCCGATGGCGACGCTGACGGGCTCAATTCGGAATGCTTTGTCATCGTCAACTACGCAGCCAAAGAAGTCATCATTGGCGGCACTCGCTACGCTGGAGAGATCAAGAAATCCATTTTTTCCATCATGAACCTCATTCTGCCCAAGAAAGGTATCCTGCCGATGCATTGCTCAGCAAACACCACCGGCGACAACACGGCTGTTTTCTTTGGACTCTCTGGGACCGGCAAGACGACGCTGTCCGCCGACCCAAAACGAGCGCTCATCGGTGATGACGAGCACGGTTGGGGCGCCAACGGCGTGTTTAATTTTGAGGGGGGTTGTTACGCGAAACTCATCGACCTCTCCGAAGAGGACGAGCCGGCCATTTTTGCCACGACGAGAAAACACGGCACCGTTTTGGAAAACATCGTGCTTGACGCCGACGGCGTGCCCGATTTCCACGACACCACCAAGACCCAGAACACAAGAGGTTCCTACCCCATTGAATTCATCGAAAACCGCACGGCGGATTCCAAGGGTGGGCACCCCCAGAACGTCATCTTCCTGACTTGCGATGCCTTCGGTGTTCTGCCGCCCATCTCCCGCCTGACAGCTTCGCAGGCCGCATACCATTTCATCTCAGGCTACACGGCCAAAGTAGCGGGTACCGAGGTCGGTGTGAAAGAGCCGCAAGCCACCTTCTCTGCCTGCTTTGGTGAACCGTTCATGCCCATGCACCCGGGTGTTTACGCTGATTTGCTGTCAGAAAAAATGGATCAGCACGGCTCGACGGCATGGCTCATCAACACGGGTTGGTCCGGTGGCTCCTACGGTGAGGGAAGCCGGATGAAAATCAAATACACCAGAGCGATGCTGAACGCCGCTCTTGACGGCAAACTCGACGGTGTTGACTTCGTCAAAGACGAGCGCTTTGGTTTCGAAATCCCAGTCTCATGCCCCGATGTCCCTGCCGAAGTCCTCCAACCAAAGATGACCTGGGCCAACGCAGAAGCCTACGAAGCCATGGCGGACAAACTCGCCACCATGTTCAACGAAAACTTCAGCCGGTACAAAGCCGGTGTTTCATCCGAAGTCAACGCTGCAGCGCCGGCGCCACTGTCGTGAGGCCGTCCAGCAAGCGACGAAGAGCCGGAAGGTTTTGTCGGTCGCTGTCGTCCAGAGCGAGTTCGCCTTGAACCATGTTGGCGACGAGTTGTTCATGGCGTTCGTCATCGCCAGCGAGAATGGCGCATTCCATGGCTTCGTCAAAGAGTTCGATGGCCAATTCCGGCCGGTCAATGGCCAACAAAGCTTTGCCGGCCCGAGCCAAATGTTCGCTGCCTTCGGCTGGATGTTCCATCAACAGAGCCGAAGCTTTGTCGACCCAAGACGAGGCTTCTGTTGCGTTGCCGGTCAGCGAAGCGGCAATGGCGGCAAGTACCATTGACGGCACGGCGTCGACAGCCTGTTCCAGGGGTTGGTTTGCGGCGGTGGTAAACAGAACGAGTGCCCGGTCCACGTTCTCACGACGAAGCGCGAGCATGCCCAACCGTCGCATCGCTTTGCACTCGGAACCAACGTCGTCGACAAGCGTCGCGAGCTGAAGCGCGCGAGCGAGGTGTCGGCGGGCATGGTCATGATGGCCCGCCATACGAGCCATGAGGCCCAAGGCCGATTCGGTGCGAAGAAGACTGCCAGCCATGGCTCGATGAGCGATTTCGGCTTCCTTTTCATCCAGTGGCGCCAAGCCCATTCCCACCTCTTCCATCACCTCTGTCAGGAGAAGGGAGGTTGACGCCACCGCCTTGTCCAAACGTTCGTCCGCTTCCATACGAAGCGTGCTGAGGTGAGCGTCTAGCCGCGACACCGGTGCACAGATGGAAGGCAAATCCCCAAGCGCCTCAAGCCGTTTGGGTTTGATGTTGTAGCCTCGAATCGCGCGAGTCAGGTCTGCAATTCGACGCCGCTCTGACCGGTCTTCGTCCCCTTCCTCGGCAGGCAACACCGGACTGGAGGACAACAGTGAATCGACCATCCAGGTCAATTTTTTCTGAACGTCGTATTCGCTGCGTCGACTGATGGCGTACTTCATTTCCGACGCTCGAACACGACGCGACAGGCTACGGAACCTCGCGTCTCGTTTAGCGTCGGGGGCTTGCGCTGCAAGCCGTTGAAGGAAGGTTGATGGCGGGCATGTTTCAAACCGGAGGTCGGTGCGCTCTGCGGTCGTTGTCATTTTGAAATCGTCCGACACCAGCACCACCGTGCTGCTTTCTGAACCCAAACCGTCGGCGAGCACCATCAACGACAAATCCACATCCTGTGGTGCGGCCGATTCACCGATCCGCTGAGCAAGAGCCCGCACATCCGCTTCGTCTACCGGGACGGTATGGAGGTACGGTTCCAAGGTATGAAGCAGGTTTGGGCGCCCTTCACAGCGTCGGAAGGCAACCGTAGCGACCTCTTTTTTGACGCCTGGCGTGATCAGCAACTTCGCATCGTTCAACATCGCCTTCAGGTCGGCCACAAAACCCTCCTCGGCCTTTTGCCCGAGATGAATGAAGCAGTTCGAGTCAACCACCCAGACCGGACCCATGGTGGCCGAGTGTTGGCCTCACAGCATCATGTTTGCGTCCGGTCGCTGGTTCACGGACGGTCGTCCCGACGTTGAGAACGGCGACGACGCTGTCGATTTGAAGCGTTCGAGCGACCCTGTTGTTTCCCTCTGCGGGAGCGTGAGCCGGGAGGTTGTGACGAGGACCCACGATTTGGACGGTCGCTTCGTTGACCGCCACGAGAGGGTTTGTTGGCTTTTTTTGAGTCCCTGGCTCTCCCCTCCGAACGCTGACCTCGGTCGCCCGTACCGCTGCGATGGTATCGCCGCATGCCGCTACCCCGTCCGGTACCGCGACGAGAACGCCCGCCAACAGGAGCCCCTTTGACACGACCGGGTTTCTGTCCGGGTTTGGGTCGTGCTTTCTCAAAGTGATAGGGTTGGTCCTCAAGCACTTTGATGTCCTCACCGAGAAGTTGCTGAATACCGACCAGATAACCCGACTCGGATTCGTCGCAAAACGAGTAAGCTAAACCATCTCGGCCCGCTCGAGCCGTTCGTCCGATGCGGTGAATGTACACCTCCGGTTCGTTGGGCAAATCAAAATTGAACACGTGCGTGATGTCTTCCACATCGATGCCACGGCTGGCGATATCGGTGGCGACGAGGACGAACACATCGCCGTTTTTGAACGACTCAAGCGCTCTGGTTCGAGCGGACTGGCTCTTGTCGCCGTGAATGGAATCTGCAGGAATGCCCACTTTGCCAAGTTGCTTAGCGAGTCGGTTCGCGCCGTGTTTGGTTCGGGTAAAGACGATGCCGCAAGCCACCATTTGGCCTTCGAGGAGGTCGATCAAAAGTTGCCGCTTGTCGGCTTTTTGAACAAAGGCCACGTACTGTTCAATCCGATCGGTGGTGGGGGCTTCTGGGCTGATGTCCACATGAACCGGGCGGTGAAGCATCTGGTTGGCAAGGGCCCCGATGGCTTTGGGCATCGTGGCACTGAACATCAGGTTTTGACGCTTGCGAGGCACGAGCGAAAGAATTCGTTCCACGTCCTTGCTGAACCCCATATCGAGCATGCGATCCGCCTCGTCGAGGACGAAATGCTGGACGTTGCTCAAATCAACATGGCCCTGGTTGTGAAGGTCCAGCAGGCGTCCCGGTGTGGCAACGAGTACGTCAATCCCCCTTCGAAGGGCTTTGACTTGCGGGGATTGCCCCACGCCGCCGAAAATTACGGACGAGTAAAGCGGGAGGTGTCGTCCATACACGCGCAGCCGCTCACCAATTTGTGCAGCCAATTCCCTTGTCGGTGTCAACATCAACGCGCGAATAGGTCGGCCGGAAGGAGGCTTCCTCTCTGCGAGATGATGAAGTATCGGAAGGGCGAACGCCGCCGTCTTTCCGGTCCCGGTCTGGGCGATGCCAAGGACATCGCGCCCCGCCATCAACGCTGGAATGGTTTCGGCTTGAACGGGCGTTGGCGTTTTGTAACCTTCTGCATCCAACGACTCAAGGATGCGTTCGTCAAGATGCATTTGGTCGAAGGTTGTCATGTCGCAGCCTCAAGGACGAACACTCCGCGGCCAAAGCCCTCGGACCAACCGTTCCAACCCGCCCTCCGGCCCGCCACCTATGAAGACCGATGGTGAACGTGGGTAACACAGGGGTTGTTGGGCAGGCGGACTGGCTGACCACGGCTTCCATGAAGACCGGCGTCGCCACGAAAATCGCGTTTGAACAGCGACGCGTGATCCACCGTCACGACAAATCAAGTGCGGCTGGTTTTGTCCCTGAAGAAAAACGCTTCACGTCGCCGTCGGTGTTGACGAGGAATTTCTCAAAGTTCCAACGTACATCACCGGTACGGCCGTTGGCGTCCGGGCGTTCGCAGAGAGCTTCAAAGAGCGCAAGGCGGTTCCCGCCGTTCACGTCGCCCTTGGCCATGAGCGGAAAGGTGACGTTGTATTTTGAGGACGTGAATTCGCAAATTTCGGCATGAGAACCGGGTTCTTGCCTTCCAAATTGGTTGCATGGAAAACCGACCACGGTCAAATCTTGATGCGCCTCGTGAAGCGATTGAAGCCCCGCATATTGAGGTGTTGCCCCACAAGCGCTCGCCACGTTCACCACCAACCAACGCTCACCACCGAGCGCTCGAAGGGTGGTCTCTTCGCCGTCCATGGTCGTGAATGGGATGTCGATGGGGTTGGTCATGGTTCTTTTTTTTCGCTTCTAAATATCAACTTGTGGTTTGTTGCAGAACAGGCAAATCCTCTTGAAGTGCCGCTCGGTGGTCTGCCCATGCAAGTTCTCATGGAAACCAGCGCAGGCAACATCACCATCGACCTCTTTCACGGCAGTGCACCGGACACGGTGGCCAACTTCGTCAAACTCGTCAAAATGGGGCATTACGACGGTCTTCACTTCCATCGAGTGATTCAAGACTTCATGATTCAGGGCGGCTGCCCCCACTCAAAAGACCCGATGTCTCGGAGAGCCGGTACCGGCGGGCCCGGTTGGCAAATCCCGTGCGAACCATCGGCGCTCGCCCTCAAGCACGACAAACCCGGTGTTCTCTCGATGGCCAACGCTGGCCGCAACACCGGCGGCTCCCAATTTTTCCTCACGACGGTGCCCACGCCGTGGCTCAACGGCAACCACGCCGTGTTTGGCGCGGTCAGCGAAGGCATGGACGTCGTTCACGCCATTGAGAAGTGCCGCAAACTGCCAGGAGACCGGCCCGCAGAACCCCAACAGATCGTCCGCTGCACCGTGATTGAAGGCTGAACTTCCACGGAGGCCTTTGTTTGGTTGTCCTCGCCGTGCACGGAGGTGCAGGAGGCGACGGACCCTGGCGAGGCATGACCGATGCCGACCCGCAACGCGTGGCCTGCATGCAAGACCTTCTTGCCGACATCGGTCAGCGTTTGGCCAGCGGCGAGTTGGTGGCATCTGAAGCCGTTTGCTTGGCAGTGGAATGCATGGAAAACGAGCCGCTCTACAACGCCGGAAGGGGTTCGGTGCTTGACGCCGAGGGTAACATCAGCATGGACGCCAGCATCATGCGCGGTTACGACCAAGCCGCTGGGTCTGTGGTCGGTCTGCAATCTTCTCGCCATCCCGTACGGGCAGCAAAACGCCTGATGGAAAACGGATGGCCGGTGATGTTGGCCGGGCCCGCAGGCGATGTTTTTGCCGCCGAAAACGGCGTTGAACAGGTGGAGAAGGCGTGGCTGGAAACCCAACTTCGTCGAGCGCAATGGGACAAATGGCGACGCGAACGACTGCGGCCTGGAGCGACGGACGAAGAGGATGCGCTGCTCGACCACGACGCCGAACACGACGGATGGGGGACGGTTGGGGCCGTGGCGCTGGACATGCACGGTAACCTTGCCGCCGCCACGTCAACCGGTGGCATGACGGGAAAACCCCCGGGGCGCGTGGGCGACACGCCGATCATCGGCGCTGGAACTTGGGCCGACAAGCACATCGCCGTCTCCTGCACGGGAGTTGGCGAGGCGTTTATTCGCACCGCTGCCGCACACGCCGTTGCCTCTTTTCACAAAGACCGTTCGCTTGAGTCAGCGGCTGAGGCGATGTTGGACTTGGTGGAACCTCTCGGGGGCCGAGGTGGTGTAATCGCCGTGAACCAAAAAGGGGAAGTCGTCATGCCGTTCAGAACCATGCTGATGTACCGAGGTTGGTACCGAGACGGAGCGGTGGACGTAGGTATCGGTCCGTCCTTTCTCCAATCATCATAGCCCCTAAGTTCATGACCTGTTGTTCATGACGGTGCCCTGTGCCTGTTGATGCTGACGAAGCGTTGCGCAGAGCCACCCTGATTCGAAGCGACCCGTCGCTTCGCGGTGTCTCGCGTCGCAACATCGCCCAAGAGGAGGGCGATGTCGAATGGGAGTACGTGGCCCCCGACGGCGAACCGATCGACGAGGCGGACCGCGTCAAACGATGGAACAGCATGGGGTTGCCCCCGGCGTGGGAGGACGTGTGGATTTGTCCAAACCCCCGCGGCCACATCCAAGCAACGGGAAGGGACGTCAAAGGTCGCCTGCAGTACAGGTACCACCCGGACTGGACAGAAATCACGACGGAAATGAAATACGACGATGTGGTTTACTTCGCCTCGCAATTGCCCCGGCTCCGACGTCAAGTGGCGCGCGACCTTGAGGCAAACAAGATGACGCTGAACACCGTCTCTGCCCTCGTGGTGCGGCTGATCGACCTCTACAACATACGGGTCGGTTCAGATGAATACGCCAAGGCCAACGAATCCTACGGCTTGACGACCCTCAAATCGATGCACGTCAAACACCTCAAAGGCGAAGAGGCCGAAGGTCGCCACGACGCCGTGTTTTCGTTCACCGGCAAGTCGGGCAAAACCTGGGACATCACAATCGAAGACGATCATCTGGTCGACCTCATTCTCAAAACAAACAGGCTGGGTGCCAAAGACGCTGACCTGTTCATGTACATCTCCGAAGCCGGCAACGAGGTGGACCTCAAAGCCGAGCACATCAACCAGTACATTCGAGCAGCAAGCGGCATGGGTTTCACGGCCAAGAATTTCAGAACGTGGGCGGCCACCTCCCGCTGCGCAGAACGGTTGGCCTTTTTGTCATCAGACGGAACGACAGCCGAAATGAAAACATGGTTGAAGTCCGTGCCTTCGGTTGAAGCCATGGACAAACTTTGGTCTGGAGGTGATTGGGAGGTGCCCACCACCGACACCGGTCGCAACAAGGCCATGTTGGCCGTTATTGACACCGTAGCTGCCGACCTCGGCAACACGCGGGCTGTCTGCCGTTCCTCCTACATTCATCCCTGGTTCCTCGATGCGTGGACCGAAGGGCGCTTGGGCCAAGCTTGGGCAGAGTTCGTTGACATGCGGGCCATGGGCAACATGACGGGCGGGGAGAGCACGACGCTGCGGATCCTCAAATCGGTTATCAAAGGATGAATTGGACGAGCGCCAGCGGCTGCTTCTTTGGGCCTCTACAGAATTGGATCTAAGGTTCGTCCGACGTGCGCGTTGAATACGGATCTTCATCTTCGTTGTCCACCGTCGCTGTTAGCTTGAGGTTCAATTCAGCGCCCGTGTGTTCTCCGCGAAGGACCATTCTCGCCCACCGAAACCCGTAGAAGATCATGTACCCTCCCGTGAGGAAGCCAGCAGCCCCACCACCACAGAAGAAGATGGTAAGGAAAATGCCTCCGCCTTGTGAAAAATACTGCGTGAGTTGAGTCATTTCTATGATGACGTTGATCCCGAGATAGACAATGAAAAGGGATGGAAGCAGCTCCCACACTGACGGTTTCCTTTCCACAGCGTGTGCTGTACGAACGAATTTGAAAATTTTTTCGAACGCAATTGGTGTTCTCGTTTTGGCTCAGTCATATTTATTAAACGCCTTTACGGGCTTGGAAGTATGGCCAAACACCGCGCCGGCGACCGCCGGATCATGAGCATCAGCATTCCCGAAGATCTTGCCAAAAAACTGGACCGAAAGGTAGGGAAAGGCCGTGCTGACGGTCGCTCCGCCACCATCGCTCGCCTGATTCAGCAGGGGCTCGAAGGGCAAGCGCCCGCCGTGGCTGCTCCGCCAGCGCAGTCCCTGCGAGCGGAATCACCGGAAGGCGAAGTCCGGATCGAGTCTGACACCATGGGTGAACTTGAGGTCCCCGCCGACCGCTACTACGGTTGCCAAACCGCCCGATCGCTGCTCAATTTCGACATCGGTCACGACACCATGCCGCTGGGCGTGATTCGTGGATTCGGTATTCTCAAGCAGGCCGCCGCCAAGACCAACGTGGCCCTCAAGCAACTCGACCCGGAGGTTGGTGACCTCATCATCGCGGCCTCGCAAGAGGTCATGGACGGCCACCTCAACGACCACTTCCCTCTCCGAGTGTGGCAGACCGGAAGCGGGACGCAGTCCAACATGAACACCAACGAAGTCATCGCCAATCGCGCCATCGAACTCGCCGGTGGCGTGCTGGGCTCCAAAGCCCCCGTCCACCCCAACGACCACGTCAACCGAGCGCAGTCGTCCAACGATACCTTTCCCACGGCCATGCACATCGCTGCGGCCGAAGCCTTCACCCACCGCCTCCTGCCGAGCGTTCGCGCCCTGCGCGACGCTCTTCACGCCAAAGCCGTCGAGTGGGCTGACATCGTCAAGATCGGTCGTACGCACCTGATGGACGCCGTTCCACTGACCCTTGGCCAGGAAGCCTCGGGCTGGGTCGCCCAACTCGACGCCGACCTTCGCCGCCTTGACTTTGCGCTCGACGACTTGTTCGAACTCGCGCTGGGGGGTACCGCTGTGGGCACGGGCCTCAACGCTCACCCGCTCTTTGCGCAGATGGTCGCCGATGAGATCGCCAACATCACCGGCCTAACCTTCTGCTCGGCCGAGAACAAATTTGCCCAACTGGCCGCTCACGACGCCATCGTGGCCGCCTCGGGCGCACTCAACACGCTGGCGGCCTCGCTGATGAAAATCGCCAACGACATCAGGTGGCTCGGCTCGGGACCTCGCTGCGGTTTGGGCGAACTTGCGCTGCCCGCCAACGAACCGGGCTCCTCCATCATGCCCGGCAAGGTCAACCCGACCCAGTCGGAAGCGATGACGATGGTGTGCTGCCAGGTCATGGGTAACCACACCGCCATCACCGTGGGGGGCAGCCAGGGCAACTTTGAGTTGAACGTCTTCAAGCCCCTGATGATCCACAACTTCCTTCACTCCGTGGACCTGCTCACCGACGCGTGCAGAACCTTCCGCACGCGATGCGTGGAAGGGCTTGTTGCGGTGGAGGACAACATCCAATCGCACCTGGAAAATTCGCTGATGTTGGTCACGGCCCTCAACAACCACATCGGCTACGACAAAGCCGCCAAGATCGCCAAGAATGCGCACGAAAAAGGCTCGACATTGCGTGAATCCGCACTGGAGCTGGGCTACCTGACCAACGAGGAATTCGACGATTGGGTCAAACCGGAGGACATGATTGGACCCTCCTGAGCCGGCACCGTTCATCTTGGATGATTGGCTCTGGCTTGTTGATTGACCGCCCGTGGTCAAATGATTTCAAAGTGATATCATAACAATATCTTTATTTTGTATCGGGGACTCGTCCGTGCATGCAATCTATTGTTGAAAAGCAACCTATTCAACCACGTCAGAG
>Ga0163110_10001988_pt1 | contig 10450 bp, 6 predicted proteins | sample CRUFie1St17metaG_FD_108703 | JGI IMG/M metagenome (GOLD analysis project Ga0163110, IMG submission 108703) | Marine microbial communities from the Costa Rica Dome - CRUD Field 142mm St17 metaG | ecosystem: Environmental > Aquatic > Marine > Oceanic > Photic zone | place: Costa Rica: the Eastern...
AGAAACTCTCGATAGAAGTATGGAATTTGGTGGACCGGGTCTCTCAAGTTTGTCAATGGATGAAAGAGCCACCCTATGTAACATGGCAACAGAATGTAGTGCTAAAACTGGAATATGTGATCCAGATGATTTGACCATAGAATGGTTGATGGAAAGGAGAAGTGGATTAACTAGAGAAGAAATTGTTGAGGCTTTTGTTATTGCAGATGAAGGAGCAATATATCATGGAGGGATTCATACCATAGATCTTGATGAAATTAAACCAATGGTAGCACATCCAGGAGATCCGGATAAGGGAATACCATCTGATCCGACAAATGGCGCCTATATTGACGAGTTAGGTATTGTAAATATCGATATAGCATATGCCGGTTCATGTACTGCAGGGAAAGATGATGATTTTGCATATTATGCTGAGGTTACAAAAGCAGCTTTAGACGCGGGATTGAAAATTGCGGATGGAGTTGATTGTTATATCCAGTTTGGATCGAAAACAGTCAAAGCATTATCTGAAAAGAATGGCTGGACGAAAATGTTTGAAGATGCGGGCGTGAAATTAATTGATCCGGGTTGTGGCGCATGTATCGGAGCTGGCCCCGGAGTAAGCGATAGGGATGAGCAAGTTTCTATTTCAGCAATAAATCGGAATTTCCAAGGAAGGTCCGGTCCAGGAAAACTCTACTTAGCGAGTCCGCTTACGGTTATGGCTAGTGCCTTTACTGGACATATTACAGCTTGGAGTCCTGATCTTTTTTCTTAGAATTAATACTCCAAACACCCCAAATAGCAGCAGCGAACCAAGCAATTTCTAGAATTAAAAATGCCCATTCATCAATAAAATAAGCGCGAATGGCTAACAATCCCGAACCTAGGGCCATCAATCCTAAGTAGGGCACGGCCTTACTGTGAAGAATGTCTCTTGTTTCTAAAAAGAATGCTGTTAAAATTAATATCATACCAATATAAGCAATTAATTCGCCATGAATAAAACTGACAAAGGTATCAATCATGCCCTTTCTAAAAACATTGAAAATATAGTCTTTCTTCATTTATACAAGCGCATGTTTCAATAGCCTATCGAGTTCCCATGCACTCATCACAAGTTGGCCCCAGGTCATTAGGACATGGGAGGACCAAGTGGAGGGAATAATATGGTGGATGCACGAGATACATCCGGAAAACAAAAACAAATTGCAGTTAGCGAGTTCTTTGAAAAAAATAAACACTTTCTAGGATTCGATTCCCTTCAAAGATCATTGATTACAGCTGTTAAAGAATCTGTTGATAATTCATTAGATGCTTGTGAAGAAGCAAGAATACTACCAAATATTGTTGTTGAAATTAATAGATTAAAGGGTGAAGATGTAGAATTGATTACACAAGACAATGGTCCAGGAATTCCAAGAGATGCTATAGAAAATGTATTTGGAAAATTTCTATTAGGTTCAAGATTTCACGCAATTCGACAAACCAGAGGGCAGCAAGGTATTGGAATAACAGGTGTTGTGATGTACGCACAATTGACAACTGGTGCCAAAACCCGCGTAATATCAAAAATTGCAACGGATTCGTCAGCAGTATTTGTCGAATTGGGCTTAGATACTAGGAAAAATAAAGCAATTAAATCTAAAGAAAGGAGAGAAATTTGGATTGATGATGATACTGGAGAAGAGATTAGCCACGGATTAAAAATATCAACAATAATGAAAGCAAAATATCAGCGAGGAAAGCAATCTGTGTATCAATACCTTAGGATGACGTCTATTGTTAACCCTCATGCAACAATCAGCTTGATTGTTAGAGGGAAAGAGGGAGAAATTATAGAAGAAGGCAAATGGATGAGAACTAGTGAAAGGCTTCCTAGAGTGGTAGAAGAAATTAAACCTCATCCGCATGGGATACAGTTAGGGACTTTACAGAGAATGTTGAGAGAATCAGAACAAAGAAAAATGACCTCTTTTCTTAGACATAATTTTTCTGGAGTTAGTGTCAGAGCGGCAAAAGAGGTTTTGTCTGTATCTGAAATTGAAGATGATAGAGTTCCAAAAAGAATTAATGCCGAAGATGCAAAAAAATTAATTTCATCTTTTCAGAAAGTGAAGTTGCTCCCTCCACCTACGGATTGTCTTTCTCCAATTGATGATTTATTGATCAAAAAAGGACTATCAAAAGCCATTGACTCAAGATTCGCCTCAACGGTAACTAGACTACCTGCAGTCAGTCAAGGGAATCCATTTCAAATAGAAGTTGGACTTGTTTTCGGAGGCGATATTTCTGCGGATGGACCCATAGAAGTGCTTCGTTTTGCCAATAGAGTTCCTTTAATGTATCAACAAGGGGGTTGTGCATTGACCAAAGCAATAGAGTCAATTGATTGGAAAAGATATGGTTTAGATCACCCAGGTGGCAAGGGTTTGCCTAAAGGTGCCGCTGCTGTGTTAATACATCTAGCATCAACTAATGTTCAATTTACTAGTGAAGCTAAAGAAGCAGTGGCGGATAATGAAGAAGTCTTTGATGAAATCAGGAAAGGCCTTTTGGAGGTCGGTAGAGGTTTGAAGAATCATCTAAAAAAGAAGGACCAACGGAAAAAAGCAAAGGAAAAATTCGAATTAGTGAATGTAATTCTTCCTGAAATTGCGAAAAAGACATCGAAGATTTTAGGAAGAAATGAACCAGATCTGGCACCTGTAATAACTCAAATAATGAATGCAGTATTTTGTGAAGAAGAATTGGGATGGGATAAGGAAAGGAAACTTGCAACATGCTCAATTAAAATTTTCAATTATACTGCAAGGGCTCGTGCCTATACAATCCTACTTAAATGGCCAGAAAATGAAAATGTGTCAATGGTTGAAAACTCGAAAGGAGGAAGGAAAGAGGCGAGAGGCATTTGGGCTTGGCGACTTGATACTCTCAACCCCGGTACTTCAACAACAATTGATGTTGCACTTTCCGGACTCAGTAAAGGAGATTGGACGGATACAGATATTTTCTTTAGAGGGAATGGAGATATTATTGGTGCTACCAAGATTGATGAGAAGATACTTGAAGAAATACGGAAAAGTGAAGCATTGGTTGCTATTCGAAACGAAATCTCCGAATCTGAGATTCAAGAAGTTAGTGAAATTGTAACTGAAGATAGGAGCCATGAGATTGGGGAAGAAATACGCTCGGATGAGCTCAATATTTTCGCTGACTATGAGGGGGTTTCTGAATGAGTGGCGTTGGACAAAGAAGAACAAAAGAAGAGGTAAAGGAAGCGCTAAAAGGAATAGCTGCAGAGATGCATAACAAAATGGAGAAAGGAGTTCCTCCATCTATGACCCTTCCAGTTAGAGCCAAAACAAATATTGGATTTGATAATAAATTGGGTGTTTGGAAGTATGGTAAGAAAAAAAGTACTAGGGATGCAACAAGTCTTGGCTCAGCAAGACAATTGTTAAGATCATTACACGTAACTGAATTTATTGAGCAAATGATTGATTCTGGCAAGTCATCTACATTGAGAGAAATGTACTACATTAGTGAAGCTTGGGGGCATGGAAAATTCGGTTCACAAAATGAAAGTAATAATCTGGCTGAGGATTTAGAAATTGTAACAAGATGTCTTAGAGAGGACTTCAAGTTACGCCCTGAAGAAGATGGTGCGAGAATAATTGGTAATGTTACATTTGAAGAAAGGAACAGAAAAGGAGACTGGATGAGGATAAATTGTAGAGATGATGTTGGAGATTCTGGCTATGGAGTTCCGTATAATGTAGAATCCGAAAAACTGAGTTTAGTAGAAGAAGATGTAGATTTCATAATGGCAATTGAAACAGGGGGTATGTTCGATAGGCTTGTAGAAAATGGTTTTGATGAGGAAGCAAGATGTGCCTTGATTCATCTTAAAGGACAGCCCGCAAGATCGACTAGAAGAATTATGAAAAGGATGAGTCAAGAGTGGAATAAACCGATTATTGTCTTTGCCGATTGTGATCCATGGTCTTTTAGAATATATGCAAGTATAGCATATGGAGCTATTAAAACCGCCCATATCTCAGAATATTTAGCAACTAAAGGCGCTCAATATTTGGGAATAACGGCTGATGATATTTTGGCTTATGATTTGCCCAGTGACGATCTTACTAAACAGGATCTTAGTGCATTAGATTCAGAATTGACCGACCCACGTTTTAATTCGGGGTATTGGAAGGATCAAATTAATCTAATGAAAGAAATTGGGAAAAAGGCTGAGCAGCAGTCTCTAGCAAAATATGGCCTTGATTTCGTTACAGACACATATCTACCTGAAAAACTAAAAGATATTGGTTTAGGTTATTGATTGCCAAATCTGAAATGTAAACGCCACTGGCTATAGTCATGAAGAGTGGGGCCAAAGTCTGGATTAAACGCCTCACCGGTCTTTCAATAATTCTAATTTTGGTATTTGTTGCAACTTATGGCGACTCTACAGATAAAATTATTCAAAAAATGAATGTTGAAGAAAATAATTTACTAGAATTAGAAGGAGGGGCGGAGGGATATGTCGAATTAGAGACGATAGGTCTCTATACCATTGTCACATTAGAAAATAATGAATTGCTAGAAAATGAAATTAAATTAATAGATCAAGAAGGTAATGAAGTTGATGGGATCGTACCTAACTCGCTAGAAAAAATGAATAAAAGACCGGATTCGAGTGGTAAGTTAGTTTATGTTCCGGTAATGATTTTTGATGTTCCGAAAAATGCAGAATATCAATTGCTTAATGAAGGAAATAATACACTATGGATTTTAGATGATTTAGAAATACAGTCTAGTTTAATTTCAGATACAACAATATTAGTCTCAATGCTTAGTTGTTGTTTAGGGTTCCCGCTAGGTATAATTGCATTAATTGGGAGTTTATTTGTTTGGAGAAGGAAAAATAAACCACAACAAAAATTGTTAGTTGAAGAAGAAATTATGACTACGGACCAATTGTTTAAACAATATAATCCGACTGTTAAAGATGATGTTCCGGCTCCTTTTGTAGATTTAGACGAAGAAATAAATCCGGACTTGCTAAATCATGATTTGTCAAACACTATGCAGGTGGCAGAAGAAATATCTGATAATCATCCAGATGAAGGAAATAATAATGAAAAGCAAAGTGATGAAAAATGGAAAAACTGGGATGATGGAGATTAAGAAAATTCTCTTTTCTAAATTTAATATCATTAAATGGGTTTTTAGACAACCCCTGACTACCTAACTTCAGGTTGGTAAGTGGCATGGACTTCGATGAGGCTATGACTATTCTAGAAAATAGGGCCAGGAGGAGTATTTTACAACACTTAGTAAAAGAGCCACATTATCCCTTACAACTGTCTGAATTACTAGATATCAGTCAACAAGCTGTGATGAAGCATATTAAGGTCTTAGAAAAAGCGGGTTTTATTGAAGCAGAAATTGTTCCTTCGGAGAAAGGAGGGCCGCCAAAAAAAATGTATAAAGTAAATCAATCATTTTCTTTGAGGCTGGATTTGGGTCCAGAATTATTCAAGGCGGAACATCGAACTATTCCTGCTGGTGGCCCAATGAGACTCTCTAACAAATTACCTTCAGAATTAGATTCTATAATAGATAGTTTGGGTACAAGAAGGGAGCTATCTATGTCAGAAGCAATGAATCTTTTATCAGACCTAGATTCCTCTCTAGAAAAAATAGATCAACAAAGGGATGCAATTATTGCTTTACATCAACAAATAATGATGAAGACTTCCAAAGAAGTTACAGAAAAAGCTGACTCATATGAAGAGAGGATTATGGCTAGAGAAATGATGACTCAGCCGAGGAGGCCATTGGACCTAGACATATTTTCACAAAATCTAAGAATTCAAGAATCTCATGCCGAGGACATCATGGAAAATATACGAGATAGACTGATGAAAGATTTCGTAATAAATAATGATAACTTCGTTTCTGCTGACAAGGATACTCCTCTTCCTTGGTGGCTAGTTCGTTAATCCGACTTAGGGTCTGTTTTTTCGCCTTCATCTACTTTTTCTTCTTCTGTAGACTGGTTTGTGTCAGTTTTTATTTCATTTTTTATCTTGTCCGTTTTCTTTTTGGATTTCGATTTTGTCTTAGACATAGGATTGTTGGACCTGTTTCTTTTCATAATCATGATTTCAACTAAAAAGGCGACTATGAATAGCCCCATAAACGCCGTTGAGATAATTTGTCCATTTTGAAAAATCAATTCATTATTTGTCCCTGACTCATACCTAACCTCTAATTGGGTACTATTGAAAAGACCCAGGCCGGAAATAAATATGCAAACCATGTAATTGAATAGTTTCTTAAATGACATTTTATCTTTCCTCCTAACTAAAATTGGGTATCTGAATCATCATCAAGATTAGCCATCATACTGCTCTTTTCTGCAAATCTGTCTAATGCTTCCATCCTTCTACCGTACATAACTACTCCTGCGACTGAAATTAATGCAAATGTCGCTCCAAGTATTATTGCTGGAACGGAATATCTAGCTACAATTTCCACGCCTACATCTAAAATTCCATTATTTGAACCCATATCTCCTGCAGATACGAAATTATTTTTCTCGTCGGTCTCAACAATAATATTCTCAGGATCTACTACTACTACTACTTCATGAGTTCCCGCCTCTACTAAGTAAAGCAATGTGATAAGTGGTGGCTCGTCATCCGAAGATGTTGGCATAATTGCTTCAATCAATTGCCTGTATGCTACATTTTCTTCGGAGCATCCATTTTTCTTAATTGAATTAACAGATTGGCCCACGCACAAAATAACATTCACGTCTGTAGCATGAGAATTGCCATCATTCAAAATTGAAACTGTTACCGAAAGCATGTCTCCTATCTGGCCTTTACGAGTACCTACATCAACTGTTGAAATCTGTAAATCTGGAGCTCTGAGTCTTAATTCTAAGACTTGTTCATTAGTATCGCAGTTAGGACGGTAATTATCTGGGAAACCGTCGCCATTCATATCAATTGTACAAGAATCTTCCCAAATTGCTGTTTCATCGAAATCTCCATCTGATAATGAGTCTCCGAAGCTTGATTTTAATTTGATTCCAATCTCTCTATCGGCTAAAGCAGCAGTAGGATCTATTGTAACTATTGCAACTAACTGTAATGTAGTGTATGAAGGCATTACAGGAAGAGTAATTCGCCCCTGCCAATCCTTGTAACAACCTTCAGTTGGAATAGGGTCGTTAGCAAGTAATACTACGCAAGGCCTTTCAATTGGGTATTCCGAGCCAAATCCTTCCAACAGTGCATAATCAATTTTCCAATCGCTAAGAGAATTCAAGCCAGGGATTGTATCCCAGCCCGTATTTCCTATTGTATGATTATGTACAGTAGGCTGATCTGCAACATTACCAAAGTTCGTGACATTCATAGTGAATCTGACGACTCTGCCAGGAGCAGTTGTTTTGATTCTGCTTTCAACTGTTGGATCAACTGTGATTCTCATATCATGGAATTCAATTACTTCAACTTGTAATGTAATTAAATCTCTAAGTTTAGTTCCTTCGAAGGTTTCTTCACTGTATATTTCGATAACTATGGTATACTGGCCAGCTAATGTCTCTTCTGGAACATTAATCATAAGAGGTATCTGTTGGGATTCATCTCTATCTAATTCTTGGAAAAGAATTCTTGGAATTACTATATCCCAAACATCAGAGTTTCCATCTTGATCTGTGATAGAACCCACTGCCATATCATAGCGATCTGCTCCATTTCCTGTGTTCTCTATTATTGTATCAAGTTGGTACTCTTGACCAGGATACAGTGAAAGTATGGTTTCAGTACTTGCTTCTAAATCATATCTTTGTATCACATTAGTTACAAGAACTACTGAATCTCTAACTTTAGGTGCTCCATCTAAAGTTGCTTTAACAGTTACAGAGTCCCCTATTCCTGCTGTTGCATTGTACGGCGCACACATCTCAGCAGTAACTGTTCTTGGAGCATCTACTGTCCAATAACGTGGAGTTTCTTGAGGAACACTATTTCCTCCTGGGGCCTCTGAAAAGTCAAGGTTGACGGTCCAATGATCAAATCTCCAAGTTTGTTCGGAAACTCCTTCAGGTCTCTCTTCAGGACCACCGGGAGTTGTGAAAATCAAATGGCCTGGAGTGAAATTCTTCGTAACTTCAATATCAAATTCTGAACATTCACCCGGTAAGACATGCATTGTAGTTTCACCTAATTGGAAAACAATGTTTCCGGTACTCTTGATAGATACATTGACCCACAATTCCAGAATGTCAAATGTTCCTTTGTCTACAGATAATACTGGTTCACCTGTTGACCACCCTTTCAGATAAATAACAAATGTTCCAGGTTCCTGAGAAGTAGGGACATCAATTTGTAAATTTCTAGTCATTGATTGACCCGGATCTAAAGATAAAGATGTTGGGAAAGTTACCCCCCATCCGAAAGGTAAGGCCCATTCTGTTTGTCCTTCAAGTGTTGTTGGGTCATAGAAGGCAAACGTATCATACACATTCCCTGTATTGGTTATCGATATCGAGAATGTCGCCTGTTGACCCTGTTCTACATCGGCTTGGAAATGGCTAGTATCTAACTCAATACCGTGAACTACGTCCATTAATGTTAGAGTGATTGCCTCGTCTCTAATTGCTGGATCTTTGTAAGACACTGCTATGACTTTGATTGTTGCCAATTCATCGTGATGTGCTTGATATATTGTAGGAGCTCTTACTCTCATGTACAAATTAAGACTCTCTCCACCTTGCAAAGATACAGGCGTTGAGTCAAATATTGGTGTGTGATTACTAGCAAAGAATATGCTGGCACTCCAATTTGTAGTAACTCCTTCTACAGTTAAGGAGAATATGTCCGAAACTAGATCTGCTGGACCTGGTGTTGGATTCGATATCGACATGTTGTAAGTAGTCTGCTCACTAGGTTCAATTGTATGGTAAAATGTTTCATCATCAGCCAAAGAAACATCAACTAAGCCAGTAAGAATATGAACGTAACATAGTGTGTAAACTCCACCATTATTTTCATCGTTACATTTGTTAGTGTCTGACCAACCTACATGAGCACCACTACCCATATCATTTGCGAAAGCAGGAGGTTGTCCCAACTCAGGAAGTGCTGGAGAATTAGGGCCTAACTTATCTGATTGCCATTCAGTAATTGGAAGTAATTCCCAAGGATCAAAAATCGAAGATGCTATAGAATTCAATGGGAATCCTGCAGGATAGTCATTATTGGTATGATTCAAACGAGTATACATCAAAGTCTCTCCCTGAGTTCCGTTATAATTGTCTAACCAAGTCAAATGGACATTGTCAAACGAATCCGTCAAAATAGATGGCATGTGTGAGTTTCCACTAAATGGCCTATCAGGTGCTAATCCTTCCCAGCCCTCAACATTAGATATTGCAGCGTCGGATATTTGCTTAATTGCATAAGATGGGAGTCCTTCGCTAACACCATCCCATGCACCAGCGGAGCTCAAACGTAAACGAGTGTAATATATTTCGTAATTAACATCAATATCAAATCCATACGCTCTGCCATCCATCCAAGTAACATGAGTATTTCCTGAATTGTCAATAGCAATTGCTGGATGTAAACTATAAGCATCATTTAGTGTAATTCTAGTATCATTTACAACTACTAAATGCCCATAACCTAACGCATCAGGAGATGCGCCTAAGTCTTCGATATACTTGTCTGCTGCATTGTCAACGAAAGTCCCTGGATCTCCTTTCTGCCAGCCAGGCCATGGAGAGTCAAGAAGGCCTAGTGGATCTAGGACTGTCAAGAAGATTTCTCTAGAATTATTAGTAGACAAGTAAACCAATGCTTCGACCATTAGTTGCATTTCTGCTTGATTGGATGATCCAGTTGGGAAGCTGTACATCATTCCTTCTGCATTTGTCAATGCCAGAGTAGCACCATTACAAGTTCGAGAATTAAGACTTGTAAATCCATTTGGACACTGAGCTAAATCCATCATATGAGATCCAACTTCTGTAGAGCCGCTACTAAATCCTGCTGCTAGAAGCGGGATTGGAATGATTCCTGCAGTAACGCAAGCGTTATGCGCCTCAAGAATAGATTGAGTATCGTCTGCATCACCTGCTGGATCTCCTCCATACGGTCCTTCATCAGAGATAGGAATTACAATCTTAGTCGCGTTTGGGTTCCATACGTGATCAAGTACTGTTGGGGGGTTTCCAGGAACATTTCCTTGAGCGTCATGCCAAGAAAGGCAAGCCCATGTTGAAGCAGGCCCCCAAAACTCACTATAGTAACCACCATCCTGTGGTAAATCTATTGCTCCATTGGCGTATACTACTTCAGTCAGTTCCCTTATTCCTCCAGAATCATCATTTGGTTGAAGTCCTAAAGCTGTAGTTCTTGGGCCTTGGTTACCGCTACCA
>Ga0163110_10001989_pt1 | contig 10449 bp, 18 predicted proteins | sample CRUFie1St17metaG_FD_108703 | JGI IMG/M metagenome (GOLD analysis project Ga0163110, IMG submission 108703) | Marine microbial communities from the Costa Rica Dome - CRUD Field 142mm St17 metaG | ecosystem: Environmental > Aquatic > Marine > Oceanic > Photic zone | place: Costa Rica: the Eastern...
CTTTGCCATAGATTGATGTTGCGATTTCGAGGATGTCATTGTGTTTATCTGCTTCCATACTTATTTTTAGCAGTACTAAATATCCGATTAGGTCATTAACTACATCTTCATCAGTAGCTAATAGTCCAGCTCCTTTCATAATTCGATTTAATTTATCATCTATACGCACTAAAAGTTGTTCTGTAGCAGAGCATTTACTAAAAATTCGATTTGGTTTTAATGCAGAGTTTCCATATTTTCTATTTTTATGAATTAAAAGTTCTTTTATATCATCACAGATAGCACTTATTTTCATTTCCATTTCATTCATTGTCATGTTAATCTCCAATACAATAGATGTATGAAACCTCAGTCTACTTCAAGTTACGACGTTGACAATCGTTACAGATTTTATAAGTCGTTAGATTCAAAGAAAGATATATCTCCTAATAGGAGAGGTGTAAGGCCAGCAGTGGATAATAGTAGCTCCAAAAATTTTTTAAAAAGATATATTGCTCAACTAAGGGAATTAAATTTTCCAAGACAAATGATTGATTAACAGATAACTTTTCCAATATGTGAGAATATATTTTTAAATCTATTTGTTTGATTAAAACCAAAATTTATTTCAGGTAAATAAATAAAATATCCCCAGCTAATAGGTGAATCAAGACATTCAAATTTTTTTCCGTGTATCAGATTAGCTCTGTGAGTAGGTACACATACTGGAAAATCCCACATTTCTGGACATGTCCTCATCATTTCAGAATATGTAGTAAAAAATAAAGCTTCTGGTATATTTCTTAATTTCCATTCTTTTAATAATCTTCTAAACCATATTACAGATGGAGCTTTTGCTCCTTGACCTGCAGATAAACTCCATCTCCATGTCCCTCTTTTTTTTGCAAAAGAACATCTTCCAAAAGTTGGAGGAAATAAATAAGTTTTACCAGTCCAAGGCTCCTCGATATTTAAACCATCTATATCGTATGTATATATTTTTTCTGCTCTTAAAAACTGATTATTTGCATCATATGTTGAGCATGGATCTAAATCTATATTTTTTAATAGTGCATCTATATAAGGTAAATAATCACACGGAGTTAACCAATCATGAGTTATGTGGTCTACTTGTGCTAATGATCTTCTACTAGCACCCCATGATCCTTTAGTCACATTTGTTTAAAACTTGCTCCCTCACTATCAATCTTGTAGTGAACTAAAGACATTTCCTTATCATCTTGAATAATAAATAAAGCTTCTTTATCAGGATCTAATTTTTCTGCTCTGACTATAGCTTGTTTCATAACATCTGCAGCACCTTCTAAATCATTTTTATTGAGGTCATCTACAGCACTAATAAGGTTATTAACCGTTAAATAAAACATAGATTTCTTTTCATCTTCTTGAGTTGGAACATATACCATCGCCCCTGGACCATCATTATGATAAAACTTATAATAAAATTCACACATATCTGCACATATTCGTTCAATAGTAAGTTGATAAAGTTTTTTTTCATCTTCACCTATTGCTGTCCCGATTAATTTTTTTAGTAATTGATTTCTTCTGTTAGTCATTTAGTTTCCCCAACTGTTACATTCTTATCCTTTTTTTTATCTTTGTCAATTTTTATAAGATCATTTAATCCCGACTTTTTTAGTGTTTCCAATAATTTTGGAAGAGGTCTGTAAAGAACGACAGCTTTTTGCATATTTCCAATTTTTTTAATTAATTTTCCATTTTTATCTCTTAATTTCGTAAGTTCTCCTTGTCTAATTAAATATTCTGCAACACACCTATACCTTCTTTTTTCGGCTAAATTTATCTCTGGATATCTATCGCAGATTGTACTGGTTTTCATATCACTAAAAGTAAGTCTTATCTGATCAGCTAGTGATAATCCAAGTATTAAGTCTTTTGTACTTGTTTCATAGCTTGAAACTAATTCTAAATATCTTCTCAGATCTTGATTATTAAAACTACCAGATGGGGGTATAAATATTTCTACTTGTTCTATAAGTGATTTGCAAAGTTTTTTTCGATAATTTCTAGTAGTGACTGAATTAATATCTAAATCAACAAATCTGTAACTCTGATAAAGGTTATCAGGATCTTTATGTGGTGCATAATTTGTCGTATCTAAGATATCTACCCAGTCCTCTAATTGTTGTGCTTCCATTCGAGGACACTATCTGTTCAAATACTAGCCTACTTTTTCAGATCATTCCATTGTTGTCTATGACTAATTAGTAAAGCCCAGATATAGTAATACTTTAAACTCACAAAATGATCTTTAAGTCTTACTTGCTCATCCCAATCTTCACCATACAGTTCTGTCAATCTTTTTTTACATTTTTCTAATGAACCACTATAGTTCGTTGCTTCCCAACATGATTTAGCTAATAACATTTCTTGGAGTGTACATAGTCCTTGGAGATCAAGAGTAGACAGACCGTGTAGAAGTTGGCTAATATCGGAGAGATATGGATATTGTTCATCATGCGTCGCCCTATTACTTACGCTGAATTGATTTTGATTTTGTTCCTTCTCCCTGTTGGGTATATCGGAGTTAATCATTTGTATGAGTTTGTTTCAGATAGAATCACTATAGAAATAAAATTAAAAAAATAAAATGGGTCGAAAACCTACGCCTCCAACAATAATAATGCCATCTGAATCAAATCCACAGGCTTTTCAAACAATAATTCCGCAAAAGAGTTATAAGAATTTAGCTGAGCGTATGGGGAGAATGGATACGGAATATAATCGTTTACTTAAAAACAGATATGACAGTGTAGGCACTGCTGCTGAAATGGGAGCTAGAGCGAGAGGATCAGAAATGATGGAGGATGCAGCTTATTTATCTTCTATTCCTGACGATACAGGTACTACAGATTTCTTGACTACACCAACGGCTTTTCCAATAAAATCAAATAATAGAGGTACTTTTGATACTGTGCCGGGATCTGTATCAGGTTTTGGTGATGTAAGACCCGGAACCGGCGGTAATTCTAAAACATCGGGAACTGCTGCTGTAAAAGAAGCTGCAAAACTAAAATATGAGGCTTCTAAATTAGCTTACAAAGATGCTTTAGAAAGAGCAAAAAACACGCCTAGAAGTTTCGTTCCAGTAACGAAGAAAGGATTTGATGCTAAACAGTATTTAGCAAACTATAAAGATTTACAAGATGATTTTGGTGATGATGAGAATGCAGCTCGTAAGCATTATGTTGAATTTGGAAAGGCGGAAGGCAGGACTGATGATGAAGATACTAGTGGATTAAGTAAAGGTGTTCCAGGTTATGCGAGAAATAAAGATAGTATGTTTTTACCTAAAAAAATAGGTTCAGTGTCAAAGCAAGACATTGATGAAACTCAGTCCAAGCAAATAAAAGATTTAATTGATAGTGATGTTGATGAAATTCAGTCCAAGCAAATAGAAGATTTATATAACAAATATCAACCTAAGACCGCCTATAGTTATATGAACAAAGCAAACTAATAGAAGTTATTTTTTCTATAGAATGACTTTACCAAAATCTACGGAATCTTTTATATTGTCAGTAATTTGACCAAAATTAATTTGTTCTTCAACAGTTTCTACTGTTAGTCTCCAATCTGTCACTGATACATTTAAACCTATAGAATAAGTCGTTTCTAAATATCTAATATCATTTGTGATAACGAATAAATATTTACCTTTTTGTAATAATGAAGATGGATAATCATTTAATAAAATTCCAGTGTCATCGTCTTCATAATCTATTGATGAATCACGAAACACATATCCATCATTATTTATAGGTAATTCTTGTCTATGTCCATTTTCATCAATTTCATAAAAGGCTAATAAAGTATTTCTGTTAGTTTGATTTTCATATGAAGTCGCAGAAAATTCTTGAGTAAATTGTATTGATCTGGGCAAAGATAAATTTATTTCATAAAATGTGCTTTGTTTTCTTGATAGTCCACCATGAGTATTAGTTATAACTTTTGTTTTGAATAATTCTGTAAAATCTCCAAGATCGATTGGGTTATTTAAATTATCTCCTTGCTCTGCAGGTCTTGGATCAGAACCAAAATAAGAAGTAGGCCCATATGCAGTAGGACCTGCTCCACCTGTAGGGTAAGCTTCAACAGTACCTAAATTAAAAAAACCTAAATTAGTTGGGATAGTAGTAAGAAATCTTGCCACTTTAAGTTTGTTTATTCCTTTCTCTATGATACTGCAGAATATTTTCGTGATGGAGCTTGACGTCCTTTATAGCTCTACATTCCGGTATTTCTTTTACACCTTTTATCATCAAATGCTTAGGATTACAGCAAAATGCTTTGCATTCCGGCTTATTGAAAATACGATATTTACCTGTATATCCACGACTTAACCAGAAAGCTATACGTGGGGCAGATTGTGTTTTACCTGAGTGAAAAGGAGAGGGAAAATATGCAGTAGATTCTGTCCCATTTTTTCTAGTAGCACCTTGCCATACCCAACAATCATCTTCTTCTTTTATATCTACTTGTTCCCAAAATCTTTTTACTTGCCAATACCACTTCATCTCGAATTCTCTAACATCTACTGTGCATCTAGCTTTTTTTATTTCTTCCATACAATCAAGGCACTCTCCCATTAATCCAAAGTTACCTTTATGTTTGTTAGTTCCTTGTATATGCCAAGGACATTCGTAGTGTTGAGTTTCTGTCACGACTCCTCTAAAATTTTTTGCTTCATTTGGATGAGCTCTCATTAAATTTACACAAGTGTCTGAGAGATTTGACCAAATCTTTTCCTCATTATATTGATCTTCTTTATCTTCGACATTCTCATAAGTCTCTCCAGAACAAATTCTTCTTACTGAATGATATGGTAAACGATAATGTTTGGATAATTTTCTACTGCTTACACCACTTTGATTTTCGTTTCTCAACCTAGTTATTAAGTCGATATTTATAGATTTTTCACTTACTTTTGCATTTTCATAAGCTACATCTTTTCTTGTTCCCCAATAATAATGAGAAGGATTAAGACAGAATTGAGATTTACATTCACTTCTTTTGACAATTATTGGTTTTTCTTCCGAATAATTTCTTCCTGTCATATTTAATATTAAAGGTCTAGCATCATGTCCTTTATACATGAGCTTTGTTTTTTTACTTGTAGTAAAACCTTTGAATCCAGCATTATTCATCTTCGTCAAACACCAACAAGATTCTTTACCAAAGTGTTCTAAAGCTGTTTGAAAAGCTCGTACAAATAATATTTGATCATATGCAGTCAAATTCTTATATAAAAATGCATCACTATTCTTCATGCAAAGTAGGGGGTAGGTGTACTCGTAAGCATACATCCCTTTGATAGCAATGGCAATCGTTGAACACCCAAATACCAAAAAATTTTGCCTATTTATATTACTTCTATAGAAGATGAGGTTAGGTACATGACTGTTTAACTTTATATACACTCACTTACCTAACCACCGCATACATGAAGGTAAGTAAAATGCCATTATTTTTTAGGAACTTGGGTGTTCATAGTAAACCTCAGTCATATAAATCTATTTCAGATGCAAAGTACAAATATTTGCACTAACCCTACCATTATTTTATGATAAAAAATGCGGAAAAATTTTTTCAAAGTTTTGGGTTAGGTAGATGACTGTTTAAAAAAGGTATACACTCATGTACCTAGTCTCAAAGTCTTGTCGATGATATTATTTAAATAACAACTTTTGTAAAGATAAATGCCGGGATACCCAATGCAAGCTGGATTTGATGAAAGTTCTTTGATGTCAGATCCGAAATTAAAACAAATGGATACCATGAATCAAGGAAATATGGTTAGTGCTCCTTATTTTGAAGCTAATAAGATGGCAGCTGAAAAAACTAATCCAATGAATGCTATTTCACAAGAAACTCCAGTTGGTGATAGAGTTGATGATTTTTTAAATAGAATGGGTGCATAAAATGGGAGATAATGATTTTCCAGCTGTTATGGCAAATGGAGGGGGCAAGACCTTCTTATCAGGATTTGTTAAAGGTATGAATAAATATAGTCAGGCAGGAACAGATATAGATAATTTTGAAATAGAAAGAGAATACGAGCAGGAACTAGGTAAACCAATGATGGAAACGGTATCTTTCCGTAAATAAAGTCATCGTAAAATTGATTTAACAATTAAGTTTGAATTATAAATGTCACAGACTAAGGCTCAGTTAATAGACCCATCAGTAGAAGGTTTAAGTGCTAATAATTTAACTTCAGGTACGATACCAGACGCTCGATTTCCTGCAACTTTACCAGCAATATCGGGTGCTAATTTAACCAACTTACCTAGTGCAGGACTTAGCAATGTTGTTGAGGATACCAGTCCGCAGCTCGGAGGGAATTTAGACGTATTAACGAGAGAAATAACCACAAGTACCAGCAATGGAGATATAGTATTCACTCCAGATGGTACTGGTATTGTAAAAATAAAAGGTGCAGGTAGTACCGACGGTACGCTTCAATTAAACTGCTCGGCACAATCACACGGAGTAAAGCTAAAGTCGCCTGCTCATAGTGCAGGTCAATCTTACACTATGGTTTTACCTGACAATAATGTAACAGCTAATAAGTTTTTACAAGTAAAGAGCATTACAGGTAGTGGGGCTACAGCCGTAGGTCAATTAGAGTATGCAGACACATTTACAGGTGATGTTAATTTTAATGGTTGGGCTACTTTTAACGCTTCTATAGTAGAAAAAATATATACAGTTACTTCTGCTGCATCTGTTACCTTAAGTCCAGGCAATGGTGGTATACAGTTACTGACTATGGGATCAAATATTTCTGTAGCTTTAAGTATAGCTACTGGTCAATCAATGCTTCTCATCGTTACAGCTACTTCCTCTAATTACACCATTACATGGCCGACTATGAAATGGGCTGGAGGGTCTGCTCCTACTCTTGGCGGTGCAAATGCCACTGCTATAGAATTATGGGCAGTAAGTTCACAATTATATGGTGCAACAGTGGGTGATCTTTCATGACGTTACACCACAGACTTCGTGCTGCTGCAGGTAACAGTGGTGGTGGAATTTTTCAAGATATAAAATCACTCGCAACGTCTTTAGGATCTGCAACTCTTCCCTCACCATCAAATTTACAATCTATACAAAGTTTAATCGAAGCACAAAATTCTGCTTTTAACGTATTTGCAGTAATTGGGAAAGATGATTGTGCAGAAGATCTCACAGCAACAACAGTTGCAGGTGGTAAAAGAACTCATACAGCTTTAGGCTTCAATGCAAACTCAAGTGGAGGTAATATTATTTCTACAGGAAATGAGATTGTTGATATGAGTGGTGGTAGTAGTGAGGGTTTAAGTGCTATAGACGGTAAAAAATGGATGGCTATGGCACAGTTTGATGGTGGTAATTTTGATGGTATTTTAATTTGGGTATTTATTGGAGGTAATGTTGGTTCAGTAGATATTAATGGCAACCAAGGCACTGGTACAACCACAGCCGATAAAGGCAGAAATAATCTTTGGACAGGACAATATTCTCCTGGATTATATGCAGTACGTGATATTTTTTATCCTTCAGGAGATGAGTTTACAGATATGTTAAACATTCATCCTGTTGCAATAGACCCTTCAGGTACTATTTATTCAAATACAACTGCTGGTAAAGTTGGATGGAACTTTAGTAATAATTCACAAGCAACTTCTACAGGATATCATAGTAATAACTCGTTGTCTCAAGACGATGGTATTTTTGCGTTTGCAATACCGACAGGAACTAATTCATCTTATTCAGATGGAGATGGAAGTGATAGTCAAGGTGTTGATCCATTCGATGAGTCTAGTAACACCAAACCAGCTTTTGGAATGGGTAATCGGAATAGTAATGATGCTTCATGCGATTTCGTTTATTGGAATGGTACAAAAACACCGACCAATGGTGGTGGTACTAATCATGTAGGGTTTTTATTTAGTGGTGATGGGTAATCTTAATCTAAACCTTGTATATAATATAAAAAGAATATATTAAATGATTTAATTATGAAATACGCAATTATTGACAATGACGGAGGTGTGTCCACTGTACGAAAAACTGGTACTATCCAACAATTGTTTCCTAACACTAGTTTCACTGCTGCGGGTCCTAATACAGATTTTCTAACAGCAAATAATGTTGTTGAACTTGTTGAAACTCTTGCTTATACAACACCAATACAAAAATTATCTACAGTAGATGCTTATATTGATGGTGGAAAGGTCTATAACGTGAAAGTAGAATCGACAACAGCAGATGAACAAACTGCTCTTAGAACACAAGAATGGAAATCAGTGAGAAATCAAAGAAATAATTTATTAACAGAAACTGATTGGAGAGCCGGTAGTGATCTTACTTTATCGGACGAATGGAAAACATATCGTCAGGCATTAAGAGATGTTCCTACACAATCTGATCCATTCAATATTACATGGCCTACAAAACCTAGTTAAATTTAAAATTAATAATTAATTGTTGAACATTTAGATTTAAAAGATAAAGTAAGAGTAAATATAAATATTAGATGTTCTTCGTAAATTTTTTTCTATCTAAACCATCTGTTTATACTCTTCCTGGAACTTGGGAGAAACAACCTTTAATTAAACATGGTAATTATGCTGGATTGCCTCCAGAAGGACAAATAATTGCTATTATTCTGATACTGCTATTTTTAGTCACTGGATATGGACTATATGTAGCTTTTGGACCACCTAATAAAAATTTGACTGATCCTTGGGATGAGCACGACGATTAAGAAAATTTTAAAATTTATTATTATCTTTTCAGGGGTAGTGACTTTTTTTGAAATTTTTTCAATTTTTAGTTAACTCTATATAAAAAGTGTATTTTAAAAAATTAAATTTACAATTTAATATACCTTCTTATAAAGTTGGAAAAAAATTAGATCAGTATGGCTTTGATATAAATAACAAATTCAATGGTTTGTGGTACAGCGATATAAAAATTAACGGAGAACTAAACCTCATACCTGAAAGATATAAATCAGATTTTGATATATCTTTACTAGAAGCAAATTCATTTATATTACCTCATTCTGATAGTGGATCTACTTCAGTAATAAATTTCTACATTGAAACAAATAATTGTGCAACACAATTTTATGAAGTTAAAGATGATGCCAAACCATATCAGATAGACAATCAAACTAATGGTTTTGTATATGATTTAAATGATTTAGTTGAAAAAGCTTCTTTTATTGCAGAGCCTAAAGATATTTATATATTAGATGTCAGTAAAGTGCATAGTGTAATTCCTCTTCATGATGGGCAAATAAATAGGAAAGCAATATGTCTTTCTACAAATAAATTTAAATTCGATGAACTAGAAAAAATTTTTAATTAAATTTTATCATTCTCTTTTAAATTTTCAAAATATTTACTGGCATTTTCAGCTTGTTTTATCTTATTTTTGCAATGTTCACAGTCACAAGTGCAGTGTGGGCAATCACATTTCTTTTTTAACGCAGCTCTTGCCTCTTGGAAAAAAGGTAAGTTTTTTAATTTATAAGTCTGCAATTTTTTAGTGCAAATATTAATTAAATTATACTTCTAAAAAACCATACAACCCTGCTACTGTCCCTACAATGACAAAGAATCCAAACTCAATGAGTGGATAGTAAGGGCTATAAAAAATTTTTTTCATGCATAAATGAATGCACTAAGATCAGTTGCTAGATATGCAGCGATTATTAGTGTAAATAATAAGTGGTTCATTAGGTTCCTTGATAAACAGGTGTCATAACACCACCTCCTTCATCGTCGTCGTCATCATCATTAGCTCTCAAAACTAATTCAAATAAAACAACAAATCCTATGGGATAAAAACACCATAGGATTGCTTGAAAAGGTGATATTTCGTTTATTTGTGATAACTCATGCATTAAAAAATGCCGAAGAACATGTGTCCTGTCAGTAAATCAGATGTTGCAGCTGCAACCAGACCAAGCATTGCAAGTCTTCCGTTAAGAGTCTCTGCAATAACTTTTTGCTGTTCTAATTTTTTTTCTTTCATTAGAAAATTCCAGGGATGATCTGTCCAGTTGTCACGTATGCACCAACTGCTGCTACGAATCCAAGCATTGCTGCCCAGCCGTTAAATCTTTCTGCTTCAGGAGTCATGATAATAAAGGAGGTAATTTAGAAAATGCCAGGGATAATCTGACCAGTTGTTGTATAAGCACCTAATAAAGCAACAAAACCAATCATTGCCCATCTACCATTAGCTTTTTCAGCCTCTTGTGGATAGCCTTGATAGGAGATTGTCTCATCAATATAAGGACGAGTTTCAGCTGGAAACATATTTTGTCTTCCACCTGATTCTGTAGTTGTTGTCATTAGGATTTTATATCTTCTTTATATTTTACACTTGTTACATTTTGTTACAGTACTTAATATTACTTAACAAAGA
>Ga0163110_10001993_pt1 | contig 10444 bp, 10 predicted proteins | sample CRUFie1St17metaG_FD_108703 | JGI IMG/M metagenome (GOLD analysis project Ga0163110, IMG submission 108703) | Marine microbial communities from the Costa Rica Dome - CRUD Field 142mm St17 metaG | ecosystem: Environmental > Aquatic > Marine > Oceanic > Photic zone | place: Costa Rica: the Eastern...
ATGGGCATGAGTATCTATAATTTTTATTGTCATGAATTTTTAATCATTAGCAAATAATACTTCTCTAGGATTTCCATCCTCATCATAAACTGGTTTATGTTTATCAATTAAGTACATTTGATTTTCTGTATCTCTTATTCCAATTGAATTTAAGGCTTCAACCATTGCCGCATAAGTATGGTGTTTAAAGTGAGCAACTAGAGAGACTTCATCTTTCCATAATTCATATACTTGAATTCTATTTTCAACACATGGATCTGCAGCAAAACAATAGCTTATACAACCTTCCTCCTCTTCGCGAGTTGCTAATTGAATATCAGCTGTGATTTCTATAGCTCTATCCCTTTGTTCTCTAGACTCAAAATCAAGTGTTGCTGATACAATTATCATTTTAATACCTCTGAACGATACTTATTTAATCTCTCTCATAAGCAGGATCTATTTTATTACCTCTTCCTGGAGTCGGACCGGGACCCTCTCGCCAACCTTTATCGGTTGCTGGCTCAAATCTAACCCAATCATGAACTCCTTGCCTTTTTATAATTTTCCATTCACCATTACGTTTTTCTAGCTTATCAATATACCTTCCAGATACAAAAACATCTTCATCAATGCTTGGATCATGATCAGCCACAAATCCACCTGACCCAGAGAAATCCTTTCCTTTAGCAATACGATGAAATGCCTGCCAATATGATTCTGAATAAGCAATGTTTCCTTCAACTTCTACAAGAATATTTCCAACTAGATGTTGTGTGTGTTCCATTTTTAAGAGAATATCAAATGCAAAATCACAGAATTGAGCTGAAGGGCCCTGATACTCACCATGGTGGTGAATAGAATCTTCATGAAAAACTGACTCTAAGAGTTTCCTATCAAGCCTATCAATTGCCCTACAATATTTATACACAACATCCATTATAGCGATTTTATCAGCTGCTAATTCTAAATTACTCATAAAACCCCCCTGTGAATTTTAATTTATGCATCCCCACCGCTATTTCCGAAGAGATACTTATCAATATTTTCATGAAAATAACGAATTCTATTTTCTTGATCAGGCATATAGTCACCTATGTAACCACGTGAGCTCAAACCTTTTTGTTGACTTGTCCATATAGCTACATCTTCACTAATACCCGGGCCAACATCAACCTCCGTATGATGACCTTGTATATGAGGAGCTTTTGTATCAATACTTGTTTCCATTCCAAGTGAGGGAGAATAATAGGTTTCTACACCTTTTGGGAAAAGAGTAAGATACCAGTAATCAAATACACATTTTGTTGGATCTGTTGGATGAGGAGAACCTCTTAACCATTGCATTCCGTCAGGTTTTACACTGAAAGACATATTTGGGAAAATTGTATAATGATAATGATCTGTCAACTGAGTATCTTTAAATTTACTAAAGTCGTAACCCTTCTCTTTATCTAATTTTCTTTTTTGTTTTTGAAGATCACCTCTTATGTCCAGAAGCCTTCCTCTATAATCTTCTGCCTTCATATCCCAGTATTCAATATGGGGTGCAATCATTTCTATAACTTTGTCCTCTTCATCAATAACACTCTCGCTGGGCATAAAACCTGGCATAAGCATTCTTGAGTGCATGCTTTCATACATATCAAATTGGCAAGCATGATATTTTTCTTCAGCATAATACTTTAGGGCAGGGTGAACATATGGTGTGTGATAGGATTCATTAAAATTATCTTGAACGCATTTCCAGTTCCAATCACCTTCAACCGTTACCCAGTGAGTTCTAATCATTTCTGAAACAGGGTAATCTTCCAAGTGTTCCATAATAGGAAATAAATAATCTCTGAGAGGTTTTGAATTGTCATCAAGATTAAAAAATATAAATCCTTGCCAAACTTCACTCTTGATTTCTATTAAATTTCTTTTACCACATGGAGAGCCTTGTGAAAAATCCTCTTCATCTGGTACCCAATTTAATTTTCCATCTAAGCCAAATTTCCAAGCATGATATGCGCATGAAAAACTGTCTAGGTTACCTTCATCAATTTGAACTAACTGATTCCCCCTATGTTGGCATACATTGTAAAAACATCTTATTTTTTGATCCTCTCCTTTTGCGCAGAGAATAGACTCGGGGCCAAAATCAAAAGTAAAAAAATCACCAGGATTTTGAAGCTGCTGTTCAAGTCCAGCAACTTGCCATACTTTTGTCCACATTTTTTCCCATTCAAGAGCCATAAATTCCTTTGAAGTATAACGATCACCAAGGATTGGTTTGCTACCTAACTTTGGTTCAGGCTCTTTACCCCAATCACCACTAAATAGTTTATCAGCCATAGGCTTTATAACAGATTGATTCGACAATTTTTTACCTTCCTTATTTTGTATCCAATTGTTTATAAAACAACACAGAATTATATTAATAGTCAATAATTAAATTATTTGAAAAAAAGTAATATTATTTTTTGAGCAATAATTAAAGCAATTTTAATTCAAACCATTATTAGGAATTGGTTCATCCGATATCGAGTTTAAAAAGGCAATCATATTTGCCCTATCTTTAATTTTTCTTAATCCTGCAAAGGACATTTTATTACCTGGAGCATATTTTTTTGGACTTTTTAACCACAAGTTTAAGTCCTGTATAGTCCAGGTACCTCCAATAGATGACAAACCATTGGAATAAGAATAACCGTCAATACTTGCTTTTGGTGCATTTACAATATTCCAAAGCGTTGGCCCAACTCCATTGGGTCCTCCGCTTTTTAAACTATGACAAGCAGTACATTTTTTAGATAACTTTAGTCCAGCTTCAACAGATGCAAGCGCTAACTCTTCTTCAAAAGTGAGTTTTGGTTTTTCTATAACCACAGCATTTTCAACTGAAGGCTTAGATTCTTCCTTCTTAATTTTATCCTGCGATAAGTTTTCTGAGGATGGCATAATTAGCATAAATGCAGAAATTTCAGATTTAATTTGTTCTATTTTTTTCTTTAATTCTTCTCTACCCATAACAGAGTGAGAGAGTGTTTCTTGGGTTAGCTTCAAATCATTATTAAGTTTTTGAAGATACTTTGAGGCAGCACTAGCAGAGGTTAAATATGAAAGCTCATTTAGTTTATCTTCTTGTTCATTTATTAATTTTAATAATTCTTCTCTTCCAACAACCGTATGTGTAAGAATTTTTCTATTTTTATCTAATGAGGATTGAGTGCTGAAAAATTCTTCTCTCAGTTTGTTAAGTTTTGCGTTTGAAACAGTTGAGAAGTTTTCAATAACTTTTTCTAAAAATATAGAATTACTTATTGAAGATAATGATCCAATTACTAAAAAAGTAAAAATACCAGCAAAAATAACTTTAATTATTTGATTTAGTTTCATAGTTTGTTTCCAGCGGCATTTGTATAGCATTTTTTAAAAATTTTGCTAGAAAAATTTCTTTTTTTTAGAATTTTATCTGTAGCCTTATTAAGGCATATAATATTAGAATGAGGTATGGAAAATTTGATTATAATACCCGCTCGTTTAGAGTCATCAAGGTTACCGAATAAACCTTTAGCTAAAATTGCAGATTTGCCTATGATTATTCATGTGATGAATAGGGCAATTGAGTCAAACTGTGGTGATGTTATTGTTGCAACCCCAAATAAAGAAATATTTGATATAATAAATCTACATAATGGAACTGCAATAATGACTAAATTATCTCATATGTCTGGATCAGATAGAATTTTCGAGGCACTTGAGAAATATGACAAAAATAGCAAATATAATAGAGTTATTAATCTTCAAGGTGATCTTCCTAATATCAATCCCTCATTAATTAATAAAGCTTATAATTTGTTAGCAGATAATACAGATGCCGATATATCAACCCTTTGTAGCCCAATTATTGATAATAAAGAATTTGAGAATCCTAATGTTGTAAAAGCTTACATTGGAAACTTAACAAAACCAATATATGCAAAAGATTTTGTAAGAATGCCTGGATCTTATAAGTATGATAAGCTTTATCATCACTTGGGTATTTATGGCTACAAAAGAGAGTCATTAAAAAAGTTTATAAATACAGATCAATCTTTAAGAGAAAAAAAATTTAAACTAGAACAACTTAGAGCCCTTGATAATGGTATGAAAATAGTTATTGATTTCATTGATGAGATTCCTATTGGTGTTGATACTGAGGAAGATTTATTTAATGTAAGAAAAGAGCTTGAGTAATTAATATGAAAAAAACAATTGCCTATCAAGGAGAACCAGGAGCTAATTCTCATATAGCGTGTGATCTTTATGATAAAAATTTAGAACCAGTTGCCTGCCGAACTTTTGATCAAGTTTTCAATAACGTAATTAATAAAGAAAATGATTATGCTATGATTCCGATTGAAAACTCTATAGCAGGTCGAGTTGCGGACATTCACAGACTTATGCCTACTTCTGGTTTAAAAATTATAGGAGAGTTTTTTCTTGAGATTCATCATACTTTAATGGGTGTTGAAGGCTCGAGTTTAGAGACACTTTCTTCAGTAAGAAGTCACGAGATGGCATTAAGCCAATGTCGTAATTCAATTAAAGAACTCGGTTTAGATCCAAGATCTTCAGCAGATACAGCAGGTTCCGCAAGAGAAATTTCAGAGATCAATGATATTTCAATTGGTGCAATAGCATCACCTTTTGCTGCGGAAATTTATAATCTAAAAATTCTTAAAGAGAACATGGAAGACAGAGGTTTTAATACTACAAGATTTCTAATATTAAGCCGTGAAGATATTGAACTAAAAAAATCAGACGCTCCAATGATCACTACATTAGTTTTTAAGGTAAGAAATGTTCCATCAGCATTATATAAAGCATTAGGGGGCTTTGCTACCAATGGTGTAAATATGCTTAAGTTGGAAAGTTATCAAGTTGATGGAAGTTTTTTGGCCACTCAATTTTATGTTGATATTGAAGGCCACTATAAAGAAGATTCAATAAAGTTAGCACTTGAAGAATTGTCTCATTATTCTGAAGAAGTTAAAATTTTAGGGGTATATTCTTCAAAAAGGGATAGATAGCTGAGGTGTGTAACTTGTGTTAATTAAACTTCAAAGTATAAGTATTCTCTCAAAAAAAAAGAATAAAACATATATTATTTTTTAATTAATTATGTATAGTTGAAATATGAATAATTTATAATTAATTCTTAAATCAAGGGGAAAATAATGTTAGATACAGGAAACACTGCGTGGATTTTAACATCCACTGCTCTAGTTCTTTTTATGACTTTGCCAGGTTTGGCTCTATTTTATGGTGGTTTGGTAAAATCAAAAAATATCTTATCTGTTTTAATGCAGTGTATTACTGTTGCTTGTTTAGCATCCTTAATTTGGCTCGCAGTTGGTTATAGCATGGCATTTGCTGATGGTAGTCAATGGGTAGGTGGGTTACAAAAATCTTTCCTCTCAGGTGTTGAAAGAAATTCGCTTTTTGGTGATATACCAGAGTCAGTCTTTTTCATGTTCCAAATGACATTTGCAATTATAACCCCTGCATTAATGGTTGGGGCATATGTTGAAAGAATTAAATTCAGCGCTGTATTATTATTTAGCGGTTTATGGCTTGTTATCGTCTACGCTCCAGTAACTCATTGGATTTGGGGTGGCGGCTGGCTTGCCGAGATGGGTATTCTAGATTATGCCGGTGGATTAGTTGTTCATTTAACTGCAGGTATTTCTGCTCTTGTATTAGCCGCAGCTCTTGGCCCGCGAAAAGGCTTTCCTGATCAAGTTGATCCTCCCCATAGTCCTGCATTAGTTATGGTCGGAGCATCAATGTTGTGGGTTGGCTGGTTTGGTTTTAACGGCGGAAGCGCTTTAGCTGCAAATGAAGATGCTGGAATGGCAATGCTTGTCACACATGTGTCTGCAGCAAGTGCATCTCTAGTTTGGATGTTCATTGATTGGTTAAAATTTGGAAAACCAACATTAGTTGGCCTAGTTACAGGAACAATTGCAGGGCTAGCTTCAATTACTCCTGCCTCAGGCTTCGTTGGTCCTTTGGGTGCATTAATTATAGGCGGTTCAGCAGGTGTAATTTGTTATATTCTTGTCTCTTTTGTTAAAAATACTCTAAAAGTTGACGATTCCTTGGATGTTTTTGCAGTACACGGTGCTGGGGGTGTATTAGGTACTTTATTAGTATCATTTTTAATAGACTCTGATATTGGCGGAGCAGGTTACTCCGAAGGCATGAGTACTTCAAGTCAACTTAATGTCCAGTTGATTGGTATTGGCTCCGTCTTTGTGTGGTCCATTATTGCATCTTTGGTTATTCTTGTTATTGTAAAGGCTCTTACTGGGTTGAGGGTGGAAGATTCTTACGAGGAAGAAGGTTTAGATATTTCCTCACATGGCGAGACTAATTATAGACAGTAAAAGAATTTACAATTAAGCACATCTCATTATATAATTTTATTATTTAATAGGGGTGTTGAGTGGGGAAAGTTGATACACATAAATTAGCTATTGATGGAAAAGAGCCTGATAATCTCAGGGGCGATCCGATTACTAATGATAGATATTTTAGTAAAGAATTTATGGCTAAAGAGTGGGAGCATATGTGGACAAAAGTCTGGCTTATCGCTGGTAGAGAGGTTCAATTAAAAGAAGCTGGAGATTATATTGTTCATGACCTTGTTACTGAGTCTGTTATAATAGTCAGGCAGAATGATGGATCCTTAAAAGGTTTTTACAACAGTTGTGCGCATAGGGGTCAAAGACTAGTTGAGTGTGATAGCTTTCAAAGTTCCTTTCGTTGTCCATATCATGATTGGGAATTTGGTTTAGACGGCAACGTAATTAGTTGTCCTGATGAAGATGACTATCCCCAAGGGAGCCCTGTAGGAAATAGAAAGCTTGTCGAGGTTAGAGTTGATACCTGGGATGGTTTTATCTTTTATACTATGGATCAAGAAGCACCAGAGTTAATGGAATATCTTCACCCTATTCCGGAGATATACAAAAATCATAACTTTAAAGATCAAATCAGGGCTCAATGGGTTAGAGTTGAACTAGATGTTAATTGGAAGTTTTTCTGCGATAATTTTAATGAATCATACCATACTCGATTTGTTCATCCTCAGGTACCTTCTGTAATAGACCAGGATCATTTTACTTCAAGATATGAAATGTTTCCAAAAGGACATGCAAGAATTATTCAAATGGGCCGTCCTTCTCTTAGGGATAGGGTTTCTGAGGGTGAAGATCATCCTTTTAAAATGATTTTAGAGGACTGGGGTGTTGATACAACAAAATACGATGATTATGAGAATTTATCTGAGCAAGGATGGCTGGACTTAAAAGCGGCTAAAAGAAAAAATTATAAAGAAAAGGGCTACCATCATTATGAAAATTTATCAGATGAAGAATTAACCGAAAGTCCTTTTCAATTTATATTTCCAAATATCGCAATGGGTGTTCAAGCTGATGGCTGTATTTTACTTAATTGGTTTCCTCATCCAAAAGATCCTGAAAAGTGTTTTTTTGATCTTTGGGATATGGGCTATCCAATAGGAGGCTCAGCAAAAGGTATAGGTAAAACTGGAAGAGATGATGGCCAGGAGTTTAGATCAACCTCAGCTGGCATAGGTAAAAAAGATACCTATGCTGAAGACCTTATTAATCAAAAAGAGGATAGTTCAATAAAGCTTCAAGAGGTTGAATTAGATGTTCGTGATTATGATGGTGGAAAAGGTGTTGAGGATTTATGGGATCATGTAGTTTATCAAGATTGGCAATTGACAGATGGTCTCAGACGAGGGGTAAGATCTAGAGGCTATCAAGAACCCTATTTGGCTGCACAAGAATCACGGGTCAGATTTTTTCATGAGACCCTTCATGATTATTTAAATGGTAAGCCTCCCAAATAATTATATAACTTTTAAACAGGATTTTTTTGAAAGCTGGGAATAGAATCATTGACTGGATCCCATTGGCATGCTGAAACTTTCCAAAAGCTTGATTTTATCTCTAGCCAAGATGAGTCATCAAGACTGCCGGCTTTTATAAACCTTAGTTCTGGTTGCTCAGAAACATAACTTATTACTGGAGATCCACATTCAGGACAAAAGCCTCTGTGGACATTTGTTCCATCATACCCAATAACTGAATAGACTTTATATTCATTATTGATTTTCAATTTCTTGGTTGGAATAAAAATTATTGTCGCTTTCCCAGAACCAGTTATTTTTTGGCAATCTTTACAATGACAGTGGCCTGCTGAAATAACATCTTTCCTATTAAACCTATATTTAATTTTTCCGCATAAGCAGCTTCCGGTTTCAATAAGACTCTTAGTCATTTTTAGCTCCTAGTTAGTTGAATTTATCTATTTCTAAACCAATAAAATTGATTTTTTTATTCATTATAAACAAAGTTTTTAATTAAATGATGAGCAATCGCCATACTTGGTGGAACAAAAAAATTAGAATTATTTCCTTCTATTGCTTTTTTTAACTCCAAACGAGAAAACCATCTTCCTTCATCAATCTCAATCTCGTCTAATGTAAAACTCTCTGAATTTGCTTCTGCTATACATCCAATCATTAATGAAAACGGAAAAGCCCAAGGTTGACTTGAGTGATAAGAAACTTTTTTTGTAGAAATTCCAGCTTCCTCATTTAATTCTCTTGCAACCGCTTCCTCAATTGACTCACCATGCTCTATAAAACCTGCTAATGCAGAATACATTCCGGTTGGAAATCTTTTTTGTCTACCTAAGAAAGCTCTATCATTATAAGTTGCTAGCATTATTACAACTGGATCTGTTCTAGGGAAGTGCTCTGAATTACATGCAACACAAATTCGCTTATATCCAGCCTCCGATAATGAACTTTCTGAACCGCACTTTGAACAAAATCTATGACTATTATGCCATTCAAAAATTGCTTTAGCTTGTCCTAAAATTGCGAGTTCACCTGGATCTATGGCTTGTGAAGATAAAACCATTAAATCTTCAAAAATTCCCAAATCTTTCAAACCTGCTTCATTTTCTGGATCTGAAACTTTTGATATATCAATACTAAAATATGCTTTCTTATTTAGGAGACCTAAAAAAATTACCAAAGAGCTTTGAATTATTTTATTTTCAAAAAAATTCAATGGAAACCAAGCAGGACTTTGTTGGTTAGGTAAAGAATTTCCTGAGACCAAACCAGAAATAGTTGAAACAAATGGCTTGCCTCTCCAAAACGGAGTAAAGACTGTATCATCTTTTGCAATAGTCTCTTTAATCCAATCTGGGTTAGATCTTAAATAAGAAACCCTGTCTAATGGATTGTTGCTAAATATGTTTGGATAAACATTCATGAGAACCTCTCTATATTCTATGATAATTAATCTTATTAGTCTAATAAGGTGTTGGGTTTTTTCCATAAAAGTATAAACTGATTTAATAATACTATATAATTTTATAAAGAGGATATTTTGGATACATCAGATAATATAGAAGAAACAAACGACTCAGCTCTAGACTCTTCTCCGACTATGGTCGATGAAAATCAAGATAACTTCTTATCTGAAGTTGAAGAAAATAAGGAAAAATCCTCTTCTAAAAATAGCTATAAAGTACTTGCTCGTAAATATCGTCCTCAGAATTTTGAAGACCTAATGGGCCAAGAAATTATGGTTCAAACTCTTAAAAATGCATTCAAAACAAATAGAATTGCACACGCTTATATCCTTACAGGGGTTAGGGGTATAGGAAAAACAACAACTGCTAGATTATTAGCTAGGTCTCTCAATTACGAAACTGAGACAATAAATGAACCTAATATAGATATGTTAGAACTTGGAAAGCATTGTTTAGAGATAATGGAGTCACGTCATATCGATGTTATTGAAATGGATGCTGCATCACGAACTGGCATTTCGGATATAAGAGAAATTATAGACTCAGTTAACTACTCTCCTTCATCAGCACGTTATAAAATCTATATTATTGATGAAGTTCATATGCTTTCTAAAGCTGCCTTTAATGGCTTATTAAAAACCCTTGAAGAACCTCCACCACATGTAAAATTTATCTTTGCTACCACCGAAGTACAAAAAATACCACTTACGATACTCTCCAGATGTCAAAGATTTGATTTAAAAAGATTTGACCATGACATGATAAAATTACTCATTAGTAAAGTTTGTGAAAAAGAAATGGTTTCTATTGAGGATTCAATAATTGATTTAATCGCAAAGGCCTCCGGAGGATCGGCCAGAGATAGTTTATCTTTGCTTGATCAAGCAATGGCATTATCAAGTGATGGAAATATTTCTGAAGAAAAGATTCGTCAAATGTTAGGATTATCAGATCAAAGTAGAATAATAGATTTATATGAATTTATATCTAATACGGAGATTGAAAAAGCATTATTAGAAGTTAAGGATCAAGTTGATATTGGTACTGATCCAGTAAATTTAATTGAGAGTTTAGG
>Ga0163110_10001996_pt1 | contig 10431 bp, 11 predicted proteins | sample CRUFie1St17metaG_FD_108703 | JGI IMG/M metagenome (GOLD analysis project Ga0163110, IMG submission 108703) | Marine microbial communities from the Costa Rica Dome - CRUD Field 142mm St17 metaG | ecosystem: Environmental > Aquatic > Marine > Oceanic > Photic zone | place: Costa Rica: the Eastern...
CGCCATTTTCTGCATGGTAATGGTATCTGTATAGTCTGCTGACCAGTTGAGAAAAGTGAATAAAAATGCAAAAATAATCACCAATACAGGTTGAAAATAAATATAAGCGCTGGAGACTGTTGGGCTTAAATATTTAAGCCCATAGATGGTAAGAAGATAGGTCAAAAAGGTAACTCCAATAATGATATACGCGATCTTCAAATAAATCTCGTCGGGAAATCCAATAAAATTCGTTTGAAATAACCCAGAAAGTGTGGGTGGATAAATACAAACAAAACCCAATCCAAAGGTAAATACCCATGTTATTACGGTAATGGGTGCATATTTACTCATCAAAGGCTTAACCAGCACTAAATAGAAAGCATAGGACATCGCATTGATAAACAAAAAAAGGTCGCCTAATACGGACTCTCCGGCCTGCACAGAACCTGTCAGGGTCAGCAATATCGCACCAGTCGCTCCGATGATTATGCCAAGCGTACGCATCAATGAAGGCAGCTCCTTGAGGATAAAAAATGACAGAATAGCAACCATTATAGGATTCATACTCATGATGATTCCTGAATTGATAGAGGAAGATAAATTCAAGCCATGAAAAAAGAACATTTGATTGAGCGCCACCCCAAATAAGCCACATAAAATAAAGCGTGGCACATCCGCTTTCGAAATTTTCGTCTGCTTTAAAAAAAAGCTAAGTATCCAAAAGAAAATGACAGCACCACTTACCCTTAAGAGAATGAATACCGGTGGACTGAGAAATTGTGGCATCACTCCTTTAGCCAATAGATGACCGGCTCCATATAACACGTTTACAAAAAATAAGGCGAAATGTGCCTTTAAGTTTGATGTTCTCATTATCCAAATAATCTCCGCCAGCGTGATTTGACCAAATTGGTTCTATACTCATCTAGTTTCTCGGTAACCTGATAGCCGTCAAATAAATCCATGAGTTTCGTAGTTCCATAAGCCTGCTTATGATGAAATTCATTGCGGAAAATGGGGAATATCCCTAAAAATGAAATTTCTTTTGAACCTATGATGATTGGCGTCAACTCATCATTAACGTATATTGGATTACACAACATTAGATAGGTCTGCTTAAGCTGATCAGAAAGCGCCGTCAAGTTCTTATTGGCATGCATTGTGTGGCCTTCTGCATAGAATGTATTTTGGGCAACTACATGACACTTTAATTTGTATAAGGTTTCGAACAACCAAACATATTTTTTTTGGTCAATCACATCGTGAGACCAGTAGTCAGGAAGCAAAAAATATAGCTCTTTATGCGTTTTTTGAGCTTGCGAATCTTCGACGACCATTTCGTATTCACTCAAACCAGAGGTCATCAGAATATTACAAGCTTTTCCTCCGGGCGACTCAATAAAAAAATAAGTCTCACCATCCCTAAGTAATGTTTTTAGGTTTTCAAAGCGATTATTTAATTCTCTTTCTATTGGCAAACCATTTTTTTTAAAAATAATAGGAATCCATTATATCACACCTATGGTGTGAGTATATTTCACCTGTTCCCTTTGAAATAAATTTCGAATGATCAAAAGGAAAACGAATCTCGACACATGAAGCAGTGCGCATGACGATATGCTTAGCTGTCAAATACGAAGCAAGCTGCGAGAGGCCATTATTGTGGCCAATCAATACAATATCCTCGTCCGAATCTATGGAGCAAATGAAATCAAGTAAGTCCATTGCATTGGCTAAGTATAGACGCTTATGAAAAGAAACACCTTCAGGTGTGGTAAATATATTTGAATAGGTTTCTTTGGTTCTCTGCGCCGCCGAGCAGAGTACTTTATTTTTAGAAGTGATCTTTTTTGACAAGATAAAACTTCTCAAATCTACACATTGTACATTACCTTTTTCAGACAATTTGCGTTCATAGTCGCCCAAGCGGGATTCTAATGCATTGGCGTGACGAACCAAATAAAGCTTCAAATCACCAAGTTTTTAACCAGGTAATTTCCAATCTTATGAATGTAGGGATTGCGCAGATTGTCTTCCAAAAGCATGAGCTGCTGTATGCGGTGACAGTCTGTTCCGACAAAATCAAATTCACCGGCATCAATCAGCTTTTCTGCTTGCTTTTTTACCTCTGGTCCATATTGCCCAGAAAGCGAATTAAGATTAATTTGAATATTAATGCCATTTTTACGCCATTCTATCGCCTTATCAATATTTCCCAGAAAGTACATGTATCGCTCGAAATGAGCAATAACAGGACGGTACTCTTTTGACTTAAGCTCAAAAAATAGCTGATCTAAAAATTGCGGTTTTGAATGAAAGGCAAACTCCACCAAAACATAATTATCCCCGAAGGTCAGTAGCTCCTTGTTCGTAATTTTTGGCATCAAAGTCTCATCAAAATAATACTCTGCTGCTGCCTCAATCTCTAAGGTCAGACCGTGATTTTTCGCCTCTTTTTGCAGTTTGGAAAGGCCATCCAAAATGATTTCATTTGTATTTGGAAAAGAATCTGTCATTACATGAGGAGTAGTCACAACCTTTTTGAATCCCATACTCTGGAATTTATTCAACATAGCAATTGACTGATCCATATCTTGTGCACCATCGTCAATACCCGGAATAAGATGTGAATGAATGTCAACTTTCAAGCGACCCAAATCAAAAGGTGCTAACTTTTCAGTCTTTTTAAATATGTTCGTGAATAAACCCATTATTTACGATCTCCATACATTTGACTGTAATAATCTTTATATGATCCGCTCGTAACTTGGTCTACCCAATCTGAGTTATCTAGATACCAATCAACAGTTTTAGAAAGTCCTTCTTCAAAAGTGATGGAGGGCTTCCAGCCTAATTCTTTCTCTAGTTTAGTCGCATCAATTGCATAGCGCTTATCATGCCCCGCGCGGTCTGCTACATAGGTAATCAGTTGTTCCGATTCGCCTTTACTTCTTCCCAACTTATCATCCATTAATCGGCATAAAAAGCGAACAAGTTCAATATTTGTCCATTCGTTCAAACCGCCTACATTATAGGATTCACCAACGCTGCCATTTGTGAATATGGTATCAATGGCACTTGCATGATCCTCTACCCACAACCAATCTCTAATATTGTCGCCCTTACCGTATACGGGAAGTGCTTTCTTGTTGAGGATATTATGAATCATCAAAGGAATTAGCTTTTCAGGAAAATGGTGGCTTCCATAATTGTTTGAGCAATTAGAAATTTTTACTGGCAAGCCATAGGTATGGTAATAGGCCCGCACAAAATGATCCGAAGACGCCTTTGAGGCCGAATAAGGGCTTCTAGGGTCATAAGATGTCTCTTCTGTAAATAAGCCTTTTTCGCCTAGAGAGCCATAGACTTCATCCGTTGAAACATGGTGAAAGACATGCTCTCCTGAGGTCCAAAATTCCTTTGCCGCATTCAATAAATTTACCGTTCCAACAACGTTAGACATCACAAATTCCATAGGACCCTCAATTGATCGGTCCACATGAGATTCAGCTGCCAAGTGAATTACATGGGTGATATTGTGTTTAATAAAAAGAAGTCTGACTGCCTCGCTGTCTGTAATATTCAATCGTTCAAAAAAGTAATTAGATGCTCCTTCGATGTCCCTTAAGTTTCCTAAGTTCCCTGCATAGGTCAGTGCATCACCATTAATGATATTATCATCTGGGTAGTTTTGAACAAAACGACGCACAACATGAGAACCAATAAAACCGGCTCCCCCAGTTACGAGTATATTTCGACCATTCATTTTAAAGACTCCAGTATTCTAACTCATTCATTTGATCTTTATAGATTCCTTTCACATCGACAAATACACCATTCCTATCTTTCAATACCGACTGAAAATATGCCTCATCTAATTTCAGATACTCCGCATGATTTACGGCTACAATTACAGCATCATAATCCTCACCTACCGAGGCTGCAAGTGGAATACCGTATTCATGTTCCATCTCATTTGAGCTCGCATGGGGATCAACCAAATCCACTTTTACCTGAAAGGATTTCAATTCATTGACAATATCAATTATTTTCGAATTTCGAATGTCTGAAACGTCCTCCTTAAAAGTTGCGCCCATGACCAATACTTTCGCATCTTGGATGTGCTTACCTTGTGCCAAAATTTTCTTCACAGTCTGCTTTGCAATGTAAAAACCCATGGAATCATTAACAGAACGACCACTCGTAATGACTTTCGCATGGTACCCTGATTGTTGAGCTTTATGCGTCAAATAATACGGATCAACACCAATGCAATGCCCTCCAACCAAGCCTGGCGAAAATTTTAGGAAATTCCATTTTGTCCCGGCGGCCTCTAAGACATCAAATGTATTGATATTTAGCTTATTGAAAATAATGGAAAGTTCATTGATCAACGCAATATTGACGTCTCTCTGCGTGTTTTCAATGATTTTAGCAGCTTCAGCGACTTTAATGCTTGGTGCTCTATGGACACCTGCGCCAACAACCAATTCGTATGTTTTAGCAATTTCTTCAGAAGATTCAGGACAACAACCCGAGGAAACTTTAACCACATTTTGAAGGGTATGTACTTTATCTCCTGGATTGATTCTTTCTGGAGAATAACCAACCTTGAAATCCTCTTGAAATTTCAATCCCGATCCTTTTTCAAGAACCGGAATACAATCCTCCTCTGTGCACCCGGGATAGACTGTAGATTCATAAACGACATAGTCACCCTTTTTTAAAACTTTTGCAACTGTTTTGCTTGCACCCAAGAGCGGTGTTAGATCAGGTAAATTCGCATCATCAATAGGAGTTGGTACGGCCACGATATAGAATTGAGCGTCCTGCAAGTCATTAATATCAGCTGAAAACAAAATGTCACATCCCTCGAAGTCTTTCGAATCTAATTCATTACTTGGATCAATATTGTTCTTCATCATATCGACTCGCTCTTGATTGATATCAAAACCAACTACCTTTATTTTTCTAGCAAAATCTAATGCAATAGGCAAACCAACATAACCCAAACCAATCACGGCAAGCTTCGACTCACCTTTTAACATGCTATCATAGATTAAATCACTCATATCTTTTTTTTATTTTCGTTTCTAACCTTATAAATTCTTTCTATTATTTCTACCACTTTCAATCCTTCTAAAGCATTCGTAGTGGGGGATTTTCTTCCCTTTACTCCATCTATAACATTGGATATCACATAATTGTGATTGGCCGCCGAACCTTTGTATGGACCGTAGTCATTGGCTGGATTTGAGGCTGCAAGCACCGGCATGTCATAGTCTTTAATATTACATATTTCAACATCATTCATGTACTGACCGCCTATTTTAACACTCCCTTTTTCGCCTATGATGGTCATAGAGGACTCTAAATTTTGATTGGCAACAGCGGTAGAATAATTTAAACATCCCATTCCTCCATTTATAAAATCAAAACTTACAAATCCAGAGTCTTCAAAATCTGTGGAATCTTGATGGGTAAAGTCATTGAATTTTCCTTCTATATTGTCAATGTCTCCGAACAACCAATACATAATGTCAATAAAATGGGAAAATTGGGTATACAAGGTCCCACCATCTAGCTCTTGCGTACCTTTCCATCCTCCCTTTTTGTAATAACGGGCGTCACGGTTCCAATAGCAGTTCAACTGAACCATAAATATCTCACCCATAACCCCATCCGTAATTAAAGACTTAATCTACTGAGAAGGAGGTGAGTACCTATTTTGCATAACACAAAACACCTGTTTGGAGACCTCAAGTGCTTTGAATATGATTCTTTCACAATTGTCTTTAGACAAGCCCATTGGTTTTTCGCAAACCACATGTTTTTTATGCTCTAATGCCGTTAATGACTGAGATGCATGTAAGCCATTCGGCGTGCATATATTTACCACATCTATGTCAAGCGAACTACCAAGTAATTCTTCAATACTTGAGAAAAATGGAACATCAAAGTGTTCTGCTTCGCATTCCTTCTGCGAACGGCAATCGACCAAAGCAACTAATTCGGCCTCACTTTCTCGCATGATCATTTCAGCATGTCTTTTACCAATATGGCCAGCGCCGACAACCGCAAATTTTACTTTATTCTTCATCATATTTTCTGAACCGTTTGATTCAACAACTTGTATTTCTCATTTGATTCAGGACAAATTGCTATTCCATCCGAATTAAATTCTAAACGATGTCCGTATTCGCTCATCCAACCAATTTGTCGAGCAGGGTTACCAACAAACAAAGCATATGGCGGAACCGTTTTTGTAACTACCGCACCAGCACCTATGAACGCAAACTGACCTATGTCGTGCCCACAAACAATGGTCGCGTTTGCACCTATACTCGCTCCTTTTTTGACTACCGTTTTTGAATACGAACCCCTTCTATTTACAGCGCTTCTCGGGTTCAGAACATTCGTGAAAACCATTGAAGGACCCAGAAAAACATCATCCTCACAGACAACACCCGAATATATGGAAACATTATTCTGCACCTTCACATTATGGCCTAAAACTACCTCAGGCGAGACAACTACATTTTGACCAATATTACACTTTTCACCGATCGTACAATCAGACATAATGTGCGAAAAATGCCAAATTTTCGTTCCTACACCGATTGAGCAACCGGCATCAATGACAGCAGTATCATGCGCAAAGTAATCCATTAGCGTACTATGTATTTATCAAAATTCATATGCTCTTTTTCATAAAGTTCCTCTTTCGAGAGGGACTTAAAATACTCATAAGTTATCCTCAAACCTTCGTGTCTGGATACTTTTGGTTCCCAACTTAAAAGTTTTTCGGCTAAGGTAATATCAGGCCTCCTCTGTTTGGGGTCATCAACAGGCAAGTCTTTATAGATCACCTTTTGGTCAGTTCCTGTAAGCTCGATGATTTCTTCTGCAAATTGTGATATGGAGATCTCAGATGGGTTACCAATATTCACTGGGTTTGCATAGTCACTATGTAACAAACGATAGATTCCTTCAACCAAGTCATCCACATAACAAAAGGATCTGGTTTGCGAACCATCTCCAAAGACTGTCAAATCCTCTCCTCTTAAGGCCTGACCGATAAATGCAGGAAGTACGCGGCCATCATTCAATCGCATCCTTGGACCATAAGTGTTAAATATTCTTACAATTCGAGTCTCAACACCGTGAAAAGTATGGTAGGCCATCGTCATTGCCTCTTGAAAACGTTTTGCTTCATCGTAAACCCCTCTTGGTCCCACTGGATTTACATTACCCCAGTAACTTTCTGGTTGCGGATGTACATCTGGGTCTCCATATACCTCGGAAGTTGATGCAATCAAAACCCTAGCTTTTTTTACACGAGCCAAACCAAGACAATTATGAATACCCAATGATCCAACCTTTAAGGTCTGAATTGGAATTTTTAAATAGTCAATCGGACTCGCTGGAGATGCAAAATGAAGTATGTAGTCTAATTCGCCCGGAATATGAATATGTTTAGAAACGTCGTGGTGGTGAAATTCAAAATTAGAGTGCTTCACGAGATGTTCAAGGTTCTTCATTCTACCCGTAATGAGGTTATCCATACCAATAACGTGAAAGCCGTCATTGACAAAGCGATCACATAAATGTGAACCTAGAAAACCTGCAGCACCAGTGATAAGAACTCTTTTCATGTTTAATCGATTATTTTTCTCCCAATGCTTGAGTAGTAAAACCCTTTTGCATTAATATCTTCAACATCAAATAAATTTCTACCATCAAAAATCACTGCATCGTTCATAAACGATTTTATTTTTTCAAAATCAGGGTTCCTGTACAAACTCCATTCGGTACAGATCAATAAGGCGTCTGCTCCATCCAACGCTTCATATTCATTTGTTGAAAATGATATTTGTTTGCCAATAGACAGTGACTTGAAATTATCTATTGCCTCAGGGTCATGAGCCACAACATTTGCCCCAGCATTAAGCAGTCTCTCAATCATGTAACGCGATGGTGCTTCTCTAATGTCATCTGTATCAGGCTTAAATGAAAGACCCCAAATTGCAATTTTTTTACCCTTTAATTCGCCTTTGAAAAAATTCTTAATCTTCGGGAAAAGAATTGTTTTTTGCTCATGATTCACCTTTGTAACTGCATCGAGAATTTGAAAATCAAAGTTTTTTTCTTTTCCTGATTTAACTAGCGCTTGAACATCTTTAGGAAAACAAGACCCTCCATAACCTATGCCGGGAAATAAAAACCTTTTACCGATTCTTGTATCTGAACCGATGCCAATACGGACCTTATCAACGTCTGCGCCAACAAGCTCACAAAAATTTGCCACCTCTTTCATGAATGTAATTTTAGTAGCCAAAAAAGAATTTGCTGCATATTTCGTCAATTCTGCGGATTTTTCATCCATGAAGTAGATTGGATTTCCCTGCCGAACAAAAGGCTTATACAGACTTCCCATGATTTGTATTGCGCGCTTATCTCTCGTACCAATAACAACGCGATCGGGCTTCATAAAGTCAGAAACAGCAAAACCTTCTCTCAAAAATTCTGGATTTGACACAACGGCAAAATCAACACCAGCATTTTTGGCCAAAGCAGCATGAACTTTTTCGGCTGTCCCCACCGGAACTGTACTTTTATCCACGATTACTTTATATTCCTTCATCATCCCTCCCAATTGATCGGCAACATTTAGAATGTAAGACAGGTCTGCTGAACCATCTTCACCTGGAGGAGTGGGTAAAGCAAGGAAAATGATATTTCCATGCGCAACACCTTCTTCTAAGGATGTTGTAAAATTTAATCTACCTGCCGAGATATTTCTTTCAAAATAGGTATCTAGATTTGGTTCATAAATGGGAACCTTTCCTGCACGCATCATCTTCACCTTAGCCTCATCTATATCTACACATAAGACATCGTTTCCTGTCTCCGCAAAACAGGTCCCAGTCACAAGTCCAACATAACCAGTACCGACTACAGTAATCTTTTTCATTTAATTTAAATTAACAAAGGCATTGACTTCACCGATTATAAAATTTAATTGATCCTCTTCCAATTCCGTATGCATCGGCAGTGAAATTACCTGATGTGTGAGTGCATCTGTCACTGGAAGTTCACACGCTAAATCAAAATGCGCAAACATTTTTTGTTTGTGTGCCGGTATGGGGTAATAAATCATAGAAGGAATTCCCTTATCAGCAAGGTGCTGATTTAACCCATCCCTGCTGACGCCTTTCAATTTTAATGTGTATTGATGAAATGCATGGGTCGAGTTCGATGATCGGAATGGGATTTCCAGGCATGAATTTCCCTTAAAAGCATCATCGTAAAATGAGGCGGCTTTTCGACGGGCAGCAATGTATTCATCCAATTTTCTCAGCTTAATTCTCAATATACCTGCTTGTAGATTATCTAGTCTAGAATTACAACCAACAACATCATGATGGTACCTTTTGCTTTGTCCGTGATTGGCTATCATTTTAATTTTCGCTGCCAATTCATCGCTATTCGTACAAATTGCACCACCATCCCCAAAACAACCTAAATTTTTGGAAGGGAAAAAAGAGGTACAACCTATGTCACCAATAGTTCCAGTTTTTTGTATTTCACCAGAACTAAAGAAATACTCTGCTCCAATTGCTTGCGCATTGTCCTCGACAACGAAGAGCTTATTTTCCCTAGCAAAACTCATGATTGATTCCATATCAGCAGATTGTCCGTAAAGATGAACAGGAACAATCGCTTTAGTCTTTGGGGTTAAAGCAGCTGAAAGGACTTTTGAATCAATACAAAATGTTTTTGGATCTACCTCGACGAATATAGGCTTCAAACCGAGCAGAGCAATAACCTCCGTTGTCGCAATGTAGGTGAAAGATGGTGTAATCACCTCATCTCCTGGTTTCAAGCCCAAAGACATTAACGAAATCTGCAAAGCATCGGTGCCATTGGCACATGGAATAACATGCTTAACACCTAAATAATCTTGAAGCTCATTTTTAAAGGCCGAAACCTCTGGCCCATTAATAAATTGGGCTTTTGACATGATATCCTCTAGTAGAGGTAGTACGGCTGGTTTGATTTTTTCATATTGAGAAACCAAATCAACCATTTGAATTTTCTTCATTTCCGCTATTAACAGCCACAAATATAAACAATTCAAGATGAATCATAAAGGCATTACAGCCCTTCTTTGATTAAAAAATAAACCCTTGAATAGTGAGCACATCATTTTTCAAAAGAAAAAAATACAACGTACTTTTGTACAACGTGAAATACATTATAGCCTATTTCTTTTTCATTACGTTGTCCATTGGATCAAACGCACAAAATCAAAAACCAGACAGCGCAGTTTCGAGGACCTGGATTGGGTTTGAATATGGAGCAAATGGTACTTTTGAGGACTTAAACGAACGTTATGGATTTTTAAATCATGTAGGCCTGATGACCGGTTTTAAAACAAAGCAAAAC
>Ga0163110_10001998_pt1 | contig 10427 bp, 14 predicted proteins | sample CRUFie1St17metaG_FD_108703 | JGI IMG/M metagenome (GOLD analysis project Ga0163110, IMG submission 108703) | Marine microbial communities from the Costa Rica Dome - CRUD Field 142mm St17 metaG | ecosystem: Environmental > Aquatic > Marine > Oceanic > Photic zone | place: Costa Rica: the Eastern...
CTAAATTTTTAAATTCTATTTTTTTAACTGTTTGTACTCCATCTATTTCATCTAATAAAACAAAAAGAGGATTTATTATTATTGGTTGATTAATCTGCCATTTATCTATTAAAAAATAATCTTGCAAAGCAACAATACAATCATTTAATACTTTATTATTATTGTAATTAGGTAATGTAATAATTTCAAAATCAATACCAAAATTAATAACAAAAGCATTTTTTATACTTAAAGAATCACCAATCATTCTATTTTGATTTAAATATGATTTTAAGTTTTCTTTTAAAGTATCATTAGCAGTAGCTAAATTACCATTAGCATCTTGGGATAAGATAAAAATATCTAAAGTTGCTTCAATTCCACCTGCAGGTGGTTTTTGAGTAAATGCCTTTGTTATAGTACCAAATTGTGATGGTAAACTTAATGTTCTAACTAAATAATCATCTGCAGTAACATTTCTTTGTTGTGAACCAAAATTTGATAATATATTATTTCTTATTTCTTGTATTGTATCTCCATCAGATCCCCCACTTGCAGCTATTGGGTTATTTGTAGCTATTGAATTAAATACTGTTTGTGCTGTTGTTGTATTTAAACCACCGTTTAAAAACTGAATAGTTGAAGTATTTGGGTTTGTTAAAGTATTAGCTAATATATTTGATTGAACACCTCCACCAGTATAATATCTTATTGTTAATGTAGTATTCGATGGTGCGACACCATAAGTATTTGTAAATACAAAATTAGTAGGTGAATAAGCTGCTGTTAGTTTACTTTGTTGAAATGGTAAACCAATACCAACATTAAATGGATTTGGAATAATTTCTTCAGTAGTATCATTAGGACTACCTGCTCCAAATTGTAATTGAAGTGTTGAATCATTTAAAAACCTTGTAGTAAATCTATTTTGAACTTGTTTTGTTTTTAAAACATAAGGTGTATCACTTCCACTTACATAATTATTAGGATCATTTATATTAGTATTTTTTATGCTATCATAAACTAAATCTTGTCCTAAATAATCAACTTCATAATAAACATTACCGTCACTATCAACAACATCTAAAATACCAGCAATATTATCAGCAACAATGTTAGTTGTTGGGAATTGTTCTGGAGCTCCAAAAGTTACACTTGTACTATTAATTACACCTGAAAATGCTTTAGCTGTCTTTTTTAATAGATATTGTGATGGATTACCACTTGTTATTTGAGCTATTGATACTGTTGTTGGGTTATCTGAACTTGAAACACTAAAATCAACTGGATTTTCTATTGTAAATGTTGTTGGATTTCCTGTTCTTGTTGATATTTGAGTATTTGCGTTTACATATAAAGCATAATCATAATCAGGTACATATTGACTAGCAGATACTTTTGAAGGAACAATTTGATAAAAATCTACATCTGTATTAGCTAATGATGTAACTGTTGGTTTGTAACCAAACATATAAGCCAATTCAAATAAATTATTGCTTTGTCTAGCATATTGAATAAAGTTTTCTTGTATTTGGTTATCTAAATAAAATGATAAAACATCACCAACATAAGCGGCTTGTTCTATAAACATCATACCAGGTGATGTTTCTGCAAAATCAGTATAGGTTGTAGGGAAGTATGTTTGAGAATAGTTAATTAACTGATCTCTATACTCACTAAAGTCTTTATTGATATAATTAATATTTCTTCTTATTGCCATTAGTTAAAGTTCAAATTTAATTCATCTTCAATTCCTGTATTTGCAACCGCATATTTTATATTGATTATAACTTCATTTCTATCTACATCTCCACTTAAGGATACTTCATTAACTAAAACATCAGGAAAAAAATTAGTTAATTTATTACCAATATCATCTTTTAAAAAATCTAAATTTTCAGTTGATAATTGTTCAAAAACAAAATCTCTTAAACCACCCCCAAAAGCAGGATTACCTGGTCTTTCACCTGGGTTGGTTAAGAAAAAATTAATTAAATTATACTTAATAGCTTCCTGCGTTGTATAATTAGGAGTAAAAACTCCCCCTTCACTAAAAGGTAAATCTACACCAATACCAACTCTTGGTTTAGTGTCATTAGGGAATTTTTTTATTGCTCCAAATGCCATTTAATTAAACTTTTCCATTCATAAGATTCATAATTTGATCCATTCCAACTTCACCTTGAGGTAATTGACCATTAGGAGATGTTGTATCCGTACTAGTTACTTGTAAAGGTTGACCTAAATTGCTAGTATTAAAACTAGCAGCAGTTTCACCTAAAATGTTTTTATATGATTCCCTTAATTCTTCTCTACTCTTTTTATTTACAGTAGGTTCTACTTTAGGGGTTGATATTGTATTTGGTAAACTACTAGTACCGCCTTTAACAGCTTCTAAAAGAATATCCTTCATTTCTTCTTGGATTGCTTCTTTTACAGCCACCTTAACGCTTTCTTTTATGATTCTTTTTAATTCATTTAACTTCATTATAAAAAATGTTTATTATAAATATATTACTTATTAAGCTTTTAAGTTATTTTGTTGTATATAGAAAGCTAATTCATCTATTAGTATCTGATCTTCAGCACTAAAAGAAGGTTCGCCCCTTAACATTATAACTCCTTGGGAATTAGTTGCAGTAGCTCTTCTTCTATATAAATCAGAATTATCTTCATATACAACTTCTGTTCCCAATATAAATCCATTGACAACTCTTTTAATTTCATTGCCATCTAGCTCAGAACCTTCGGTTAATGCCAATAATTCGGCATTAATTTGTTCCATAGGTATATCTTTTGAGCAATTATTAATTAATCCATCAATCTTTTTTAAATATAATAATATTAAAATTAATGAAATAATTAAAAATATCAAAGCAATTATTAATGCTTTTCTTAATTTTTTATTTGTTTCGCCTAATTTATCTAGTAATTCCTGAATTCTTTCTAATTTTGATACAACAGAATAGGGCTGACCAACACCTAAGGGTGAACCTAAAGGTAAAGGAATATTAGATACGGCAATTTTACCAGCTGCAAATTGTTTACTTAAATATAAAAATAAGGCAGCCAAAGCTGTATTGGCAATAATAACACCATAAATTTGATTTAATTGTCTAACAACTGAATTTCTTTTTTTAATTATTGATCTTAATACGGCATCATTTGGACATTTTGCTCTTAATAATTCTTTTTTAGTTATTTTTGCTACACCAAATAGTATTAATAAACTAATAGCTAAAGGGAATAATCTATTTTGTACTACTTTTGCAAATGATAAAACTTTATCTTGTAATATAATTATACTTTTTTCTAATGAATCTAAAACAATATTAGCAGCCTTATCTACTTGTTTATTTATACCATCAACAATTTCTTGTTTTGCAATTTCAGCAGCTTCATCAATGTTAATTAATTCTTTTATTGGCAAATCTTGTAGTACTTGTCTTTTAGAATCTAATATAGCTTGAAAAGTTGGAACGTAGTTATCCTTTTCGTATATTAAATAGGGATCAAGTAAAACCTTATCTCTTAAAGCTGGTATAACTACAGTACCAAACTCAATTTCAAATTCACCCTTATCGTTTGTTTGAATTTTTGGTGGTTCTGTATCTTTATCCCACTCATATTCTTTAACAGTTACTTCTTCAAATTCAGGTTTATTTGAACCCGCAATATAACCAGATTCTTTTTTAATTAAACGAATATATTTTAATTTTTCAAGAAAGTTAGCATTTCTTATTTTATCATTCTCATTTATTTCAGCTTGACCTGCTAAACTACCCCCTTGAAAAGCAGTAAAAGAAAAGAAATTACCTTCACCATCTGATTCTTCATAAATAAAAGTTAAATCTTCTGGATTTGTTGGATTTTTATCTGGATCCATACCAACACCAACAGTATAAATTTTAGCAGAAAAACCATCACCTTCTTTAACAACTGTATTAGTAAAAATATTAGGTTTATTAATTTTAACTTTTTTAGTTTTTTCAACAACAACCATTGGTCTTAAACCACCTTGAATATTTACTTTAGCACCTTGAATTGGATCTTTAGTTTGTTTATCGTATAATCTACCCTTTATTTTAAAAACTTTAATTGTAGGTATATATTCACCTATAATTACATCAAGTGTATCTTTTTGTAAATCACCTTTTAGATCTTTTACTTTATCAAAGATTCCGAGAGATTTTTGGACTTTGGGGTCCTGTAGTGCTTGTTCTCCTAATTTTAATAATTCAGCTTTTAAATCCATTTTAACCTGTTTTAACTAAATTAGATGTTAAATTAGGAACCTGATTTTTAATATTTTTAATTTGTTCCTGTACTAAGTTTGCAGTTGCGGAAGCAATTTGAAGTGAAGTTTCATTTTTTAAGGCACCACATAAAGCTTCCATATTATCCAATAATGATGTAAACTGTGTCATAAATGAATCACCTAAAACTAAAGATTCCCTTGCATTTTGTTTACCTAAAGATATAGTACCTTTTTCAGCTACTAAATTTACATTGGATTTTTGTGATTTAATTCCAATTTCATTTACGGATTCTAATACTATTGATTTTTGAGATGATAATAAAATATCATCAATACTACTATTAAATAATAAACGACCAGAATTTAATATTATTTGTTGTTGTTGAAATGTAAAAGGAGCTTCAGGTACATCTTTAATTACAGAAGCAAAAGGAACTGTAGTACCCTGACCTGTTGTTTTTTGTTGTACAGCAACTTCAATAGGTATTTGTTGATTTGAAGTTAAATAAATTGAGGATAAATCTTCATTTATATTTTCAGATACTGGAACCCAACCCGGTTCTTCAGTTTGTGTCTCTGGATTTTGTCCATTTTTAAGAATAACTATAGGGGAACCACTTTCACCTGTTGAAGACCAATTATTTGAAATTGCTTTTCCATTTATATTTTGTGTACTACCAAATCTAACACTATTACCAAATCTACCTTCTAAAATAACATCACCAGCATAAGGAATAATTGGGTGAATAAAACCTTTTTCAACAAAATCCCCACCACTATTACCATTTAAATCTAAATCAGTAGATTCATCATTAACTTTCCTTGTATTACCTAATTCAATTTGCTCATAATCACTTGTTTGGGATGGTGAAGATTGGTTTAACAAAGGATTTGGATAACTATTTTGTTCTGGGTGGTTCCAAAGGCTAATTGTATTAAGATAGTAATATTCCATACCGTTAGACATGCCAGCTATTGCATCTGCTGTTGGTAAATGAAATAATAAAACAACTTCATTAACTAAAGGATATTGTTTAATGTTAGGGAATAAAGGTCTTGCAAGTTGAGAATTACCAGATAGTATTACATCTTCTCTAGTAGCACTATTAATAAATTGAAATTGTATAGTACCAACTCCTTTCCACCTTCCAGTTTGATCCCATAAGGTTGAATTACTATTTAATGAAACATCAACAACTCTTGCAGCAATAACATTGCTATCAAGTTGTTTTATTGCCTCATTAATTCTACCTTTAGCTTTATTAACAAAATTACTTAGAAATGCTATCCCCGTCCTTGCCATTATTTTTTTCTTTTGTATAATTAGAATTTAAAGCTTCTAATTCAGCCATTAATTCTTCTTTTTCAGCTTCTGTTATACCTAAAGAATCAGGATCTCCTGAGTTATTTAGTGCTCTTTGTATAATTGTTGCCATTTTTATTAATTGCTCGTCATTTCTAACACCAATCTCTAAATAATCTTTAATTAAAGGTACAATTAATGTGGCATCACCTATATCACTAACTAACGGTTTTAATTCAGCAATTAATCCAGAAATTTGTTGTTCTTTTTTCTTTTGGTTATCATAAATCTCGCTCAAAATGTCGGAGAATTTTTTCTTACCAAATATTAAATTATCTAAATTCGCCATAATATTTTGGTTATAAATATGAATATAACTAAACCTTGAATTTAGCGTAACCATTTTCGAGATAAAATACGTAATTACTTCTAAATATGTCGTATAATTTATCTGCTATTTTAGTAATTTTGGGTGTTTTTACATCTACCATTTCCCTAATGTAAATGTATAGTGCTTTTTTATTAAATACTTCTAGTACTTCTCTTTTTCTAAATAATTCTAAAATCGCATCAGCAATTTGAGCATCATTTTTCTTTGGGAATAATTCTAAGATATTAGCTGTAACATGATCAATAAATAAATCAATATAATTACTTAAATCATCTTTGGTTTTACCATAATTATCTATTGTGTAACTATGGTTATATTTTTCTTTTAATAATGTTTCCTCAGGAACTTTTTTAATTTTTTTATTATAATTTTTAGTATTATATAGTATTAACCATCTTTTTACTATAGTACCAAAATAAGAAAATGCTTTTGCTCCTTTACTTTGGTCAAACAAATGCATTTTGGATAATAAAAATGTTTCTATTTCATGCTGAAGATGTTCTAGATTACTAACTTCAGTATGATAAAATTTGAACGTATGAATTATATTTTGAGTTAATTTGAAAAACGCATAATGAATTTCTTTTTCGTATATTTTACTTCTGATTTCAGGGTCGGAAGTATTGTTATACTTAACTATTGCGTCTTCTGTTTCTTGAGTAAAATAATTTCTTTTACTTTTTTTCCCTCTTGGCATTTTTAGTTTGGTTTAAATCTTGACAAATCATCTTGTAACCTTTTAATTTGTGAAAAAAACCAACCTATTTCGTCATCACTCCTAAATGTACCTTTTGCATCAATTTGATTTAATTTATCTTGAGTAATATTAATCTGTTTACCATACTCCTTGATGAAATTATCATAATTAAGAATAATGTCTTCCATTTTTTCATTTTTTTTAAGTGAATTAAATGTAGTATAAATAAAAACTAAATTAGATACACCTAAAACTGATAATAATATAATTGTTATTAAATCCATTTTGTTAAATATTGTCTAACATATTTTTTAACCCCTCACTTTTAATTGAATTTAAAGCTTTATTTTTAGTAGAGGTTTTATTGTTCGACAATTTAAATTGCTTTTTTGGCTCCTCCACGCTATTTTGTGAAAACTTTGGAAGCCATTCCATTTCCCATTCTACTCTTGCAGCTAACATATCAGCTTGATGTAAAATATATGGCAATGATGTACGAGGTTTTTGTTCAGGCATAAATCCCTTTAAATATTTTTCATTGGCAGGATCATAAAGACCATCATGTGTCTGAATTGCTAACATTTCATTGAATGAATAATAAATGTCATGTTGTTGTAATAAAAATAAAGTTCTATCTGGAACAGAAGCAAATGCTAATGATTTATTAAACATATAATCTTCACCTAATTTATCCTTTCTCCATTGATCCGTTTGAGGAATATAAGCTTCATTTTCTGAGTCGCCCATTTTACCTAAATCATGATTAATAGCAGAGAATATTAATTCTTCTCTAGTATATGTAGTCATATCAGCTCCAAATGTAGTCCATAATTCATTTAATTCAATAGCTGCTCTAACAACTCTATTTACATGGTCTACATAACCACCTGGAAAAGCTCCATGGTATTCTTTTTTATGAGCGGCGGGCATTAATATAATTCGATCCTCATATTTTTTATAGAAGTTTAATAACTTTTGTTTTCTATCTTTATTATCTGATATATGTGTTTCTATATTATGTAAAAACACTTTCCAATTTGACTGGATATTTTCCGCTGATATTTTCATAACTCGTTTAAATTTATTTCGGCATCATAAAATAACTGTATAGTTTTTCTTAAGAAACCTGGTTTAGTAATTGTTGTTGCATGGTTCATACTATCTCCTTGCAATAAAAAAGTATTGTATTTAGGTATTATTGTAACAACTTCTCCTTCTTTGTTTTCGTTTTCGTGTTGATAATTTCCACCCATCCAAAATTCCCAATGTGTATTTAAATATAAAGTACCGGCATGAGAACAATGACCATCATTATGCCAAGGAATATAAGAACCTGGAGTCCAAAAATAAAATAACATTGCTGTAGGTGATGATGGTGTAATTTGTTGTAATCTATTTAATAATATTCCTGGGGTTTGGAGATTATTATCTTGGGACATAGCTTGATTTATGCCCGTTTCCTCATTCCAAAATTCACTAATAAATACTTCTTTACTATAATCAACAATAGAAGCATCCCACCCTTGTGATTCCTGAGTGGTAAGATTAGAAGGACCTATTTCGTTCCAAATAAAATCACATTCTTTACCAACAACCTTTATTTCTTCCTCTGATAGGAAATTATCAAATCTCTTTAATGACATAATTTAATTGTTTGTTCCTTACCCCCTTTATTACCTTTGTTTCTATTCCCATTTTTCTAATCAACCCGTATCTCCAAGATACATGAGAAGAATTAGGAAGGCACGGAATTTTCAAGATTTTTTTTCATTAATAACATTTCATGTATAACTGCACATTTTTCATATTCTTCTTCCTTTTCAAAATAAGATATACTTAATTCTAAAGCCGAAATAAGAGGTTCGGGTTTAAAATCAATAAGTGCATTAAAGTGTTCTATATTTTTTAAGTCTATTTGTTTTAAATAAAACCAAGCTCTATTAAAAACGGTAAATTCAGAAGCTTCTTTAGTTTGTTGGATATCAACAGGTTTTTTACCTTCTTGTTCAAAGAATTTTTTTAATTTAGTATGGAATACTTCATGATTAATTATTAATTTAGTAAACATACCAATTTTAGCAATAGGTGATTCAAATAAATCTTTCGGAGCATTCATAATAATTTCACCGGCTTTTTCATTTTCATCCTTACCACCAAATAAATCAAAAATTTTGTTTTTATCTATCATCTTTTACCACCAAAATAGGCTACAGCATGTCCTTCTGTAATTAGTAAATCATTTAATTTAGTGTCTTTTAAGAATATTTCACCTAAACATCTACCATATTTACCTACACCATGTGAATGCAATGTAAATTTATTTTTATGCTTAGCCAAAGAATCTACCACAAATTGTTTAGCGGCTAATCCTCTCTTTTTTTCTTCTAAATCTCTAGTGCGTGATTCTGGAGTGTTTATTCCTACTAGTCTTATTCTTATTTTTTTATAAGTGTCAAACCCAAGATCAACTCGGGCATCCATAGTATCTCCATCTACTACTCTTAAACACTCAGCTTTGTAAATATACATAATCAGATTTGATTATAAATATCTAGTAGTCCTGTTCGTTTATAAATTTTTGTTTGTAGATTGCCTGAAGTTTGGATTTTCTTTTAACTGATGATGGTTTCTCGAAATATTGTCGTTTCCTTATTTCTTTAACTACACCTGTATCTCTAAATTTTCTTTTAAAACGTTTTAGAGCTGCGTTAAAATTTTCCTTTTTATTTACTTTTACGATCAGCATTTTCTTTTTTATATTGTTTTAAAGTTTCTTCTGCTTCTGTCATTAACTTTTTTAAATTATTATATTCATCAACAACATCTACTTTATTAGGATTATCAGGGTGAAACCTATAATAATCATCAATTATTGTTGCCATTGAAATAATATCATTAGTAAGTTCGATTTCTCTTTGTTCAAACCATTCGTTTTCTGTCATTGTATTATAATTTTTAAATTGTCTTCAATATTAACTCTATGACCTAAGTCACTATTATAAACTGTGTTTATATGCACATTTATAGTATCACCAACCATTCTTTCATCCATAAACAATTGTTGGCGAGGATTATAAGTATATTTTGCTTTACTACCAAGTATAGTTGGAGCATAGGGACATTCCCAACAAAAATTCTTATTAATTTGATAACCGGCAACATTTAATGGAGCATGATTATTATTTAAATTATCTAAAGTAATTATATAATCACCATAAGGTATAGGTGTATCAAAATCACCATTAGTAAACCAACCTAAATATGAATAAGTAGGAATTACAAATGTTAAACCATCGATTACAACCCAAGTATCTGTATCAAATTGAGATTCAACTAATGGAACACCATTAATAACATACTCATCATGAAGTTCAGCTAATTCACCTCTTATAGTAAAATAATTTACTCCATAATATTCAATATGCCAATAACCATTTTGATCTTGATATGCATTAGGTTGAACTGTTTCATCTAATGTATAAAATGTATTACAATCCCCATCCAAACAAGGATAAGGATTAAGGTTATCCTCCACACTACAACTAGCTAGGAGGAAACCAAAACCTATAATTAATAATCTCATCATTAGGCAGTAACGTAATCTAATGCAACATCAAACATTTTACTATTCAGATCCATATCTTGTTTAAAGTTTTTAATCTGTCTAGCTTTTCTATGTTTAGTACCTACTGTATACTCAAAATCACCTTCAATGATTTTTTCCTGAATCACATTAAATACACTCCATAAATTATCACCTTTATCTTCAGGTCTAACTGGAGTAATGAACTCATCCATA
>Ga0163110_10001999_pt1 | contig 10427 bp, 21 predicted proteins | sample CRUFie1St17metaG_FD_108703 | JGI IMG/M metagenome (GOLD analysis project Ga0163110, IMG submission 108703) | Marine microbial communities from the Costa Rica Dome - CRUD Field 142mm St17 metaG | ecosystem: Environmental > Aquatic > Marine > Oceanic > Photic zone | place: Costa Rica: the Eastern...
AGACTTCGCATCGATCATATCGATGCGTCGTAAAACCTTTATATGATGCTGCTGCGTAATACGCAGTAGACATCATCAGCAGGATCACACCTGCATTCTTTCAAGTCATGGCATCGGCTATGACTCAATCTTTAAAAACACATACGCAGTGTCTTTCAACGCTGCAACAAGGAGAGACATTATGTCTAATATGTCGACACAACAGATTACTTACAGCAAGAGAGGAATCTTTCCCTTGGATGAGCAAGGATTACACAGTTTACTCATCAAGCGCGATTGCTCGTTTCTACCACCCGAAGTGATTTCTGACATTAAGTGTTTGGGGGAAAGCCATCATCTTACACATGCAAGAATCTTCGTAGAGTACGAAGAAAAACTCGCGTACTTAATGCTGCTCGAGCAAAACGAACTCGTTGATAGCGATATGAAGGAAGCCCAAGCTCTTTCCGCGATGCTTTATATCTGTCCAGTGACGCTTCAAACGTCACAACGACATTATGTATTCGACGGTGTCTTGCATCTAGTGCCGGAGCGAGATGAAGATCAAGGTCAGGCATTCTGGCAGCAAGACGTTACGGCACCAATCTTGCCCGTGCGAGATTACACAGAGATGTCGCAAGGTGACCTAGATCACTGGGAAAAGCTTCTCGATATGAGCGCTGAATTCCCATACTCACCCATTCGCGAGTTGCAAGAGATTTCTGAGCAAATTATTAAAGAGTAATTAGTCGCACCCTTAACTCTAAACTCTAACCCTAAACTTCGTACCAATTATATTGGTGCGTCGTAAAAAATATTTATGATGTTGCTACATAAAATGCAGCGATCATCATCAGCAGGGTCACACCTGCATTCTTAAGTTGTGACATCGGTCACAACAACATCTTTAAAACACAAAGCAGCGGCTTTAACCGCTGCAACAAGGAGAGACAATATGTCTGTATATAGATATACAACAGGTAACGAAGTTTCCGACGTTATGATTGACGTCGTGCATGACTGGCATGCTGCAGGTCAACGAGGTGATCTTGTAGCAAAACTTTCAGGATGTATGGCACCACAAGAAGATGACTCGCAATGGTTAAATCAATGTATGTTTGAGTTAACCGCTGAGGAGCTTCTTGGTGCTTCGGGATCTTTTATTATCGAAACCTCTGATGGTCGCGTTTTCTTTTATAACATAGAAGCACACACAGATGCAGCTGACGAGTTAAGTAACGATGAGTTCTTTACCAAATGGTATGACCCAACGAATAATACTCCTTTGAAGACCCGCATCGAAATCCAAGAGAAACTTCCTGGATGCTTTGTATTGACCCCATCACAATACTCGAATCATGACTTCTCAGCAATGAAAGAGGCTATTACTTCAGACTTCTTAATATCCGGCGTCGATATCGACGCCGGGAAAAACAAATGCTGGGCATGGTTAACGTGCAGTCCTTCAGGGCGACAAATGGAATTAATCGATTTTTATTCTTTACAACGCGAAGAGATTGTCGATCTGTGCAATCGCGGAAAGGTGATTCAGATCAAAATTTAATTGTGAAGTTAGGTTCCATTTATTTAACCCTAGGCTTCGCGCCAATTATATTGGTGCGTCGTAAAAACTCTTTATGATGCTGCTGCATAAAATGCAGCAGGCATCATTAGCAGGATCACACCTGCATTCTTTTACGTTGTGACATCGGTCACAACAACATCTTTAAACACATAGCAGTTTCTTTAAATGCTGCAACAAAAGGAGGCATTATGCAACGTAATGTTTTTGTAACAACTAAAGCCATCGAGTGGCTACAATTCTTAGAAGACGAAGGGCGAAAGCCTGAAGGCTTTAAGTGTATCCGTTCCGCCGGAACGCCGGTGTTATTACGTGGTGATGAGAAGAAACCAAACCAACATGCCAACATAAATGGCATGGGTGCTGTTTTGCAAGCTTCAACAAATAATAACGCTGAGCGCCTTGTGTTCTCAGACTTCATTATAACGTTTGAAGGCAAACGCATATGTAAGCTTTCTAAACCAACATCGTTTAGAGGACGACACATAAAGCATAGAAACCGCCCTTGTAACGGTAAGAAGAAATAAAACTTTTTACTTCGCTTCTTTAACCTTAGACTCAACAAGGAGAAAGTTATGACATTTGATAACATGTCTGACCCAGACGTCTCTCACAAAGCACTTAAGCTTAAGAATCAGCTGAAAGCTAAATTTCCAAGTATTTGTTTATTGGACCATTCTCATTTTGCAGGTCGCTATAACGATCAACAGTTTGTTGGTCTCTTGGAAGAACATGTAAGAATTAGAAATAAAATAAATAAAATATATGGCTGCGACGTAGATTTAGAAGATTTACTGATAGCTGAGGTTGATAATGGTATTCAGACTGGTCTTAAAATCGTAGGTGCATCAACATCTACAATCGACAGCATAGGGCCTATATGTTACGGGTATCTCGAGACGAATACAGATGATACAATTGTAACAATTAGGAATCAAGGAATAGGTTATGCGCACTATTATTTTGTGAAAGTTAATTAAAATGTTTCACGAGTAAATACGGCTCTTCAGCTCTAACCACAATCTTAGACTTCGCACCAATCATATTGGTGCGTCGTAAAACATTATTATGATGCTGCTACATAAAATGCAGCAGACATCATCAGCAGGATCACACCTGCAATTTTTTTATATTTTTTATCGCAGGGAGAAAGTCACTGCGAAAGGTAATAGCAATGAAAATATTATTAATATTACTTCTTGCACTCATAGGTATAGGGTGTGAAGAAGAGTCAGAAATCCAGGCTTCACTTCGCGAAGCTGGATATGAAAAGCTCATGTGTCGACCAACACATACCGGGTACTCAATTCGATTTGAAGCCCAAGTGGTATTGGGTGACAATCCAATATTAGCACGTTGTATTGAAGGCGAAGACAATTGTCAATTTGAGGGTGTCACATCAACAAAGATAACATGTCAGGAGTACCGTGTTTCTCGTGATATGATAATTCCAACGCTTTTCCCAGATCACGAGATTTGGGTTTTTGATATTTTTTTAGATATTAAGGAGTAAAAAAGAATTTAATTATTGGTACATAGTTTATACAATTAACTTTTATTTGCTATAATATTAATAATTAAATAATTCGGGCCTATAGCTCAGTGGTTAGAGCATCCGACTCATAATCGGCAGGTCCCAGGTTCAAGTCCTGGTGGGCCCACTTTAAAAATTCTAGTGAGAGTTTTGATTTTCTTTTAAATTTTTGATTTGATTGATTTGATTAAATATATATTTTATTATTTGCTGGTATAGCTCAATAGGCAGAGCAGCTGATTTGTAATCAGCAGGTTAAGGGTTCAAATCCCTTTACCAGCTATTCTTCAATATAGAAATATATTTAAATTGAAGACCTTAATCATCTAGGGTTTAGCTAGATTTAGTTTAAGTTGAATTTTGTGTGTTTTAATTAACTTAAGTGTGACACTAATCTGGTAAAACCCTAGATGGTTGTTTTGGGATATTAGCTCAATTGGTAGAGCAGTGGACTTTTAATCCATTGGTTGTAGGTTCGAGTCCTACATGTCCCATTCGAACTTTTTTAGTTCTTCAGCACTCGTAGCTCAGCGGAAGAGCAGTGGCCTTCTAAGCCATTGGTCGTAGGTTCAAATCCTACCGGGTGTACTATAGTCTATCCTAAGGATTTTAAATTAATGAATTTAAAAATTGGAGATCTAATCATTATCACTTCTAGATCACTTGTTGTTCTTAGCAGAATAGATAACCAAATTGGATACCTTATCCTAGATATTAAGCACTCAGGACACAGAGATGCTTACATCTATACTCTTATAGGTGATAAAAAAATAATTGATTTTAAAATATGGAACACTTCTTCAAGTCAAATTAAAAAAATCAATGATTAAAAACATACCTTTAGAATGTAACAGCAAAAACGCGTTGCACATTCAATCTACTCAATAGATTATCTGGTGTCATTTTTCTCTTTGTTTTATCAAACATGACGCACGGTTTAGGGTTTGTCTGCTCGAGCATAGATCAAGTGAAATTTTTTTTTATTAATTTCTTATCAATTTATATTTCAATCCTAATAATTTAAATCAATAAGAATTATTAGGCCTTTTTTTTGATTTTTTCTCATCAACTTTAAGGTGTAAAATAGTTTATTTTTTATTATAATATTAATATATAACTCTTTTTTAATTAATTAAAGGTTATATAATTTATTTTTTTATTTTTATTCTTATTCTCTTGAAAGGAGAATCCATGTTAAGTAAACATGTCATTAACGCTCTACTCTCTCTTCCTTCTGAAAGTAAAAACAAGATAATCAAAGCTCAAGACTTACTGAAAGGTCTACCGTTTATGATTGGCTTTGCATATGATAAATCTTATGCAGAGATCATGAGTAATCCAGGAAAATTATTAAACACATGGAAATGTGATGGGATTGATACCCCAGCTCTTTATATTTCATCAACAGATACAAATCAGTTATTATTTATCTCAGTAAAAAAGAATAATATTAATGATTTTACTTCAATGAATACTCTGCTCAAATACAGAGAATTATGTTTTTTCAACCCATCACAAATTAAAGGAAAAACCTACGTTCCACAATACGGAGCCAATGCCTGTGGGATTGGTTTAATTGAACAACATGAAAATGGCTTAATCTGGATCTCTGATTCTGAGACTGGCGCTCAAGAATGGTCTGAAATTGAAGAACAAAACTGGCTTACGATGCCTAACCAATTAATTAATATACCCTTTTCTGTAGCAGAAGATGATGAAGGCAAAGAACTCCTCTTTCAGCACCTAAATTCATTAGAGGTGAGCTTTGTATACGACGAAGAAATATCACATATGTTTAAAAATTCAGTTAAAGGCCTTATGACTCTACAACAATACAGAAGCCTGTTCAAATTTTAATTACTAGGAGTTAATTTATTCTAATGATTATAAATTTAACCTCCTCGTTTAGCTCTTGTCTGCTCGAGCATAGATCTCGAGTCAATTTATTTTAACTCAAATGTGCTGTTTAATTACTCGGCCTCATTTGAGTTTTTTTCTCATCAACCCCAGGGTGTAAAATAGTTTTATAAATTATATAATTTATTTATATAATAATTATGAGTTTTTTAATTTTAAATAATAAACTAAGTTTTTATATTTCTTAACCTTAAGTTTTATTCTAACTTATTTTATTATCTAAAACATATGGTTTTATTATATAATTCTATTTGTTTATTCTATAAACCCCCTATAAGGAGAACTTAAATGAGTATGTTTACTTCAAAGCTCAGTTCGAAACTAAGAGAAATATCTCTAGACGAACACTTGCTTATTTGCATTGCTCTTTCTCATTTGAGCAAAAAACACGTGCTTGACATAACAGAAAAAGGAGAAGTTATAGTTAGAGTACGTAATAACTGGCCCAGCGGATGGGACAATGCGTTCCCTACCCCTGGAAAACAATTAACACTTGTCGTTACAGTAAAAGAATACTGTAAACTTAATTCACTTTTATAGGAACAAATATGAACGTCGCTCAACTAATTCAGATTCTTTCAAAACTCCCTAAAGATCAAGAAGTCTTGGTCGAGTTAAACCATGACCTCAAACTTCCAATTAAAGAAGTTTACAAAGAAGAAAGAAATAAAAAACAAAAAGTTATCATACGAGGCCCAGCATGAAACATTTCGAAATTCACGAAAACTGGTGCAGCTCTCATATGTACCGTAACAAATGCAATTGCAGCGCAGAAGCTAGAGAAGCCCTTAAACGATCTCTCAAACTCTGTCTTATCAGACAAAGAATAAGAAACCAAAACGCGTTGAGTTACCCTGCGAACTTTCAATACGCAGGAAATATAAATTAGAATTTTAGGTGTACTTATATTATAAAAAAAATATAATATATCTATAAATTATTATTTCTTTTTGTTTTTTTATATTTTATAAAGGAGAAGCTCAAAGCCAAAAAAATAAACTTTTTTTATACAAAAACCCATTTCTTTTTCTATTTACACACTCTGTGCGTCGCAGACGCTAAGCCAGTGTTGATAGTCTGAGAAATATTTTTTAACTTTTTTATTGTTTAAAGCAATTTATAAGAAGGAGTCCTAGTTATGGGAAGTTCTAAAATTGGTAATGTTGTAGGTTCTAATAACCATAAGTCCAGAATGATGCCAGATGTACGATCTGGTAAGAGCTCAGATAATGGTAAGGGAAGAGGTAGAAATCGTTCTAGGGGGAGCGAGAGGCGTACGATTTGTTCGTTTATTGATTATCTTGAGAGAGAAAAAAGAGAAGGTGATGATAAGATGATAGATTCGTTGATTGGTTATATAAATGAGGGAATTGATAATAGAAAGGGTGGAAGATGAGTGATATGAGAGATATGTTATTGAAGGACTTGATGAATGCGGTATCTGAGGGGAAGACGTGGTCAAGGTGGATCGATGAGCATGTGAGTTGGATAAAGAGCTCGTTAAAGAGTGAGTATCAGGCTCATTTGGTTGAGATGCGGCAAATTCGGAAAGAAGCTGCTGGATTTTGGTCGGGTCGAGGAAGAGGTTGGATGTGGGTTGATGGTGACAATGAGGGTGTGATGGTGGAGGTGAGAGGATTGTTGGATAGGCTTCGATCGGGTTATGGTGAGGAGGTGAAGTATTTTGAGGAGGTGATTTTAGAACAGGAGCGTGTGCCTATTCGATTTAGGACAGTAAGTGGAGATCGTGTGAAGTTTGAGATTAGGATTGGAAATATGAGTGAGGTTGCTCCGCCGGATCATGTGTTTGAGATTCCTTTGGTTGAGGCTAAGAAATTGGATTTTATTGGGGGTACGCCTTTGAGGGTGTGGGAGAAGAGTGGATTATTGGATGTGAAGGAGCCTGAGTATGAAGCTGAGGTTTTAGAGGATGGAACATCAGAGATGGTTTCTATTTTTGATAGAGAGGTTTCTGTAGAGGAGATAAAGGCATTATCAGAAGAGTTGGAAGATGAAGAAGATAATGATGATATTGAAGACTTTGATGCATTCTTAAAAGAGAATGGTTTGGAGATATAATGAGTAAAAGAGAGATTTATAAGAAGCTGCTGCAAAGTGGTATTGGTGAAGATGTTTTGTTTGTTTACTATCAAGACTATTTAAAGTCGAGTTTAAGTTTTAATGTTTGGTTTAGTTTATTGAAAACGAGAGGATAAAAATGAAAGCTGCTGCGTTTAATATGAAAGATGAAATGAAAAAAGCTATGGCTAGAAAGGGGCTTTCAAAAGAAGCTCTTTCAGAAGAGGAATTCGAAGAAATTCTAAATGAGCTGCTTGAAATGAGAACAAGACAACAAACAGCTCGAGAAGAGTTGAAGATGAACTTTAGATTTATTGACAACGAGGCTTGATGAATGATAATTCAAGTAACAAAACTTTAATAATAAGAAAGAGAGAATAAAATGGCTTCAATTCGTAAAACTCAAATCGGTGATACACTAGAGACCAAAAAGATCTGTCAAATCTATGGTCATCACCCCAGCGTAAGATTTCTTACCAATCACAGCTCGCACCCTTACAGTGCATATCCAAAGGTTAGCGATGCGCAATACATCGTCCAGCCTGGCACAAAGCTAGCTGTCATCAACAAGGGAACCGCTGAAACTAAATATAAGGAGAGCTATGTCACTGTAGTTCATAACCAGCATACATTCGATATCTTCGCTTCAGATCTACGCAGATTCTGCAAATAAAAAAGGAAAAAAAATGAAAAATGAAATGAAAAAAGCAATCGTAAAATGTTTAATGATTACTGGATCTTCTGAGGATCCACGAATTAAAAATGATTGGTGGTGTGCAATGAACCTAGAAGTAGGTAAAAATTACTCTTTGGAAGAGTTAATAAAAATTGCCAATTGTGATGGTAATGATGCCCTTTGGGTTTATGAAGGAGAAGAATGGGAAGACAATTTGAATCCTGAAGTTCCAGACCTCTTTCATCCTTGGGACAGGCCTGAATGTTTGAAGCTTATGAAACCAGGAACTATAGAAAGTGAAGAAGAAGACACATTTATGGAAGACTGGAAAAAGGAAATTGCAATGGAAGAAGGAATGTTACAAGGAATAAATGCTTACAACGATTGGATGGAATAATGGCTTCAATTCGTACGACTCAAAAGGAAAAGCAAATACAAAGTATAAATTAAGTTATGTTACTGTTAAACACGGTACTGTATGTTTTGATATTTTATCAGATCGTCTAAGAAGATTTTGTATCTAATTATGATGGTTTTATATGTAGTAAAGAATTTATATACTTTATGTTTTTTCTTTGCTACTAAAAAATACCTTAAATTTTTAAGGTGTTCTTTTGTTTATATTATTATATAATATATTCAAACAAATAAATTATATAAAATTATAGTTTATTTATTATTTTTTTATTTCTTAAACCCTTACTTTGACAGGAGACAACATGTCAGAGCACCCACGACCTCGTTTATACCAAGTAAACATAGAAGGCAGAACAAAAACGTGTACTAAAAAATATGTTCAAGTTTTGCTTTTAGCTGCAGACAAAGCAGATCTAAGTAATGGAATTGAAACATATACACAGGATTTTGTTCCTGGTGAATATGAAGTTTTATTTGTTGAAATACAAATATCATTTTCAGGATTCATGCACGAAGCCTTCTTAGAAGGTTACAAAAATATTGAAAACGAGGCAGAATATTGAAATTATCTAACTCGGGTTTTTTAATAATTTGCAGTTTAGCAATTGCAATTTCATTCTTCTCTTCTACAATTGGATTAATTATTTCAGTTGTTTTACTTTTACAGGAGGTTTACGTTGAAAGAGAAAATAGAAAATAAAGAGTCCATTGGACTTTACATTACAGAAATAATCCATATAGTAGTTTATGGATTTATGTTGTTTGCTCCACTTTTTGGTATAGCATGTGTTATTGTGCTACCTTGGTTAACAGCTTTTTACATAGCAGGCCATTTTGGTCAAGTCTCTGGCATGATAACTTTCACTATTACTGTATTTTTTATTTATATCTTATTAAGAAAATATGGTGTTATTAAAGATCCCTTACTAAAGGAGTAAGATTATGAAAGATATTAATATTACTATTGAGCAGTGGAATATATTACTCACTGCTGTGAAGGTAAGCGCTGCTCGTGAAAACCAGCCCGAAGGAGCTGTATATTCTGGGATTGATTATCACTTCAAAGATTCAACAAAAAGATTTTTCTGTTATGATAATTATGACAGACATGATGTTCCTGGACTTGATCTTTTGCTCGAGTCTGATGGTGATGGTAAGCTTGTTGTATGGAATGGGTCAGAACAAGCACGTGCCCCTATTACATTTGCCCAAGGCCTTGAAATTGCACAGAACTTTTTCAATTCAAAAGGTTATGATCTTTCAGAGTCAATTGTTTGTGATTATGTGATGGACGGGGTTAAAAGTGTTTTCTGAAGTAAAGAAAAATTTACAAGAAAAATATAAATCAAAAAAAGAGTGGTTTCAATCTACACCAACTTATGGGTGTTGGATATATCCATCTCAATATTATGAAGAGTTAGTGAATCTAATTATTGAGAATGAGAAAGAAGAAATGAAAGAAGAGTTATTATTAAAACAGCGCGAAATCCAACAAATTGCTAAAATCTCAGCTTTGTTAGGACATGATTACAATTTATACAGAGTAACTTATGCACTTGAAGGTGTCCATGCAAACTGGAAAAATGAGAATCATTCAATTGTTTGGAGGACAGACTTTAAAGATTTTGTTGAATACCTTAAGAAAGGAAATCTCCATCCGGAACGTTGGGATATTTCTGAAATTAATGAAAAACTGAGTAAAATATGAGTAAAAATCAAGTTTTACTTTTTGGTCTAAAGACGTTTAAGGAAAGTCTGGAAACGATTGACATAAACGACGAATGGAGTTCAATGACATCGTTGTTTAGATGTGATTCTGGATTGCAGATTATTTATGAATATGGTGATCGTAAGTTGAAAGAAGAAACGCTTCAAAAATTAAAAGAGAAGCTAGAAGCAATGGAAAAAATTACTGCAGAATATAAATTAAAAGGAATTCCTAACGCAAAATTATTTCTTGATCAAAACAAAAGAAATGATGCAATAAAACTAATTAAATACTACACAGAAATATTGGAGAAATCAATATGAGTAATACAGAAAACGTGAGTTTAGCAATTCAAAGATTAAATGAAAGAATTTGTGAAGAATATACAATTGAGGTCAACTGTGATCGAAGCCATATTTTGGACACTTACGATCAGGGTGAAGAGGAAGAAATTAATTGGAAATCTAATTTTTATAGCAGTTGTCGAGAATCAACTACTGAAAATATTGGAAGTAACATTAAAGTAATGATTGAG
>Ga0163110_10002004_pt1 | contig 10417 bp, 8 predicted proteins | sample CRUFie1St17metaG_FD_108703 | JGI IMG/M metagenome (GOLD analysis project Ga0163110, IMG submission 108703) | Marine microbial communities from the Costa Rica Dome - CRUD Field 142mm St17 metaG | ecosystem: Environmental > Aquatic > Marine > Oceanic > Photic zone | place: Costa Rica: the Eastern...
AGATATATTGCTAAAGTTAACTTAGAGTATTTGGATAAATTAAAAGACAAACCTGATGGAAAATTAATTTTAGTTACTGCAATTACCCCAACTCCTGCTGGAGAAGGAAAAACCACAACATCTGTAGGTTTAAATGATGGACTTAACAAAATTGGAAAAAAATCAATTGTTTGCTTGAGAGAACCCAGCTTAGGTCCCTCTTTTGGAATGAAAGGCGGTGCTGCTGGGGGTGGTTATGCACAAGTCGTTCCAATGGAACAAATTAATTTACATTTTACAGGAGATTTTCATGCAATAACATCTGCCCACAATCTTTTATCAGCATTGATTGATAATCACATTTATTGGGGAAATAAATTAAATATTGATGTAAGAAGAATTGTTTGGAAAAGAGTTATCGATATGAACGATAGAGCTCTTAGATCAATTAATATAAATTTAGGTGGAATAGCCAATGGCTTTCCAAGAGAAGATGGTTTTGATATAACTGTCGCTTCAGAAATAATGGCTATTTTCTGTTTAGCTAACAATCTCGAAGATTTAGAAAAGAGAATTGGTAATATTACAATTGCTTATACAAGAGAAAAAAAACCTATTTATGCAAAAGACTTAAAAGCTGAAGGACCGATGACTGTATTACTTAAAGATGCAATTAGACCTAATGTAACTCAAACTTTAGAAAATAATCCTGCAATAATCCATGGAGGACCATTCGCAAATATTGCTCATGGTTGTAATTCTGTAATTGCAACAAAAGCTGGATTGAAATTAGCTGATTATGTTGTAACAGAGGCAGGGTTTGGTGCTGATCTAGGTGCTGAAAAATTTTTAAATATTAAATGTAGAAAATCAAATTTAAAGCCAAGTTGTGTGGTTATTGTTGCAACAATTAGAGCATTAAAGATGCATGGAGGTGTTACTAAAGATGATTTAAAAGATGAAAATATTGATGCTCTTAAAAAGGGATTAATAAATCTTCAAAGACACATTGAAAATGTAAAAAAGTTTGGTTTACCTGTTGCAGTAGCGGTAAACCACTTTATCAAAGATACAAATAAAGAAGTAAAAACTTTGATAGATTTTTGTGAAGGTTTGGGTGTAAAAGCAAGTCTTTGTACTCACTGGGCTAACGGTGGTGAAGGTACAAAAGATTTAGCAACACATGTTGTTGATCTGTGTAAAAAAGATCAAACTAAATTTAAATTTCTATATGAAAGTAAAACTCCTTTATTTAAAAAAATAGAGGTGATTGCAAAAGAAATTTATAGAGCTGATGAAGTTATAGCGGATACTAAAATTAGGGATCAGCTAAAAAGTTTTGAAGACTCGGGGTACGGAGACTTACCAATTTGTATAGCTAAAACGCAATATAGTTTTTCTACTGATCCTAGCCTTAAAGGTGCCCCAACTGGACATGCTTTACCAATTAGAGAGATAAGACTCTCATCAGGAGCCGAATTTATAGTTGTTGTTTGTGGAGCAATAATGACCATGCCAGGTCTACCAAAAGTGCCTGCGGCTAACTCAATTCGATTAGGTAAAAAAGGTGAAATAGAGGGATTATTTTAATTAAGCAAATTTAACCAATTTTTTAATTCCCTCATTCTTGCATCTTTATTAGAAATCTTATTTTCGTTTTCAATAATTTTAACATGAGTGTCTATTTCTGTTTGGTCAACGAATGCTTTTTTTTCTAAAAGTCGGTCTTTCCTAAAATGTATTAAATCTATCATTTTTGTGTAAGTTATTTCTGGATGATATTGGATTCCCCATATATTAGTTGAGCCAACATTAAAATTTATTCCCATTACTTTATTAATCGGATTTGATGAAAGTAATGTAGAACCCTCAGGTAATTTCACGACTTCATCAAAATTAAATGCAGGAGTATTAAATCTTTTATTTTTATTTTTATAAATTGGATGTTTTAATCCATTTTCATTTATTTCAATATCATGTGCTATTCCCCTGTGAGCACCGTTTAAACATTTTTTTACTTCACCACCAGCAACCGTTACTGCAACTTGCATACCCCAACATATTGCGAATATTTTTTTTATACTTTTTTGACACTCTCTCATGAATTGAATTTGTCGTCTAATCTCAGGTGTATCATTATAAATATTCAAGCTACTACCGCCCCATATCATTCCATGATATTTACCAAGATCTTTAGCTACTTCATTTATATTCTCATCTGAAGAGGGATTAACAACATCAATTATTAATTTATTTGTAAAATAACTAATACTATCTTTTAAACTTTCAGTGTGTGTTTTAATTCCACCAGCAGAGAAACTTTGATTTTCTTCTTTTAGATTTCCCTCAACTATAAGAATTCTTCTCATTAAAATAAATCTCCAGATATACTATGTTCATACATCTCTCTAAGGTCTTTTTGAGAAATTTTTTTTGGATTTCCACTTGTAGAGGGGTCTTCAAATGCCATTAAAGAAAGTTTATCCAAATCAAGATTTGTACAATCAACTACATCGGATAATTTATTTGGTATATTTAATTTTTTTCTTAAATCTAATATCCATGATAAAAAGCTGTCAAAATCTTTGTCTAAATCTAAATAGTCACAAATTGATACAATTTTTTTTTCAATTGAGTGTCTATTGAAAGTTAAGACATACGGCATAAAAATTGCATTAGATAAACCATGATGAATATTAAATTGAGCATTTATTGGATGACTCAACGAATGTATGGCTCCTAATCCTTTTTGGAAAGCTGTTGACCCCATTGATGAGGCTGCTAATAAATTTTGCCTTGCTTCAATATTTTTTCCTTCTTTAAATGCTTTATAAAGAGAAGATTTAATTAATCTAATTCCTTCTAAAGCAATTCCGTCAGCCATTGGATGGAAATTAGGTGCACAAAAAGCTTCTAAGTTATGAGCTAATGCATCCATCCCTGTTGCTGCGGTTAAATTTGGTGGAAGTTCAATTGTAAGCAATGGATCTAAAATAACTATTGAAGGTAAAATTTTCGGATGAAATATAATTTTTTTTATTCCATTACTTTTATTTATTATTGCAGAAGCTCTACCTGTTTCTGAGCCTGTTCCAGCAGTTGTTGGAATAGCAATTATTGGTGGGATATTAGTATCAACAGCTTTTTTCCAATTATCTCCAATATCTTCAAAATCCCATATTAGTCGATTTTGCACAGACATGAACGCAATAGCTTTACCAACATCTAGGGCACTACCACCTCCAATTGCTATTACACTATCACAATTATTGGTTTTAAATTTTTTTACTCCCTCCTCAACGTTTTCTCCTATTGGATTTCCTGAAAAATTTGAAAAGATATTTAAATGTTCAATTTTTTTTTTATTCTCTGAAATAATTCCTTTTATTAATGGTAAATTTATTAAATCTTTATCAGTTACTAATAAAGGTCTGATAACCTTTAATTGTTCGCATGCTTTACTTAATTCATTAATTCTATTTTCTCCAACCCAAACAATTGTAGGAAAATTCCATTGAGATTTCATTTACCAGTCTATTGTTAATTTTTTATTTTTTTTAATAGTGTCAATTAAACTCATCATTAATGGTACTTTTTTTCTATCAAATTCTTTTAGTATCTTATCTCCAATTTCAAAAATCAATTCGGCTCCCTCAACTGTATCGTTTTTCATAAATTTTTCTTTAGCATCTTGATAAGTATTTCCTTCACCTAAAAGTTTTCCCATTTTACTATTTCTACCACCTGCAGAACTTACATAAAGATCTCCAAGCCCTGCTAAACCATATACGGTTTCTTCTTGGCCCTTTAATCTTTTAGTGAAATGGGCCATTTCACTAATTGACTTATACATTAAAGATGCGGCAGTGTTCAAAAAATACTTTTTTTTTTTATCTTTTTGCGCTTTATCGCTACACAAGCCTTCTGATGCACCAATTATCATGGAATATAAATTTTTAATAGCTGCACAAACTTCAACGCCCACTAAATCATTTGAATATTCAGTTGAATAATAATTTGTAGAAATAATATTTCCTATATCTTTAACAATTTCTATATTTTCATTAGCAAGAACCACACTACTATTTATTTTATTAGCTAAACCATTGGCAAGACAGGGTCCACCAACAGCAGATATTTTTGGATCATTTATATTTCTATTTTTTAAAATCTTTTTCAATTTTTCGGCTAAAGTTTCAAATTGATCGTCAATTATAGTTAAGCCTTTGGTTAATAATAAAATATTTGTTTTTTTATTATAGAAATTCGATATTTCCTCTCCAATCCAATCAATACCTTTAGAGCTTACCCCAACAACCAGTAAATCAATATCTTTTATCTTTTTATTTATAAATTCTGAAAACTTCATAACTTTGACTTTTTTTGGAAGTTGGCATTTTAGATTAGGGTGAAAATTGTCTAATTTTTTAATATCCTCAATTAATTTATCCTCTAAAAAAGAACCAACCAAAAAAACCTCATGAGAATTTTCCTCGCAAGGCACAGAAAAAGCTGAACCCATAGCTCCTGCACCAATAATTACAATTTTTTTCATAATTTTTAAACGAACCTAAAAACAAAAATTGCAAAAATAAATGAAATTATTGTTGCAATCCATAACATCGGTCCAATAAGTCCAAGCCAACCTAAATGAATATATGCAGAACTTAATAAGGAAATAAATAATCTATCCCCTCTAGTAGTGTCTAGACCTAACACTCCTTTTCTAGGACTTCCTCCAGGTTTTTTTTTCTCCCATAAAATCATGATCACGAAACAAAGAACAATGAATACGAAGAATGCCGCTGTTTGCCATGTCCATGCCATCCAAGTTATAAATTCAAAATCAAAAAATCCCTTTTCTTGAGATTTAGCAACTGAGTCCCAAGAATTAGCAGCAAATGAATTGGTGAATATCATACTCTTCCTAATGCAAATCCTTTCGCTATATAATTTCTAACAAAATAAATTACTATTGCTCCGGGTATAATAGTCAAACTTCCCGCAGCTGCTAATAATCCAAGCTCATAACCTGAAGTGCTTGCAGTTCTTGTCATTGTAGCAGCAATAGGTTTTGCGGCAACTGCTGTTAGGGTTTTAGCTAATAATAATTCTACCCAGGAGAACATAAAACAAAAAAACATTGTAATTCCAATACCTGCGGTGATTGTTGGAATAAATATTTTAAAGAAAAACTTCCAAAAAGGATACCCATCTACATAAGCTGTTTCATCTAATTCTTTTGGCACTGATGACATAAAACCCTCTAATATCCAAACAGCTAAAGGTATATTAAATAAACAATGCGATAAAGCTACTGCAACATGTGTATCAAATAAATTTACTGATGAGTAAAATTGAAAAAATGGTAGGGCAAATACTGCTGGGGGTGCCATTCTATTAGTTAAAAGCCAAAAAAATAAATGTTTATCTCCTAAAAATTTATATCTTGAAAATGCATAAGCAGCTGGAAGTGCTGCCCCCACTGAGATAATTGTATTTAAAACAACATAATAAATTGAATTAAGATATCCTGTATACCAAGTGCTATCAGTAAAAATTTTTTTATAATTATCTAAAGTAAATTCCTGCGGCCATAGAGTATAAGTATTAATAATTTCCGTAGTTGTTTTAAATGACATGTTTAACAACCAATAAATTGGTAACATTAAAAAAATGATATAAATTGTAGGTACTAACCATTTATATTTTTTCATGATTGACTCTCGTTTCTCATCATCAAATTATAAAAAACCCAACAAACAGTTAATACTATAAAAAAATAGATTAACGACATTGCAGCAGCTGGTCCTAAATCAAATTGACCTAATGCCATTTTTACTAAATCAATTGAAAGAAAGGCTGTCGCATTACCTGGTCCACCTCCAGTTAATACAAAAGGTTCTGTGTAAATCATGAAGCTATCCATAAATCTTAACAATATAGCAATAGTTAATACTTTTTTCATTTTTGGTAATTCTATGTGTCTAAAAACGGCCCACCTTGTTGCTCCATCAATCTCAGCAGCTTGATAATATGCTGGCTGAATAGATCTCAATCCTGCATAAGAAAGTAAGACTACTAATGAAGTCCAATGCCAAACATCCATCAATATTGTTGTAAACCATGCATCTCCACTTTGTTGTGTGAAGTTATAATCAAACCCAATTGCATTTAATGAATGACCAAGAAAACCAATATCTGGAAGAGCAAAAATATTCCACATAGCACCAACCACATTCCAAGGAATTAGAAGTGGCATTGACATCAACACTAGACATATTGGAACTCCTATTCCCTCTTTTGGCATATTAAGAGCAATAAAAATTCCAAGCGGGATTTGAATAGCTAAGATTATTAATGTAAATAAAACTTGTCTTCCTAAAGCTGCGTGAAATCTCTCAGAAACTAATATCTGTTTAAACCATCTTGTTCCTTCCCACATAAATTGATTATTTCCAAAAGTCTCTTGGAAAGCATAATTAACTACTGTCATTAGTGGAATAATCGCATTGAATGCAACTAATACAAAAACTGGTATGACAAAGAACCAAGCTTTTTGATTTACAGTTTTATTCATTATTCTACTATCCAATTATCACCATACACATATGTGTATTCTTTTTTAAAATTTAAGAAAGCTGATCCCTCTGGAATTTTTTCTGAAGCTTTTGTAATTAATTTTATTTTTCCGGTTTTGCTTTCTGTCTCAACAATATTATTTTTTCCCGTATTACTAACGTTTATTATCTTTACCGGTAAACCATCATCATTAAATGATATAAATTCAGGTCTAATTCCTAATTCTATTTTTGAAAAATTTTGATTACTTATTTTTGAATTGAAATTTTCTATTTTTGTATCATCGACTATAACCGAGCCATTATTAATTTTACAAGGAAGTATGTTCATCCCCGGGGAGCCAATAAAATGACCAACAAAAGTATGCTTTGGTTTTTCAAATAATTCTACAGGAGTTCCAGTTTGGACTATTTGACCTTCATGCATTACTACTACTTGATCCGCAAAAGTAAGAGCCTCTGTTTGATCATGAGTAACATAAATCATTGTTCTCTTAATTCTTTGATGAAGCTCTTTTAATTTTGATCTTAAAATCCATTTCAGGTGTGGATCAATTACTGTTAGTGGTTCATCAAACATAATTACATTCACATCGGATCTTGCTAATCCTCTTCCCAAAGAAATTTTTTGTTTACCGTCTGCGGTCAAACCTGATGCTCGATTTTGTAAAGTGGGAGTAAGTTCTAACATTTCTGCAATTTCATTTACTTTTTTATTGATTTCTTCATCGGGAATTTTTCTATTCCTTAAAGGAAAAGCTAAGTTTTCAAAAACTGTCATCGTGTCGTAAATAACTGGAAACTGAAATATTTGAGCTATATTTCTTTCAACTGGATTTTTTGATGTAATATCCTGATCATTAAATAATATCTTTCCTCTTGTGGGAGTAATCAATCCTGAGATAATATTTAATAAAGTAGTTTTCCCACAACCAGATGGTCCTAGTAAAGCATAAGCGCCACCATCTTGCCAATCAATGTTTACATTTCTAATAGCCCAATCCTCGTCTTTACTTTGCAATTTCAAATAGCTGTGACTTAAATCTTTAAGAGTTATCTTAGACATTACCTACCAATTGGTTATTATTATCGAAATATAAAAATTCATCAGCATTCATAAATAATTTTGTTTGTTCCCCAACACCTTTTTGATGAATTCCTTCTGATAAAGAAACCCAATTTAAATCTCCATTGGTAAAATGTATTAAACTTTCTGAGCCACTTAGCTCTGAAATTAAAACCTTACCATTAATTTCAATTGAATTTTTTCCCTCTTTGTAAGTTGTTATATTATGTGGTCTTATTCCAACTTTATATTTCCCATCTCTTAAATTTAGATTTGTTTTCCAATTAACTTCTTCTGTTAATAAAGAACAAAATTCACCTTTTTTATTTATTTCTGCAATATTCATTGGAGGATCACTAAATACTTTCGCTGAGTCTAAATTATTTGGTTTATTATAAACGTCTAAAGTTTTTCCGTGTTGTATTACTTTTCCCTCTAATAATGTAGCTGTATAACCTCCAATTAATAACGCGTCAGTAGGCTCAGTTGTGGCATAAACCACTATACAATCTCTATCTTTAAATAATTTTGGCAACTCCTCTCTTAGCTCCTCTCTTAACTTAAAATCTAAATTAGCTAAAGGTTCATCCAATAAAATTAATTCAGAGTCTTTTACCAAAGCTCTTGCTAAAGCTGTCCTTTGTTGTTGACCTCCCGAAAGTTCATTTGGTTTTTTTTCTAACATAGGAGTTAACTTTAATAAGTCTGCCACTTTATTGACTCTTTGATTGATTTCACTTTTATCAATTCCAATAATTTTTAATGGGGATGCAATATTTTCGTAAACAGTGAAGTTTGGATAGTTTATAAATTGTTGATAAACCATAGATACATTTCTTTTTTGAACTTTAATACCTGTTACATTTTTTTCATTAAACCAAATTTCTCCTGAGGTAGGTTTGTCTAAACCTGCCATTATTTGCATGAGTGTTGTTTTACCAGCTAAAGTAGACCCTAAAAGAACATTGATAGTGTTTTTTTCAAATCTTAAATCTGTCTGATAAATATGAGTTTCTTCCCCTACTTTTTTTTCTATAGCTTTAAGTTCTAAACTCATAAAAAATTTATTGTGATTAAAAAACAAAGAGGGGTATTGCACCCCTCTTTGAAAAGATTTTATTTACAAAATAAATTTAATTCCAAGCTTTCTCGTATGGAACTGTTTTACCTTGAGGTTTTTCATTACGCTTAGCTTTTGGTGATCCTGCTTGACCTAACCAATAATCTGCACCTTTTGGTTCAGATAATCTTGGTCCACATCCACCGTACGTATTGTTAGCTTTATCAGCAGCTTCCATACGTGACATTACTAAGTTCATCTCTTCAGCAAGACGATCCATAGCTTCTTGTGGACTAAACGCACCTGAGTTTACATCTCCAATTTGTTGCCACCATATTTGAGCAAGTTTCGGATAATCCGGAACGTTGATTCCTGTAGGTGACCACAATACTCTGTTAGGAGATCTGTAGAATTCAACTAATCCACCTAACTTCGGAGCTCTTTCAGTGAAAGATTTGTGGTTAATATCACTGTCTCTTATAATTGTTAAACCTACGTGGCTTTTCTTTAAAGAAACAGTTTTTGATACTACGAACTGAGCATACAACCATGCAGCTTTTCTTCTATCTACTGGAGTAGACTTAAATAAAGTCCATGAACCAGCATCTTGATATCCAAGCTTCATACCTTCATCCCAATAAGGTCCTTTTGGTGATGGACCCATTCTCCATAAAGGAGTTCCATTATCATCCACAGTTTTATTTCCTGAGCTTTTTGGCGCAACCATCGATGCAGTAAAAGCTGTGTACCAGAAAATTTGTTGTGCAACGTTACCAGATGATAATGCTGGTAAAGACTGATAGAAGTCCATACTTGCAGCACCTGGGGGAGCATAAGCTCTTAACCATTCATCCCATTTTCTAATAGCATATACTGCAGCAGGACCGTTCGCAGCTCCACCTCTAGCTACATCAGCTCCAACAGGATTACATGTACCTTTTTCCATTCTGATACCCCATTCGTCTACTGGAACACCATTTGGTTTACCGACAGAACCTGCACCAGCCATTGACAACCATGCATCAGTCATTCTCCAACCTAAATCTGGAGCTCTTTTACCATAGTCCATATGTCCGTAAACTCTAACTCCATCAATATTTTTTACATCGTTTGTAAAGTATTCAGCAATATCCTCATATGCTGACCAGTTTACCGGAACACCTAAGTCGTAACCATATTTTGCTTTGAACCCTTTTTTAATTTCTGGTCTATCAAACCAATCTTTTCTAAACCAATAAAGGTTAGCAAATTGTTGGTCAGGTAACTGATAAAGTTTTCCATCAGGTCCTGTTGTAAATGATTTACCAATGAAATCATCAATGTCTAGTGTTGGTAAAGTAACACTTTTACCTTCACCTGCCATCCAATCTGTTAAATTGACTGCAAGTTGAAGTCTTGAGTGAGTACCAATTAAATCAGAGTCATTAATGTAAGCATCGTACAAATTTCTTCCAGTTTGCATTTGAGTTTGTACAGCTTGTACAACCTCACCTTCACCAAGAAGTTGATGATTTACTTTAATTCCTGTGATTTCTTCAAAAGCTTTTGTTAAAGTTTTAGACTCATACTCATGTGTTGGAATTGTTTCAGAAAGAACATTTATTTCCATTCCTTTAAATGGTTTCGCTGCTTTTTGAAACCATTTTAATTCCTTGATTCTTTCTTTCTCAGATAATGTAGAAAGACTGAACTCACCTGTTGCATACTTCTTAATAGCATCAGCATAAGAAG
>Ga0163110_10002006_pt1 | contig 10413 bp, 1 predicted proteins | sample CRUFie1St17metaG_FD_108703 | JGI IMG/M metagenome (GOLD analysis project Ga0163110, IMG submission 108703) | Marine microbial communities from the Costa Rica Dome - CRUD Field 142mm St17 metaG | ecosystem: Environmental > Aquatic > Marine > Oceanic > Photic zone | place: Costa Rica: the Eastern...
ATATACGCACATTTCCTAACATATAAATACCGTTGTATATACAATGGCCACAACAGATAGACAGAACAGATTACTTGTAGCGGAAGATTGGAGAAAGATCTACCAGGCTTTCCAGCAGGCAGATTTCAAATCTTATGACTTCGAAACTCTGAGAAGAACAATGGTTGCCTATCTAAGGGAGAACTATCCAGACGATTTTAATGACTTTGTTGAAAGTTCGGAGTATGTTGCACTTATCGATCTGATAGCATACATTTCTCAGGCACTGTCATTTAGGGTAGATCTGAATGCAAGGGAAAATTTCCTCGAAACAGCGGAAAGAAGAAATTCTGTTCTTAGGTTAGCAAGATTAATCAACTACAATGCAAAGAGAAACAAGCCTGCCACAGGATTGTTAAAGATAGATTCTATTTCGACCACGCAGGATGTACTGGACAGCACTGGAACAAATTTAGCGAACAGCACAATCATTTGGAATGATTCTGCCAACTCAAACTACAGAGAACAGTTCACAGCAATATTCAACGCGGCCAACCAGACAGGACAACTGTTTGGCAATCCAAGGGAGTCCGGCAAGATTGGTGGCATAGACACAGAAGTGTACACTTTAAGTTCAAACCAATTTGACTTGCCAATCTTCAAATTTTCAAAATCTGTTGGAGGCATATCGAGAGGATTCGAGATAGTGCCAAGCAGGATCACAGGTTCAGACAGCATTTACGAGGCTGACCCAGTGCCTGGATCGGGACTGACATACACGTACAGATCTGATGGATCCGGGGACAGTTCCAACAACACAGGATTTTTCTTCCTTTTCAAACAAGGAAACTTACAGCAGACAGACTTTACGGTTGATGCATCTGTTACGAATTTTGTCAAACCACTTGACATAACAAATATCAACGACACTGATGTTTGGCTTTACAAATTAGATCAGTTTGGTCAGATAGCAGAAGTATGGAACAAGGTTCCTGCACTGGCCGGCAACAACGCAATTTACAATTCATTGTCTAGATCAGAAAGAAACATCTACAACGTCGTTACTAAAAATGATGACGCAGTGGATCTTGTGTTCGGAGACGGAAACTTTTCTAATATTCCATTGGGAAGTTTCAGATCATATGTTAGGGTGAGTGACAACGCCAAGTATGCAATTCAGTCGTCCGACATGCAGAACGTTCAGTTGACTGTGCCATACACGGATGCCAACGGTGCACAACAGTCGTTGACAATGAGCATTAGCCTTAAGGCCGCGGTGTACAATGCGGCGGCAACTGAGACCAATGATTCAATAAAGGAAAAAGCATCTCAGGTTTATTATTCGCAGAACAGGATGATCACCGCTGAGGATTATCAAGTTGTGCCACTATCGGCATCACAGGAGATTGTCAAGGTGAGATCTGTAAACAGATCAGCATCGGGTATTTCCAGAGCCAAAGAAATCTTGGATCCCACAGGTGCCTACTCTAATGTCAGCACTTTTGCGGAGGACGGCATTCTTTACAGAGAGGAATCAACACAACAGTTTACATTCACTTTTAACAATCGTAGTGATATACAATCAACGATCGACGCTGATATAGAAGCAAAATTAAAGAATGCATATGCAAGGCAATTCTATTATCTGAAATATGCTACCAAAGACGTCAGTGGACTGACAACAACATGGAATTCCACAACAACTTCAACAAATACAAACACTGGATTTTTCACATCAGGTGGTGCCCTAGTGATAGGTGACTCAGCCACTTCAAACCTAAAGTATGCTAAACCAGGAGCCTTGATAAAGTTTACATCTCCGGACACAAGGGAATTTTTAAACAATACTTTGGTAACCGCAGGAACAGACGAAGCAGAAGACAGACTTTGGGCAAAGATCGGCGCGGTTGTGTTAGATGGCGCCAACGGCGGAAAAGGTAACCTGGAAACAGGAGTTGGACCAGTTACTTTAAACAACGTGGTCCCTGATGGATCAGTGATCAACGCAATTATTCCAAATCTTACAACTTCATTTTCAAGCACTCTAGAGACGGATATTATTGATCGGATTGAAGCCTTCGAGGAGTTTGGATTACGATATGATGTAGACAGCGAGTCTTGGAAAGTAATCACGTCAACCAATCTTTCTACAAGTTCCGTATTCAGTCTAGCAGACACAGGAAGCACCACAGGTACAAATGCGGATGCAAGTTGGTGGTTCAAATTCACTAATGACGGAAACACTTATACAGTTCAGTATAGAAAACTAGACTACATTTTTGAATCTGAGTCACAGAACAAATTCCATTATGACGTTGAAGAAAAAATTTATGACTATAAAACAGGAAAAAGTGTTAAGGACACAGTAAAATTATTAAAGACAAACAGCATAGTTTCCACAGGCAACAGCGTTGGATATCCTATCACCTGGCAGGTGGTGGACACTGTCACTGAATCAGATGGCTTCCAAGACAACAGGAAAGTCCAAGTTGGATTCTTTGACGATGACGACGATGGCGTTGTGGACAATCCAGAACTTTTTGACATCATAATCGAGCCAACTCTGTCAGAGTCTACAAAATTTGTTTTCTTTGAGAAATACATTTCATATGATAACATAGAGAGATTCAGACCGTATGCGGCCTCCAACTTCGTTGTGTCAGAAAAGGAAGCAGACATAACACTATCGAGTGCAACTTATTCTGACAATCAATTATTTTACTTCTATGCATCGGATGAGGATGTAATAAAAAAATATGACAGCACAACAAACACACTTTCAATTAGCACCGATTACATTGCCAGAAAAGGCAGAAGCTCTTTAAGTTTCCAATACAAGCATCATGCTGGCCAAGAAACACGGATCGATCCAAGTGTGTCTAACATTGTAGACGTTTACATGCTAGAGAGGACCTATGACAATCTATTTAGAATATATCTACAGGACGGTGGGACAGCACCTGAGACTTCCACTTCTGATCAACTAAGGATAAATTATTCCGGAATATTAAATCCATTGAAATCTTTATCAGATCAGATTGTTTACCATCCTGTGAAGTACAAAGTGTTGTTCGGCTCAACAGCCAGTGAAGAATTACAAGCAACATTCAAAGTTGTTAAAAATCCTAAAACAAATGTGTCAGATGCAGTAATAAAAACAAGAGTGATAGCCGCAATTAACGAATTTTTTGCTCTGGACAACTGGGATTTTGGAGACAGTTTTTATTTCACAGAATTAGCCGCTTATGTTCACAATGAATTGGCACCTGACCTACTAACGGTTGTCATCGTGCCAAACCAGTCAGGACAAAGTTTTGGGTCTTTGTTCCAACTGAATTCAGCGGCAGACGAAATTTTCATCAGTGGGGCCACCGTTGATGATGTGTCAATCATTACAGCACTTGGAGCCAACCAATTAGCGGCTTCGGGATCTGTTGTCACATCAGTATCAACTGCCACAACGAACAGCACAACAGGATCAGCAGTGTCAGGCTCTACTACAACAGGTTCCGGATCGTCGTCAAGTTCCGGCAGTAGTGGATCAGGATACTAATGGCAGACAACACAACAAACGCATCAGTCAATAGTGAAGTTGTAAAACAAGGAAACAACGAGTACAGACGTACCGTACAACATCTTCCTGCCTTTTACAGGACCGACAGCAACCAGAGATTTCTAGCAAGTACACTAGATCCTTTGGTACAGAAAGGTTCACTGGAGAGGCTTGACGGTTTCATAGGCAGACAGGATGCTTACACAAGAAACGTCAATGATAGGTACCTGCCTGCAACCAGCAGAGACAGGATGGCTTATCAGCTCGAGCCGGCGGTTACTTACACAGATAAAGACACAACCAGTATAAATCCTGAGGATCAGGTCAAATTTACAGGTACCTATGATGATTACATAAACCAGATCAAGTTTTTTGGAGGCAATGTAGATAACCATGATAGGTTAAACAAAGAAACTGTTTACAGTTGGAACCCTGCAATAGACTATGACAAATTGGTCAATTACAGAGAATACTACTGGATGCCTGATGGACCAGGATCAATAGAGATAGATTCAGTTGGACCATCTTCGGTGGTTGAATACTCTGTAAAAAATAATGCCCAAGCGGCATACGAGTTCACCCACAGGGAAAATGAAAACAATCCAACTCTTATTCTGTACAGAGGAAACACCTACAAATTCAATGTAAACGCAAAAGGTCATCCTTTTTACATAATGACTGAACCTTACAACAATCAGGTTGCGGAGGACGGGTCAACATCAACACTTTTCAGCTCAGGCGTTACAAACAACGGTGCGGATTACGGCACAGTTACGTTCACGGTACCATTGACAGGAGCACCTGACACTTTATATTATCAGTGTGGGAACCACAATGCCATGTACGGACTACTGCAAATCAGAGACATCACATCCACAGTCCAAATCAATCCCGAGAATGATATCATAGGAACAAAAAATTACAGTCTAAGAACATTGGATCTGTCCAATGGTATGAAAATAAAATTCACTAATTCTAAGGTTCCCACTGCATATCAAAACAAAGAATACTATGTTGAGGGGGTTGGAGATGCCATCACACTGACAGATGTTGAGGACCTTATCACACCAGGCTCCTATGCAACCGAGTCGACGATACTTTATGACTCAGTGGCGTACGACTCAAGACCATATGCAAAAGCGTTCTATATTCCAGAAACACTAGATTATATCACAATTAAAAGAGATTCAAGAGATCAGAACGCCTGGTCTAGATATAACAGGTGGTTTCATAGGTCAGTTATAGAAGAAACTGCTAGGATAGGAGGCTTCACGGCAACGTTCGATGAGGACGCTAGAGCCAAAAGACCTATTATTGAATTCGATTCAGGACTTGCCCTGTACAATCACGGTACAGTGGCAAAGAAATCTGTAACCTTGTACGACACAGTCACCAAAGATGCATTCAGTGAAATAGTTCTACAAACCGGTTATATTATCGATGGTATCACACTTGCCGAAGGAATGAGGGTGATATTTGCGGCAGACACTGATCCTACAGTCAAAGGAAGAATTTACAAAGTAAGTTTTGCCGACACTGGGGATAGTTCGCAAAATATTAGTCTTACACTAGAGGACGATGGAGTGCCTACAGCCGACGACAGCGTTTTTATAGAATTTGGAACCAATAATCAAGGTAAGACCTTTTACTTTGACACCACTACCACAGAATGGAAAGAAGCACAACAGAAGACTGGAGTAAACCAGCAACCTCTTTTTGCAATGTTCGACAACGATCATGTGTCGTTCGATGACGCCACTACGTATCCAAACTCAACATTCGCTGGAGCAAAAGTTTTTGAATTTGCAACATCTGACTCGGCAACGACAGACACCGTGCTAGGCATAAAAGTAAAATACAACACAATTAACAACATAGGTGACATTGTTTTCGAATCTGATCATACCGCAGGTACATTCACATACAAAAGCGGCACAACTACAGTCACCAAAAGGCTCGGCGAAGGACATCTGCACTACACGACAGGACGTGCCATACACAATTCCAGAAGTTCTTGGATAAAGAGAACAAGTGACAGTAAACAGCGGGTTGTGAGAACCCTTATAGTTGACGCCACAGAAAAGAAACTTTTTCCAATTGACTTCTTCAAAAACTCTGCTTCACTGACTGATTTAGAAGTGTCGGTAGTGGTAAATGGAACACGAAAAACGTTGTCAACAGACTATACGTTGGTCGATGGATCAACAAACAAGTATGTGAAATTCAACGAGGATCTTGAAATAAACGACCAGGTAAGGATAGCAGGATACAGCAGTGCTGACAAAATAAGTGATAAGGGCATATACGAATTACCACAAAATTTATCAACAAACTCATTGAATGAACAGTTGGGCACTTTTACTTTTGGACAAATTTTAAATCATGTGAGAGACATTCTTGATAGGAATCAGGATGTCACAGGATCAATACCAGGGGTGTCGAATCTCAGGGACAAGCCTGACGCCAGATTAAAAGGCGGAAGCATTCAGCAACACGAAGCACCTTTGTTGCCGGCCATTTTCAATCTTATTGATCAAGAGGCAAATGCAATCACTGCCATTGATTACGCAAATCAAGAATATGAGAAATGGTACAATTCGTTTTTGACCCACGCCACAGGCACTTCTTATGAAGGTATTGCCGCTGACAGGGTAGACGAGATAATTTCAGCCATCACTCCAGGTAGAGATAGCAGTTTCCCTTTCTTCTATGAGGACATGATAGGGTATGGAGAAAACGTGTCAACTAGATCATACACTGTGATGGGATCATCACAGAAAGATTATGCTTTAAATTCACAACATGATATATCTAAGCCTAGCAACAGGGCGGTGTATGTCTATCTCAATGGCGCTCAGTTACTACTAGGCACGGACTATACTTTTAGCACCACAGATGATTCTGTAAACATATCAAGAGCCCTAGCAGAAGGAGATAAAATTGTAATCAAGGACTACGAAGATACCACTGGCAGTTACATGCCACCGTCCCCTACCAAACTTGGTATGTATCCTAAATTCACACCAGAAGCATTTACGGATAATACATTCCTTGTTGACACGGCAGTGATAAGAAAACATGATGGTTCAATCATAAAAGCATACGGAGACGAACGTGATGATTTGATCTTAGAACTTGAAAAAAGAATTTACAACAACATTAAAGTGACATTCAATTCAGATTTGCTGGAAATGAATGATGTGATTCCAAGTGCATTCACGTCAACTGATTACACGCTTGGAGAAATAAATGATATCATGGGTCCTGACTTTTATAAATGGGCAGGTAGGAATAATGTTCAGTACATCAATAACACAGCATTCTCTGAAGGATCACCTTTCACATACAACTACGCAAGATCTAGAGGCAGGCTTATAGATGAAAACCTCCCAGGACACTGGCGAGGCATATACAAATACTTCTATGACACAGACGCACCACATGTGAGACCGTGGGAGATGTTAGGACATTCGGAAAAACCAAGCGACTGGGAGGACCTTTACGGACCGGCTCCTTACACATCTGCAAATGATGTTTTATGGAACAGGATTGCGACCGAGGTTGGCAGATATGGCAAACCAACAATACGATCATACTTGCCTGTTGACGCATCAGGAAATTTGCTTGATCCTTTGGCGTCAGGACTTGTTGACAACTATGACATACCAGGTAGGCAGAATGCTTGGAAATTTGGAGACCATGCACCTGCGGAAACGGCATGGAGAAGATCAAGTTCATTTCCGTTTACTGCCTTGAAGACACTTGCAGTGACAAAACCTGCTAAATTCTTTTCTAACTTTTTTGACGTATCTAGGCTTGGAACAAACACGGCAGAAAACCAAATTGATACCGATACTGGCATTAGGAGAACACTGGCCACTGCCAAGTATCATCTTGAAACCTCGACAGACACTGCAACAGGTGTCACAACTAGATATCAGACCACAGGGTATCAGAACTATGTGATCAATTATCTAGTGTCAAGGAATCTTGATGCAGAAACTTTTTACACTGATAAAATGAAAGGACTGACTGTCCAGTTGGCATATAAGTTAGGCGGCTTCACAGACAAAGAAAACATAAAAGTGTTGACGGACAGTGTTTCTCCTGGATCCACGTCAGGCTCTAAATTTATCCCCGACGAAAACTTTAAAATATTGTTCAGGACATCAAATCCTGTTGAGAGTTTCTACTACTCGGGTGTGCTTATAGAAAAGAACACAGACATTAGTGCAGATGGCTCAACGGTGCTTGGTGGCTACAAAGTGCTTGGATATAACACTGTGAGACCTTACTTCAAGTTCAACTACCCAGTAACAACTTCATCGGTCACACCAGTCTCAGTGGAAGGTTCACTGGTAGTCAAAAAATATGCAACACACCAAGAAGCGACACAGACCATACCGTATGGACATGTGTTTGACACTATACAGGACGTGGCAGACTTCTTGTTTGGATATGGACACTGGTTAGAGTCACAGGGCTTCAAATTCAACAAGTTTTCAAATGAATTGAAAGAAACATTGAATTGGTCAAACGCAGTAAGAGAATTTTTATTTTGGACCACGCAGGAATGGGCTCCTGGATCTGCTGTGACAGTATCACCGGCCGCGGACGGGTTTGAACTGGACACAGATAACAGTGTTGTTGGGAAACTAAGAAATCTTGCAGGCGACTACTCAGTGCTTGATGCAGGCGGTAGGAAGATAGACATAGCCGAACTGTCAACAAAAAGAATTGGCAAGACGTTCGAGCTTGGAATCAAGTCAGACACAATTGGACTTTACAACATCTCTTTGAACACTGTGCAGAAAGAACACGTGCTGATCTTTGACAACAAAACTGTGTTCTCAGATATAATTTATGAACCGTCAACAGGTTTCAGACAGCAAAGATTGAAAGTGGTTGGCTGGAAAACTGCAAATTGGAACGGTGACTACTATGCCCCAGGTTTTGTGTTTGATGCCGCACAGGTCACATATTGGTTAGCGAATACAGATTACAGAATAGGTGATAGCGTTGAATACCAAGGAAAATTTTATGTGGCAAAAACCAATCATAATTCAGGATCTAAGTTTGATACTCTAAATTGGACACAGAAAGATGAAAAACCTGCACCACAACTGATTCCAAATTTCGAATATAAGATATCGCAGTTCAACGATTTCTACAATCTAGAGACAAACAACTTTGACGAATCACAACAGGAACTGGCTCAGAGGCTAATAGGCTATCAGTCAAGAGACTATCTTGAAAATTTATTTGTAAATGATGTATCACAATACAAGTTCTATCAAGGCTATATCAGAGAAAAAGGAACACAGGCGGCAATAGATAAAATCTTAAAAGCGAAGTATGAAGGCGAAGACATAAATCTTGAACTATATCCTGAATGGATGATCAGGACAGGCTCATTTGGAAACACAGACACAACTGAAAACATACAGATCACCCTGAAAGACAGTGAAATACTATTCAACCCGCAAAGCATAGAACTTCTAGACAACACAAACGAGACGGCGTCATACGGAAGATCACGTGGGATAGTAAAGGAAAATTTCTATTTCAGGCCAGTTGAATACACTGCTTCGGAAACTTTCAAAAAACTCGATTACACGAAAGAAGGAATAGACAGAGACAGAGCACAGATCCTTAAAACAGCAGGCTATCCTAGGCTAACGCAGGTACAACACACTGCATTTAACATAGCAGAGCTGTTAGACTTAGACATGTCAACAGTGTCAGCGAATGATTTAATTTGGGTTGCAAACAAAAGCAACAATGATTGGGACGTGTTTAGAATTACAAACGCAGGAGTGACCATTGCAGATTTACGTTCTATAAACGATGCCACACAGTTGGAGATCACATTCACAGGATCACATGGTCTGTCAGCAGGTTCTTCTACAAGCCAACCGGACTTTTTTGCAATCTCTAATAGTGAGGAGCCAACACTCAATGGTGTGTATCAAGTAGCGGCCGTTGTAAGTCACAAGACGGTCATTATTGATTTTCAAGGAAACGTAGGTTTCATACCAACATTAGAAGATGGTTCAACAGCAGACAGTTTTGGAAACATAAGCAAATTTATTTCTGTAAGACTCGCATCAATGGACAATGTGAACGATCTAATACATCACAGTGAATACAATGACAGAGATTCTGCAATAGACAGAGAAGGTGACAAGGTCTTCGCTGACAGTGACAGTTCAGGACTATGGCGTGTTTATGAAAAGGTTGATCCATACAACGCAGGACTGGTGCTATCACCTGATGCCACTACAGCATCACAGGAGTTTGGCCATAGGATCGTTGCACGTAATGACGGTAGAACAATTATAGTTTCAGCACCAGGCAAAGGACAAGGTGAAGTGCATTTCCTATTTAGGAAATCCGCGGATGCTGGCACTAGTCTCTCAACTCAGTCAACTGTCACCATGACTGAGAACGATGATAACACTAGCAGATTGGGTGAATCTTTGTCTATCAGTACCGATGAGAACTATGTTGTTGCAGGCGCACCATTCAGTAACACAGTCGACTCAGATGGTAGCACCAGACAGATAGATTCAGGACTTGTGAAGGTATACCAATGGAATCCAAGCACTTTTGAGTATGCAATACTAAACACAATATCTCCGCCAACAGACGGATCCAGTATCAACGAAGGATTAAACTTTGGTTGGCAACACAAAATTTCTGAACCGGGTGCCAACTCGTTAAGCACAACACCTACCAAGTACCTTTTTATTTCGGCTCCGGGACATGACAGTGACCAAGGGCGAGTTTACATGTACAAGTGGGCAGTGGGATCAGACGGTTCTACATATGACACATGGACACAGGATTACACAATCGAAGCACCAGATGGCGGTTCAGGA
>Ga0163110_10002007_pt1 | contig 10413 bp, 17 predicted proteins | sample CRUFie1St17metaG_FD_108703 | JGI IMG/M metagenome (GOLD analysis project Ga0163110, IMG submission 108703) | Marine microbial communities from the Costa Rica Dome - CRUD Field 142mm St17 metaG | ecosystem: Environmental > Aquatic > Marine > Oceanic > Photic zone | place: Costa Rica: the Eastern...
AGGTATTGAGCTCATATGCAGTATTTATTTCCACAACACCATCTTAAAACGTTCTTTATCTATTCCAAAGAATTTAGTTTTCCAGTCGCTTTGTTCAAAAAAGCCCAGGCCATGCCATTCTTCTTTGCGTTCTAGCATTGTTTTTGCACGTTCATCCCAGTCTTGATTGAGTAAAAATGCGTCCATCTTCTCTTTTTTATCTGCAACCTCGTTGTATTCAAATCCGTCGTACTCCCAGTGCAACAGTTCAAAAACATTGCCTTCTTTATCGCAGTAGTCTATACTAAAATCAAGTCCCCACTTAGGTCGCATAGCAGTCAGTTTGTAGAAATATGGCCTGTATGCCGCCCAACTTTCCAATTGGCTGAGTGCATCACCGGAGTATCCTTTACGTTCAAACATGTAGGCGTGATTAATGTGTGGTCCATACTCTGTGTCGTCCGCTGTGAACCAATCTTGTCGCAGAGTTATGTGTTCAGAATTCCTATGTTTTGTGGTATTTGCTCCATTGGCCACTGCATATAGTTGTTCTAGTTTGGTAAGATCATATCCGTTTTGATCGAACATGTCAACCGCTTCTTTTGGTGGACATGCAAACACACTTTTAATTCTTTCAGTCCAGTAGGGATTGGTGTTAAACTTATTATCTGTCAAGTGTAACTGCATACACTTATTTACTTTTACCCGAATGTAGTCCAGTTCCAAGGATCTTTGAATTTATCCTCTTCAGATTTATACGGTTGGGCTAGACATCTTATAAAAAACCCAATTAGAATACCTATTAATAACCATGTTAACATACTAACATTAGTTATCTACTACTATTATTTTTCTGTTGGATCTAAATCGTTTGTGAACTTGTCGTCTGCTGGCGTTTCCAATTCGACTTCTTCGCCCATTTCTTCATCATCGTCGAACTCTTTATCTAACATAGGAACTTCGCCGTCTGTGTCCTTCTCGTCTGCCTTGTCCTCTGCTTCTTTTTCATCCGCTTTTGGTTCTGGTTTGTGAGGCTCAGATGTGTTTCTCTCTGCGTCAGCAATCACTTCTTCTGGTGCTTCTGCCTTCTCTGCGTCTGCTATGATCTCAGTAGTCTCTGGAGTTTTGATGAGAATGCTTGATGATTCTTCATTGTAAACTGCTTCATTGTCTGAGATTGTGTTATACAGTTCCACGAGAGCAGAGTCTTCTGCCCCTTTGATGTACTCTGCGATATCCTTCGTGATAACTTCTCTAAACGATTTTGAGTCATATGTTTGTTCTTCTTTTTGTTCCGTCTTCAGTTCTGCCAACTGTGCTTCTAATTCTGCTATTTTTTCTAGTCTGTTCACTTCCTCGTTGACTTCTTTCTTGATTGAAGTTGCTATAGAGTCATCTGCGTCTGATTCTTTTATTGCTTTAGTAATGCTTGATTCTGACTTTGGCTCTTCTGTGATTGATTCAACTAGTGCTTTTGCTTTTTTTGAATGTTTTACAGGTTCAACATACTCTTTGATGCCTGCTAATTTGGCTATGTCTGCCAATGAAACTTCTTTGTCATCTAAAACTTTTGGAGCCTTGCCCGCCGCTTCCATAAGTTGAGCTCTTTCCTCTTCTGGAGTAATGTTACTCATTGCGTTTAAACGCTTTACTAGGTCTCTGAAACTATTGTCTGTGCTCATATGAGTTATTTATATTTGTTGTGTGTTTATTTAAGACGTTGTTTTAGGTTAACTGCTAATTTTGACTCGTATGCAAGTCCTTCTGTTTTCATGAACTTGGCATATTTGTCCTGTAGATCAACTACGTATGATAGATCTTTGCCAGAATTTAGTCTAACTTTTGCATCTGATAGGTCTTTTTTAATCATTTTTGCTAGTTCTGTGTTGCCTGCGTCCTGGGCCAGTTCAAGTGCTGTGTTCATTGCACTAATAGCCGGCACTGAATTGTCTATTGCGTTGTTGATTGAGTTCACACCAGCCAATCCTGCAACTATAACTCCCGCCATTGCTAAATTCCTTGCCCAGTCCTTAAGGCCTTCCTGCATTTGTTCATCATCCTTCATGGCGTTCTTTGTTGCAGTCGCATACATTACCGCTTCAGCGTCCTTGCCATATCTCTTCTTGAATCCTGCTTTGTTCTTTTTCATGCCCTTGACGATTTTCTCTCTTTTGTTCATCTCGCCTTTTGTCATTGATCTACCTGACGATGTGTGTTGGCCACCATGTGCTTCGTCTGTGTTTTTTCTCTGTTCTTTGGCAATCTCTTTCTCTACTTCGTTGACTCTTTTTGCTAGTATCCTCATCATGCCGGGTTTAGTGTCAACGTCCTCTATCTTGCATTTCCTTTCCAATATCTCGTCTAGATGTTTCTGTATTATTCCTGCGTGTCTCTGTCTTACCGCACCATCTAGTTCTTCTCTATATGGATTTAACTTTTGATAGTCCTCGTAGTGATAAACTGCTTGTAGATAATCAGCCGCCAAGTTTAATTTTGTTTGTACCCAACCCTCAAGATCATCACCTTTCTTGATCATGTCTAGCAATTCTATTGCCATTTTCGCAGTTTGGTACAACTGTGATTTGCTCATGTGTCCCTCGCCTGCGTCTTCATGTAACTTTTTTGTCAGTTTTGCTAAGAGTTCTTTGTTCCTGTTAATTAAGTCTTTGTCTTTGTCGCCAGCAAGATCTTTTGACTGTTTCTTAATCTTTTCTATCTTGCTCATTATTGCTAATTTTTCTTGTGGTGTTTTCTCTTCGGTCATGCCATCGTCATCGTAGGTGCCTGCCTTGGAACCTGCTGTGTAACCGTGTACACTCTTAACATAGTTTGATGCTAGGTCAATTTTCTTGGCAACCCATGCTTCCATCTCTGCATCGTCGTCGATCATGTTGTGTATCTTGATTGCGTGTGTGCCAATTTTAAGCAATTGGTTCAATGCCATGCCTGCCTCGTATGTGTCCGGTTTAGGTTCCGGCTTCTGCATCATGTGTGTCAGTTCGTTGAACTTCATATTAATTAAATCCAAAGTGTGTAATTTCTGGATATTTTGCCAAAGTTTTTCTTGCTAGTTCGTTGTGTGCTTTGACCATCTGATTCATGTAGCCTTCTTCTCTACCGCCTGAATACATAGTTGGTCCACCTGGATTTTTATCAACAGTGGTTGGCACTTCAGGTGATGGTTTGTCAATATGCTTTTGCAACCATTGTGTTGTTCTTGCTATAAATTCTTTAGCAGGTACTGGTCCTGCGTCTTCGAAGTTTGGATCATATCCTAACTCATCTAAAAAGTTTCTCATACTTGCGTTGCTCATGTAAGGAGTTTCGACTTCTTCGTCGTCTGAGTAACCGTCTGGGAAAGTCCAGAGTTTGTCGTCTTTTGGATGCTTGTGGTATGCAACCATTGAAGCACCTTCTTGTAATTCACCATCTGTCAAGTTCTTCATTGGCTTCATTAAGGATAGGTAACCCTCTTGGTCACCATACATTTTCTTGAATGTTTCTGGATCGTGATCTGCTATTTTTTTCATCACATATTCTCTTGGAGCAGTATCTGAATTTTCAATATGTTGTGCCAATGATTTAAGCATTTGTTTGTCTAACAATTCTGCAGACTTTTTAAACATTTCATAATCCATAGAATCTTTGCCAACTTCGTCAGCATATCTGTTTATTGTCCTCACAGCAAGTGTGGATCCTTCTGCTTTTTGAAATTCGTGAAACCTCATAATATCAATATTTATGCTGAAGTGTCTTCGTATCTACAGTGTCTGCACACTTCAATTTTGTACTCTCTGCCGTCGTAGTCTTTTTCTGTTCTGTACAGAATGCCTTCGTGTGCGTCGTTTCCGCAGTTTAGACACTTTACTATCCACTCTTCTTTAAGGAGTAATGGTTCCATTATGTTAATGGGCCGCCGAATAGGCTCACGCCTTTTAATTTATGTGCACCTTTGGCTGTGCCATCTGGATTTTTTGGTTGTGTAATTTTTGGTAATCTTGGGGCTCTTGTGCCGGATCTTCCAGGTGTTCCTGTATAGGCCTTTGTGAACCTGTCCTTACCTATCGCTATGTGTGGCGAAGTGACACTTGCTATATTACCAGCACTTGTGGCACCGGCAGTTGCCGCTTCTTGTACTCTTTTAATAATTACTTCGTTAATTTTCATCGTAGATATTTAGCAATGGAATATAAGACGCTAAGAACAAGTCATATGCAGTAATATTCCTAGGATCCCTGGCCCATTCTCTTTCACCAATTGGGCCAATGTATTTGTTGTCTTGCCATTTTTTGATGTCAAACTTTGCTGTAAAACTGCCACCTATCCACCATTTATTATTTCTGAGACCACTTTCTTCGTATATTTCATTCTCTCTTTCAATTTGAAATAACTCTGCACATGGCCATCTGTATTCTGGAGAGCTGGTTGTAAAACCAATTTTCCTATGTTCCTCAACTGCGTCATCTAATTTAACTAATCTTTCCATGAATTTTTCTCCACGATTCTCAGTCAAATCTTTTGGGACAATACTGATTATGGGAAATCTCATCATAGAACTGTTTCTCATGAATCCGTTTGTATAATCGCTATCTGAATTCTCTACTTTAATTTGTAGTTTACCATTTATGGCACTGTCTTCCATCTCATACACTTTATAAAAGGAAGGCAGTTCTGCCCACTCTTGAACACGATTTTCACGTGTGAGATGCCTGTCTACTCCAAGTTTTTTATACCATTGATTCTCAATTTGTGGGAGGACATTAGTGACAGCGTAGTCACGATCCAACTGGAATGTGTCAATAAAATTGTCTCCGAGATGAATTGTAATGTCGGCTGGTTTTTGGAAAAATTTATATTCTATGCTAATGACTAAGAAACACTTCATTTAGAAGTAATTATCGTTTCTTCTTACGTCCAGACTTCATGTTGGCACACCAGTGATACATTTTTGCCCGTTCACCTGATGCCTTTTTTGCTTTTGCTCTTAAACTTGTTACTGATCCTTTGCAACTTGCACCTGCACGTTTTACTCTTCCAGGTCTGCTTTTGCCTTTCTTTTTACCATCTGCAAAGTTTTCTAAAAATTCTTGCCATTCTTCATGTACCGTCTTTGGTTTTCCTGTGCCTAATCCTAGTTTCTTGACGTTCATGTATTCGCCACCAACAGGAACATCTTTGGTAGCGTTTTGTTTTGTTACTATACCAACACCCGCGGCCTCTTCGTTACCTTTATTGTTGCCAACGTTTTTGAATCCAAACCTGTTGTTTGGACCAACACCTGGTTTATGTATTAGTCCCATTGTGTCTGCCGTGTGTGGCATTATTATGAATTCACGTATCTTCATTTCTTCTTCCTACCTGCACAGTGAGCCTTCTGTGAGAACCCTTTAGGATTGTTGCAGTTGATTGATTTTTTGTATTTCTTGCTCCAGCCTTCTACTTTGTATGGGTATGCCATTATCGAGTGATATCCCATTGTGGCTCTGCCTCTGGCCTGCCTCTGGTACTTGTTAAGGATCTTGTCTACGTCAGAATGCACGTATGTGGTCAGTATCTCACTTATCTTCATTTCTTTTTATTCTTGGCTTTTGTTTTCTTTTTCATGGAATTGATAAATTTCCTATATATCGCCGCAGGTCCTGTTTTGCCTGCCGCCCTTGCTCTCTGTTCCATTGCAACCGCCGCCTGTATCTTGTGTGCGTGTGATCGTCCACTCTTTCTTATTTTTGTAACACTGGCTCTCGCCGTCGCTTCGTCCTTGAAACCTAATCCATGGATTGTTCCTTTTGGATCTTCATCTGTGTATAGATCACTGTGTTTTTTGCTTTTTGCCTTTTGACCTTTTTTACGTGGTATCCTTTTGCCTTCATTTAAACTTTCGTTGATGTCAACGGATCCATGTCTGGCATCCTTGGTTGGATTGCCTTCCTTCAATATTTTTGCCCATGTCACCATGTTAATAGTACAGTTCTTGACTTGGTTAACTGTGTCATCGTCTTTTACAATTTCATCCATGCCCTGTGCTTTGGATTCAATATTACACTGTGGCGGTACAGTGAATCCAAAGTTACTTGCCGCTGAATACAAAACTCCGTGTATGTGTTGGAATCCATCACCGCCTCCAGACACCAATGTGCCAAAAACTTTATTATAGAATGGCTGGTACTTGTTGTCCTTTGCCCAACTGTATATAAAATCTAATCTTTCCAACATTGCCTGTATGTGGCAACTATGCGTACCCCACCATATTGGTGTTGCGAATATTACACCATCAACATCAAACATCTTCATGATGTGTGGCTTCAGGTCGTCATTCACATCATCTGTTGAACCTTCGTAGTCTAGTTCACGCATTGTTATTATTTCACATTCGTGTCCTAATTTTTCAAAGGCCAACTGTGCCATCTTGCAGACTGCGAACGTGTTCGACTCTGCGTCTGCTTTAAGACTACCATTGAATATTAAGAACTTCATTCAGATGCCCTCATTGTTATCACACCACAAGCAAGTCTATCACCTGCGTTGCCTGTTTTCAAACTCTCTTCATCTCCGCCTTTGCCTAAATCATCTTTATCTGCGTGTACCACAAATCCTCTACCAATAACAGACCTGTCACCTAGTAGGTCAACTCTTTTTGCTTCGATTGTAAACGTGGCAGTGCCCGATTCGTCTGCTGTAATATTACCAAGATCTCCTACGTGTCCTTCATTGATATCACCGTGATCAACATCATCTGGGTTATAGTGTCCGCCCATTGATTTACAACCATCACTCATGTCTCCGAATTCGTGTATGTGGAAACCGTGTTCTCCTGGTGTTAATCCTGTGATGGTGCCTTTTATAAGTGTAGATGTTCCTGGTGCTTGTATAAGCAGGATTGACCCCTTTACGGTGTCAGAATGCTCCAATATACATTGTGCCACTGTGGTTTCTTGTGCTTCGGTAATACTTTTTACCTTGCTACAACTACACTCCTTGGCTTTGGTCCTAGGACAATTTGTTTCTGTAAATTCTTGAGCTCGCATTTGCGAGTATTTATTTGTTTTTGGGCATTGGGTTTTCACCAGTGAGTCTAGGCTGTGCGAACCACAGTTTGAACCACTCGTCTGTACCCGGCTTTATATTGTGTTTTCGTTGATATTGTGCTTTTGCAGTGCCAATGTACGATAGGTTCTCGCCCATCGATTGGTCTTCTTGGGGTTTGTCTATACCCGCTAATTGTTTGATACGCTCAAGTTCGTCCACTATATGGTCCAATCCTTCAATTGTTGTTTAGTAGGTTTGTGTGCTTTGACTTTTTCAACCTTTCCGCCTTTGGCCAAGAATTCTTTCATTTTCTCATCCAGTTCTCTCTGTTTCTCCTGTGGAGTCTTTTCAATGTTTCCTGCCGCGTATGGTCTATTGATCCCGCTGAACTTTGGCATAGTCTTCTAATCCTTTCTTCACTTTCTCAAGTGAATCTCTGTTTGCTTGATATAGTATTCCATAACCGCCCGCCGCCTGCCATCTTTGTATGTTGACTGGTCTGTCGTCGATTAGAATATTTGGTGTTCCTGTGCCTTTATTCTTAGCATAGGATTCTTTTCTGCCAGTTACAATTATTTCGTCTGGCTGTTCGATGTTGTTTTGAATCCAAACTTTTTTGTACTTGGCTGAATTCTCGTGATCACCTCTTAACGGTGACGTATTGATGCTGAATTTTCCGCCTGTAAATTTCTTTACCATGTCTATCAAAGCGTCTGCTGTTTTAAATTTTGGTAGAACTGCAAAGAAGTCTGTGCCAGTGATCCTGTCTATCACTTGCTTTTTCAGGTCTTTTGTCTTGTCGTTTGTAAGTTCTTTCCAATGTTCAACCCCGTAAAGGAATTCAACACCACCAAAGAAATCTGCAAGGACTCCGTCCATGTCAAGATATACAATTGGCTTTGTGTCGGTCATATCTTCATTATACAACTTTTTGTTGTTTTCGTCAATCTGCTTACCAATTCTGTCCTGTATGATGTTGTATAACTTTTTACCAGTATTTCCGCCCATTATAATTTTGGAAAATTCGTGTTCTTGTCCTTTATTAGCAAGTTCTCTGGCTTTTGATGCCGAGGCACCAGTGGCACCCTCTTGGTCTGGATCTCTTTCTCCAGCACTCATAACTTTGATGTCATCAAACTTGTACAGTTGATTACCGGCCTTGTCTGGCTTACCATTGTACTGATTCAATAATTTTTCAAACTCCTGCACCCTGTCTGATCCAGCAATCATTATAATTCTTGTCCTGCCTTCTGCTTGTATTTTTTGTAATGCTTGGATTATTGTTTTCACAGCCGGGTCACCTATTGCTAGGTTTGGATAAAACATTTTTAAATAGTCTGTTTTTTCTTTATGTGTAAGTGGATCTGTTTTATTGTTTTGTTTGTGAGATAGGAAAAGATATGCTTTGCCATTCACCTGCTGAGTCATTGACTCTAGTTTGTCCAGTAATTTTTTATGTCCTATTGTCGGAGGGTTAAATCGGCCAAAGGCAAAAACTGCTGTTGAACGATCGTCTTCCTTAAGAAACAGTTCCCTTAGGTGCATCGTATTCGCCTTGCTTAATGTTTTCTAATTCTCTGTCTGAAATAACTCTAGCCACTTGTTGCCTTGTTTCTTTAGGAAACATATTGCCAACATCGTCTTGTGTTGATCCAAACTCTTTCACGTATTCTTTAGCGGCATCATCCACAAGGTACATCCAAAGTTTTTGTGCTTTCTCGTGGTCGTAAATGTTTCTTTTCAACTTTCTTTTGATGTTTGAAATAATAGGCATAAAACGTCTACGATACAGATCCTCATTGTTCATGATGTAGGTATCCAGTTCGTTTACTGCGTCCGAGTCTATGTTTTCTGAAATAAATTGTGATGCTCTCATATAAGCATATTTATTAGTATAGATTCTCTAAAAGCCACATGTAAAATGGTGAATTAAATTTAAAAGTCCATACACCATTGTGGCCCATTACCGTAACATTTTTAAAAGACTGCTTGAGTTCATATCCTGCTTCACGTTGTTGTGAGGCCCACGGTTCTGGGTATTCTGGTGTGTATACGCCTTCATAAACCAATGCTCCTATGTCAATTTCATCTATTTCAATGTTCTTGATATGTAGAAGTTGGTCTTTTAGATAATCACCTTTTTCATTAATGACAGTCTGTTTCTTGGTCTTACCTGATCTTTTAATGCTAAGGCTGTAATCATTACCTTCATTTACCTCATGCTCGAATTCTATGACGTCAGGATTGTCTTCTGTGCCGGTAATGTTACCTTTAAAATGACTCTGTCCTGCAACTATAATTTCTGCATGTGGAGGATCGTCCCACATAGTTGCATATAGTTCTAACTTAAATTTTAATTTTTCGGAAGCCATTCAAATTCTAATCCTGCTGTGTGTCCTGTGTACTCGGTATTTAAGTCCTTCCTAAACAGTTCAATTGTTATTTGAGTGCCTGGCAAAATCACTTTCATATATTTGTCAGTTTTGCTTAATATTTCTGCGTCCTTGGTCTTTCCGTTGTTTGTACACGTCAGTGTTATTGTATCCATTATCCTACCGATCCTTCCATACTTACTTCTAATAGTTTGTTGGCTTCAACCGCAAATTCTAAAGGCAACTTCTGAAACACATCTTTACAAAATCCTGACACTATCATGTTTACACTGTCTTCTTCATTGATGCCTCTTTGCATGGCATAGAACAACTGCTCCTCGTCTAGTTTGCTAGTTGTTGCTTCGTGGTTCGCCTTGCTGGTTGAATTCCTGTTTGTTATCTCTGGCACAGTTGATGCGGCACACTTACTGCCCATCATCAGTGAATCACACTGCGTATAGTTGGTTGAGTTGTCAGCCCTAGGCATTATCTTGACCATACCCCTGTACGTGTTGTGACTCTTGCCTGCACTTATGCCTTTTGATATTATCGTGCTTTTTGTATTTTTACCTATGTGTATCATCTTTGTGCCTGTGTCTGCTTGTTGCATACCATTTGTCAGTGCCACCGAATAAAATTCACCTACACTATTATCTCCAAGTAAAACACAACTAGGATATTTCCAAGTTAAACGAGAGCCAATTTCAAACTGTGTCCATGTAATCTTTGAATTACGTCCAACACACTTGCCACGTTTAGTTACAAAATTGTATATGCCTCCCTTGCCTGTTTCTGGATCACCTGGGTACCAGTTCTGTATCGTTGAATATTTTATTTCTGCGTCATCCAATGCCACAAGTTCAACATTGGCCGCGTGTAGTTGATTCTCATCTCTCATTGGTGCAGTGCAACCTTCGAGGTAACTCACGTAACTGCCTTTGTCTGCTATGATCAAGGTCCTTTCAAACTGTCCTGTGTTGGCCGCATTGATCCTGAAGTATGTTGACAGTTCCATAGGACATCTTGTGTTAGGTGG
>Ga0163110_10002010_pt1 | contig 10408 bp, 6 predicted proteins | sample CRUFie1St17metaG_FD_108703 | JGI IMG/M metagenome (GOLD analysis project Ga0163110, IMG submission 108703) | Marine microbial communities from the Costa Rica Dome - CRUD Field 142mm St17 metaG | ecosystem: Environmental > Aquatic > Marine > Oceanic > Photic zone | place: Costa Rica: the Eastern...
CACCGGAAGTTGCTCGACTGGCAGAAGCCGAACAGACCCTCAAGGAAAACGAAGCGCAAATCATCCATCTCGAACGTTTGCTCGCTGATGCTCGCGACGAGTTGGCCGCCCAACAATCGTCCCTCTCGCAGCAAGAACGATCTTCCATGGAAGGGGAACTCGAACAACTCCGGACGCTGACCACCGAACAGGATGAGGTCATCGGCGAAATGGAAGGACGTATTTCCCAAATGGTCGAAGCGTTGGAACGAGCCGCTGATGCGGGCCTCACCTCCGTGACGGCTGAAGAGGTCCGTCTGCTCAAGCAACAGGTCGACGAGCGTCAACGCCAACTGGATGTTGAAAAGGCTGCATCCGAAGCCCTAGAAGAAGAGCGGCAGCGCCTACGAGACATCGCCGACCGACTGAGAGGATTGCTCGATGCCCGAGACCGCCGACTGGCTGAGTTGGAAGAGCAGTTGGAGCGGGTCATGCAAGGACCGCGCTCGGTTTCAGCAGAACACGATTATCTGGTTGAACAAATCGAGGAGCTAAAGCGCCGATTGCTTGAACGAAATCGAGAGTATGAGTCGCTGCGAAGGCGAGAGCGCCGGCTGCACAACGATGTGTTTGAGCGCGACGAGCGTATTCAACAAATGACCCTCACCATGACGGATTTGGAGGCTGCTCTGCAAGACCGGACGGCTGAACTTCGAGAATTGGAAGACCAGCGAACGTCAATGGAACACGAACTCCACTCCGCTCGCCGAAGCGAGCGAACCCGAGAGGTGGTCGGTCGTGTTTTTGCAGATTCTCTTTCCTTGGTTCGCAGCCACGAAAGCCGAGAACTCAAGCGTGAGTTGTACGCCAACGCTCCGGATGTCGAGCGGACCATCAAGGCCCCAACGGCCGAAGACATGGCAAAACTTGCTGAAGGTGAGGAAATGGTCCTCGAGACCGAAGAAACAGAATTGGAACCCGGCATGGATGTTGACGGTGTTCGTCCACCTTCACCCGGCGGCACGGGAGATCCCGTGGTCTTTGAAGACGAAGACGACGCTTGATCACGACGAGCAGGCTCGAACAAGCCCCACAAGTCGCTCACGAAGCTCATCCATCGATGACGCATCCTCGGTGATGGTTCCCGTGACAACCCATTCTGCTCCGGCCTGAACAGCCCGGGTAACGTCGTCCGGCGTGCGCAAACCTCCGCCAACCAGCAGCGTCAACCCGTCCACCGAAGCTGCTCGCTTGATGAGGTCGGGGTGAACGGGTTGTTCTGCGCCGCTTCCTGCTTCAAGGTAAAGCAGTGAGAAACCGTACATCTTGGCGCAAAGTGCGTAAGCATGGACCAAGTCTTCATCCTCGGGCTGAATTAACGCCGCTGCCCCTACTTCACCCACGCGCCCACCGGGGGCGCAAACCACGTATCCAGTGGGCAAGGCTTCCACACCAAAACGATCGAGATAAGGCGCACCTCGAACCTGCTCCCCCACCAAGAATTCCCGCTTCGATGAGTTCATCAGCATCATGAACGTGATGGCGTCAGCCGCCGGCGAAAGCGCATGTGCGCCGCCGGGGAACAGAACAACCGGGACATCCCAGCGACGCTCATCACCCGTTGGGTCTTGGCTCGCAGCGAACATCCGAAGCTCGAACGCTTCCTGGATGGCCGTGCAGGTCGCATGAACGATGTCGTCCGGCGTGTCGGTTGAACCTCCGACGAAGATCATCTGTGAACCGCATTCGACGGCGAGCATGGCCCGTTGTGCAGCCACGTCAGCAGACTGCTTTGCCGGATCGATGAGGGTGATGTGGCGAGCCTTGCCGTTGGAGCGCTGAACCTTCTCCAGCACCGTTGATTCACCGATGTTCATGAGCCTCGCCTCAAGGTCAGTGAGGAAAGGGCATAGGGCTTACGCCCTACATGAAAGAGAGCGAGCCTTCTCAAGGGTTTACGGTTTGGCCGGGTGTATGGGCGAAGAGGGGCCGTTCCGTCGTTTGCTGAATTACATGCGGCCTCATCGCAAAACGGTGCGTTTAGCTGCCTTTTGTTCGATTTTCAACAAATTTTGGGACTTGGCCCCTCCTTTGTTGATTGGATTGGCGGTCGACGTCGTGGTTCTCCGAGAGGGGTCAATCCTCGCTGGTGCTGGCGTCGTCGACCCTTGGCACCAGTTGGTGCTTCTGTCTGTCTTGACCTTCTTGATTTGGGGGTTGGAGTCCTTGTTCGAATACTTTTACGGGATTTTATGGCGCAACCTTGCGCAAACGGTGCAGCACGAATTGCGGTTGGACACCTTTGATCACGTTCAGCGACAAGGGATGGCATGGTTTGATGAACGGCAAAAAGGGGATATTTTGGCGATATTGAACGACGACATCAACCAGTTGGAACGGTTTTTGGACAAGGGTGCCAACGACTTGTTACAAGTCAGCACCACCGTCATCGTGGTGGGCGCCGTGTTCCTGCTGATTTCATGGGAAGTGGCGTTGTTTGCCGTACTCCCCATACCGCTGATCGTTTGGGGTTCCTTCCGTTATCAACGCAGCCTGGAACCGCGCTACGCAAAAGTTCGTCAGGCTGCAGGACAGATGAACGCTTTGCTCGAAAACGATTTGTCTGGGATGTCAACCGTTCAGTCGTTTACGGCAGAAGCCAACGAACTGCGCAGGGTCCGAGCCCTCAGCGACGCTTACAGGGATGCGAATCGGGAAGCCATTCGTTTGTCGGCTGCGTTTACGCCGCTGATTCGCATGGCCATTCTCGTCGGCTTTACCGCCACACTCTTACTGGGAGGATGGTTCACGCTCGAAGGCACCATGGCGGTTGGGGCCTACTCGGTGCTGGTCTTCATGACACAGCGGTTGTTATGGCCGCTGACGCGTCTGGGGGAAACTTTTGATTTGTACCAGAGAGCCATGGCCTCATCCACGCGTGTGCTGGACGTGTTGGGTTCACCGATTGAATTGCAACAAGGCGATTTCGTTCCAAACGGGGAAGAGAAGACCTCGCCGCTTGTGTTTGACCAAGTTTCGTTCAAGTACGCCGGCCGAGAGCCGTTGTTCGAAAACCTCTCGTTGGAATTCGAGAACGGAAAAACCACGGGCGTGGTCGGCTCAACGGGCGCAGGAAAGACGACGCTGGTGCGCCTTTTACTGAGGTTTACCGAACCTCAAGAAGGACAGGTTACGTGGTGTCAACAGCCGTTAGACGCATGGAAACTCCACGCCCTCCGTTCTTCCATCGCACTGGTTGACCAGCACATCACGCTCTTCCCAACCACGATCATGGAGAACATAAGATACGGGAAACCCACGGCGACCGATGAGGAAGTGAAGATGGCAGCAGAGGTTGCAGAAGCGTCGGCTTTCGTCAACAGCCTTCCTGAAGGATGGGCGACCATGGTGGGAGAAGGGGGCCATCGCCTTTCGGGAGGGCAACGGCAACGCGTGGCCATCGCAAGAGCGGTGCTCAAAGACGCCCCGCTTCTTATTCTCGACGAGGCAACGTCCGCTGTTGACAACGAAACTGAAGCCGCTCTTCAGCGCTCCATACATCGGATTTCAAAAGACCGGACCGCCATCGTCATCGCCCATCGGCTCTCAACCGTACGCCACGCCGATCGCATCCTCGTTCTTGAAAACGGCGCAGTCGTCGAGGACGGGACACACAACGAGCTGGTGGAACTGAACGGTGTCTACGCTCGGCTGTGGTCTGTACAGACCGGTGACGTCTAAAAACCGTTAAAATCCACGCGCGAAACTTAGCAAAAATACACCCATTTATATACTGAATCGTGGGGTAGGACAGTTTGAGAACCATGAAAACTGAAAAATTCTCAAAAACAACGAGCCTGCTTTTGATTGCCACATTCGCCCTTGCAATGGCCGGAACGGTCGCTGCCCAAGGTGCGGAGATTAAGCCCATCGGCGAGGACGGATTGCCTGAATTCGTCACCGCTGACGGCGCCACCTTGGAACTGGTTACCTTCTTCCTGTTCTTCGTTGGCTACATCTCCATGGGTGCTGCCTTTGTCTTCTTCATGGCAGAGCGCAACTCCGTGGCACCCCAATACCGCACGACCATGACCATCTCGGCCTTGATCGTCGGTATCGCCGCCTTCCACTACTACTACATGCGTGGCGTCTATGCCGACTACGGTACCGTCTCCATCGAGTACCGATACATGGACTGGATCATCACCGTTCCGCTGATGGCCCTCAAGTTCCCCTCCCTGGTGGGCAAGGAAGCCATCACCGACGACAAGTTCCTCGGTCTGGGCTTCACCGGCATCTGTTTCACCGGTGCCCTCATCATGATTGGATTCGGCTACCTCGGTGAGTCCGGCGCCATTGACGGCATGCTCGGCCTCATCCTCGGTGGTGTCGGCTGGGCCATGATTATCGTGGCCACCGGTACCCCATGGTCCTCCGGCAAAGGTGTCGACAACAGCAAGATTGCACCTGAACTCATGTGGAGCACCAACGCTCTGCGCTGGTTCATCTGCGTCGGCTGGGTCATCTACCCCATCGGCTACCTCTTCAACCCAACAGCCGGTGTCTCTGACGCTGTTTCGGCTGAACTCATGGCTGTCCTCTACAACATCGCTGACATGATCAACAAGATCGGCTTCGGTGTCGTCGCATGGATGGGTGCCAAGAAGGCAACCGAAGCCATGGCAGCTGCCGAGTGAAACCACAACGGTTCTCCAACCCCCCTGAAGCGGGGCGGCTCCGGCCGCCTCGTTTCTCTTGGGTCGGAACACATGCGATCACCTGAGAACAGCAACGGGAGAGCAACGCTCTCCTCTCCGACCAGCCTTCTGACTGAAGGGTGAACCTCAATCTACGTTGGTTCAAACCTCCTCATCCACGCTTCGAGCGTGAAAGAGGAGGATCTCCGATGCAACCAGGTCCCCACCACCACCCACGTTGTCGTGTACCCCACAACAACAAAACCGGTGAAGGCAGGGTGCCAGTGGTGCATTTCGTCGTAAGCGTGGAACACGGAAAATGGAAGGAAGTGCAAGACGTAAACCGTCAACGACACCCGACCGAGGTCGGCCAGTCGATGAATCAACGAAAACCGTTCAGCACACCACCACAGCAGGCTCAACCCCGTAATGGCAGCGACCAGAAAGGCAGCGTTGGCGGGAAAGAACGTCAACGACGCATCACCGGTGGGCAGCGCCCAAGGACGCCCTTCGATGATGCTTGATCCGAGGATCAGGAACGATACGCCCAGACCGGCGATTGAAAGCCTTGACAACCACCGATGACGTATTGCGTCATCGTGAATCGAAGCCACCGCTGAGCCAAACCAGGCAAAGGCCACCCACGGGAACACGGGATACAACCCTGTGATGAGTGCGTGCTGCACCAGCACCGCCAATGACTCCGTCGATACACGGGAATCCCACTGAGATGGGCCTTGCCAATCTTGAAGCAGGATCGTGAACAAACAAACGGTTCCGAAGGCGACAAAAAAGGTCTGCTGAAGTTGTTTTCTTTGACTTTGAAACGTTCTCCAAGTGGGCTCGAGCAGCATCAACACACCCATCAGCGAAAGCACACCGGGTGTCCATGGTTCGAACAGATGCGGCGCACTGAGGTTCACAAGGAACTGACAGAAGAAAAGAAATCCAGCTCTCCAGAAACGACTGGAAATGGCGAGGTGTTTTTGCGCCAGCCCCCATCCCAATAACGCCACAAACAGCGGAGCAGCAAGGCCTCCTGCTGCCGACACGACCACACCAAAAACAATCCACGACCCTGCCAAGTTGGGTTCCCAAGTCGCTGCTGCGTGAACGAGGACCATCAACAAAACCGCAAGCCCGCGAAGACCGTCGACGTGCAAAAGTCGATGGGGATCGTTCATGATTGACACTCAGGATCGCTGTTTCACGTATTCAACGGCATTACGGAAGAGTTGCAAGCCCTCGCCTTCCCATCCGCCGAGCGCTCCGAATGCATCTGCGTCAAGGTGTCGCGTGTGCGTAGGATGCAACCACCTCGCATAGATGGCTTCTGGATGAGGCATCAAGCCGAACACCAAGCCGGTCGCGTCACAAATGCCGGCGATGTTTCTCATGCTCCCGTTCGGACTGAGCGGGTAAGGAAGCGCTTCGTCCGTGATGCCTTCACCCGGAGAGGTCGCGGGGTCGACGTACCGAACGGTCAGCTGATGATGTTCGTTCAAACGGTCAAGGTCTTCGGCCGAGGGCATGACGTATTTTCCCTCTCCGTGCCGAACAGGGCACTCCATTCGGGTCATGCCTCTGGTCCAAATGCAAGGGCTCTCCGCATCAAATTCAAGCGTGACCCAACGGTCTTCGTACCGGCCGCTATCGTTCAGTGTCAAGCTCCCGCGCTGGATGAAATCCGGTGAGTGACCTGCCTCTGGCCCGGGCAACAGGCCTGTCTTCACCAAGACCTGAAAGCCGTTGCAGATACCGATGATGGGTTTGCCAGCGTCAACGAAATTTCGCAGAGCGTCGCGCATAGCAAAGCGCATACGGTTTCCAAGGAGACGTCCGCTGCCAAGGTGATCGCCAAATGAAAAGCCACCCGGGACAGCAAGGATGTCGTAATTTTCGAGCTGTTCATCGCCAGCGATGAGGCGATTGACGTGAAGACGATCGGCCTGGGCACCAACCAATTCGAACACGGCCTTCGTCTCATGGTCACAGTTGATACCAAAACCGAACAACACCGCAACCCTTGGCGTCATCAAATCACCCCCCCGGTCAAGTCCAACGTACCTTTCCAAAGACTTGCCATGGCTTGTACGTCCAACTGTATCAGCGGTTCATCGGCGTCGTTGACGATCAAAGGTTGCAATGCTTCTACCGTACCCAACACCGTCGTAGGATGGCCTTTCATGGCCGAGAGGAAGTCGTTCTCATGGTGGGGAGGAACAGCGACCACGAACCTACCAAGCGACTCGCCCCATAGGCGGCCCCATACATCCCCCGAGCCGGTCCCATCGATGTCAATGGAGGCGCCCATGCGCCCGCCGATGCACATCTCAGCGAGCGCCACGGCAAGACCGCCTTCGCTGCAGTCGTGGGCCGTTCGAATCAGACCTGCTCGAATGCTTTTCGCAAGTGCCCTGTACGTGGAGAGATTTTGTTCCGGATGGGGAAGGAGAGGGACCTGGCCCCCTACGCCGTCCGCTTGTCCGTTTTCGGTCAGCATAAAGGCCAATTCCGATGCTCCCAACTCTTGTTTTGAGACCCCAACCAGGTAGATTTTATCGCCGTCGTTTTTGAAATCGCTCGTCGCACTACGGCGAACGTCTGGATGATCGCCAAACAGTGAGAAAAGAAGGGTCGGAGGAATGGATATCTTCTCGGCCCCGGTGCCGTAATCGTTCTTCATCGAGTCTTTTCCGCTCACGCACGGCAGTCGATAGGCCCGGCAGACCCGTTCGAGTTCCCGATTGGCCCGTACCAATTGTGCCAGCTTGAATCGACCATCGGGCGTTTTGACCGATTCAATGGGGTCAGGCCAGCAAAAATTGTCCAGCCCGGCCATTTTGTCAACGTCCAGCCCAACACATACAGCGTTTCGGACCGCTTCATCGATGGAAGCTGCTGCCATAGCGCCAGCATCGATGTCCGAATACCTCGGAGCGATACCGCACGAAATGACCAGCCCGTGAGGGTCACCGTGAATCGGTGCAATAACACCAGCGTCGCCCGGTCCATCCCGCTCCACGCCAACAAAGGGTTTGATGGCGGTTTGAGCGATAACTTCGTGGTCGTATTGGCGAACCCAGGTCTCCTTGCTGGCGATGTTCGGGCGTTGGAGCATGGCTTGCAACAACTCGGAATGATCGGCTTCGCTCGGTGGCACGAAGAGGGGAAGTTCGGGTGGGCGCCACTCGGACTCCAATTGCAGCTGGGGGACGCCATCGTGAAGGAATTCAATAGGAAGGTAAGCCACCGTCGCCTCGCCGTAGCGAACATGAAACATACCGGTGGAGGTGAACGTGGCCACCGCCGTAGCTTCCACTTCGTGAAGGGTCGCCAGCGCTTCGAAAGCCGTTTGGTCCTCGGGCTTGACCGCAATGGTCATCCGCTCCTGACTCTCTGAAACCAAAATTTCCCACGGCGAGAGCCCGGCTTGCTTCAGCGGAACCTTCGCCAAATCAATTTCACAACCGTTCGTGTATTCGGCCATCTCGCCGATGGAGGAAGAAAGCCCTCCTGCGCCGTTGTCCGTGATGCAGGTGATGAGGCCGGCGTCCCTCGCTTCAAGGACCATGTCGAGCATTTTCTTCTGCGTGATGGGGTCGCCAATTTGAACAGCGCTTGAAGGAGATTCCTCCGTCAGTTCAAGCGAAGAAAACGTGGCGCCGTGGATGCCATCGTACCCCACGCGACCGCCAACCATGTAGACGATATCACCGGCTACGGGGGTCTTGACGTGGGAGGGTCGACCGTCGGGCAAAAGACGAGGCATGATGCCGACCGTGCCGCAATACACCAGTGGTTTGCCGATATAGCGATCGTCAAAGACAATGGCTCCGTTCACCGTTGGAATGCCCGATTCGTTTCCGCCCACGCGAACGCCAGAATGAACCCCGCGAAGCACACGAGAAGGGTGGAAGAGGTTCTCTGGAAGTTGCCCTTCCCAATCAGGTGGGCCAAAACAAAACACGTCCGTGTTGGCGATGGGCCTGGCCCCGAGGCCGGTGCCCAAAATATCCCGATTCACGCCAACGATTCCGGTCATTGCTCCCCCGTAGGGGTCGAGAGCGGAAGGGGAATTGTGCGTCTCGGCTTTCATGCAAACGCTCCATTGGTCGTCCCAAGCGATGACGCCGGAATTGTCATGGAAGACTGAGAGAAGCCAGTCCACCTCGGTTTGCATGTCGTGAGTGGGCTTCATGATGTGGGTCTTGAACAACGAATCCACGACGCTGTCCTCCCCGGTTTCATGGTCGACGTGATGAATGCGTGATGCGAAAATCTTGTGTTTGCAATGCTCGCTCCACGTCTGGGCAAGGCATTCCAACTCAACATCGGTTGGGGCATCGGGCGAAATCCCCATTTCGGTTCGTTGTTGACGAATCGATGCATCTCTGTAGTGGGCTTGGATGGCGTGCATCTCGTTCAGATTCAAGGCCAGGAGCCCGGTGGTTGAGATTTCTTCAAGTTCAGCATCACTGCATTCAAGGTTAACCGACTGCGGTTCGATGAACACCTGTTCAGGAGGTGTGGGGAACGTCAATTCCGGCCAGTTTTGAACTGCACAGGCGGCACGGTCAGCGATCAGCGCCCGCTCGATGAGACCGTTGTGGAGCGTTCCTGCGAGCCACGCCGATTCGCAGTTCTTCGGCAAGCCGTAGAACACGTACGTGATGTAGGTGGCGATGCTTGCGCCCGTGTCATCTGGAAAGAGGGTGAGGAAACCGTCGGTTGCAGCCTTTCCAGGGTTATCGGTCACGCCGGGCTTGAAGCCCACGGTGATGACGGTTTCCGGGCCGTCCCCAAACGAGGAGGTTGTCAGCATGCTGGTGTTGGCCGCCCCGATTTCGATGATGGGGTCCGCAAAGAGATCGTCAACCCGTTCGGCGATGGCGGTGGGCGTTGTTTCTCCGCTGATCAGGTAGCCGCAAATCGATCGAACCCGCTCCACATCCACACCGTGGTCGGCTTTGAGTTGGCGACGAACAACATCACCGCGAACGTCTCGCATCCCTTCTCCTTGGCGGGGGGTCACTTCGACACGTGTAACCGGCATGGAGTTCACCGCGCCCTTTGGGCGAACAGTGGTTGTCCCATGCGCTCTTTGTAGTCTGCGCTTTCACTTTTTCAGCATCTTGGCGAGGAATTGCCCGGTTGCGCTCTCCTCGACGTTCGCTACATCTTCGGGCGTACCGATAGCGACCACCTGTCCGCCGCGCTCGCCGCCCTCTGGCCCGAGGTCAATCACCCAATCGCAGGATTTCACAACGTCCAAATGGTGTTCGATGATGATCATCGTATGCCCTTTATCCCGAAGCTGTTGCAGCACAGAAATGAGTTTCGCCACGTCGCTAAACGAAAGACCGGTGGTTGGCTCGTCGAGAATGTAAACCGTGTGTTTGTTGGGCATGCGCCGTAGTTCGCTGGCCAGTTTCACGCGCTGGGCTTCTCCGCCGGAGAGGGTGGTCGCCGGTTGACCCAACCGAATGTACCCGAGACCGACAGCGTTCAACGTCTCCAATGTCCGGTGTATTTTTCGATGATTTTTGAAGAATTCAACGGCTTCCGCCACCGGCATTTCAAGCACGTCATGGATGTTCCTCCCGCGCCACTCGACCTCCAAGCATTCTCGTGTGTAGCGCTTACCGCTGCAAATATCGCACGTGATCCAAACATCGGGGAGGAAATTCATTTCCAACTTGATGGACCCGCCGCCACTGCACGCTTCACAA
>Ga0163110_10002014_pt1 | contig 10402 bp, 10 predicted proteins | sample CRUFie1St17metaG_FD_108703 | JGI IMG/M metagenome (GOLD analysis project Ga0163110, IMG submission 108703) | Marine microbial communities from the Costa Rica Dome - CRUD Field 142mm St17 metaG | ecosystem: Environmental > Aquatic > Marine > Oceanic > Photic zone | place: Costa Rica: the Eastern...
AGTCAGAGGGAAATTTTTAAAAAAAATGAAAGCTACTTAGTTTCAATTAAGGCTGTAAAAGATGAATTTTTTTTTCAAGTTTTTAATTACTTATCTGAGCCATTATCTAAGCCTATTAAATCTAAATTTTCTGATATTGAGAAGCTTCTCAGCGACAGAGAATTGGTTTTAATTGGCCCCGGGTCTAATGATATTAGAGGATTGCTAAATATAAAAAATAAAATAATTGAAGTGAAAGATCATATTGATTATCAAAAATTGCTTACACACATCATAAAGAAACCCGATCAATATAGTAATATTGTTCCACTTTATCTTTCTGATCCATTGGCAGAAAAAAAGGATATATCTTGGTTTGCAAAGAAAGAAATTTAGCTATTGAAATGTTGGATGAGAGCAATGTTTTATCTGTTCAAGAGATACAAAAAAATTGCAATGAACCGGTATGGACATCATCTTCATTATTTCACTTATTAAGCAAAGGTAGTGGTTATGGCTATATATTAAAATATTTTAATAAATCTATTGGTTATATTTTGCTGAGGTCATTGAATGATGAAGAGGAAGTATTATCTTTAGGTGTTTTAAAATTAAACAGAAGGCAAGGATTTGCCTCAAAACTATTTTATGAATTTGAGAGAGCTGTTATTAGAAAAAATGTTCAAAGAATTTTTTTAGAGGTTAAAGTTGAAAATTATGCTGCAATTTGTTTTTATGAATTTTTTGGACTAAAAAAGATAAAAGTTTTAAAAGATTATTATAAAACTGATAAAGGATACGAGGACGGTTTGCTTTTATCAAAAGTTTATTTTTGATGATTACAAATTTTTTCTTTATTGATATGGTGGAAATATGACTATTGAAAAGATGTGTGAAAAAAAATCTATGAGAATGACGGATCAGAGAAGAGTCATTGCTAGGATTTTGGATAATGCTGATGATCATCCGGATGTTGAAGAGCTTCACAAAAGAGCTTGTTTAATAGATGATAATATTTCCGTTGCAACAGTTTATAGAACTGTAAGACTTTTTGAGGAAGCAGGTATCCTTGTTCGTCATGAATTTAAGGATGGCAGATCTCGCTACGAAAATGTCGATACAAGTGAACATCATGATCACTTAATTGATATTGAAACAGGTGAAATTATTGAATTTACTAATGAAGAAATTGAACTCATTCAAGAGAAAATAGCTGATTCCCTTGGCTTTGAATTAGTTGACCATAGGCTAGAGCTCTATGGAAGACCAAAAAATACCAAAAAATAATAACTTATATGCAAATTACCCAAGATAAAAAAAGAAACCTTTTTATAAAAAGTTATGGCTGTCAGATGAATGAGTATGATTCTGAGAGAATGGCAGAGATACTTGAAAAGCATAATTATTCATCAGTAGATGAACCAAATCAAGCTGATTTGATAATTTTAAACACTTGCCATATTAGAGAAAAAGCCGCTGAAAAAATATATTCTGAACTTGGCAGACTAAAGAAAGTTAACCTTAATTCTGAGCGGGATATAAAAGTTGCAGTAGCTGGCTGTGTTGGCCAAGCTGAGGGTCATGAGATAATCAAAAGATCACCTATTGTTGATTTAGTTTTTGGTCCATTAACCTATCATCAACTACCTGAAATGCTTGAGGAAATTGAGTCTAAGCCTGGTCTTCCAAATAAAAAATTAGTAAACATTGATGTTCCAGATGAAGATAAGTTTTTAGAACTGAAAGGTTCTAGGAAAAATTTGAAATCTATTAGTTCCTTGCTATCTATTCAAGAAGGTTGTGATAAGTTTTGTTCGTTTTGTGTAGTCCCTTATACAAGGGGAGTCGAGATATCGCGACCAGCAAAACAAATCATAAGTGAAGCCAAGGAACTAATCAGTATTGGTGCAAAGGAAATAATTTTATTGGGACAAAATGTTAATGCATGGTCTCAATCTAATGGCTCAGATATAGAAATAACTTTTCCACAACTAATAAAAGAAATTTCAGAATTAAATATTGATAGAATAAGATATATAACTAGCCATCCTAGAGACATGACTGAAGAATTAATGAAATCACATAAAGAAATTAAAAAACTTCAACCATATCTTCACCTTCCAGTTCAATCTGGCTCAGATAAAATACTTAAAGAAATGAATAGGAATTATACATCACAAGAGTATAAAGACATAATTTATAAAACTAGAGAATATAGACCAGATATAGCTATTTCTGGTGATTTTATAGTTGGCTTTCCAGGGGAAACTGATGATGATTTTGAGGCAACTTTGGATATTGTCAAAAAAGTTAAATATGCTCATGCCTATAGTTTTAAATACTCACCTCGCCCTGGTACTCCGGCAGCGCTAAAAGAGGATCAAATAGAAGAAGAAGTTAAAAGTGATAGATTAAAGATACTTCAAGAACTAATTAGACAACAAACTAGAAATTTTAACGCAAGTTTCCTTGAAAGAGAAATAGATGTACTTATTGAGAAACAAGGTATTGGAGAAAACAGACTTACTGGACGATCATCATATTTACAACCGGTACATATGACAGGGGATACATCCCTTATAGGTAAGATCAAAAAAGTAAGAATTATTAAAACCAGGGATAATAGTCTTGAAGGGATAATTTTATAAAATATGAAAACAAATAAAAATCAATTAAAAGAAGTGAGTCAAATCTTAGAGTTAGAGGATAATAAAGTACTAATTGAACTTTATGGTCAACATGATGTTAACTTAACAAAAATTGAAAATAATTTTGGAATTCATATCTCATACAGAGGTAATATTATTGAGTTTAGAGGAAATGAAGATGCATGTTCTTCGGCAAGTAAATTCATTTCAAGTGTATACAAAAAGTTAGTAAACGGTAAAAAAATTAATGAGGATATATTTGATGATTTTTCAAAAAACTCCAAACAGTCAGATGTAGACTATCTCAATACAATACTTATTAAAACTAAGAAAAAAAATATTTATCCGAGGTCCTCAAATCAGCTAAAGTTTGTAAGTTTAATAAAAAATAAAGACCTTATTTTTGGTGTTGGTCCTGCGGGAACAGGTAAAACATATCTTGCAGTAGCATGTGCAGTTGAAGCTTTACTAAAAAAGGAAATTTCAAAAATTATCTTATCACGACCAGCTGTAGAGGCTGGAGAGAGACTCGGTTTTCTCCCGGGTGACTTAAAAGAAAAAATCGACCCCTATCTGAGGCCGCTATATGATGCTCTTAATGATTTTATTCCCTTAAAAACGTTAGAAAAATATCTAGAAAATAATACAATTGAAATTGCTCCTTTAGCATTTATGAGAGGACGAACTCTAGAAAATTCTTATATTATTCTTGATGAGGCACAAAATACCTCATCTATGCAGATGAAAATGTTTTTAACAAGACTTGGAAAAAATTCAAAAATGGTTATTGCTGGTGACTCAACACAAGTTGATTTACCTAAAGGTGAAAAGTCTGGTCTAAAAGAAATATTAAACATAATGCCAAGGACAGATGAAATTGGAAAAGTTCTATTTAAGAAAGACGATATAACCAGGCATAGCTTAGTAACAAAAATAGTTGAGGCTTATGAAAAAAATAATAAGGCACTAAATAAAAGTGAATAAAATATTAATTGATATTTCTGCCAAAGCAATTTGGCAAAAAAAAGAAATTAGCTTAGTTCGAAAAGTTTTATTTTTTTGTTATGATTCATTATCTTTGACGGAATCTTTTGAGTTAAGCGTAAGACTAACTGATGATAAAGAAATAATGGATTTAAATAAAACATACAGAAATAAGAATTTTCCAACCAATGTTTTATCATTTTGTTCTAAAAAAAATAATCATGATAAATTAGGGTTTCATGTCCTTGGTGATTTGGTTATTTCCAGAGAAACAGCAATAAAAGAATTAGCAGGGACTGAAAAAACATTAGAACAACATATTACTCACCTTACAGTGCATGGCTTTCTTCATCTCTTAGGTTATATTCATGAAGATGATAACGAAGCTAAAACAATGGAAGATTTAGAAACAAGAATTCTTAAAAAATTAAATATCCCAGATCCATATTTAGGTATTAATTAAAATGAGAAAATATTACATTAAATTACTGAGTCTTATTCAATTAAATTACGAAAAAATAAAAGATTTTTTGGTAAAAAAAGAAAATACATCCTTAAAAGATATAGTTAATGATCACATTGATAACGAAAGAGAGTTTAGTATTGAAGAAAAGGAAATGCTCACCAATATTATTGGTTTTGGTAAATCTCGTGTAGAAGACTCCATGGTTCCAAGAGCTGATATAATTTCAGCAGATATACAGACCTCCGCAGAAGAGATTATTAAATTATTTTCAGAATGCAATCATTCAAGGATAGCAATTTATAGAGAAAATTTAGATGACCCTGTTGGCATGCTTCACATAAAAGATTTCGTTGGTGCATTATCAAAAAAAAATATTGAAGATATTATTTTAGAGCCTCTGGTCAAGGATATTTTATTTGTACCGCCTTCTATGAAATCACGAGAACTATTATTAAAAATGCAGGTCTCGAGAATTCATATGGCACTTGTAGTTGATGAATATGGTGGAACCGATGGTCTTCTAACAATTGAGAATCTTATCGAAGAAATTGTTGGCGAGATTGAAGATGAACATTCGGAGACTGAAGTTTATAAGATTAATATTTATGAAAATTTTATTGATGTACCAGCCAGAACAACTATTCAAGAAGTTGAGGAAATAATTGGTTTCGATCTTTTGAATGATGATATTGACGAAGAAATCGATACTATTGGTGGTTTAGTGTTTCTTTTAGCAGGAAGAATACCTCAAAGAGGAGAATTAATAACACACCCAAAAGGTTTTGAAATAGAAATTAAAGAAGTTGATCAAAGAAAGATAATCAATGTTAGATTTAGATTAAAAGTTAAATAAAAAATGATTTTTATTTTGTTGGGAGAAAAATGAAATATTTATTATTTAGTCTGCTCACATTTCTCGCTGGTTCGATATCAAATTTTGCCCTAGCCCCTTGGGATTATATTTTTGTATTATTATTTTCTTTCCCATTATTTTTTTTAATTCTTCAAGATATTTACTACGAAAAAAAAACTAAGAATAAATATTTATTTTTTATCGTTTTTGGAAATATATTTCTATTTGGATACTTCCTGTTTGGACTCTTATGGATTAGTTCAGCCTTTGACTATAGAGATGGATTTGCTGAGTTAAAGTTTATAAGTATTTTGGGTCTACCTATGTTATTGTGTTTAATAACTTCACCTGGATGGATTCTTACAGCATTTTTATGGGGAAAGGGTCTTCGAGGTTGTTTTGCTCTATCTGCTGGAATAATTACAGGTGAATTCTTAAGGAGCTACCTTTTCTCTGGTTTTCCGTGGAATTTATTTGGCCATTCTATAGGATTTAATGATTATTCCATGCAAGCGGGGTCAATTTTTGGCTTTCACTTATCAGGTTTTTTTATAATTTTATTTGCACTAGCGCCGATCCTTTTTTTAAAAAAGAAAACTTTGATATGGGGTTTTACTTTTTCTTTAATTTTACCAATCTTTATTTTGTATGGCTATATTAGATTGCCTTCAGAAATAAGATATCTAGATAAAGATTTTTTAATTATTCAATCTAAAATTTCTCAAGACAAAAAATTAAACTCAAATGAAATTGGTAATATTGCTAGAAAATTTTTAGAATTATCAAAAACAGATAATGAGGTAGATCTTATTATTTGGCCTGAAAATGCAATACCTATATTTTTATCAGAAAATCAAGACATTAGGCTTATGTTAATGCAAGAATTAGAAAACTCTAAAAATCTTTTAGTAGGTGATTTAATAATAAAAAATGAAAATGATATTTATAATTCAGCAGTTTTAATTAATGAAGATGGAAAAATAACTTCATCTTATGATAAAGTTCATCTTGTTCCTTTCGGTGAATATTTGCCTTTAACTAAATATTTAACGAAGTTTAATTTTTTAAAAATTCTTACTAATGAGAAGGGGCTATCTAGGGGTAAGTCTTATGAGCCGATAAGTACCCCTCTTGGTCAAGCAAGAGTGTTAATTTGTTATGAGATTATTTTTTCTAACGAAGTAATACGATCAGAAATTCGACCAAATTTTATAGTAAATTTATCCAATGATGCATGGTTTAATGATAATTCAGGTCCCTATCAACATTTTTCAAATGCTAAATTTCGTTCGGTTGAAAATGGTTTACCTTTAATTCGATCCTCTAATAAAGGTATTTCAGCTGTAATTGACCCATATGGTAGAGTAATAAAAAAGCTTACCTTAAATGAAGAAGGTTCTATATATTCTCGTCTTCCTGAAAAGATTCCAGAGACGTTTTATTCGCGCTATGAAAATTTCATAGTATTGGCTTTACTTTTTTTATATTTTTTGTGCTATAGAAAAAATTAAAAAGGAATGTTCATGGTTAAGAGTTCAAATTATTTATTTACCTCAGAGTCTGTTTCTGAGGGACACCCTGATAAAATATGTGATCAAATTTCTGATAGTATTTTGGATTTATATATCTCTAAAGACCCTGTAGCCAGAGTAGCAGTTGAGACAATGGTAACTACCGATTTGGTAATTGTATCAGGAGAAATAAGATCAACCTCAGAATTATCTAATGAATTGATAGAAAAAACAATTAGGTCAACAGTTAAAGAGATTGGTTATGAGCAGGAGGGTTTTCATTGGGAAACAATGAAAGTTAAAATTCTCCTACATGAACAGTCTTCTGATATTGCCAAGGGGGTAGACTCTGATGGTAATTTAAAAGATGAAGGAGCCGGTGACCAAGGCATCATGTTTGGATATGCATGTAATGAGACCCCAGAACTTATGCCTGCACCAATTTTTTATTCTCACAAAATATTAAAACTGTTATCACAAAAAAGGCATGCAGGATTAATAGATTTTATTCAGCCAGACTCAAAATCACAAGTAACAATGGTTTATGAAAATAATAAACCAATAAGGGCTGACTCAATTGTTGTTTCAACACAGCATACTGAAAATTGTTCTCAAGACGAAATAAGTCAAATTGTAAAAAAAGTTATTAATGAGAGTTTACCAAATGAACTTTTGAGCGATGATACTTCTTATATAATTAATCCAACTGGTAATTTTGTAATTGGTGGTCCTGTAGGTGATACTGGTCTTACAGGAAGAAAGATAATTGTTGATACCTATGGAGGATCGGCTCCACATGGAGGCGGTGCTTTCTCTGGTAAAGATCCTACAAAGGTTGATAGATCTGCAGCCTATATATCAAGATACTTGGCAAAAAATGTTGTTGCTGCTGGGATTTCTGATAAATGTACTATTCAGTTATCTTATGCAATTGGCTTATCAAAGCCTTTGTCAATTTATGCTGATCTAGGTGACAAAGGAAATATTCCTGAAGACAGGTTGGTAAAATTTCTTTTGGATCTAGTTGATTTAACACCAAAGGGTATCCGAGAAAGACTAGGGTTAAATAAACCTATTTTTAAAAAAACCGCCTCATATGGGCATTTTGGTAGAGCACCTGATCAAGATGGAGGTTTTGGCTGGGAAAAGTTAGATCTAGTTGATACCCTAACGAATGAATTCAAATAATAAATTAATTTCCGTTAAGGGAAGAGAACGTCCTTTAAGTAAAAAACAAAGGCATATTTTTTTATCGTTACCAAAGCATGCTTTTGATTTTTCTCTCTTTAAAGATAAGGATTATATTGAAAAAAACAAAATTTTTCTTGAAATTGGCTTTGGCGCAGGTGAGATAATTTTTAAAGAAGCAAAAAAAAATCCTAATAATATCTATTTGGGTATTGAATATTATAAAAGAGGAGTTGCTCAACTTTTAAAAAAAATAGAAGATCATAATTTAAAAAACATTAAAATCTTCCACGGAGACGCCCATAAGTTTCTAGAAAAGTTATCAGGAATTTTCTTTGATGAGGTTTGGTTGTTTTTCCCTGATCCTTGGCCAAAAAAAAGACATGAGAAAAGAAGATTTATCCAAAAAGAAACTATAAATAAACTTAGTAAAGTTATAAAATCGAAGGGTAATTTATACATATCTTCTGATGATAAGAGCTATATAGCCTGGACTTTAGGTTTATTTAATCAAAATGATAAGTTTGAGTGGTTAGCTAAATACCATTTAGATTGGGAAAAGCCTTATGAGGATTATTACGGATCTCGGTACGAACAGAAAGGTATAAAAAAGAATAGAAAACCATATTTTTTAAAATTTAAAAAACTAAATTAAACTAATATGACTAAAATCTTGTAATTTTATCTAAGTTAGTCTATCACTTTCTTATATTTCGAATTTGTTGATTAAAATACGAAGTGGGTTGGTTTGGTCTTTCCCGCTTTTTTTATTATGTAAATAAAAGATGATTGAGAAAGAAAAAATAAATCATATTGAGCATCTTGTTGCTCCAGATAAGGCTGCAGAATATTTTTATTTTTTTAAAGGTATTATTGATAAAACAGAATATCAGCTTGTTCGATTAAAAATTAGTGGAAAAGAGGAGCTTAATATTCAAATTATGGCTGAGGATAAAAATAGATCTATGGTTATCGAGGACTGTAAAGTGTTAAGTAATATTATAGTTGACGAAATAGACTTATCTGATGATTTTAATTATGAGTATGTCTTAGAGGTTTCTTCCCCAGGAATAGATCGCCCACTTACTTGCGAAGAAGACTTCAATTTTTGGGTTGATAATAAAGTTTTTCTAAAATTAAAAAAACCGATTAATAAAACAAAAAAAATTACAGGTATTTTAAAAGGTATATTTAATAAAAACATTAAATTAGAAGATGTTGATGGTAATAAAGCTATAGAAATTGAAGTGGATAATATTAGGGATATTAATATTATATGGTCACCTGAAGCCACTAGTTTAAGTTAATATAATTTTTTAAGAGGTAAGTTGATATGTCTACAAAAGGAATAAGTGCTAACAGACTTGAATTATTACAAATAGCTGATGCTGTTGCGCGTGAAAAATCTATTGATAAAAATATTGTTATTTCAGCAATGGAAGAGGCTATTCAAAAAGCCGCAGCTTCTCGTTATGGAATTGAAAATAATATTAAAGCTGAAATAAATCCAGAAACTGGTTCTATAGCTCTTATGAGATTGCTTGATGTAGTAGAAAAAGTTGATGATTTTTCAACACAAATAAATCTTGAAGATGCTAAGCTAAGAAATCCAGATGCTGAAATTGGTGGAGAGCCAATTGAAGAAGAGTTACCCCCTATAGATTTTGGGAGAGTCGCAGCTCAAAGTGCAAAACAAGTTATATTTCAAAAAGTGCGTGAAGCTGAAAGAGAGAGGCACTATGAAGAATTTAAAGATAGAGTTGGTGAAATCATAAATGGAGTTATTAAACGAGTTGAATACGGAACAGTTGTTGTGGATTTAGGTAGAGCAGAAGCCGTTATAAGAAAAGATGCTTTATTACCCAGAGAGGTTTATAAACCTGGAGATAGAGTAAGAGCATATATAATGGAGGTAAGAAGAGAAGTTCGAGGTCCTCAAATCTTCTTGTCACGAACTCACCCTGATTTTATGGCTAATCTTTTCGCTCAAGAAGTTCCAGAAATCTATGATGGAATTATTGAGATTATTGGTGTTGCAAGAGATCCTGGCAGTAGAGCAAAAATAGCTGTTTTATCGAAAGATTCTTCAATTGATCCAGTTGGCGCATGCGTTGGCATGAGAGGAAGTAGAGTTCAGGCAGTTGTAAATGAACTTCAAGGTGAAAAAATTGATATTTTAACTTGGACAGAGGATATAGCTTCCTTTGTTGTTAAAGCTTTGCAGCCCGCCGAAGTTCAAAAAGTTGTATTATATGATGAAGAACAAAGGCTAGAAGTTGTCGTTCCTGAGGATCAATTATCTCTGGCAATTGGTAGAAGAGGTCAGAATGTTAGACTTGCATCAAGTTTATGTGGTTGGGATATTGATATACTAACTGAAGATCAGGAATCTGAAAGGCGTCAAAAAGAGTTTCAGGAGAGGACCCAGCTATTTATGGAGGCCCTCGATGTTGATGAATTGCTTGCTCAATTATTGGTAACTGAAGGTTTTTCGGATATTACTGAATTAGCTTACGTCGATGAAAAAGAAATTTCAAGTATAGCTGGATTTGATGAGGATACAGCTCAAGAAATTCAAGCTAGAGCATCTGATTTTATTAATAAAGAAAATGAAGAGCTTGAACAAAAATGTAAAGAATTGGGTATAAAGGATGATTTATTGGAAATTGAAGAATTATCTTTAAAAATGATTGTTGCCTTGGGTGAAAACGATGTAAAATCCTTGGAGGATTTTGCTTATTGTTCTTCTGATGATTTGTTGGGTTGGGATGAA
>Ga0163110_10002015_pt1 | contig 10401 bp, 4 predicted proteins | sample CRUFie1St17metaG_FD_108703 | JGI IMG/M metagenome (GOLD analysis project Ga0163110, IMG submission 108703) | Marine microbial communities from the Costa Rica Dome - CRUD Field 142mm St17 metaG | ecosystem: Environmental > Aquatic > Marine > Oceanic > Photic zone | place: Costa Rica: the Eastern...
ACAAGCGGAAGAATACAACTATCTCTAAACAATTCACAAACCGCTGCTATGAAAAGTGGTCGGTATGTATATGACGTCGTAATAACTTCTAGTACTGGTCTAAAATCCAGAGTCTTGGAAGGTTCAGTAAGCGTACTTGAGGGGGTAACACTTTAAATGGCAAGACTAAGGTTCGGAGACCAATCAGTCCCAAGAGTCACACGTGTCGCAACAGGTGGTGGCGGTGGCACGATTGGAGGAATGTCAGACGTAGATTTGACAGATACATCACAAGGTGGACTAGCAAACGGTTCAGTCCTTGTATACGATGCAGCACAGACAAGATTTGTCGCCACAAACGTATTAAACGACATAACAGTTAATGGGGGTAGCTTCTAATGGCATCCAATATTCTAATTAAAAGGAGTACTGGTTCAACCGCACCTGGCACAATTACATTTGGTGAACTCGCCATTACGACAGGAGCAAATGGTACTCAATCAAATGCAGGAGATAGACTATTTGTTGGAGACAACAATGGTGCTGCACAGATAGTAGGTGGTAGATACTTTATGGACATGTTGGATCATGTTCATGGAACACTTACAGCAAGTTCTGCTGCTATAGTAGACAGTAATTCAAAAATTGATCAGTGGTTAGTTGACGACATTGAGTTAAATGCAAATGTCATTACGACTTCTACTACTGATAGTGACCTCATCTTCCGTGCAAATGGCACAGGTAAGTTGGTAATCGAAGATGGTCAGGAACTAGAGTTTGGAACTACAGGAGATGTAGAACTCTCATTCAATGACTCAGATGCAGTTTTAGATATCAAACGTGTAGGAGCAACAACCCCCGACTTGCGTATCGCTGATGATATGAAACTAAACTTTGGTGACACAAAGGATGCTTCTATCAGATATGACGAGACAACCTCCGACAAGATACAAGTAGAAGGTGCAGACTGGAACTATGGCACTGGCGTCCAAGTCAATATTGCAGACACCACAGACGCTTCTAACGTTGCTACAGCAGCATTTACAGTTGCGGGTGGTATCGGTGTAGCAGCGACTGCATACATCAAAGACTTGAATGTAGATGACAACACTACTATTGGAACAGCAGCTGGAGACTCCCTCACAGTCAATGCGACAACTACTTTCCAAAATGGTGTAACATTTAATGGTCAAACAACCATATCTGGTAGCACATCTCAGACTGGACAAATTGAGATTGACAACCTTAAGTTAGATGGTAACGTCTTATCTACTATCAACTCTGTTACAGAATTGATACTTGACCCTGATCCTACAACTGATGCGGGTGGTCTTGTTATTATCAAAGGAGACCTACAGATTGATGGAACCACAACTACAGTGAACTCTGCTTCAATGTCAGTTAACGATCCTACAATTGAACTAGGAGATCCAACAACTCCTATTACACTGACTGCAGAAGCAACTGGTGGGCAACCAGATGTTGTTGTAGATGCTGTAGATCAACTACAAGTTGGTGACGCAGTTACATCAACAACTGCAGGAATTCCTAATAGCACAGTTATTAATGCTATCAATACTGGAACTAAGACAGTTACTTTAAGCAACAACTTATCTCAAACAATGGCAGTTGGTTCTGTCCTTGTCACTGTGAGTGGTGCTGATGATGCATTAGATCGTGGTGTTAAAGTTCACTATAATGATTCTGGAACTAATAAATTTGGTTTCTTTGGTTATGACCGCACAGGTGGTGCTGATGGAGCTGGTGCATGGACATTTATTGAAAATGCAACAGATACAAACACTGTATTCGGTGTCACAGGTGACCGTGGTACAGTTGTATTAGGTGATTTAGAACTTGATACAGACCTTGAAGTTCAGTTCGGTGGAACTGGAGTTAGCACATTTACCACAAATGGTATTGTGTATGGTAACGCAGCGGGTGCTTTACAAGTAACTGCAGCTGCAAACATGGCAACACCTGGTTCTGGAGATGATGCGTCAACATCATTCCAAATATTAACCGTTACTGCTGCGGGTGTCCCAGTATGGAGTGACACAATCGACGGTGGTACTTTTTGAACTACATTTTTTAAAACATGGACGCAAAAATTGTTATTTCTATATTACAAAAGAAAATTTCTGAATTGACACTGATAAATGTAATGATGGAGGCACAAATCCAAGACTTACAAAGTCAGTTAAATAGTATGAACCCTGACCAACAATCTGAGAATGCTTTAGATGGCAACGAGAATCAAGCTAAAGAGATCGACAGTAGCAGCGACAGTCCCGACGACTTCTAATTTAGTAGACGGTGAAATAGCTCTTAATATAGCGGATAAGAAATTATACGCTAGAAACGGATCAAATATAATAGAGGTCGCCAACCAGAAACCTAACACTGGTGAGGTGGTGACTACCATGCTGTCTACGGACATCACGAATGGTCAAGGAAATACTTTTTACGTTGCTTCGGTTGGTTCAAATAATGATACTCTTGCTAATGGTGGTGATAATGGTAAACATCCAGATACACCATTTCTAACGATTACAAAGGCACTGGGGACTGCTACATCAGGCGATACGATCATAGTTGCACCTGGCGAATATCAGGAAGCATTCCCAATGACAGTTCCTGATGGCGTTACATTACGTGGAACTAATTTAAGATCGACATATGTAAAACCAACATCTATTACGAACGATAATAACGCATTTATATTATCTGGAGACTGCCACGTTTCCGATTTAACAATAAAGGATTTTTACTACAACAGTGGTGCTGATGAAGGATATGCATTTGTTGTAGTCTCAAATATGAACTCTACAAAGAGTCCATATGTCGAAAGAGTTACAGTCAATACAAAGGGTAGTGTCACATCTGGTTCAGATCCATATGGATATGCACAAGGAGATGCAGGACGTGGTGCTAAGTTAGATGGTGCTAATCTTGCAGGAGCATCCTTACAGTCTTCTGTATTGTTCAATGAGTGTACATTTATTACACCTAATCAGGTTGGTCTAAAACTTACAAATGGTATACGTGTAGAGTGGTTGAATTGCTTCAATTACTTTGCATCTATTGGTATAGAAGGTGTTCAAGGTGCTACAGGTAGAGCTGGATCAGGTAATACAAGATTAAAATTTGGTGGAACATCAGGAACATTCTCTACATCAGAAGTTGCATATCAGTTAGAAGATAGTTTTCAGTCAGGAACTTATGCTAGATCTGGTTCTACAATAACTCTAACAAGAACCGCACATGGTCTAGTAACAGGTGACTACATCTATGCAGATCATATTAGTGGTGCAGGAACAGATAATTTTTATCAAGTTACGAAGGTAGATAATAACACAGTTACATATACAGATAGTTCTGCATCTGGAACAACATCTGGTAATGTTACTTACAAAAAAGCAGTTGCACGTGGTGTAGTCTCAAGTAATGATGGAACATATGTATTCATTACTGGTAAAGGAAGTGGTGAGTTTGTAACTGTAACTAAGTCTCCTAAGACTTTAAGTAGGTTTGGTGACTCACAGTTAGATACAGCACAAAAGAAATTTGGAACAGCATCTATATTATTAGACGGAACTGAGGATAACGTTAAGGTTCCTACAGACGAAGACTTTGGATTTGGAACAGCAAACTTCTGTATAGAAGCATTCATAAGACCTGGCAGTGTAACAGGTATACAAAGATTATTTGATCTTAGAGATAATTCTGCTACAGATACAGCACCTGTAATATATCTTGATGGAACTACATTGCATTATGCAGTAGGAAATACATCACAAATTAATGGTGGAACATTAGCAACCAACACCTTCTATCATGTTGCAGTCGCAAGAAGTGGAGGAACTACAAGATTATTTTTAGACGGAACACAATTAGGAACTTACACAGATAGTAATGACTATGGATCAACTAAACCTGTTGTCATAGGTTCAGATTATCAGGCATCTCCTACACAAGCATTTAATGGGCATGTTGATGAAGTAAGAATAAGTAAAGGTGCTGCTCGTTTTACCTCTGCATTTACTCCCACAACAAGCGAATACTCAGCAGATAACAATACAGTGCTATTACTCCATGCGAATGGCACAGACGGTTCTACGACCTTTACAGACGTCTCTGGTGGAACATCTGATATTAGATCTAGCGGTGGTGATTCTGCTACATCTGTTATCACTGCTGACTACTCAGCGTTTGGTGCTGAATTACGTTCTGTGGCATCTGCATGTGTATACGGACAGAAAGGTGTTCAAGCAGATGGTTCTGGTGTAAAACTCATACTTACTGCACACAACTTTGGTTATGTTGGATCTGGTGATGACTTTACAAATGACCCATCATTAGCAATACAAGCAAATGAGGTAGTAGAACTTAACAGCGGTAAAGTATTATATTCTTCTACAGACCAAGATGGTGATTTTAGAGTTGGTGATGCATTTTCTGTAGATCAAGAGACTGGTAACGTATCTTTCCAAGCAACATCAACAGCTCAGGCAGCAGCAAACATCACATTGAGCGATGCTACTGGAACAACTAATATTTTCCCTGCATACATTGAGACAGGTAACTTAAGATTTGCGGGTAACAGCATGACCTCTACCACAGGTCAGGTAATCGTTGACCCCTCTGGTGAAGAAGACTTTGTTGTTAACGCTGAAACAATCGTTAAAGAAGCAGTTTATTTTGATGTCAATAAGTCAATATCATTTGGTAGTGTTGTTCAAGGTGCTCTAAAAATTGCAGGATTTGGTGGATCTACAGTATTTGGATCATCAGAAGCATCTAACTTCTCTACAAGATCATTTGTTGTTCTTAAAAATGGTTTAGGAACTGTTAATCTAACAGGTGCAGGAACAGGTTATGTCGGTGGACAGCAACCAATAGAAGTTTCAACAAACCCATTCCAAGGTGCAACTGCGACTGCAACTCTTGGTTCAACTGGAACTTTAAAAGCATTTACACTAACAAACCGAGGAAGTGGTTATACTGTAAACCCACAAGTAGTTCTTAGTGGATCTGGTGGTGGTGAAGCAACAACTCAGTTAGGTAGTGCAGGAGATATACGTGCTGCTCTAATTGATCAAGGTGGATCAGGATATACAGCATCTGTCTCAGCAGCTGTAGATGCACCTCCTCAGAATATTTTTACTGGTGGTGGCACATATACAGACTCTAATAACGCTTCTCTACCTATTGTAGATACAACTGCAAACACAATTTACATTCCAGATCATACCTTTGAGACAGGAATGTTAGCAATTTATGATGGAACAACTGGCGGTGGAACAGTCGTCGGTGGTCTTACTCATAACCAAAGTTATTATATAATTCGTGTTGATAAAGACTTTATTAAAGTTGCATCATCACAGTCAAATGCAAATAATGGAATAGCATTATCATTCTCAAGCGAGGGAACTGAAACACAATTTTTCCTAGGTGCAACAGCACAAATTAGCGTTACTCAAACTGGTGGTGTTATTGATGGTGCTACAGTTACCTTTGCAGGATCTGGATACGGTCAAAGTGCACCCGCAGTTACTATTACTGACTCTTCGGGAACTGGTGCAAGTATATCAGCTGTGGTTGGATACTCAGTTAATACTGTTGATGTAGGTATTGTAGGAGCATATACATCTGCACCTAGTGTGTCATTTACTCTTGGAGCTGGAGATACAACTGGATCAGGTGCTGCTGCAAGTGCAACTCTTGGATTTGCTATTGCATCTGTCAATTTAGACACTCAAGGTTTAGGTTATAGAAACAAACCAACATTATCTATTGATGGAACTCCAACAAACCCTGCTGTTATTGATGTAGTATTAAATGAGCAAGAAGGTAGAGTAAAGGAATTAACGATTACTGATCCTGGCGTAGGATATGAAACAACTCCAAATCTAACATTTACAGGTGGTGGTGGTGAGAACGCCCAACTTACAGCAGATATACAATCCCTTGTAGGTAGTATTACATCAAGTGGATCTGGATATACACCTGGCGTATATACTCAAATTGCATTTACAGGTGGATCTCCAACAAACGTTGCCACTGCTACATTTACAATTCCTGGTCTTACTGGTGCGATTACTGCAGGATCTGGTTATGGAGACGGAACTTACACTGACGTTGGACTTAGAAGCACTCCAACTGCAACATACACTGTAACACAAGCATTAAGGGACAAGATAGAAATTACAAGTGTTACTGGAACATTTGCAGTAGGAAATACTGTAACTGGAGGAACCTCTAACGCAACAGCGACTGTTACTTTTGTTGCTAGTGACAATACATTCTTATATGTTAACAACACATCTGGAACATTCCAAGATGGTGGAACAGAGACTATTTCTAATGGTTCTGGTGCATCTGCTACGATAAGCACTGTAAACACAGGATCATTCAGATATCTAATTGACCTAGGATCTGGTGCTCAAGAAGCACCTAGTTTTACATTACTAGACGATAACACATACAGATTTGATACTAGCGACTCTAGCAATACTGGTCACCCCTTAGATTTCGGAGCAGCTCAAAATTTATTTACTAGACAATATGGAACACCTGGTCAAGCAGGATCTTATTATGAAGTAACTCTTGGTGCAGTATCTGCTACTACCACATCTATTACATACCAATGTCAAACACACGGTGGCGGTATGGCAGAAGATGCTACTGTCACAATTGCTGCAGGAGCTGCAGGACAAGGTGGTAACGGAATGTTGGCAACGATTGTTGTGTCAGGTGGAGCAGTTACCAGTGTAACAGTTACCGCACAGGGAGTTGGATATGCTATTGGTGATACATTACTATTAGATAATGCTGACGTTGGTGGATCTGGATCTGGTTTTGCTTATCTACTAAACGCTAACAACACAGGTGTTGCTACTGTTACAGATATATCTTTAGTAGGAGATGGATATAATATTGGTGATGTTCTTTCTGTAGATGATACTACAGTTGGTGGTGGAGGTGGATCTGGTTTCCAATATACCGTATCTAATGTAGGTTTCTGCACAGCGATAGCGGTAACTCAAGAAGGTAATGCATTTGAATTATCAGATACTTTAGTATTAGGACCTGTCGGAGGTCCTAACGTTGTTCAAGGAACTGGTTTAACAGTATCCATTGCATCTATCAATGCAACCAAACAGTTAGAGATGACTCAGTTAGGTGTTCTAACTTTAGGACCTACTGGAGGATCTCAACTAGCATTACAACCTGATGGACAAATTCAAGCAACAATCGGTGCTGCAACAACATACTCCATCTCTGCAAGTGGAAATGCTATATTTACAACCATATCTGGAACAACAGGAACATTTTCTGATGTATTATCAGCACAATCCACATCTACATTTACTGGATTAGCAACATTTAATGGTGGCATCACAACTGCAGGAGCAACAACTCTTGTTCAAACCAATGCTAAGTTAGCAAATGGTGCTGCGGGAACTCCATCACTTTCGTTTGATAATTCAAATACAACTGGTTTATTCTTATCTTCTAATAATGTAATTGGTGTATCTATTGCAGGAAATGCTAGATTCACTTTAGACGAGACTCTTGGACTAGATGCACCTCAACTACAAGTTGATAGCACATTAGGAAACTCAACTCCATTCTTCAAGGTTGACCCAACAAATAATAATGTATTAATAGGTCCTTCAACTAATCAATTATCTTTAGATAATGCAAACACACTAAAATCTGTAGGATCAAACGTTGAGATTCCACTAAACTTTGAGACTAAGGGTGGTGGAGATTTTGTATTCAAAGGTGGAACTGATAAGTCATTCAATATTACTGATGGCACAAGTAATGTTGTTTCTATTGATACTTCCACAGGAACTGCACAATTTACTGGCAATTTAGATGCGGGTCTGTTACGTGTTAGACAAAATGTAGTAGCGAACAACAGTCAAACTGCAGCAAGATCATTTGGTCAAATTCTTGGAGTGACAGTTACAGGAACTGGGTCTGGATATACTGATGGAACTTATACAGCAACTGCTACAACAAGTAATGGAATTGGAACTGGTGCTACTGTTACAGTTACAGTCTCTGGTGGAGATTTCTCAGCAGTAACTATAGTTGGAAAGGGTCAAAATTATAAAGTTGGTGACAACCTTCTCATAACAGCAGCGGGTGGTGGAACTGGTAAATCAGTTACAGTTACAGATATAGATGGTCAAGGTGTTGTAATAAAACCAACTGCAGGAGCAAGTATATTATGTGATACAACTGGTTCTCTTGTAATTCCATCAGGAACTACAAACGAACGTCCTGTTGCTGAAGATCGTATTACAGGTGCTATCAGATTTAACTCTACACAGTTACAGTTTGAAGGTTTCAATGGAACTGATTTCGTGTCTCTTGGTGGTGTTCGTGACGTTGACCAAGATACTTACATATTAACTGAGGCATCACCTGGTTCTGACGAAGATACATTTGAGTTCTATGCAGCTGGTGTTAATAATCTTTCTCTTAATAATACTACATTAACCTTTAGGCAGAATATGACTGCCACAAAATATGATGGATCTATGACTGCCACAATTGATGGTGGTTATACTTTGAATGGAACTACATTTGGTATTAATCCATATACAGTTTCTAATCTTGGATCTAGTGTATTCTTAGTTAGAAGTAAGAATGATATTGAAGTCACTGGTGGTTTAAGACTTCGTAATGTTCCTTCTCAGGGTGTTGCATCTGGTATTGACGCAGCAACTATTACACAAACTGCTACTGCTTATACTGCATCTCAAACATTTACTGCTATTGCAACTATTGCACAGATTGAGGGTGTAGGATTAACTGTTGATGTTGTAACTGACGGTGCAGGAACAATTACATCTATTGCGATAAATTCTGGTGGAACAGGATATGAATCTGGAGAGGTAATACAAATTGCAGGAACCTCATTAGGTGGTCAAACTCCTGCAAATGATGTTACATTCAAACTTAATGCTATCACTGGTGGATCTGCAGCGATTACTAGATTGGATGTTCTACAACAAGAATACATAACACAATTAGATGCAAAACCATTTATTAATTTAGATGCAACTGGATCAGAAGCGGGATGGAAAATCAATAGAGGATGGAATGCAGGAACATCATCATACTTGACAGTATTTGATTCTACTGCGACATTCATGGAACTAGATGACTGTCGTGTAGAAGGTGGTCAACTAGCATCATTCCCATCTACTGCAAGTATAGTTGCATTTGATAAATCACAATTTAAGGGATCTAAAACACTTGTAACTATTGAGAGTGATGACAACAAAGTTCATATGCTTGAGGTTACAGTAGTATGTGCCTCAAATGGAACTACTGCACATGCAACAGTCACAAATTCATTGACTTCTGACAATGATTTGATGGATGCAACCGTCAGTGTTGTCGGTAGCAACGTGACTATATCACTAAACAAATCTAGTGCTGCTACATCATCATCAAACTTCACTGGTAGATTCACAACTACCAAAGTTAAAGCATAAATAACCAAAGGTAATCTAAGACCATGCCCGTAAAGAATTTTTCATCAGTAGGAGGATACTCAGTTGCAGCAACTGAGGTGATGAATACTGACAGAGCTTTGAAAAATATCTCTGCGATGCATATGGTAAGTAATCACTTTACCGATGCAAATAAAGACATCTTTATTTTAAAAAGGCAAACTGACGCTGCAAACAATACAATGGATTTGTCTTTAGATGGAACAACACCTCTTGCTACAAATACACCTCCTCTAGCAAATGATTCAGTTGCATTTGCAAGTGGAACAATTTTTGGACAAGAGACAACAAACAATATCTATGTTTATGCAGTAAAATTTGATATTGTAATTACTACTTCATCTACTGGAACCCCTACAGTTGCTTCTGAGAGGAAGATAATTGTAAGGAATAATCCACCAGGTCAAGAGACTTGGAATGTAGTTCCTTCAGCAATCACAATTGGAGGATCACCATTTTTTACTTTCCAAGCATCTAGTGTGACAACCTCATCTACTGTAAAGTGGATTGGGAATTTAGAATTAACAGTCGTATCATAACCTTTTAGGAACGAAATGAGTTTTCAGATTAATGCCGATCAACAGAGGATTGAAGCTTCTGGAGCAAAACCAACAGGAAATTGGACGAATGCCACGTATAGCAGGACAGCTGGTGGTGTTGGTAACATAGTTTCTGTTGCTCATGGTATTATAGGAATAGAAAAATTATATCTTGATTTTACCTCTGGCGGTGAGGTAGATGGCGTTTTTACAGTAACAAAAGTAGATGATGATAATTTAAGTTTTGTAGGTTCAGCAAATAGTGTAATTACAGCGGGTGCAGGAGTATCATATAAAAGAGTAAGATCATTAAGTATTCAAGGAGATGAGTCATTAGAAATCTC
>Ga0163110_10002016_pt1 | contig 10400 bp, 7 predicted proteins | sample CRUFie1St17metaG_FD_108703 | JGI IMG/M metagenome (GOLD analysis project Ga0163110, IMG submission 108703) | Marine microbial communities from the Costa Rica Dome - CRUD Field 142mm St17 metaG | ecosystem: Environmental > Aquatic > Marine > Oceanic > Photic zone | place: Costa Rica: the Eastern...
ATGATAATTGTATCAGGAGAAAATCTGAGTTGAGTTCCATCAACTGTTACCGTGAATACTTGACCATTAGATTCGTTTAGATTGGATTTGACGGTGATTTCGGAAACATCTTCCTTAAGATTAGTCGGATAAGCACTATTTGAGGCAACTGCTATGGAGAAAGCAATTGCCAGACCCAGCGACATTAGAACAAATGTCACAGGAAACTTTCTGCCCATAACTTGCGGTGTCTGCGTTAAGTCATAAGAACTACTGGTTTTTGTCATTCAATCGTTGATGACACTAGGATTCTTTGCGAGATCTCTTGTGATGTTTTTCTGATGAGATTCAATTGTACCGCCTCCTATTTCTAGCAACTTTGAGTCTCTCCACAGCCTTTCTACCACATATTCTGCAACGTAACCATATCCACCCATAACTTGTATTGCAGCATCAGCAATTTCCTTGGCTGCTGTTGTAGCAAATAACTTGACACCATCGCTATCCAGTCTTTGTCCCGCTTTACCTAAGGACAGATTATTTGCTGTATCATAGATATAAGACCTCATAGCACGATATTTAGCCCAAGATTCACCAATATAACGCTGCATTTGCCCGAAATCACGAATCTGTTTCCCGAACGCTTCCCTGTCTGTCGCATATTTGTTCATTTCAGACAGGCATCTTCTAGCTATTCCTAAAGACATTGCAGCTAATGCAACTCTTTCGATCTCCAAATTCCTCATCATGTGAATCATAGAATCACCGACTTCACCTACTAAATTTTCTGCGGGAACAATACAATCTTCAAACACAAGTTCTGCCGTATTTGACCCACGCATACCGGTTTTATCGATTATTTTTTGACCAACGCTGTATCCTGGCATTCCTTTTTCAACTAAGAAACTGGATAATTGTGCTCTACCCTTTTCGTCAGTTCCGGTCTTCGCATAAACCCAGACTACGTCCGCTGGAGTTCCCTTTTCATCTAAACATCCGTTAGTGATCCACATTTTCCTTCCGTTAAGAACCCATGAGCCGTCTTCGTTTTGGACAGCGTATGTGGTTAATCCCATGACATCAGTCCCAGCATCTGGCTCGCTCATCGCCATAGCCCCTATCCATTCCCCTGAACATACCAAAGGCAAAATTCTAGCACGCTGAGATTCAGTACCATTGAATTCTAAATTGTTGACAAATAGCATTGAGTGGGCTAAGTAAGCTAGTGCAAACCCTGGATCGCTGGCAGATAATTCCTCATGGACGATAACAGCGGCTACTGCATCAAGAGATGCTCCACCATGCTCTTCGCTGGCTGTTACGCCCAAAAGCCCCATCTCTCCCATAGACTTCAACAGATCGAGATTGAATTTTTCATCTCTATCAAATTCTAAAGCTTGCGGTTCGACAGATTCCATAACGAAGTCTCGCACCATCATACGTAGCATGTTATGCTCATCACTAGGATTGGCGATATCCATGGTTATCCCTCAGTGAGGGCGGAGGCGAATTCACTTTTGTGTGTTCTCTTTTAGAGAGTAATTTTTCTTGCCCTCTTTCGAGGTCGGTTTTCGTGACCAACTGCTGGCCTCTTGCTGGCCCTTCTTACTGCACGACGCTTCTTGATAATACGTTGATTTCTAACCAATTTCCTAGCCCGCTTACCAACGTGCTTCAAGTGGCCTGAAACAATTTGCGGTTCTGCAGGTTCTTGATTATCAATACCCGCCCTTGCGAGAACATCTTCTGCTATACCACGGTATGAAACTGTTGTTGCTTCCTCTACAATCCTAGAAGCCATGTGTCGCAATGTATCCCCATTATGCACTATAGGTTGATTGCTCACGTCAACCATCATATGCTGTTGTATTTCGAGTTGTTCTTCCATTAAAGAAACAAGAAAATTTCTTGTTAAGTCTACTTGCTCACGCTCCTTCATAAGCATCCCATCCAATTATCAGGGACTCAGGCACAGTTATGAACTTTCGGAAGAAAATATGTCTGCAGAACCCGATTTTACAATACAGTATGTCAATTCATGAGGGGCCGTGACCGGGAATTGAACCCGGGCTGGCAGGACCACAACCTACCGTGCTAACCGCTACACCATCACAGCCATCGGTCGAACTGAGCCACCGATAAGCCGTATTTATCTCATTCCGTTAGAATTAATGACATCTAGCACCGTTCGATTCAAGGCATATTACCAGCGAGAGTAACTCATGCGACGTCTGACAGCGCTTGTCCTTGTGATGCTCACATTCCCTGCAATAATGGCTGAAGGTAGGAGTGTCCACGCTACTAGTGAGGTGGATATGTTTCCCCAGGGAAGCATGGAAGTTCCTGATCAATGGGAGTTCAAGCGGCACCTCGCATTTACGTCTGAATCTTCCCCAGAGGATGGAGAATATGTTTCGGGAATGATAGCAGACGGACATATGACCTTAGGAATATCATTACCAGAACATCTCGATCAGCAAACGGTTTGGGCAACAACAACCCCCACGAATTCAAATGCATCTCTTGGTGCACCCGATGGTGCATATCATTTTTCAACTGGACCGGATATCACACTGAGCGGTTTTGATGTATCTTCGCTTAACAGTAACCTGATTGACAGCGTCGAGTTGGTGGTTCATTTTAATATTCCAGATGCTTTGCAGCAAGACAAAACAAGATTTTCGGTAATCAATAACGGTGTGTACGATCTAGTCAAGACTTGGAGTAACACCCAAAATGGTTTATTCTACATGAATAATGGTTGGAGTGTAGAAATATTTGATTCGGATAACTGGACATGGAATGAACTTGCAAATCTAGAGGTCGATTTAGATTATGTTTCAAATGGCGGTACTGACGATTCCCAATTACAAGTCGATGCTGTTGGACTAAAAATCACAATGCGAACATCTTGGTACGGCGCAGAAAGGGTTGTTGCTACCGCTACAAATCAGTTCTCCGACTGGCCAGTTATTGATTTTGATATCAATTCAGGGCAACTCAATTCGGTTTCATCTGCTCCTTGTGGCTTAGATTCTGATGGAGGGACATGGACAACTGATCCAGTACAAAAACCAGCTGGACAAACATGGGGTAGAATTCATGTTGAGCACTCTGATGACAATGGCTCAGTATCCATAGAGTACAAGAATGACCAAGGTGATTGGATCAATATTGCAACAGGAACTATTCCATTAATCTCCAGTGATTTAGAGCTGAGATTTACAATCACTGAAACATGTTTAGAAAAAGCATGGATTGACATCAACGACCCTCATATTCGGGTTCAAGGAATCATCTCGGGGGATGCTAGTGCTATGGTCACAAATTCAACTCGATGGACAATGGTGGTAAACGGACAAACCGTTGCTAATAATGACGCAACAATGCTTGGTGAATTTGATTTCCAATTCCCAATAGGACATGCAATTAATTCAGCAGATACAGAATTAGAAATCAAGGTTAAAGTTTGGTATAACTGGGGAAATGATGGTTCCCCCTCTTCATTGAATCTTAGAATAAACAACATAGGAGTAATTGGAGCCTTCTCTATTGAATACGATGAGGACCCAGTTTGTTCATTGATCGGATCTCATGACTTACAAGAAGATGGTGGTGGCCTTATCCTTCCGTTGCTTAGTAGGTGTTCAGATGATAGAACAAACGTAAACAATCTACAAGTTAATTTCAACAATTCTAATCCGGATGTAGTTGAGGTTGATTTAACAGAGGGGCAGGTAAGGATTAGGTTGGTTCCCGAAGCATCAGGTACTGCTGTAATCGTAACAACAGTCACCGATTCTGCAGGTAACTTTTGGTCAGAAACCTCTACAATTAACATCGAGGAGATTGACGACAAACCAGTTTTAGAAGAATTCCCTTCCGTTGTCCCTGTAGAGCATGGTTATGAGCACAAAATATCATTCTTCCTTAGTGATAAAGACACATTTAATGAAAACCTTGTTGTGACTACAAACCGCTCTTGGGCAACAGTAGACATGAGTGAAAGAGAGCTTGTGGTAAATCCGCCTACGCCAGGTTTCACTTCAGTTCTTGTTACAGCTTGTGATGAATCAAACTGTGTGGATCGAATTCTTGACTTGGAAGTAAGAGCTTTAGCTGAACTGTTTATCGAGGAAATAAGGATTGATGAAGACATACGTTCGGGAGATATATTCGAAGTAAAGGTATTTGTCAGAAACTCTGGACAGGTTAGTGCTACAATGATTGGAGTCCGATGCACAGCAGACAGTCAATCGTTTGGTAGCGGCACTATCCAACTTCTGGAAGCAGGACAACTAGGATTCATTGTTTGTGATATGCAAGCACCATATGGAGATGATAGCTTGATTATTGAGGCGGAGGTTGACAGAGGAACAAATGTCGATGAAGTGAACGAAACGAATAATGTCAAGTCAGAAATTATTGTGATAGGTGAAGAAGTAGATGAAACCTCTAATTCGAAATCAAAAGATGATTTTGAAGTTACCCAGACTGCGATATACATTGGATCAGGTTTAGTAATAATATTCATGATTGTAATATTTATTGCAATTGCCCCGCCCAAAATAAAGAAACTCGAATAGGTTGGTAAAAAACACCCTGTTTGACGGATAAACACAAAAATTGGGTTAACATTCATATGCAGAAGTAGTCAGAATTGGTTACTTCGCATGGGCTGTGGGGGCTCTTCACCATTGGTGACGAAGTCGAGTGTGGAACACATGAGTGAATTGAAAATTAGAATAGAGACCGATGAATGGGTCTACGAAGAATACGTTGAAGCTTGATTACTTCTTCCAACTGCGAGGATATGTATCTTCTTTCATAAGAACACAGTTTGGTTTAGCGACTTCTCCTTGAGTCATGCTAGGTATAACTTTGCTTGTTTGTGTCATCTTAGCTATAGCAACCGCTTCACCTTTAATTGATACAAGAAGTACTTCAGAACCGACTCCTAAGTCTTCAGCAATGCTAACAACTCCAGGTCTCAAAAGCGGAGCTCCATGAGACAAGGCCGCAACAGCACCGTCTTTTACAACAACTCTTGGCAAGTCAGCAAGCATTTCTTCGATTGGGTGCAGAATCCTACTAATTGCCGTTTCATCTCCCTTTTCTTTCCACAACCAGTATGCGTCTGCCAATTGTTGCATAGTAATTGATTGCGACAAACTAAATTCTCCAGAGGTCGGCCTCCTAAGTTCCTTCAATTCTACAGGAGTATCCAACAGTAGCCCTAGATCTCTTGCCATAGTTCTAACATATGTTCCTGCTTCACATTCAATATGTGTTAATACTGATTTTCCATCAAAATCAAGAATTTCGAATTTAGTTATTTTCCTCGTCCTAACCTGAACTCTTACTGCAGATATTTCAGGCGGAACATTGTATACCTTGCCAGTTAGCATCGACATTCTATCTTCCAAGTCTACCCTATCTACTTCGGTACCGAATTTCAATAAAGCGATATACGATTTATCGTGAGTGAGAATTTTTCCAGTTAGTCTCATAGCTTTACCCGACAAAAGTGGTAAAAGTCCTGATGCAAAAGGATCCAAAGTACCACCATGTCCTAGTTTTTCAAGACCCATCATATCTCTTGCCCAAGCGCTTACTTGGTGAGATGATGGACCTGGTGATTTATCCAATAAAATAAAACATGAATCTAACAATTGCTCTATTGTTCTATCTTCGGGGCGACATCCGTGATCGGGAGATGTTTCAACATTTTTTTCAATTATAATCATTCAAATTCCCTCAACAATTTCAAAGTGTAATCTAAAACCTCTTCCGCAGATTTTTCGGATGCGTCTATTACGTGAGTGTAGGGTGTAACGTCTTCAGGATCTAGACCGTACATCTCTTGATATCTAGCTAGGTCAACCCCACTACGCTTTTTGTTTGCGCTGATTGCTAATTCCAAACTAATACCTTCACGATTAACTACCCTTGTCGCACGTACGTTTTCATTTACGTTTAACCAAATCCTTATGCAATTTAGATTTAGCTTGTAAGCCCACCATCCACTAAGTCTGCTTTCCATCACCTCAGGACCATTTGGATCGAGCATTTTTTGTTTCAATATTTCATCAAGTGATTTGTCCACTGTGAAATCTTTTGCACAAAGTTCGCCAAATTCAGAAAGCGTCATATTCCTATTTTCAGCTTCATCTCTGAAAATTTGTCCTCCATTTACAGAATTCCAGCCCATCGCTGCACAAACACCTGAAACAAGTGTACTGGTTCCGCTTCCGGGGTGGCCAGATATCGTAATTCGAGGCAAAATTTCACCGCCACTGATGACGACATAGTTTGCAGACCAACATATTAGGGCCATCTCTCTCAACGAGATTACTTCCACATTCAGGACATTCTTTTGAATTTACTACAACTGTGGGAGAATCTGTAGTTTTCGGCTGAGTAGCTTTCTTTTTTGGGCCGCTTCTTCTTTGTTCAGAGCGGCGACGACGAGTGTTTGCCTGAGAATTTCTTCCACTCTTTGGAGTACTAACCAAATGTAACAATGGCTCTTTCAGCCTCTTGCCTTCAGCAACTATCGGGTGGGATTTGTATCGGAACAATTTCAGATGGCGATCTACGATTCTACCGAAAGGTGCAGACATACAGATGTACACTGCAATCCAAGCAGGGAAGAATAGGAACTTACCAGTTTCTAAATTCCATTCTGGTGACCAAGGTAATGAAACATAACTAACTCTGTAGTCACCGACTGCAGTTCCTATCCAAGAAAATATGGCAATAATAAATATCAAAGTAAACATCATTGGTTTCATTGCGCCCATTTGTACGCTCATTTGTTCAGGCATCATGTGTTGCTGTAAAGTTTGAGCTTTCTCCATTAGGATTGGATCTCTACCCATTCTTGCCTCATTCATCATTTTACGAACTTGACTTTGTCTGTGTCCGATGTGTGCTTGAGAGATTGGATCCATGAAGAAATTTCTCAAAACTGTGTTGATGAACATAGAAATTGAACCCAAAATTAGTACAGTAAGAACAAACCACTTCTCCTCTGGCAACCAACCCGAGAGAAATGGATCTGCGTAATTGCCCATTGAGGTCCTAATGCCCTCAGACATCAACATGAATGTCATCACTATCATGAATAGTAGCATGAACATCATGGAACCACCAGGTGGTGTCGGTGGTGGTGCAGACTGTCCGCTCATGCCCCTACGGGGCATAACCCATCGCTTGAACGTTACCACTCTTTTATGCAAACTGGCGAAGACCTCAAACATATGAGGCATACTCGGTAACCATGGACGGCGACGATGATAAGTGGCAACATACGCAACCTATGCCAATGAGAGGCTCTCCTTGCGTGGTCAGTGAAACTAATGCACTTTCATTCCTATCCAAAATACCTGCCAAAACTAGAGTGTTTCTGTTTTCAGACTCAGACAGGGCTGTACCGGGGGATTGGGGGTATTTAGCTAGCGTTAGACCGGGAGTTCCACCAGAAGGAATAATGGCTGAAGTTGACGCCTGGCTACGACAGTATCCCGACGCTTGGCTAGCAGTAGATATGAGAGTAGGAGTTATTCCACCGGCTATCCCTGATCTTGAAAATATGCTTAGAACCTTCCCTAGAGTTGTAATTGTAATAGTGTCTGATGACAGCAAAAATCACTCATGGCCACGTTGGGAATACCCATTGTGAGACCAGATCAGAAGGCAAATCCACAAGATGGACAAGCAATTGCGTCTTTTGCTACTGAATCGCTACAAATAGGGCAGGCCTTAGTCTCAGATTCAGCGGAAATCTCCTCGGAACTATCCTCGGTGGCTTCTTCTGCTTCTTCTTGGACTTCTGATTCGTCTACAGGCTCCGATTCCTGATTATCACTTTTGACTTCAGCAGCCTCATCTTCAGCGGTTGAATCTTCATCTTCAGATATCGAATCTTCTCCTGAATTTTCACTAACCCATGCAGCTGCGGCTGCTTCGATTTCTGCTTTCTTGAGATACTGATTATTGTCATCATCAAAGTTTACAGCATGGCGTACGAAATCATCTCTTAGATTTTCATCAATTCCATTTGCTGCCATTATTCGTAACAGAACATCCTCTCTCCACTTGAAACCAGCTCCAGGCTCATCAGTAGTATCTTCAGAAACCTCTTCGGGTTCAGATTCTTCAGAACTTGCAGGCATATCATCTTCAACTTCGTCGCCGAAAGTAACCCCGTGGAATTGATTCAAGACTTCAGCATCTACTTCTCCATCACCCTTGATTTCGAATGATACTTCTAGCCTCTCTCCTTTGTCTACAACTGGTATTGTCCAAACATTTTCAGTGCCATTTTCAGACTCAGTTGTATTGAGAGATACATCATCTCGTTCTTTCCTGCCTTCTCCACGGACAGTCCAATCTTTCAATTCGAAATTGGAAGGAAGCACATCGTTGATGCATACATCCTGAAGGGCTGTGTCTCCATTGTTCTCGAAGATAATCAGAACCTCGTAGCGTCCTTTACCGCCCATTGGCATTACAGATTTACCTGCAGAGAAATTCCTACGGTGATGTTTTACTCGAACAACGGGTGCCTCGAGTACATCCCTCATACAAACTGGTCCGAATCTTTCTGCGCTGAATTCACAGCGTGCCGGTCCTGCTACAGCCTCATTTCCAGGACTTGGGTCTGGCGCAACGAGTGGGTAATTTATTGTCAAACTCTTTCCGGGTGCAAGGCCAATTGGTTCCTTTGTACCGATAGTCATTTGCAATGTGTATCCATCTCCATCTGGACTTCGCATTTCTTTCTCTATGGTGATTCCATCGGCGATCTCTGCCTTGAATTGCTCATCTGTCATGTTGCTATTACCAATCTTGACCGATATGTCCTCAGCAGCAGGAGCATCAAACAATCCAGGAATGTCATCTGTAAGTCTAATCAAATTAATTGGTGAAGACCCTTCATTCTTGATTGTAATAGTAGCACTAAGCTCATGCCTTCTGTATGAAGGCAATACTGTTCTACTGTATTTCTTTGAGATGCTTGAATCAAGAACCTGCAGAGTTGATGATTCCAATTCAATCGTACCTTCAGTACTGTGAGATGCACGCGGCAACACTGTGTATCCAAGGTCCCAAGTGAAATCTGGCTTACCATTACTCTCTACTGTTACAGTATCTGACTCCCAACGTGAATCAGGAAGTACGTCTTCTGAAACGTCATTGATATCGAAAAGCAAATCTTCGTTTCCTTTCATGCTTACCTGTAATTTGACGAGGTCTACTGTAAACGACGATCTGTTCTCGAATATTGTCTTACATTCCCAATTATCTGGCCTCTCAGATTCTACAGAGTTGATGTATGCAAAACCTCGACAGAATGCATCTAGTTCTCTAAATGACAGGGTAGATAGGGTTGCATCCGCCTTGTATGAGGCCTTTGCAACTCCAGCATTAATCGGTTTAATTCCGTCAACATGGATTGTTCCTGATAGACGAAGAGTGCTTGATTCACCCGCTGCAAGATGTCCTACATCCCAAGTTAAGGTTCCATCTTCAATAGTTGAACCACCAGTCGCAGACATATCCAATTGAGATGGAATTTCTCTAGTAACTACAACATCATTAAGAGAAACGCCTGAGACGTTTTCAACTTCAAGTTCCATCATTAAAGGACCACCGTCTCCGCCTTTTGATACTGAGAGGGAACGCTCTTGTTCCCTATCTGGATTGGTGTCAAGTCTTTCCTTGAGAATAAGCATTCTGCTATTTTTTACCTTGTACTTGGTGGAGAATTCTTTTCGGGATTCTAACTCGTCGACTTGGACATGGTCTCCTGCTAAATCTGTGTTTAGCGTGTTGTTTAGCATGACGTCAATGTCATAAATTCTGTCTGTTTCAGACGGGTTTCGAACCTTCAAAACACCCTTCACATCTTGCTTGATAATCTCACCGTCTGCTGAAAGTTTAGATGTCTCGGTTTCGTGGAGAGATCCTTCCAGCTTATCTCCTGGAACGTCGTCAACTTCAGAAGACTTTCTAATCTTAGCACCTGCTGCTACAAAGTCATCCCCAACTGGGACAACTGGTGCAAGAGGATCAATAACAGGAATGTCTGTTTCTTCAACCGTTACTTCTCCAAGAGGAGCAAGTAATGCGTCAGGGGCAGATGCTGGTGGAGTCATGAGCGGATCGTCCGCTGGCGAGACTGGTGCGAGTAGTGCATCTGCAGCTGGAGCCGGTGGCATCTCTGGTGGAGCCGGTGGCATTTCAGGAGGAGCCGGAGGCATCTCTGGTGGAGCAGGTGGCATCTCTGGTGGAGCAGGAGGCATCTCTGGTGGAGCCGGTGGCATTTCAGGAGGAGCCGGTGGCATCTCTGGAGGTGCAGGTGGCATCTCTGGTGGGGCCGGTGGCATCTCTGGTGGAGCCGGTGGCATCTCTGG
>Ga0163110_10002020_pt1 | contig 10393 bp, 9 predicted proteins | sample CRUFie1St17metaG_FD_108703 | JGI IMG/M metagenome (GOLD analysis project Ga0163110, IMG submission 108703) | Marine microbial communities from the Costa Rica Dome - CRUD Field 142mm St17 metaG | ecosystem: Environmental > Aquatic > Marine > Oceanic > Photic zone | place: Costa Rica: the Eastern...
ATCTTTTCTTTCTCCTGTTGCTCAATGTATTCCTCTGCTTTGGATTCAACTGATTCATGGGAGTGATTATCTTCCTCATTATCGTCGTCCAACAATAAGATTTCAGACACCGATTCATCAGATTTTATTTTGATGTCTTCTACTAATTCAGCATCCATGACCGTCTGTAATTTTTTTTCGGTTTTCCTCTCACTTGTTGATCTATCATGACGATCAAGAAGTGCGTCTATGGCCTGATCCATGCTGGGTATGGATTCTTGTTTTTTAGATGGTTCCGAGGCTTCAATGATTCTCTTGATAAGCTCAGACTTGCTTCCTGAAACACGTAGACCCATTCCTTTGCACATGATTTTCAATTCAGAGGCTTTCATGCCGTTGAGTGCCTCATGATCCATACGCGATACACCTCTGGTGGTCTTATCTGGTATCAAGATGTTTTGAATGCCTCCCTGAATTGAGTGTCTCACACAATTACTTGAGGAGGTTGGCAGACAGACACAACAGTATCAAATGTGGAGCATCGTGGGAGATATGTGGACCCGCGTTTGGTGATTCTGTCTCGTGGGCCGGGTCTGTATTCGACCATGCGCCTGACGGAAGAGAGTCAGCGATACGGTTTCATTACACGAGTGATAGATCCCATGAGCATAAGTACGGCTGTTGACGATGATGGTGGCAGGATATACCACCAGGGCTGGCCAATTCAGGCTGATGCAGTAATACCTCGTATTGGTTTCTCCATAACGAGGCCGGGTTCAGGCATTGTTAGGCAGTTTGAGAGGATGGGAGCAATTGTTCACAATACCGCGGATGCGATTCTCCTTAGCAGGGATAAAATTGCAGCGACCCAAGTAATGGCAGACTGTGGCTTGCCTGTTCCAAAAACCATCAGTGTGGCCTCCATGGAAGACTGTATGCAAGCCCTGCGAACTATAGGCAGTTACCCGCTTGTCATCAAGGCAAGCGAGGGCACACAGGGAGCTAGCGTTTTTTTGCTAGATGACGAGACAAGAGCCATTTCCCTGCTCGCCCAAATGTTTCAGAGGGGTATGCGCCCTTTGGTACAGGAATACATCAAAGAATCCCATGGGAGAGATATCAGAGCCATAGTCGTAAGGGGGAGGGTTGTAGCTAGTATGGTAAGAAAGGCTCGTGGTACTGAATTCAGATCCAACTTCCACCTCGGTGGATCGGTAGAGGCCATTAAGTTGACTCCGGATCAAGAAAGTGTCGCTATCAGAGCTGCAAATGAGCTTGGACTAGATGTGGCTGGTGTGGATATGTTGGACTCTACTTCTGGACCTCTTGTGCTTGAAGCGAATTCGAGTCCGGGACTAGAGGGAATTGAGCGGGCGACCGGAATTAATGTTGCAGCAAGGATAGTGTCCAGCCTCAGAGCGAGAGTCAGAGAAAGGATCGAGGAAGGAGGTACGCTTCCAAATCAAGGTGTTCCTGACGGCTCCTCGATCGGGAGTCGTGTGAATTCCAATGAGGCGTCGGGTTAGTCTTATCCCAACATGAACGACTTGGATTGATTGGAAAATCAGGCAAGTATTCAAGATGTAGTGGTCGCTTTCCCGGCCGTCTCGTGAGAGACAGGGATGCACGCACCGCCGGTGCCGATGAGGTCACTGATATGGAAATTAACGAAGTTGATGGTTCCAACAATCCCAGACAGATCAGGCTTGATGCCCAGAACAAAGTCCTGCCAAATCGCCTACATAGACTCAGGAAACTATCTTGGTTTGAGTGTTGGCTTTCGCAGTTAAGATCGGAGAAGAAGAGTATCCACACAATCAGGGCCTACGAACGAGCTGCCAAGGGAATTTCAGAAATTGTCTTGCCGGGAGAAGAGTCGTCCTTACAAAGCAATTTTCTTAATTTGAGCGTTGAAAAGGCTCACAACTTACTGGATCCTGACACAGGAAGAGTCGATTCTTGGATATCGACACTTGATGCCCTCAGTCCTTCAAGCGTGAACGCAAGAATGGCAGCCGCCACTCACCTGTTGAAATGGTTTGGACACACAATGCCAGAGTGGATCAGGAGGCCGAACAGACGAAGACCCCTTCCAAAAACCCTCAACAAAAGAGAAGTTTCCAAGTTTAAATCGACTGTCTTGGAGGTAAAGGATCCGATTGTGAAGCCCTTGACCACAATGATGTTGGAAACTGGTGTGAGAGTCTCAGAAATTTGTAATATGGACGTTGATGACGTTGATCTGGATGATCTCTCTGCATTGATCCTAGGCGGCAAAGGCGAGAAGGACCGAACCGTGTTATTCACAGACTTAACTGCAGAGGGGATCCAAGAATGGATGGCTGAAAGGAAGGTGCGAGCTGGGAAACAAGTCAAAGAGGAGCGTCGAGCGTTATTTTTAACAAAAAATGGACATAGAATCACACCGCGTTGGGTCCAGAAACTGATGGACAAAATTGCTGACAAGGCCGACATAAAGCGGTCTCGGTTGACACCGCACACGCTGAGACACACTTTTGCCTCCGGATTACTAGAGAGGGGTGCTGATCTGGTGACAATCCAAAGACTGCTTGGTCACGCTAGCATAGCGACTACTAGGGTCTACCTAGAGATAAGTGACCAGACACTGAGGGAAATTTACAAGAGAGCCCAGATGCCCATCCCTAAGATCAGTAGCCCGTCACCCGATTCTGATCTTCAGGGGACATTACACGGTGTGTTTCCTTCATCTTCTTGATGGGTTTTTCTTTGATTTCCTCTTTTCCAGTTTGTCGATGCCTTGCCATGACCTGTCTGCCTTGACCTTTTGACCTATATGTCCCTCCAAAGGACAATACTTTCCGCTTCTGCATCTACTGCAATTGTCCTTTGGTGGTTTGTCGATCTTTTTTGTCAATCTGCCGTACTTCCTCCTAGGCACGGTTGGATCTAATTCTGGCGGCTGATAGCCTTGTTGGAATAAAAAACCTCAATCCCGATAGTGTGCTCGGGTGCATGTGGCATCTAACGAGAAGGTTGCTATCCGTCTTTTTGCCCAAGTTTGGGCCCCGAGACCGATGATGGGGGTTGACAATGACAACACCCTGAGAACAACCGTTCGTTCAAACGCCAAAAGGAAAATCATACTTGGCGACGTTGCTCAGGCATTTCTCAGAGCCTTTGGGCCCTCCGACCCCCCAAAATTAGTGGGGGATTTAGGCTTTGATGAACAGAAATGGGAAATCACCGCGTTTGCATTCGAGACGGAATTATCCATAATTTCTAGGCCCTACTGGGGATTTGGCGTGTTCACAAAATGTTTCCTAAATGAAATCAGAATGGTTGGGAAAGGGAAGATCATTGACCGGACTATTTACGACTCTCTTTCCTTCCTTGGGAGGAATCCGTGGGAACCAGTTTGGACTCGCAGGTTCGAGCGCAACACAGGGATGGGCGTCACGGAGCAGGCAGAGATCTGGAAAAACAGTCAACTCAGGGCTGAGACGGTAATGAGAGAAATTCTGAGAGAGATGATCTCAATCTCTGGGGGAGCAGGAGGGCAGGACTTCCGTGAATGTGCGGTCGATCTGGAGATGGCGAGAGTCGCTCTTGATGATCGGAACAGCCATGCATTCGAAAGGGCGATATCAAGAGTATCGGGGCTTCTGAACATCAAGGCCCATGACACATGGGGAGAGTTGAATGATTCTGACGGATCGGAAGTAATTGATCTTACTGGGGACTGAGCCCTCAACCGAACATCCACTGAATGACGCCGTGTTGGGCCAGATAAATGATAATCGAGAAGACGATGCAAGCTCCGTAAACGGCGCTTTTTGGGATCTGAATAGCATCTTCGGATTCTTCATCGAAATATCGAATGAGACCGGCAGCTTGCTGGATACCGCTATTTTTCTCTTTCTTAGCCACGCTCCTGGGACCATGGTGGCATATTTGAATGAAGCCCAAAGCTAGTTCTGATGTTCTATGGGTCTAGGGTCTCGATCAGAACACAGCCACCCTCTATTTCTGTGACGGTTCTTGCAACACCAACAGCAGCGTCGATACCAGACGTCATGACCAACTCTCGTCGACCGAGAGTTGGGTTGTCGAGTATGATTCGATGAGACAGTGTGCTTAGCATGGATTTATCCACGACTTGCCATATCCACTCATGTTCAGTGACTGTTATGATCGCCTCTACGGGTAGTAAATCAGTTTGAAGATGGGATGCTTTCTTCGCCCTCTGAACTAGCTCCTCGAGTTTTTTTCTGCCTTTGACCGGGGTCGTACGGACCCGTCTTCGACTGTTCCTGAGTATTCTCCTGCTCTCGCTCCGATTGTGCACGCATCCCATCCTGCGACCGCGGTCGCGGTGGGAAGTCATTTTTTTCACACTTAATCGTTATTGGAAAATAACAGCTTAAGGCGTTGATTTTGTAAGTACAAGTCCAGTGCTGACGTTGTGGCGTACGGGACTATCAGCCCTAACGCTGAAGATTATGAGGCAGAATGGCGAACCCAGGCTGACAGTAGTTTGTTGAGGCGAGCTGTGGAGAATTGGATGCCTGATGCATCTTATTGGTTTGATAACGCATTTGCAAGATTACCAGAGACAATCAGAGTCAACCCTCTCAGAATAGACTCTGAGGCTGTCGAGGATTGGACTAAATCAATTGGGGGTATTCACAACAAGTGGTACTCTGGACCGGGATCCTCATGGACACTACCCTTCGATCGTGGTGGAGCGTCCGGTGATGTGAGGAGGACCTTGATTGCACTTCATGAAACAGGACGAATTACACGGCAGGAATCTGTCTCAATGATGCCAGTGAATGTGCTGAGACCCATTCCGGGCGAGGTAATATTGGATCTTTGTGCGAGTCCCGGATCAAAAACCACCCAGATTGCGGAGTTCCTGGCTGCTGATGGTTTAGTCGTCGCAAATGAAAGGTCGAGAAAGAGGTGCAACCTGTTGACTGCAAATCTCCAGAGACACCGCTCAAGTTGCGTGATCGTAGTAAATCATGATGGTCGTCATATCCCAAGGCTGTCTGGGAATTTTGGTTACGATGCAATACTCGTAGATGCGCCATGTACAGGATCAGGGACCACCAGGAAAAATCCAGAAGTTTGGAGACAGTGGCGCCCAAGCGGGGGATTGGGTCTACAAGGTTTGCAAGTCGGCTTGCTGAATAGAGCTGTCGACTTGCTTCGACCTGGGGGTAGAATCGTCTATTCTACTTGCTCGCTAGACCCGGTTGAGAATGAGGAGGTAATCTGTCGAGTATTGCGAACCAGAAGCGATGTGGAATTGGAAGATATGGGGGATTCTTTGCGGGGAGTTGAAACTCAGGATGGGCTAGCCTCATGGTCTACATTCGATGATCAACTGAATCCCACACAGGACTCAAACATGTGGCTCAAGGACATGGATGTCTCGATATTGAAAAGGTGTAAACGGGTGAGTGGACATAGGATGAACGCTGGCGGCTTCTTCTTGGCATTACTTCGAAAGAATGGAGATCCAGAATCCAAAAAGATTAGCATCAATCTTGAGTCGCGGAGGCCGGAAGAGGGTCCTCAGGCCAGTCGGCCGGTTGACATAGGTGAGGCTGACTGGTTCTCCAAGGAATTCGGAGGCTCTAGTCCAAGCCTCTGGCGGCGTGGTAAAAGGATCTCGATCGGTACTACGAGGATGCTAGAGGCATGGACCGAGCCGACACTCGTCTCTGGTGGTAAAGCAAGAGTAGCCGGCAGGAGATGGAAGCCTCTCAAGGTTGTACAAGTGGGATGCGATGTTTCAGAGTATAGGTCCAATCGTCCTTCCAGAATCGTGGAGAGTGGTGTGGGGTTCTCAAGAAAAATTGCACCAAACAGAATTGTCAAGATGAGCATTTCAAAAGTAATTGAGTTGCTAAACGGTGGGACCATCGACGTGGATTCTGTTGTGGTGGGCGACAAACCTGTATCTGGAGGTTGGCTCGCTCACTATGACAAGAATTTCGACCCATTGCCGATTTGGATCGGTGGAAAAATTACCGTGATGGCCTCAAATCACGAAAGAACAAGCAGACTAGAACTGATTAGGCATGCATCAAACAAAGAATGATGCGGGAATAGGTTCATTTTGGTAGTCCTCCTAGGTTATTTATGGAATTAGACCGCACGGACAGGGATATTATCAGAAGCCTTGAACGAGACGCGCGAATGTCTCTTAGATCTGTCGCGGAGGAGATTGGTGTATCCCTTGGCACAGTTAGCAATCGATTGAAGAGGCTTGAGGATACTGGAGTGGTAAAGGGCTACAGAGTTGAGATTGACCCTGATAAAGTCGGATGGGGCTTGACCGTCGTAGTGGGTTTGAGGATAGAGAAGGGTAGGTTGTTGGAGCTGCAGAGACTGATAGCCGAGGATTCGCGTGTTTTGGGTGTGTACGACGTCACAGGTGAATTTGACTCGATGATACTTGCAAGAGCTAAAGATAGATCAGATTTGGACGATCTTTCAAAAACTGTGTTATCCATGGACGGAATCATGCGGTCAGTCACGCATTTCGTACTAAACACCGTGAAAGAAAAGCCAACCTCGGTGCCTTAGATATCCGTTGGATGTCCCAAGGGAACGAGGTGCTCCCTAATCATTGGACTGAGCGCATATGCATGAGAATGCAAAGATTCTACGGTTCTACCTTCGGGCTTCATGTTCTTCACCAAACTGTTCCAAAGACACTCATCTACTTTCATATCCAATGCATTCAGCCTCTTTCTCAACCTAGATTGCAATCTACCTCCTGTTCGATCCCAATCCATTAGAAGGATCACACTTGGACCTTGATCAACAGTGTTTCGTGTCCCATAATTTTCATACAGGTATGCTATGATCCTAGATTGATCCCATCCTCGGTTCAGAATCTCTATCACGCCGGAGAAACCGAATTCTCTCAATGCTGAGGCATCTCTTTTACCCTCTACGAGAACAGGGCATCCAGAGCCTCTGAGTTCAACGGGTCGATTCCTAGCAATAGCCTCAGCGAAATCCTTCGAAACCCTGGAGAATCGATCCACATTATCGGCTCGAATGGATGTAGTAAGGACTGGGGGTGGTTCATCTGAATTTTTATAATTCATTCTGAGTTCCCTCCGTTGGATCCGAAAAATTAACTTTTCAGAGTCAAATTGTAGGCCTATCTTTGACACGTCGGCCCACACAGACCCTCCGCATCCAGAATAGTAGTGTACACCTACGGTCCTTGCCCTTATTAGGGGTCGTTTGTTCCCACCATCAGGGATCGGATGGCAGGCATTACCCCACTGTTCGATAACCTATGGAATGAGTATATTCTATGGTCATTCTTGGTTGGTGGCTTTACCTTCATTTGGCTTTACCATCACTCACTGTGGTACAGAAGCGACGAAGACGAAGAATGGGATAATAAGGACGCAATTGAGGTAGGAGTTTTTCCAAAAGAGTACGACAATTTCAAACTTGAAGTCACTTGGACGGTGATTCCATTCCTACTCATAGTATACCTGGCTCTGATATCATGGGGGCCCCTTGATGCAGTGTGGGACTCAACTGAAGCAGGGGGATATGGAGATGAGTGTGCAGATGGAGAGTACTCGAATCTAACATGGTCCCAGAATGATGGGAGATACGTAGCTGAATGTTACCACGTAATATACATCGAAGCCTATCAATGGGGCTGGAATTTCGATTGCCTAACCCTATCTGTTCCAGATCTATGCGAAGTTGGAACTGCAATCGTGGATGGCACGCCTGCGGCGAGCCTGTCGTTAAAGCAAGGAGAGGTGTATCTTGCGGTGATGGGATCAGCAGATGTCACACATGCCCCATGGTTTGTCTCATGGGGCGTCAAAGAAGACGTACTGTACTCGCAGGGGGCCGTGGACCGCAACGGAGACGGCCTGAGCGACAATCTCATGCTGACTGAGAACGGTGAGTATGATCTATCTGCCCCATTGGGGGAATTGGGACTCACCTCCGTCTGGCTACCAGCAGATAACGTCGAGGACTTCCTTCTGCTATGCACCGAATATTGTGGGGACAACCACGCATACATGGTGGCTTTGATCAACGTACACAGTTGAGGTTATCAAAATGAGGAAAAGAAATTTGACTAGGGCAATGATGGCTCTCTCTTTGGTAATTGGAGTCTTGTTATTGGCACCCCTGGCCTCTTCTCTTCCAACTGGCATTGGAGGATCATCAATTCAAACAGCAGGATGTAATTGCCACAATTCTGTGGCGGATTCATCAGTGGCTGCCAATATCGAAGGGTTTCCAGAACAGTACAACGCATCCGCGACCTATGAGCTCACGATTTCTTTCGATGGCGGGCCCTCACAACCAGGAAACATCAACCTAGGAGGGTTCAACCTCTGGGCGTCCGAGGGCGTCTTCACGCCCACCGACGGCTTAACTTCTCTCTGGGCAGGCTCCGTAAATGAGGTCGTCCACACCGAAGCTGGAAACGACTACACATCATGGGTCGTGGATTGGACTGCTCCAGAGAGTGGAAAGGAAGTCGACTTCATTCTGCATGTAAACTCGGTCAATGGAGACGGTCTACAGACCGGACAGCTAGACCAATGGAATCGTGCTACATTCACCATCCAGTCCTCATTCGGATTGGTGGGTGAAGTGATCCCAGAAGCTCCTGAGCCCTTTGTGGTCTTAGCCACACTTATTCTCATCTCATTGGCCCTGATCGCCGTGACCATCCTCTATGGATTCTACCGCTCAGACCCAGATGGCTTCAGTTGGGACACATTCTCCCCATGGATCTCTGATTGGCTAACAACAACAGACCACAAGAAAATCGGAACGCTGTACTTCCTAGCAGGCTTGTTCTTCCTAGGGATAGGTGGAATCATGGCGTTGTTCATCAGAGTACAGCTGGCAACTCCAGGAAACGATTTCCTAACTCAAGATCAGTACAACCAGTTTTTCACTCTCCATGGAACTACGATGATATTCCTCGCAGCAATGCCATTGATCAACGGTTTCGCGAACTGGATGGTCCCCCTACAGATCGGAGCTCCGGACCTAGCAATGCCGAGATTGAACGCAATGTCATTCTGGCTACAACCAGTGGGGGCCCTGTTGATCTTCACAGGAGTATTTTCGGGTCAAGGCGCCGACACAGGTTGGACTGGGTATGCCCCCTACGTGGTTGACATGGTCAATGGCCATGACGGTAATACATTCTGGGCAGCAGGTCAAATAATGCTCGTTGCTTCCTCCACCCTCACTGGAATCAACTTCCTAACGACCATAGCCGTGATGAGGGCGGAAGGAATGGGTTGGATGCAAATGCCGTTATTCACTTGGTCTATACTAATCGCAAACCTGATGCTCTTCCTATCAATACCAGCATTCGGAGTAGGGCTAATCCAGGTATACCTAGATCGGGTCATCGGCACTGCTTTCTATGATGTTGGTGCCGGAGGAGATCCGCTATTGTGGAGCCATCTGTTCTGGTATTTCGGCCACCCCGAGGTCTATGTGGTCATTGTACCTGCATTCGGAGTGATCTCCGAGGTTCTGGCCACTTCATCAAGGAGATCCATCTTTGGATACAAATCGATGGTCTTCGCTCTGGCAGGCATCGGCGTGGTAGCATTCATTGTTTACGGGCACCACATGTTTACTTCTGGCATGTCGCCAGTACTGAGGTTCGTCACCATGGTAACCACCATGCTGGTAGCCGTCCCCACCGGCATCAAGATATTCAATTGGCTGAAAACTATGCATGGAGGTTCCCTCGTCTACAGGACTCATACACTTTGGGCCTTGGGCTTCCTAGTCACCTTCACTCTAGGCGGCATCTCAGGCATGTTCTTCCCGTCTATTGCCATGGACACGCACCTTCATGAGAGTTATTTCGTGGTGGCCCACTTCCATTACGTACTGGTTGGGGGTACTGTTTTCGGTTTCTTCGCAGCCATATACTACTGGTACCCCAAGATGACTGGAAGAATGATGGATGAGCGCCTAGGTACACTACACTTCCTTACTGCATTCATATCCTACAACGGGGTTTTCTGGCCGATGCACAGACTCGGGGTGTGGGGCATGGCAAGAAGGCATCACACATATTTCATCAGCACGGATGATTTTGCAAACCTACCACCGGAGGCCGCTGATTGGAATCTGTTCATTTCCGTGTCTGCATTTTTGTTCTTCTTGTCTAACTTCATCATGGTTGCTAACATGGTGATATCATACCTCCGGGGTGCCAAGGCCCCTGCCGACCCATGGGGTGGCTGGTCCTTCGAGTGGATGACGGCGTCCCCGCCACCAACCCCCTCTTTTGGGAGGTATGTGGATGGTGAGTGGTATGACCTTCCGGTGTTGAGGGACGCAAATGAACATGTGACAACCGAGCCAGGGATGTTCACGCGCTGGTTTA
>Ga0163110_10002025_pt1 | contig 10379 bp, 8 predicted proteins | sample CRUFie1St17metaG_FD_108703 | JGI IMG/M metagenome (GOLD analysis project Ga0163110, IMG submission 108703) | Marine microbial communities from the Costa Rica Dome - CRUD Field 142mm St17 metaG | ecosystem: Environmental > Aquatic > Marine > Oceanic > Photic zone | place: Costa Rica: the Eastern...
TAATAATAGAGATAAAACTACAACTGATAATATCCTTGCTTTTTTAGCTGATCCTTCTAAAGGAGATGGAGGTGCAAAAGCATTTACCTATGTGCCTCCTTATGGTGCAAGTGGTAAGTTTACATGTGCTAATCCTTCTTTAACTGTTGTTGCAGCCGGCTTATATGATATTTGATTAGTTTTCCAAGAAGATTTTGAAGTATGACAATCCCTTTTGAGGAACTACCGCAGACAAATCCATCGGCAATCATAGATTTATTTGAGTTAGAACTTGTCGAGGGCTTACATTACGCTACAGGTAATCCATTAGGAATTACAACTATTTATAGATGGCATAGTGGTGTTGCTGAGAACTCGCAAGGTGAATTAGTTTTTAATGGCAATACTTACAGTCAAATGCCGATTGAAGCAGAAGGATTTGATTATAAAGGCTCTAGTCAAAAATCTAGATTACCCAGACCTACTTTAAGGGTTAGTAATTTATTATCTACAGTCTCAACAATACTTGCTGAAATTAATGGTGTTACTCCTAATAATGATTTGATAGGAGCTAAGGTTACTAGGTTTAGAACAATGGCTAAATTTATATCAGCATCTAATACTGGTGGTCAAACTATAACTTATGTTGTAACTGTTCAAAATAATGGTGGAGCTAATTATTTTTATATAAATGGTGTTAAAAATCCAACATTAAGTATGGTTGCTGGTAATACATATAGATTTGTACAGTCAGATTCATCTAATACAAATCACCCTTTAATTTTAAAAACTAGCAGTGGTACAACAATTATCAATAATCAAAATGCTGGTTTAGTGGCTACTGGCACAGCAGGGGTTAACAGAGTAGTAAATTATTTAGCAAGTACAAATGCCAGTTATAACGCTGCAAGATATTCATGTTCTGCTCATGGTAATAATATGGGGAATACAATAAGCATATCTTCAGCACCTAGCAATCCACATGAAGACGCAAATATGAGATTTCAAGATCAAATATATAAAATAGATAGAAAGGCAAATGAAAATAAGTCTATTGTTGAATTTGAATTGGCTGCAAATATAGATTTTCCAAATTTACAAATTCCTTTCAGACAAGCTTTGCCTAGGGAGTTTCCAGGCATAGGATCTTTTCATGCTTAATTGGCAACTAAAAGCAAAAGAACATGCCAAAACTTGTATGCCAGAAGAAGCATGTGGCTTAGTTTATATATATAAAGGTAAAACCAAATACAAACCATGTGAAAATATATCAATTTCTCCAAAACAAACTTTTATTATTAATCCAAAAGAATATGCAAACATAGAAGACAAAGCAACAATAATAGCTGTTTTTCATTCTCATCCTTTTGAGCAACCATATCCATCTGCGGCTGATAAAACTATTTGCGAGAAATTTAAAATTCCTTGGTATATATATTCTGTTTCTTTAAATAAATGGTATGATTTTAAACCATCAGGTTATAAAGCACCTTTAGTTGGAAGAGAATATACTTTTGGTGTTCATGATTGTTGGAGTTTAATAAGAGATTATTTTGAGACAATAAATATAAACTTAAGAGATTGGGATCGGCCTATTAATCCTCAAGATTTTACAGATAATCCATATTTTGAAAAATGTTTCGAAAAGACAGGTTTTAGAGAATTAAAACCAGAAGAAAACTTGCAAGTAAATGACTGCTTACTTTTTTCTTTAAATAGTACAGGTTTAAATCATATAGGTGTACTATTACAAAATCAAATGATTTTACATCATATTGAAGGTAGACTAAGTTCAAGAGATTTTTATGGAGAATGGCTTATGAAATGTACAGGTAAGAGGATTAGATATGTTAAGTAAAATACGTTTGTATGGAAGACTTGCAGAAGTATGTGGAAACACAACAACATATGAAGCTGTATTGAATACTCCAACTGATGCAATTCGTTTTTTAATTAATAATTTTAAAAATGCGAGTAAACATATCTCTCAAAATAATTATCAAATTTATGTTGGAGATGAAAATATAGAAGAACAATCTTTGTCTTTTCCTTGTCGTGGTGAGGAAATAAAAATAATACCAGTAATAAGCGGATCAGGTAATGTTGGAAAAATTATTGCTGGAGTTGTTTTAATTGGTGCTGCTTTTGCTTTTAGTGGTGGTGCTGGTCTTGGTATTTTGGGTAAACCAATAGTATCGTCAGCTGGTGTTTTTAGTGGTGCAGCTTTAGCTGGTAAAGTTGGAATGTTATTACTGCTTTCTGGAGTAGCTGGCTTGTTAACTCCAACACCAGAAATACCAGAAAATGAAGGTGATCCGACAAGATCATTTAGTTTTAGTGGTGTTCAAAATAATGCAAATGCTGGAACTGCAATCCCTATTTGTTATGGTCATGTAATTTGTGGTTCAATTCCTGTATCAGCTAAATTAACAACTAATGACATTGAAGCCTAATGACTAATAATTTTATACAAGGCTCTGGAGGGGGCGGTGGAGGTAAAGGTGGTGGAGGTGGATCAAGAACTCCTACTACTGCTAAAGATTCATTAAATAGTAAAAGTTTTGCAAAAATACTAGATGTTATTTCAGAAGGTGAAATAGAAGGTATACATGATCCAGGTGGATTTACAAATAGTTTTCATCAGTCAATTTTTTTAAATAACACTCCTCTAAAAAATGCAGATGGCACTGATAATTTTTTAGATTTAACAATAGATATTAGAAATGGAAATTCAATACAATCAGTCATTCCAGGCTTTAACACAACTTCAACACCTGTCCCTTTAAATAGATCAGTTGATAAACCTTCTCCTGTTGTTTTTACAATAACTGATAGTTCAGTATCAAAAGTTATAATTGATATAGGATTGCCTGCATTGCAAAAAGTAAATAAAGATGGAGATACATTAGGGACTGAAGTTGAATTTAAATTTCAAAAAAGTCAAAATAATGGTACTTTTCAAGATTTATCTATAAATGGATCAGTAAATCAAAAATTAAAAGGTAGAACAGGTGATTTATATCAAAGACAATATGGTTTTAATGTAGAAGGTAATACTTTTCCTATTCAATTTAAAGTTATAAGAATCACAGATGATGACTCAACAATTAATAGTAATAGTAGTGATAATTTAATTAATCATACTAGTTCATTTAACGTAATTTCATATCAACTAATTAAAAATTTTGATAATTCTATTTCTGGAACTTATACACAAAGTGGTACAACAATTACTGTGAATACCAGTGATGACCATACAAAAGTTGTAGGAGATAGTTTAGGCTTTGAATTTTTAACTGATGGATCTAATCAGCAATTTAGTTTTAGTAATGGAAATCAAGTTAGAAATAATTCTTATACTGGCCCTAGTAATGGTAACTTTGTTGTTATAGAAGTTATTAGTAATACATCTTTTAAAATTGAACATATTGAGTCAAAAAATGTTGTAAATGGTTCTTGTAAATTTAATAGAGTTTTAAATTATCCAAATTCAGCATTAGTAGGCTTACAACTAGACGCAGAGCAATTCAATTCAATACCTAAAAGAGCATATTTAATAAATGGTATAAAGGTAAGAATTCCAGCTGCGAACGGCACAGGAACACCTGTTGTAGTAAGAGATGCTGCTCAAGCCGCAAGTTTAGGTATTCCAAACGCAAATAAAATAAAAAGTTTTGGATTTATACATTATCCCAATGGTTATATATTTAATGGTCAATTGACGGCTGCACAATATACAAATGATCCAGCTTGGTGTTTACTTGATTTATTAATTAGTGAGAGATACGGAACAGGTCAATTTATAAAATTAACAGACTTAGATATTTATTCTTTTTATGCAATCAGTAAATATAGTTCTGAATTAGTTCAATTCAAAGACAGAACTAATGACGGTCAAGTTGTACAAATTTTTGAGCCAAGATTTTCTTTAAATTGTGTTTTACAAAAAAGACAAGATGCTTTTAAAGTAATCAATTCATTATGTTCTGTTTTTAGAGGTATGCCTTTATATACAGCAGGCTCATTATCGTTAATTCAAGATAGAGAAGGATTAGATCCAACTTTTTTATTTAATAAAACTAATGTAACAGAAGATGGTTTTAATTACTCTGGGTCATCACAAAAAACAAAAGCAAATGTAGTTGTAGTTAAATATTTTGATAATGAATTAAGAGATGCAGCTTTTGAAGAAGTATTTGATATAGAAGATATTAATAGATATGGAGCAATTAAACGTAATATAAATAGCTTTGGAGTAACTTCAAGAAGTCAAGCTAGAAGACTTGGAAAATGGTTTCTAATGACATTAAAAACTGAAGTTGAAACTGTTAATTTTACAACAACATTAGAAGCAGGTGCATTGTGTAGACCAGGTCATATTATAGAAATTCAAGATGAAGTAAAAAGTGGTGTTAGAAGAGGTGGACGAATTGTTTCTATTTCAACTGTTGGCTCTAATCATGTAATTACGACAGATCAAGATGACCTGCCAAATTTAAATGGATTTTTAAGTGTAATCATGCCAAATGGTCAATTTAGTCAAAAAGCAGTGCAATCTATTGATGTAACAAATAAAAAAATAACAGTTAATGGTAAATTTTCTATTTTAATTAATGATTCTAATGGTAATAAACCTTTTCTCGACTCTCTACAACCCAACCCAGATTACACAACCACAACTCAAGATACTTCGCCAAATGTTGGATCAATATGGGTTTTAGAAACTACAGGTAATACTGCACAAACTATTTCATCTCAACAATTTAAAGTTGTATCTGTTGAAGAGGATGATGATTTTACATTTAGTATTACAGCCGTATCTCATAATGAATCAAAATACCAAGCAGTAGAGGACTTAGGAACTCTTGTCCATAGAGATATAACTAATCTCGATGAAATTCCTTCTGCTCCAGAAAGGTTTGCTAATGCAGTTTTATCAGATGGGACTACTGTCAACTATCCTATTGAATCACTTTATAAATATAGAGATCAAATAAAAGTAAGAGTTATTGTTCAGTGGAAACCTGTAGATGGTATTAGTAAATATGAGTTAATTTATAACCAAGATAATAAATCAGAAATTATTGTAGAAACACAAAGTACAAGTTTTGATATTGATGATGTAAATGTAAATACTGCTACAAGTTCTATCTTTAATTTTAAAGTTAAAAGCATCAGTGCATCAGGTAGAAAATCAACAGACACTTTAGAAACATCTTTAACAGTTAATGGTAAAAATAATCCTCCTAGTAGAGTAAGTGATACTTTTGCAGGCGAGATTGATCCTCATTTAGGAATACAACTTTCATGGACTGCAATAGAAGCTGTACCTCCAGAATTTCGTGATTTAGATATAAGAGGATACATTATTAAAGATGGTAGTAATTTTGATACAGGTACATTAATAGGTGAATTTAATACAACTAATATTCTTGTTCCTACATTGCCAAGTGTCAGTGATAATATAAAAACTTATTCAATTAAAGCGGTAGATTCTGATGGAAATCTTAGTTCACAAAATAGAACAACATCTATCACAATAAATAATCCACCAACAATTGATGTAAATACAATTACACATGAATATAAAGATGATAATTTAATAATTAATTGGACAGAACCAACATTAGGAACTGGTCAATTTGCTATTAAGGAATATCAAATTTTTGATGATGCTACAAGTTTAGGTAAAGTAAGTTCAACAACATTTACTCTTCCAGTAAATTTCAATTCGGATAGAACAATAAAAATTAGAGCATTTGACATACTTGGAAAAGTAAGTTCATTTACAACAAAAACAATCCCATTCGTTAAGACAGCAGCACCAAATATTAACTTTGCTTTTGAGGGTACAAAACTAAGATTATTTTGGTCTGAACCCACACAGGGTAATACAAAAATAAAAGAATATGAAATTAGACGTAGTAATAATTCTATTACAAACATAAGTGGTGCAACATTAGTTGATAAAATTAATTCTGATAGCTATGTGTTAGATATTGATTCAAGTTTTGTAGTTGGAACTGCTGTCAGGTTTTTCGTAGTTGCTTTAGATGCAAATGGTTTTAGAGGAGATGTAGGTAGAACTGGTATAACTAATTTTCCTGACGCTGTTTTAGCTGCTCCACCAAAACCTACAAGTCTTACAGCAATTATTAAATCTGATAGTGCTTTTGTTAGTTGGGATACAGTCACACCATTAAGCAATGGATTACCAATAAGAGACTATAAAATTTATAGAGAATCTGGAACTGCTACAACTGCTGGAAATGATGCTGACTTTCAACAAAATGGAACACAGGTAACAGAGAGAGTTTTATGGACAGATTCACAGCAAAAATATTTTGTCAGGGCAGTAGATACTAATGGCAATGAGGGAGATACAGAGGAGGTTTTATTTACTGTTGCAATTCCAAGTAAAATCACAAATTTAAAAAATGAAGTTATTGACAATAATGTTTTATTAAGGTGGCAAGAAAGTTCAGTAGAAGTAAATCAGTTACCAATAATTCACTACAACATATATAGGAATACAACTGACGCAGCTAATTTGGTTGGACAAAAACAAGGAACTTTTACAACAGTTTTTGAGCAAGTTGGGGGTAATTTTACATATATTTTAATTCCAGTAAATAGTGCAGGGGTAGAGGGTAGTCAAGAACAAACTACAGCAAATGTTAATCAACCACCTGATTTTGTGTTAACAGATGAAGTAGATAGTACATTTAGCGGTACTATAGTTAATGGATTTTTAGATGATGGAGGGTTATTTTTTAATGTTAATACTTCACGAACTTGGAAACAGCACTTTGACCCTAACAACAACGATACGAGTAGAACTTTTGGTGTTTACGGTGCTTCCACTATTTATGCTTTACCTAGTGAAAACTCAGGCAGTTACGAAGAGGTAATAGATACAGGTGCAGTAATAGCTTCAACACGAATTGAAGCAACATTAGGTTTAGATCCAAGTGAGACAATAGGATCAACAACAATAGAACCCGAAATATTTACATCACTAGATGGAACTTCTTATTTAGGTAAAGGTAAAGGTAATACAAATGTTTTAGGAACTAATTTTAGATATATTAAAGTAAGATTTGAATTTGATGGAACTAACAATAATGATTTAGTAAAAGTGCAAAGTCTAAAAATTAAAACATTCTTAAAACGTAAGACAGATCAAGGCAGTACAACAGTTACAGAAAATGAAAGTAATGGTAGTGGTAAACAAGTTAATTTCACAGAAACTTTTGTAGATGTTGATGCCATATCTCTTACAATTAGAGGGTCAAGTTCTAGTGCTAAATATGCTATTTATGATTTTGTAGATAGTGCAAATCCTCAAAATGGCTTTAAAGTATTTTTGTTTGATAACAATGGCGATGGTGCTGCTGGAACTGTAGACTTTACTGTAAGAGGTGTTTAAATGACTAACTGGACAAAACCAAGCTTAACAAGCACATATACTAATTTTATTTCTGAACTTAAATACAGAGATGAAGTTGTAGGTTCTTTATACTCAACAGACATAACAGTAACAGGTTTACCAGCAGACAACTCAACTGATTGGGGTATAAGGTCTATAAGATGGAACGCTTCTGGGGGTTATTTTCAACGTAGAAATTCAGCTAATAATAATTGGGAAAGATTAGAGGGTAATTCTGGAACTCATAAATTTGTAAATTTACAGGCTACAAATATTACTGGTACAGGTACAGTCTCAGGAGATGATATTACGGCTTCAGATCAGTTACAGGCTGCAAGAATTAATGTTACTGGAAGTACAAAACCAGCAAATGGAATGTATTTAGGTGCTAGTAATGAAATTAGATTGACTACAAATAGTCAAGATAGATTTACATTAGAGTCAAACGGCGAGTGTGGGTTGGGCACAGTTAATCCAGCTCAAAAACTTCATGTTGTTGGTAATGTACGAATTGAAAATGGTTCTAATGCTAGTCTCATAGAAATAGGAGAAGGTGGTAGTGGCAACAGAAATGCTGAAATTAGATTAGTTGGTGATACTACTAGAACAGGTGCAAATTGTGGATTAAAAATTATTAGGACAAGTGGTGGTGCTAACGCATCTAGTGAACTAATACACAGAGGAACTGGACAATTTATTTTTGAAGCAAATGAAGCAGCAGATATGTTGTTTAAAACAACTAATGCCACAAGAATGATTATTGATTCTGGTGGTGCTGTTTGTATCGGAACTGATACAAGTCCAGACGATAGGTTACATATAAAACAATCAACAAATAGTCCTGTTTATTTAAGGATTCAAAATAATGATGGTTATGCAAGATTTGGTACAGATGCTAATGATAGTTTCATTGACGCAGATCGTCAAAGATTTAGAAACAGGGCTGGAAGTACTGATTATTTAGATATACAAAGCTCTTTATTTGATATAAAAATAGCAGCAAAAGTAAATGGAAACCTACAAGTTACAGGGACAGTCACAGGGACATTTAGTGGTAATGGTGCTTCACTAACAAGTATTCCGTATTCAGCATTAACAGGTACTCCAACAATCCCATCTGCGGTTACAAATAATAACCAATTAACAAATGGTGCTGGATATACTACTTATACTGCCAACCAATCTCTAAATACAAGTAATAGTCCTACTTTTAATGCAATGACATTAAACGGAAGTTTAACGGTTAACGCAAATGACAATAGTTCAACAATAGTAATGGCAGACGGAAATCAAGGGAATAGAAGCATACATAATAACTCAAATCAAATTGGATTTTTAAAACAAGATGGCAATGTTGGTGCTTACTGTGATGACAACGGCAACTGGACAGCCGTTGGTAACGTAACAGCTTATTCAGATGAACGTTTAAAGGAAAATATAAAAACCATACCCAACGCATTAGAAACAGTAAAAAAACTTAGAGGTGTATCATTTAATAGAAAAGATTTTACTGGTAAAGGGATTGGAGTTATTGCACAAGAAATTGAGCAAGTATTACCAGAAGTTGTAGTTGATGGTGATTATAAAAGTGTATCTTATGGAAACATTGTTGGATTATTAATTGAAGCTATAAAAGAGTTAGCAAATAAATAAACTGGACATTTATGTAAATGTAACGCACAATGCGTATAATAAAAAAAATTAATTTATTTATGGCAACTATTAGCGAACGTAGGGAAGCAACCCAAAAAGAGATTGAAAATCTTAAAAATGAATTTGAACATTTACAAAATGCAAAAATAAAAATTCAACAGGAGGGAAACCAAAAAATCCGAGAAATGGAAGATCAACAAAATAAAATAGTTTTATTATTAGAAAAACTAAATGGCAAAATCGAAGTATATAATGAGGAAGAACCTCCTACTGAGGATGCACCAATCGAAGCACCTGTAACTTAAAATGGCCAGAATCCCTGCTATACATGACTTTGATATAGACAAAGCAACAGATTGGGACGAAACTTATAACTTCCACAGTAATATTGACCCTGAGAATGAGACTCTGGTTCCATTGGATTTAACAGGGTCAACTGTTGAAGGTACGGCATGGGATTTTGAACGTGAACATAAATACGCAGACTTTAATGTTACATATGTAAACAAATCGGCTGGAAAAGTAAAATTAAATTTAACTGATTCACAAACAGTAAATTTTCCTGATGAGTTATATTATGATGTCGTTGTAATTAATAGCGGTGGTGAACGTAACAAGTATTTTAAGGGTAAGATTACAGTAAATCAAACATATACGAGGGCTTCTTCATAATGTCAGTTGAAGTAAAAGTAACACAAGTAAAAAATAAAATCGTTGTAGATAATACGGCAAATGTTGTTCATGTTATAACTCAAGGAGAACAAGGTGCAAAAGGTCTTGAATTAAGTGATATAAATAAAGTAGATGGCAGTATCATTAGGTATAAAGCTTCTGTGGATTCCTATGTGGCTGATGCAGATGTTACTCCACTAACACTCACTGATGGTGGAAATTTTTAAAATTTTACTACCATTTTTTTACCTAGTTTAAGATCATGTCAAACGTAATTAGATTCAAAAGAAGAGCGTCTGGTGCTGCTGGCGCACCATCATCATTGATGGAAACAGAACCAGCGTATAACGCAGTTGATGATACTTTATATTTAGGTGTTGGCTCTGGGGGTGCTGGAGGTTCAGCTACTTCAATTAAGGCTATAGCAGGTGCTGGTGCTTTTGTTGATAAAACAGGTAATCAAACTATATCTGGTGATAAAACTTTTACAGGAACAATTGACCTAAGTGGGGCAACAATTCCAAGTTTATCGTTGAGTCAAAATTTAACAGTTGTTGGAAACTTAGTAGTTCAAGGTACTACAACCACAGTTTCCTCTACAACTATTACCGTTGCTGATAAGAATTTAGAACTTGGCAAGGTATCA
>Ga0163110_10002026_pt1 | contig 10377 bp, 8 predicted proteins | sample CRUFie1St17metaG_FD_108703 | JGI IMG/M metagenome (GOLD analysis project Ga0163110, IMG submission 108703) | Marine microbial communities from the Costa Rica Dome - CRUD Field 142mm St17 metaG | ecosystem: Environmental > Aquatic > Marine > Oceanic > Photic zone | place: Costa Rica: the Eastern...
GACAACAAAATCGCGAATTCTCGAGGATTGAAGGATTTGAACCAGCTGCTCTGCTTGATCCTCTTCTCCAAAGTCCATGGATGACGCTTTTACGTTTCTAGACTCATAAAACGAAACCGAACTAGACTTTGATGGAAAGACGATCGCAGTGGACAGAAATAAAGGCGTAATAAGAAAAGAAAGCGCATAAGCGGCAATACTTACAGATATAGTGAATCCAATTACTAGTTTTCGTCTTCTGAATAAAAAAGCGAGTAATTTTTCTCTTTCCTCGGTTAAATTTAATTCTTGGTTTTCCATTGGTTTTATTTGAGATTACGAAAATAGAACATATAAACACAAGTAAAACTTAAATTTTAAGAATTTATTTGATTTACTTGGAGGTAAGAATGAGTTTCTTAATTGCCTTTAGGTCAATTAGTGAGAGCATAAATATGAGCCCGAGGCCACTTATAATTTGAATCAGCATGAGGTATGTGGAGCTGGCGTAAAAAGTACTCACGGCATAAAGACCTGTTGCGAGGAGTAAAAATTTAAGAATTCCATTTGGCTTTTTGGGTATTTTGAATTTTTGGATACAGTAGAGGAATTGTGCAATGGCTGTCAAACCTTGAGTAGTAAAAGTTGCAATGGCAGCACCTAAAGCGCCGTATTCGGGTATCAGTATTATATTAATTGAAATATTAGCGATAATACCTAATGCAGAAATACTATTTAGTATTTTGAGGTTTCCATTGGCCGATAAGAGCGTGCCAAAAATAAAATTCATGCCAATGGGAAAAAAACCAAGCATAAGAAATTGAAATGGTCCGATGGCATCTTGGATATCATCGTATATCCATCCTAGTATTAATGAGGCATTGCAAACAGTTACAAAAACAATTACTACAATTCCACCAAGCAACAGGTTTGCGGATGTTTTCACCAAATCTAAAACAACAGCTGTAGATGTTTTAAGTTGTTTAGAGAAAATAGGGAACAATAATCCTGCGAAAATCATCCCAAACATAAATAATGCGTCTAACAGACGAAATCCTTGCGCATACACCCCTGCCTCAAAGGCACCATTTGAATGAATTCGTTCTAGCATAACCCCATCTATTCTTGTATACAAATTCATCAACACGATAAGCAGGGCATAGGGCCAGCTTTTTTTGATTACCGAAACGCCAAAACTAAAGTCCCACTGCAAGTAGGGTCGTTCTAAGTGCTTCACGAGTATGCAAAGGCCAATAATTAGCGTGGAGGCATAGCAAAAAGTTTGGATCCAAATAAAGTCTTCAATTTTAATTTGCTCGGGAGTATACGATGAAAAGAGCCAAAAACCACCAATAATGATTAATAAAAATCGGTCTAGAACAGATATAAGTGCATCGGTTTTAAAGAAATGAAAACCAGCAAAATGACTTCTTAAATAGGCAATGCTCAAGATTAAAAACTGGTTTAGCATTAAAAAGCTGAGCAAGTAAATGGGTTTTCCCGAATATCCTAGAAAAAACGCCAGGCTAAACGTAAAAATTGAATAAGCTGAGAAAAGGACAAGCCTGAATGAAAAAACCTTTCGAAAGTATTTTTTAATCTTTTCAGGGTCCTGGGCAAGGTTTTTGGTTGTGAAATTATTAATTCCAAGGTCTAAAAGAATATTGAAAAGAACTGATAAATTTAGCAAGGAGAAGTATAAACCGTAATTTTCAGGTCCAACACGATTTTGTACAGTGGCATCTATTCCAAATAAGGCAATGGGCTTTATCAAAAGGTTCAAAAGCACCATCAAAATCAAATTCGAAAAAAAGATTCTTTGCATATTACTGCTTTACAAGAAGCTTAAAACCAATACCATGTACATTCATGATTTCGATATTTCCATCCTCCTTCAGCAATTTACGTAATTTGGCGATGTAGACATCCATGCTTCGCCCATTAAAATAATTATCATCTCCCCAAACTGCTCTTAGGGCAGCTTGTCTATCTAGCAATTCGTTTTGATTCTTTACTAGTAGTCGGAGTAATAAATTTTCTTTTGTGGTCAATTTTTTTGGGCCTTCTGATAGGTGTAGCATTCTTAATTCGGGTTCATAAGGTATTTTTCCAATCAACACCTTTTGTCCGACAATCCTCTTTTTTTGTTTCGTTCTGTTCAGAATCGCTTTCATTCTTGCCATTAGCTCATCCATTGAAAAAGGCTTAGTTAAATAATCATCAGCACCGAGGTCAAACCCCTTTAATTTATCATCTCCCATGGCTTTTGCCGTTAAAAACAGAAATGGTATTTTCTTATCGAGCTCCCGAATCTCTGCTGCCAAAGTAAAGCCATCCATTTCAGGCATCATAACATCAAGAATTAAGAAGTCAAAGTTGTTTTTTGGGTCATTAAAAAGGTCATAAGCAAGCTTTCCGTTTTTTGCGAGAACAACATCAAACCCCTTATTTTTCAAATAAGTCCACAGGAGCTTTCCTAAATTCTCATCGTCTTCGGCAAGTAATATATTTATGCTTGGTTCTTTCATGTATTTATTGTTATGTCAAAAGTCGTGCCCTTTCCGAATGTGCTGTTTACTTTTAGTAACCATCCATAACCATCACAAACCTTTTTAACGTAATTTAGCCCTAATCCAAATCCTTTGACATCATGCAGGTCCCCCGTTGGAACCCGGTAGAGGTTGTCAAATATTTTTGTGAGATGCTCTTTTTTGATACCCAACCCTTTATCAGAGACTGTAAGAACGACATGATCTGCATTTTGTTTTATTTCTACTTTTATTTTTGCAGGAGTGGGGCTGTATTTAATTGCATTGTCAAGTAGGTTTGCAATCACACTTTTGAGGTGTGTCTCTTGAGCATTTACAATGATGTTTGACTGGGAGCTCTCGAATTGAATTTCGCAGTCCTTTGGTTCAACTCGAAATTTAGCGTTGTCTACCAAAACCTTTGAAAGTGCTACAATTTCAACGGGCCCTCCTTCCCATATGGAGTCTTTACGATCTAAAATAGAATTTTGTAAAATGTTTTCTACCAATGTTTCTAGCCTTTTGTTTTCTTGGGCAATCATTCTTAAATAGGGCTCAATGAGTGGGAGGTGACGTTTATCGATAATGTCCGGATCTCTTAGTGCTTGACACGCAAGAGCAATAGTTGAAATAGGAGTCTTGAATTCGTGTGTCATATTAGAAACCAAGCCAGCTTTTATTTCAGATAGTTTTTTTTGTTCGACAATTGTTTTTACCATAAATACGAGAGCAGCTAATACAATACAAATAACTAGAATAGCGCCAATTATTGGCAGCCTCATTTCCGTCAGTAAGAACCTATTTTGGTGCGGAAAGTTTAGCTGGAGAAAAAGAGATTCGCTCACTGGGTTTCCAGGAAAAAGCTTGGCCATATCCATGTCTAGATTAGGGGTCCTTTGTTCGTATTTCCCGCTTGCTTCTTCAAATGTTACGGGTTTATCTTGTGCATTGTAGACGCAAAAGGTGAACTCTTTGGGCAGTCGCTCCTTTTTTATTTCGAAAGAAATGATCGAATCTAAGAAAATAGCGTCAATTCTTTGCTGAGGGCTTTTGAGCACATTGTCTTTGAATGCTTCGAGCATCATGTTATTGATATATTTAGCTTTTTTAAAAATTTGCTGTACTGCTTGTTGGTTCAGCTGTAGAGAAAGCTGGCTCGAGTCGTTACCTTTCAGTATACCAGAACCGCTATTGAATACATCTTGAATTTCTTGATAGTTTTTTGCAAGCACTTTTTGTTCAGTACTTAAACCTGTCAAGGAGTCATATGCCTCACCTCTAATTACAAGGTATTTTTCTCTTTTTCCATTATTAACTATGGTCGTATCTCTTAGGCTGACAGATTCCTTTGAAGCGGTTAAAGACTGAAATTCTGACTTTAAAATATCTTGGTATTCTAAACTAAAATCTTGATTGATAATCTTCATATAGCGTCGATAATCTTCAGCCTTTTCGTGTTTAAAAGCAATTTTATTTTGGAATGTTATAATTTCAGATGCGAGCTCCTTTTTCTTTTGGTCATAATTGAGGTAAAGCTGAAATGATTGAACAATGAGTAGACTAAACATTGATAATGCAAGCAGAATAACGGCTAAATTGATTTGTGTCCTTCTCATCAGATGCAACGAATCTAAATAAAATCGTGTCATTGCAGAAGAAATGTTAACCATTTTTAACATGCCCTTATGCAGTGCAGAATGCTTTATGTGTTTGTTTACACTTTTTTATAGGGCCAATTGATTAATTTTGTTAGCAATAACTCCTGATTATGATTGAAATACAGCGTATCAAAGAAAGAACGGAAGAGGTCCTAGCGGGTATAGGCAAAAGGAATATTGATGCGACGAAAGAGATTGCACAAATCATTGCTTTAGATTCGGAATGGCGTCAAAATAAAACGCAGCTCCAACAGCTCGAAACAGAGATGAATTCTATTTCTAAACAGATTGGTATTTTATTCAGTACGGGCAAACAAGATGAAGCAAAAGCGCTTAAGGCTAAAACGGTCGTGCTGAAAGAGTCGCTTCAAGCCCACAAGCAGTCGGAGGAGCAGCTGGAAAACCAAATAAACGATTTGCTATTTTCTCTTCCAAATGTTTGCACCGAAGCTGTGCCAAAAGCGAAGGACGAAGCTTCAAATGAGATCATAGAAGAGTTCGGGTCTAGCCCTTCTTTGGAGGAGTCAAGCGATGCTCATTGGGACTTAGCCAAGGAATATGGGTTGATAGACTTTGAGCTTGGCGTCAAGGTAACAGGAGCTGGATTTCCATTCTACAGGGGACAAGGGGCAAGATTACAAAGGGCATTGGTTTCTTTCTTTTTAGATGAGGCTGCTGACGCTGGATATGAAGAGTTTGTTTCTCCTTTAATGGTGAATGAAAATAGCGGTAAAGGGACAGGTCAACTTCCAGATAAAGAGGGTCAAATGTATTATATTGAGGCAGATGATTTGTACATGATACCTACGGCGGAAGTACCACTGACGAATATATATCGAAATGTGCTTCTTCCTGATCCTAATTTTTCGATTAAACTAACTGGCCACACCCCATGTTTTCGAAGAGAGGCTGGCTCTTATGGAAAAGATGTTCGCGGATTAAACAGATTACATCAATTTGAAAAAGTGGAAATTGTACGCATTGAAAATGAGGAAAATGCAGAGCGCGCACTTGGTGAAATGATTTCACACGTAAAATCGCTCTTAGAAAAACTTGGTCTACAGTATAGAATTTTACGTTTGTGCGGCGGAGATACGGGTTTTGCAGCTGCAATTACCTATGATTTCGAGGTTTATTCTGCTGCTCAAAAAAAATGGTTAGAGGTCAGCTCGGTCTCAAGATTTGATACCTTCCAATCTAATAGATTGAAACTTCGATATAAAGACGAAAATAAAAAATCTAGACTGTGCCAGACATTAAATGGTTCAGCATTAGCTTTACCGAGAATTATGGCTGCACTACTAGAAAACAACCAGCTTAAAGACGGGATTAATGTTCCGTCCTGTCTTCATAAATATACCGGCTTTAAAAAAATCTCAAAAAATAGATAAAACTCGGATAGTGAAAAAAATACTGTTTTTTGTGGTACTCGTTTTGACCTCTTGTTCGGACCTTAAGCGAGAAGAACAATTGGTAAAATTGAATGCCCTTCAATCTGAATTAATCGAGAGCCAAAATGAATTTCAAAACGCATATATCGATTCTTTACATGTCATAACAATGGCATCGAGTGATCTCGAACGTAAGCTGAAACAAAACTACAAATCCGATACGATAGATGTTGCCCTCGGGAAGCGCATAGACGATTATAAACGAATGCGTCGAATGTTAGGACCACTTGGTAGTTTTGGTTCAAAATTGAGGCGTGCATATAAAGAACAAGAAGCCCAGCTTAAATCCTTACAAACTGATATCGAAAATGGTTTTGGTGAACGAAACAAGTATGACGAATACTTGGAGTTAGAAAAGGAAAAGAACAAACAGGTTTTTGATTTACTTCAAGAATATCTTCGGATTAAAAAGGAGGCTTTTGACATATATGAATTGCAGCATCTATGGCTTTCTGATTTTGTGGTCCAGCTAACGTCCAATAATGATTAGGTTTTTTAGCATTGTAATGATATTTCTTTTTTCGCAGGCCAGTTTTGCTCAGCTTGAGTCAGACCTTAAACTTGCGGATCATTATTATTCTCAGGGCGAGTATGATAAAGCGAGACCTTACTACGAGTCTGTTTACAAAACAAATCCCAGTAAAATTTATTTAAGTAGACTTTTGAGCTGTCTTGAAGCAGTGGGTGATTTGAAGCAGGCAGAAAAAGTTATAAAGAAAGCTAAAGCAAAGTCTCCTGAAGACTTAGACTTAAAGATTCAATTGGCGGTATTTTATGAAGAGCATAACGCTACTGCCAAGGCCAAAAAAGCATATGAAAGCTTGTTGGCTAATTTTATTGTGAACCCTTCTAAAGGAATTGCTTTATTCAATGCTTTTGTTGCTCTTTCTAAGATTGGATATGCCGAGCGTGCATTACAGATTTCTCAAAAGGCATTTAAAAATTATCCCTTCCATTTTCAGCAGGCGGATCTTTATTCGTTAACGAATAGAAAGGAGGAAATGCTTTCTACATATTTAAGTTTATTGGACAAGCATGATTATTATGACAAGTCTGTACAAACGCTACTTTTAAGACGTTTAGACCTTGAAAGCGAAGAGTCGACGGATTTTAAGTTATTGAAACGAGTACTTTTTGAAAAGGCACAAAAGGTCAATTCTGGTGTTGTTTTTTCGGAGCTTTTGATCTGGATGTACATGCAGGTTGATAATTTCTCCGGAGTTTACAGTCAAGTGGTTGCTGTTGACCTTCGTTCAAAGGCAAATGGACAGCGCTTGTATGACTTTGCCAAAACATGCACCGAGAACAAAGATTATTCTACGGCACTTAGAGCCTTCGAAGAGGCTAGGTCGATTACAACAAGTAGGGAGCTGAAGTTATATAGTCTTGAAGGAATATTGCATGTCGGCTATATTCAAGTTTCTGAACTCAAGCAGCACACAAGCGAGGAGCTTCAAAAAGTTTTAGACAATTATGAGGAGGCACTTGAGACGATCGGCCCAGTTACCTCTCGAACGCTTCGGATTTTGTTAGAGTATGCGGAGTTATTGGCATTCTATGCAGGGGATAGAGACCAGGCATTGGATGTAATAAAAGATGCGTATTCTTCTGCCTCATTGACAGATATAATGCGCTCCGAGCTCAAGATGTTACAGGCAGACATTGAGCTTTTGAGAGGGAATATTTGGGAAGCATCCTTACTCTACATGCAGATAAGCGAGGCGTTTAACTTTGAATCAATTGGTAATCAAGCAAAATTTAAGAGCGCACGCATTTTTTACTACGAAGGTGAGTTTGAATTCGCACAATCACAGCTAGATGTGCTGAAACAGTCTACCTCTAAACTGTTATCCAATGATGCTTTGGAGCTTTCTATTATGATTACCGACAATTATGGTTTAGATTCGAATTACATAGCAATGGCCTGGTTTTCGAAAGCTGATTTATATATTGAACAGCTTCAATTTGACAAAGCGTTTTCTTTATTTGACAGTATTAGAGTAAACTATCCTTTTCATGCTTTAGCAGATGAGGTTTTATATAAACGCGCAAGAGCTATGGAACTTCAGGGAAAATGGACATTAGCGCTCGGGTTTTATAGTGACATAATAAAATTTCACGGAACAGATATACTAGCTGATAACGCGCTGTTCAAATCGGCAGAGATTTTGGAAACAAAACTAAATCAACCTCAACAAGCATTAGAATCTTATAAGCGCTTGTTGTCGGAACATCCTGGCAGTCTTTACATGCACGAAACTAGAAAACGCATCAGGCGTTTGCGAGGTGAAAAGGTTCAGTAAGTAGGCTCTATTATTAGGCGCTTACTTAGGCATATCTCTCACGAAAGCAGGGATGCCTGTAACATCCATTCCTGTAATCAATAAATGAATATCGTGTGTTCCTTCATAAGTGACAACAGATTCGAGATTAGCCATGTGTCTCATCATGGAGTATTCGCTTGTGATTCCCATTCCACCATGAATTTGTCTAGCCTCTCGTGCTACGTTCAATGCAATTTCAACATTGTTTCTTTTCGCCATAGAAATTTGAGCTGAAGTTGCTTTGTCCTCATTCCGGAGTTGTCCTAATCGGTAGGTAAGCAATTGGGCCTTTGTGATTTCTGTAATCATTTCAGCAAGCTTTTTTTGAATGAGCTGAAAGCTACCTATTGGAACGTCGAATTGTGTTCTTTCTTTTGAGTATCTCAAGGCTTGATCGTAACAGTCCATGGCTGCACCTAGTGCACCCCAAGCAATACCATATCTTGCAGAGTCAAGGCAGCTCAGTGGCGCGCCTAAACCTGACCGTCCAGGTAAAATATTTGATTTTGGAACACGAACGTTATCGAAAATAAGTTCTCCGGTTGAAGACGCCCGAAGTGAAAGTTTTCCATGCATTTCTGGTGTAGAAAACCCTTCCATTCCTCTTTCTACAATTAATCCGTGTATTCTACCTTCTTCATTTTTAGCCCAGACAACTGCTATATCGGCAAATGGGGAGTTTGAAATCCACATTTTGGCACCATTTAATATTACATCATCTCCGTCTTCTTTAAAATTGGTGATCATTCCACCTGGATTAGAACCAAAATCAGGTTCCGTAAGCCCAAAACAACCAACCATTTCACCAGTGGCTAATTTGGGTAAAAACTTTTGTTTGTGCGCTTCGCTTCCATATTTCCAAATTGGGTACATCACAAGAGAAGACTGAACAGAGGCAGTAGACCTCAACCCTGAATCACATCTTTCTAATTCCTGCATGATGATTCCGTATGAAATTTGGTCAAGGCCAGGACCACCATATTCCTCTGGGATATACGGGCCAAAAGCACCAATTTCGCCTAAACCAGGAATGAGGTGTTTCGGGAAAACGGCTTTTTCGTAACAATCATCAATAATTGGTGAAACTTCTTTTTTGACCCAAGCTCTTGCGGCATCACGAACCAACTTGTGTTCATCAGAATAAAGCTCATCTAAGCAATAATAATCTGGGTGTATGTACTGATCAGTTTTCATGCATTCACGTTTTAAACAAGGCAAAATTAACAAATATCTTAAGGGGTTTCTTCTTATTTTCTATTTAATTTTAGATGACCAATATGATTCAGCTGACACACATTTATGCAGTAATTGAGCTTTTGCCAAGAGAGATTGTGCTTAAAAATACGCTTCTCGCAACTGTACTAGTATGTTTCGGGTTTGTTGGCTTGTCCCGCTTAAGCTGCCCAAACCTGTTTACTATCGTATACAAAAACTATTTTTCGACTAAAACTTACGATTCTACACTGAATGATTCAGAGAAGATATCTCCCTTTGCCAATGTTATGTTGATTTTAAACTTGGTAATCACTTTAAATATCTGTTTGGTTTCCTTGGTTCGCTCAGAGCTTGAAGTTGTGCCTCTAGTTCAATTGGTGTTTTTTGTTACTTGGACATATTTATTTTTTTGTTTCATCAGCCACAGGATGGTGGCTTTGATTTTTGAAGACAAATATTTTGGGCGAAGCGTGGGGCTATTTACGCAGCAGGTCTTCAATTTTACAGGCCTAGTCTTACTTATTTTAGCACTATTTACATTGTTAAATGATGGGTACAAAGAGTGGATACAATACTTAGTTTACATAGTTATACTGGCTCTTCCGATGGTAAAGATAATTAAAGGGGTATTCTATGCTAGGCTAAATAATTACAGATGGTTATATATAATTTTGTATCTTTGCACTCTCGAAATATTGCCAGTTGTATTATTATGGCATTATTTTGTTGGTAAAATATGATTATTTAACACCTGATTTAAAGAAACAGTTTTGGCCATTAAAACAATCCTTGTCTCACAACCCAAGCCAGAAAACAATCGGTCTCCATATTTCGATTTGGCAGAAAAGCATGATTTAAAAATTGACTTTAGACCTTTCATTAAAGTGGAGGGCGTTAATGCAAGTGAATTTAGAAATCAGCGGATTAATCTGGCAGATTATTCAGCAGTCCTGCTTACCTCAAAAGTAGCCGCAGATCATTTTTTTAGAATCGCTGAAGAAACGCGTTATGAAGTCCCCGACAGTTTGAAATACTTCTGTATTTCAGAGGCGGTTGCACTTTACTTACAAAAATACATCGCATATCGAAAAAGAAAAATATTTTTTGGCAAACAAAGAATACACGACCTCATGGATGTGCTTAAGAAGCATAAGTCGGAAAAGATACTTTTGCCTTGCACCGATATTTTACGTGATGTAATTCCAAATACACTCACTGAAAA
>Ga0163110_10002030_pt1 | contig 10372 bp, 10 predicted proteins | sample CRUFie1St17metaG_FD_108703 | JGI IMG/M metagenome (GOLD analysis project Ga0163110, IMG submission 108703) | Marine microbial communities from the Costa Rica Dome - CRUD Field 142mm St17 metaG | ecosystem: Environmental > Aquatic > Marine > Oceanic > Photic zone | place: Costa Rica: the Eastern...
CAAAAGCAACAGATGCAAGTACAAATGTTGTTTGATCTACAGAGCTTTGAAAAACAACTTCATACATGGCTACAATTGCACTAGCAGCACCACCAAATGCATTAAAAACTGCTACCAATTGAGGCATGTCAGTCATTTGAACATATTTAGATAAAATTACTCCAATAAATGAACCGATAATTAGTCCTATAATGATCCATTGTATATTTGTGTCGGTGTATTTTAATGCAGTTACAATAATCGCAATAAGCATTGCTATAGATGAAAGCCTGTTTCCGTTTCTGGCAGTAGCAGGAGATGCTAATCTTTTAATACCTAATATGAACATAGATGCAGATATAAGATAGAGAATATTTTCTATATTTGATGATATTTCTAACAAAAAAATCTCCTTATTTTTTACTCTTCTTAAACATAGCAAGCATTCTATCAGTTACTAAAAATCCTCCAACTACGTTAATAGTGGCTAATATAACTCCAACAACTGAAAAAATTGTAGCTATTGTGCTGTGTGTGTTTGATGCAATTATTATAGCTCCTACAATTACTACTCCTGATATAGCATTTGAACCAGACATCAGTGGAGTATGAAGAGTGGGTGGAACTTTTGTTATTATTTCATAACCTATAAAAAGTGCTAAAACAAAAATAATTATTAGTGAAATTAATTCCAATTTATCCCTCTATTCTTTTCTTGCCATTTTGAAATACCAACATTGCATCAATTATTTCATCTTCTAAGTCCATCTCTATTTTAGAGTCCTTTATTATTATTTCTAGAAGACCATAAATATTTTTTGAATATACTAAAGATGCGTCGTAAGCCATTTCAGAAGATAAATTTTTTGGTCCATGGACTATTGTTCCATTTATGTTTACAGACTCCCCAAGAATAGTAGATTCGCAGTTTCCTCCTGAAGGAGCAGAAATATCAACTATCACGCTACCTGCTTTCATCTGTTCAACAGTATTTTTTTCAATTAATATTGGAGCCTTTCTACCTGGAATAGCTGCTGTAGATATGACTGCATCTGATTTTAGTATATATTCCTTTAGGAATTCTAGTTGGGAACTTTGTTTATCTTTGGACTGTTCTTTTGCATACCCACCAGAAGTTTCAGAATCCTCAGGAACTTCATCAGAAATAAATTTAGCGCCTAGTGATTCAATTTGCTCTCCTGCTGCTAATCTTATATCGTATCCTGTTACTTCAGCTCCTAGTCTCTTCGCCGTAGCAATTGCTTGTAATCCAGCTACTCCTGCTCCTAATACCAATATCGATGATGGAGGAATTGTTCCTGCCGCAGTCATCATGAGAGGTAAATATTTTTTTAAAGAAGTTGCTGCTAATAATCCGGCCCTGTAACCAGCAATTGATGCTTGTGATGAAAGGGCATCTAATTTTTGAGCCCTTGCTATTCTAGGCACAAATTCCATTGCTAATAAAGAGAGACTATTTTTTGTACATATCTTAGAAATATTTTGATCTGTTCTTATATCGGTAAGGCTAATTACAGAACTGTTTTGTATAAAGTTTGATTCTTTATTGTAGAATGCATTTACTGCAGTGATAATATTAACTTCTTTTGAGAGTTTTTTTACTATTTTGGCACCAGATGATTCATATTGCTCATCTGTATAACCTGCTTTAATCCCAGAATTTTCTTCTACTTGAACAGATACCCCTAGGTTTATAATAGATTTTATATCTTTAGGTACTATTGAAACTCTATTTTCAGAAGGATCATCCTCTTTTTTTATACCTAAAACTATGTTGTCTGCCAATTTAACTCCTGAAATTTAGAAAAAAGCTTATTATTTAAAATTTATAATACATTGATATTATATCCCGAAATTAAATTGAATATACTGTTTAACTAATTGAAAATTAAAGGAGTAAAGATATGTACCTCATAAGAAGAACTTACAAGACGAAGCCTTACGAAGCAGTAAATGTTGCAAAACTTGTTAAGGCTCAAGCTGATATGTATACATCTATAGGACAAAGAAGTGAATGTAGGGTGTATTACAACAATGGAACTAATCCTGGAGAGCCGAACAGAGTTTATTTAGAGTGGACATCTGAAGTATTTGATAATCCAAGTAGAGAAGGCAATGTTATTCCTAAAGAAGTTATGGAATTAGGAGCAAAATATAGACCTTTATTAGATACTGATAACGGTCCTTCAAACTGGATTGAATTTTGGACAATATTAGAATAATTATCCCCCTCGTGGGTATCTTTCATCTGAATGTAGATCTCTGATAATAGATTTAACTTCGTTGAAATACCTAGTTTTTTCTTCAATAAGTTCAAATATTTCATCACTATCTTCTTTATCATAAAGATCCATTATTTCTTCATGAATTTTTTCAGCCAATTTTGATAACTCAGATACTGTTAGATCATCTAGGTTTTTCGAATCTTCATTCATTTCTAGTAAATTGTTTTTGTAAGATTACTCTTAAAAATGTTTTTTTGAACCAAATTGATTTGATTAATTATTTTTTCTATTGTTTCTTGATCGCTTGCTTGCTTAGTACTCCAAGCGATCAGATGATCTATAAAAAAATCTCCGTTAAGAACAAAGTTTTCTAGATTCAAATCTGAAAGAGTGTTTATATTCTTCTCATTATGCGGATATTCTAGAATACACTTATTATTAGATTCATTTTCCAAATTTACTAATCCTATAAGAGTCTCATCGAATATTTTATCTCCACTTTTTCTTATACCCCAAAATTGAGGTTTGATGTCCTTATTTATTAGGGTCTCTATTCCAGAAATTATTATCTCTTTTTCATTATGGTTTTTATTATTTTCAAGTTTAGATTTATAATCAATATCGATTATTAATCCTTTGTTGTAAGAGTTACAAATTTCAATTAATCCTAATAATCTATCTATCGCTAATTCTTCAGCTAATTTGCTTCTGTTTTTCTCAAAATATATTTTCACGCTAAGTAAATTTGGATCAAAAATATTAATTATTTCCAATGCATCTTTTGCGCTGGGAATAGCTAGTCCACCTCGATTTATATGTTCAATAGCAATAGCAGTTTGAATATTTGACTTCTTTGATTGAAATAAAATTCCTTCACATAAATTAGGTTCCCCCCAAATAAAGTAATTATTGTCCTTATTTGATTGGTTTAGTGATTCATAAATTAGATTTGCAGCTTTATTTGCTTGAAGCTTTTCAAAAGCTGATTTAGGACGATTTTGATCTAAATTACACGATAAAACATTTGTCCTATTATCTAATCCTATAAAAAAATTATTTTGTTTATTATCAATCATTACTTAACTTACTTAAGTTATTTATTAATTCTTCATAATTTGTTTCAAAATAAAGAGATCTTCTACCATTTTTGATCATTTCTAAATGATCTGAATATCCCTGTTTTTTTACAAACGTATTTAGAGTGTACAATGATTTTGGGATATTAAGGTCCTCGTTACCGTGTAAATTTATTACTAGATTCTGTATGTTTTTGAAGCTACCTTTCAATAACTGTCCCATTGAATGCAAATAATTTGGTGCAAAAAATATCAATATTCTTTTGTTTTTATTAGAAGCTTTTTCACATAAATTAATCATTTTTTCTTTTTGTTCAATAGTTAAATTTGTTCCATGAATTAATAAAGAAATAAATCCTTTGCTTATTTGAATTCCTTCATATAATTGATTTGCTTTGTATTGTTTTTCAAAATTATTTTCTTCATTATTTAGGAGTAAATTTTGGGTTGTAATTTTTGTAGATTCTACATTCGGCTGATCAAATGGTTGTATGTTTATTGACGTACAAAATATTGCTATAGCATAATTTAAGACTTGGAATTTGTAAAACAAAGATTCATTATATTCTGTTTTAAGATTGATATTATTTTCTGAAAATAAATCCTCAGATGATGAAAAACTAATGCAAGGGTAGTTTCCATTAATATTTTTTAAGGGCAAAATTCCTTTTTCTTCTTTACCTGTTGATTCTGAGATCAATTGTTCTATCCAATCAGTTATATAATCATTTTTATTTTCTGATAATACTGAGAAGATATTTTTGCCTTGTTTGTAGTTGCTTAAAAGAATTCCTGCTATTAATAATGCAGGATTATTCCTTTCATTTTTTATACAATTTTCATTAGCCTTATTTATATTTGAAATTATTTTACTTAATTTAAATCCACATAAATAGAATGGCAAAATTCCTAAATGCGTTGAGATACTAAATCTTCCCCCTGTTTTTTGGGGTGTGGCTAATATTTTCGAATCATTATTGTTTCCATCTTGTATATAAAATATATTACATTTTTTTTCACTAATAATTTGTTTTAGTATTTTAGTTTCTAATGTCTTCCTTGATTTAGAACATATGAATACAGCTGTTGATAAATTATTTATGTTTTCTTTTATTTTTTTTATATGTGATATATCAAAATTATCTATAAATAGAATTTTTGATGGATTAATAAAAGAGGCGATTCTTGCCATACTAATAGACCCTCCCATACCTATAAAAACATAGTTCTCAAATTGGTCTATTTTTCTGTAAATTTCTTGAAAATCATCAATATGTATATTTTTAGTCCATTGAACTGGGATTTCTTCATAATTTTCAAAATCTCCTAAAGGGAATGAATCTTTAGTGGGCGTTAGAATCTTATTTATTATATTTTGATCAATTATTTGATCTAAATATTGTTCAAGCCTCATTTATTTATCAGTTTTGAAATTTTTTGATCGATAGTATCAAGAAGGGAATCATAAGATTCTTGGAATAACTTTATACCATTTAGTAACAATGAGTTTGTGATTTTTTCAAAGTCAAATTGATTTTTAGAACTTTCATACATATCTTTAAAATTATCATTGATTTCTAAATTATTTGAAGTTAAAATCTTTGATTTTAACAAGTAATCTATAGTCTCAAGTGGAAGTGTATTTATTGTATTTTTTAAGGGTAGATTGTATGTGTAGTATTCTTGATTCAACTCTTTCGCTTTGACACTTGTTGATGCCCATAATAATTTTTGAAAATTATTTCCCATTTTTTCTTTTTTTGATAAAAATAAATCGTAAGCTCGAAAAGCATTAATGATTGCCATTTTATGGAATAATGGGTTTTTAGAATCAATTATATTATCAACAGCTGTATCGATCCGGCTTATAAAAAATGAAGCCACTGATTTTGAATTTTTATTTTTATTTTTTGATTCTATAAATGCTTCTAAGGTTTTTTTATAATTTTCAAATGAGAAAAGTAAAGTTATATTTACATTTATACCATTTTCAAGCAGTTGTTTTGTTGCATAGATCCCTTCTTCTGTACCGGGGATTTTTATCATCAGATTTTTTCTGTCTACTTTTGCCCAAAGTTTTTCAGCTTCAATTATAGTTTTCTCAGAATCATTTGCTAAATGTGGATCAACTTCTAATGAAACAAATCCATCATTTTGATAACTATTTTCATAAACATGGCCTAATAAATCTGCTGCATTTCTTATGTCATCGGTAGCTATTATTTCAAATATTTCTTTAGATGAAGTATATGTTTCTGATAATTTTAATATTTTTTTATCGTATGATTCGCTGGAACTTATAGCTTTCTCAAAGATTGAAGGATTGCTTGTAATCCCACTGATTCCATTAGATATTAAGTTCTTAAGATCTCCTGATTCGATCATTTGATTACTAATTGAATCTAGCCAAATAGATTGGTCTTTATTTATTAAGTTTTCTATATTTGTCATCTTAGGATAAGTTTTCTTTTTCTATTTGATCTAATTTTTCTTTTCGTCTTATGAATCTTTCTTCATCAACAAACTTAGCATTTATAAACTCTGAAATAATTTCTTTTGCCAAAGCATCCCCAATAATTCTGCCTCCTAAACATAAAACATTCATATCATCATGTTCAACTCCTTGACTAGCAGAATATGTATCATGACAAATCGCAGCTCTTACATTTTTATATTTATTAGCTACTACAGATGCTCCGACTCCCGAACCACATAAAATTATCCCTTTATCGTATGATTTTTTGCTTACGGCATCAGCTACTAACCTTGAAGTATCAGGATAATCATCATTTGGATCATAAGCGGTGTCATTTAAATCCTTGATTTCAAAACCAAGTGAGTTTATGTGTTTGATGAGTATTTTTTTTAATTCAAATCCTCCATGATCGGAGCTTATACAGATTTTCATTAGATTATTTTAAAATTAAATTTGTTTTTTCAATTATTCTATCACTTGAAAATCCAAAAGAATTAATTAATTCTTTACCTGGAGCAGAAGCTCCAAAAGATTCAATGGAAATAATATTTTCATTATTTTTTGTATATTTTTGCCATCCAAGACCAACTCCAGCTTCAACTGAAATTATTTTTGAAGTCTGATCTGGAATTATTTTTTCCCTGTATTCTTCAGTTTGACTATCAAATATATCCCAGCAGGGCATAGATACAACTCTTACTTTATGATTTTTACTTAATTCTTTTGCAGCAATAATAGTCTCTGCAACTTCAGAACCTGTAGATAAGAAAACTATTTCTGGGTTGTCTTTTGTATTTTCGTAACAAATATAAGCCCCTTTGGAAAAATCTTCTTTTGTGATTTTAAAGTTGCTCAAAGATTCTATGTCTGGCAATGCCTGTCTTGAAAGAATTAAAGCAGAAGGTTTATTTTTGGTATTAATTGCTGCTTGCCATGCAAGAAAAGTTTCTTTTTTATCAGCTGGTCTGAATACATTTAAGTTAGGAATAGATCTCAAGCTCATAAGTTGAGAAATAGGTTGATGAGTAGGGCCATCTTCTCCTAAGCCAATAGAGTCGTGCGTAAATATCCAAATGCTATTTAAGTTTGATAAAGCGCTTAATCTTACAGCACCTCTCATATAGTCTGAAAAGACTAGAAACGTTCCTCCAAATATCCTGTAATTTCCGTGTGCAGAAATTCCATTCATTATTCCACCCATCCCATGCTCTCTAACTCCAAATTTTATATTTCGACCATGAGGTTTTATTTTTGAAAAATTATCTGAACCTTTGATTTCAGTATTAGTTGAACCAGTTAAGTCGGCAGATCCTCCTATTAAATTTGGGATATAGTCTTTAATAATATTTATAGCATTCCCGGAAGATGCTCTAGTGGCTTCAGGATCATTTGATTTACTAATAGAATCTAATAATTTATGATCCCAGTCAGCGTCTATTTCTCCATTTAATATTTTTTCTAATTCTATATATAAATCAGGGTTCTTTAATTTGAAATTTTCATATTCCGTATTCCAGCTAGATTCTAATTTTTGTCCATTTTCTACTGATTCTCTCATGTGTGAAATAACATCTTCAGGTATTTCAAATTCTGAATATTCCCAGTTAAGGTTTTTTCTTGTAAGTATCGTTTCTTCTTCACCAAGGGGTTCCCCATGAGCAGACTCTTTTCCTGATTTATTTGGAGATCCATAGCCTATTGTAGTGTTAGCGATAATAAGGGTTGGTTTGTCTAAATTACTTTTTGCTTTATTTATTGTGCTTTCCAATTCTTTGGTACTTAACCCATCTACATCTTCAAAAACTTCCCATCCATAAGATCTAAATCTATCACCTACGTTTTCAGTAAATGCAAGATCATTACTTCCATCTATAGAGATATTGTTTGAATCATAAATATAAATGATTTTTCCTAACCCCAATGTACCTGCCAATGAGGCAGCTTCAGATGCGATTCCTTCTTGTAAGTCACCATCACCTACTATTCCAAATATATAATGATCAATTATTTCTTTGTACTTAGATGACAACATTTTTTCTGAAATAGCCATACCTACACCATTTGCAAAACCTTGACCTAAAGGACCAGTTGTTACTTCAATTCCTAAATTTAGATCTCTTTCTGGATGACCTGGAGTTTTTGAACCAAATTGACGAAACTTTTTGAGATCATCTAATTCAAAATCATATCCAGTCAGATATAAGACAGAATACAATAAGGCTGAGGCATGACCTATGGATAAAATAAATCTATCTCTATTATGAAATTTTGGGTTATTTGGATTATGTCTCATTATTTTTTTAAACAACGTATAAGCTATAGGAGCTGCTCCCATAGGCGCTCCTGGGTGCCCTGAATTTGCACTATTTACTTGATCTATGGAAAGAAATCTAAGGGCGTTTATGGATTTTTCTTCTATATTCATAATTAATTTACTTTATCACCTTTTGTTTGCATTTTTATTTTATACAAAGATTTATCTGAGGCGATAAATAATTGATCAAAGTTTTCTCCTCCAAAGCATAAATTAGCAGTTCTTTGCTCAGGTATATGTATTTTTGCTATCAATTTTCCTTTTGGAGAAAAAATTTGTACACCATCCCAAGCTGATGAAAAAAGATTCCCGTTCTCGTCTACTTTGATTCCATCTGGTTTTCCTGGTCTAGGAGTTGCAAAAACTCTTTTATTTTTAATTGAATTATCTACAACATCATAAGCAAATATATTTCCTGTTGCTCCTGTATCTGTTATGTATACAACTTTTTCATCGGGAGAAAAGGCAATTCCATTAGGGGCATCTATTTCAGAAGTAAGTAATTTTACAGATTTGTTTTTATCAACTATGTAAACGCCGTTATATATTGTTTCAGATCTAGACTCATAACCTTCATGATTGCTCATTATTCCATACTGAGGATCTGTGAACCAAATTGTCCCGTCGGATTTACAAACAAGATCATTTGGAGAATTAAATCTTTTCCCATCTACTATATTGGTAATAATATCCACATTTCCTGATTGATCTGTTATGCTAACAGCTCTACGCCCATGTTCTGCAGTTATCATAAAACCATCTAAATCAACAGCATTTCCATTTGAAAAATTCGAAGGATATCTATAAGTGCCAGTTTTTTCATTTTTTAAGTCATAAAAAAGCATTCTATTATTTGGAATGTCTGACCATACAACTATATTTTTTTCTTTCAAGTAAACTGGACCTTCAGCCCATTCACATCCTTCAAAAATTTTTGTTATGTTTTTATCATTTGAGAATAATGAATGAGAACTTTCATCGAATATTTCTACTTCATTTTTAAGCTCTTTAGAGTCTCTAACTATTTTTACCATTTATTTTTTTTTCGTTATTCTTTTTTTTCTTATATCAGAAGAAACTAATGATATCTGCTCAACTAAGTTTTTATTAGATAGTCTTGAACATATTTTTTCTGTAAAAATTGAATCTGAAGACAATGGTTCATTATTAGAATTATAAGATTTTATTTTTTCATGACTTATGCTTGAATTAATAACGGTATATTTTAGGTTGTCTTGTCTATAAGCAATAAGGTTATAAATAATCTCATCAGACCATTTTGTGTTGTTATGTCCCCATAGATCATCTAAAAAAAGATAATCTACATCTTTACATAAATCATAAATAAATCCTTTGCCTTGATTAGATCTTACATAATCTCTTACTTTATCAATAAGTTCAGAGGATGATACATAAAATAAATTTGAACTCTTTTTATTAATTTCGTTTGCTATTGCTGCAGTTAGATAACTTTTACCAGAACCTGTCCCTCCATGAATAAATAACCATGAAGGATTTTCGCTTTCAACAAACTCTTTTGATTTCAACAAAGCCATTTCAATCGAATCAAAAGTTATCTTTTCTTCTTGTGATAATTCTTTATTTGGTTTTCTAGCTAATTTTCTTAATTTTGAATTTTCAAAAACTTTAGGAATTCCATTGCCTTTATGATTATTTTCTTTTGAATCTAAATGAATAGTCTGAACTAGATTTGGATCTGTAAATCTTGCTTGAGATCTGTCATCAAAATCTAAAATATTTTTATTTATAACTATTACAGTTGGTAATTTTCTTGTATATCTATAAGTGAACAGATGATCCATTTTTTCTTCAATCCATTCTGAGTATTTTTGATTTCCATAGTCATCAATAATTAAGAAAGGGTAATTAATTAATTCATTAAAAGTATTTTCACTTGAATCGGAATTTGAGTTGGTTATTATATCTATAAATTCTTGTGTTGATTTGTAAATTACAATGTTGTCATTGTTAATGCAATTAATTGCAATCCCGACTGCTAGGTGAGTTTTGCCTGTTCCAGGCTCTCCGCTTATAACTAGCCATCCCATTGGATTTTTTGAATAATCGTCAGCTTTTCTTAAGCTCTCTCTTAAGTTTCTTGGGTCAGCTTTACCGATCTTACCGTCAATTTTGAACTTCTTTAGGTCATATTCAAGTAATTGATTGACGCCTGCAAACCTTAATTTTATTTTATTTTCCAAATCATCTGATTTGCCTTTTTGACATGAGCAAGGAACTGTTTCTTTATTAACAATTATCC
>Ga0163110_10002032_pt1 | contig 10370 bp, 11 predicted proteins | sample CRUFie1St17metaG_FD_108703 | JGI IMG/M metagenome (GOLD analysis project Ga0163110, IMG submission 108703) | Marine microbial communities from the Costa Rica Dome - CRUD Field 142mm St17 metaG | ecosystem: Environmental > Aquatic > Marine > Oceanic > Photic zone | place: Costa Rica: the Eastern...
CGAGGAGGGCGGAGCAATCGAAGTATGGGGTGACGGTTTGCAAACTCGTTCCTTCTTGTATATTGATGAATGCATCGAAGCAACAAGAAGAATGATGGATAGTGACTTTATGGGCCCAGTCAATATTGGTTCTGAAGAGATGGTTACTATTAATCAATTAGTAGAGACTGCTGCAAGAGTTGCAGAAAAACAAGTTGCTAAAATTCATATTGATGGACCTTTAGGTGTTCGTGGACGTAACTCAAACAATGATTTGATTAGAGAAAAACTTGGATGGGACTATTCTCAAACTCTTGAGGAAGGTATCCGTAAAACTTATAATTGGATTTGTCAACAGATTGAGAGTTCTAAATGAGTAGTAATGTTATTGTAGGAAATTCAGCAGGTGTCTTTAGTGCATTTCTGAATTTCTTTAGTTGGATGTCAATTGCAGAAGAAAATGGTCTTGATATTAGTCTTCATGTAACAAACAAAACTAATGATTGGAATAATTCATCAACCACCGTAGAGAATCCATATATTCGATCTAGTCAGTTTGATAAAAGTAAACTTGAAAATAATATTTTATTAGATATTTTTGAATCTGATGTAATCAAAAAAGAATATCCTGAAAGTTTTATTTACCTTGAACATTATCCGGAATTGTTTACTAATAGTCTTGAAAATTATCCTCAATACTTGTTTAAGTATAATGGAAAGGGTGGGATGTCTATTTCATATCAAGACAGACAACATCTTGAGTTTATTCGTCAAAAATTTAATGAGCAGTGGAATAAGTTGTCTTATACTTCTAGGTTTGATAAACTTGTAAAGGAAGAAGAAAAACTTGTAGAGGGTAAAAAAGTTCTTTCGATTATGCTTAGAACGATTTACCATTATGTAAATCCCTCAACTGGAAAGGTGGCTTCTGAATCGGAAGCAGAAAGTTTTATTCAGTCTGTCCTAAAATGTGTTAGGGATAGGATAAATGACTATGATTCTGTTCTTATTACCACTCAGAATCAACCTTACATTGATGCATTCGTAAAAGAATTTGGAGATGCTTGTGTTTTTGCTGATAGAAAAAGGTTTGAAGACTTCAATGATTGGAGGGGAGTTGGTAAAGATGCTTATGAACTTACTGATGATGAGTATCGTAATGAAGTTGAGGATTGTCTTTTAGATGTAATTTTAACCAGCAAGTCTAATCATATTCTTGGGACTTGTAGTAATATGTTTATGGGTGCATTGTCAATGAATGTTGAGAACACTTGTGAATTAATTCAAGATAACTTTTGGGGACGTTAATTAAAAAAATTATGATTTACTTATTTACTTCTGGTGATGGTCAATGTCCTGCTGAAGGTATCTGCTCAGTAGCACAATGTCAAATACACACTTTTGTTTTGTCTAAATTACTTAATGTAAAATTTTTAGGAAGAGATCTAATTAATCTTCATCATTATCAAGGAATTGCAACTCAAGAAAAGTTTTCTAAAGATGCTTCTAATTTTTTTAATTTTGAATTAAGAGAGTATGACATATCCAAAAAGAATATTATTAAGTTTGATTCCATTGATGATAAATTAATTAATTTTGTCAATTCAAATAAAAATAAAAGTGAAGATATTTTTGTAGAAATTAGTAGAGATTGTCTTCAAAAATTTGCTGATGGCAATTTTGATTCATTCAAGGATATGGGATTGCACGGTAAACTTTTTGAAAGAATTAAATTTGATGATAGTAAATATTATTTTGATGATAATAAAATAAATATATCTCTACATCTTAGAACTTTTGTTCAAAATTTAGATTTTGATTTAAGTCCCAGTAGAGAAAGATATTCAAAGGGAAACGCAAAAGAAAAGTATTACATTACTTTAATTAAAAAACTGGATAATTTATTGAATAAAAGAGGAAAAACATTATTTAAAGATAAAGAATATCATATTTTTTCTAGAGGTAACAAAGAAGATTTTGAAGCTTTTACTAAGTTGGGTGTTAATATTAAATTCCACATTGATGAACACCCTTTGAGTGCTCTATATCATCTTACAAAAAGTGATATTAGAATATTGTCTAATAGTTCTTTTAGTTATTTGCCAGCTTTATTAGGAGAAAATATTGGAGTTTCTATTATAAGAAGTACTTTTTCCCCAAGAAGAATTAATAATTATATCGTTGCTGATTATGATGGTAATTTTGATGAGTCCCAAATTTGTTTTGAATAATGAGTAAATACGTATTTGACCTAGACCATACCTTATGTAATCCTCCATATAATGAGGAAGAAAAAAGATGGATGTACTTTGACGCAGAACCATTTCATGATAGAATCGAAACGGTAAACAGGTTGTGGGAAGAGGGGCATCACATCATCATTGAAACTGCAAGAGGATGTGATTCTAAAATTAATCACTATGAGAGAACATTTGATCAACTTCGCTCATGGGGACTTAAGTTTCATACCCTGAGAACAGGAGTAAAATTCGCGGCTACTTATTACATCGACGACAAAGCAATCAACAGTGAGGACTTCTTTGATGGGCAGCATCAATAAAATTGTAAAGAGATCGCCAGGATTTATAAAAAAACTTTATTATAGTTCAGTTCCTTTTTCTAAGAGGTATGGAAAGGTGTATGAAAATACCCTTTCCTTTTTGATGGAATCTTCTAGATGGGATATTGAAACTAAAAAAGAATATCAACTGACTCAGATGCAGAATCTCTTGAGTCATTGTTATCTGAATATTCCCTTCTACAAGCAAATTTTTATTGATAACAACTGGAAACCAGAAGACTTTAGAACAGTTGATGATCTAAAGAATTTTCCTGAGCTTACCAAAAAGATTATCATGGATAATAGTAATACCATGGTGGCAAGTAATCTTTCTTGGGACAGAAGATATCCAATTACTACAAGTGGATCTAGTGGAGATAAACTAAAGTTCTATGTGAACGATAATGTATTCAAGAGAGAGGCCGCATTTAATATGCGGGCATATCTTGAACAAGGGGCAAAAATGTATGACACTCCCAGTGTTTGGTTGAGACGATATGTTCCTAAGAATAGCGACTCTCCTCTTTGGTATTATGATTATGAATTGAAGAGGTTGTATATGTCTGCTTATCATCTTAATGATAAGACTATCGGTCAGTATATTGATAAAATTAATTCTGGAAATTATCAGACCATTTGTACATACCCTTCATCAGCATACATCCTTGCCTGTCTATGTGAAGAAAACAATCTTAAGTTAAACAAGATTGAAAAGATTCATGTAACATCGGAGAAGATGTTGAATCAATGGTACGACAAGGTAGAAGATATACTTGGTATCAAACCATGCGGTCATTATGGTCAGATGGAAAAAGTATCTTTTATGCATCAGACAGAATCCTCCAGGGACTACAATCAAAATCTAGAGTATGGTATTGATGAGTTCTATGATAATGGAGATGGAACTCATGGATTGATTGCCACGGGATTTATTAATTACTATATGCCACTTATCAGATACAGAGCAGAAGATACTTTTGTTTTAGAAAATGGTAAAGTAAAAGAAATCAACGGACGCAGTAGTGACATCTTGGTTTCTTCAAACGGGTCTAGACTTCCTGGAGTAAACTTTTATAGTTGGATTGATAAGAAGATGCCAGCAGTAAAAATGTTTCAAATTATTCAAAAGTCAGAAAAAAATATCATCTTTAAGTATGTTCAGAATGCCGATCATTCGGAAGACATACATAGTGAGATTCTCAGTGGATTGACATCTAGACTAGGTGATATGAATTATGATATAATGAAAGTATCTGAAATACCTAGAGACGAAAAGACTCAAAAGATTAGAAGCATTATTAATCAAACAGCAGATGAGAAACATAGCAAAAAAAGCAACACAACTCACATGGCCAGCAGAAGCATATAAATCTGCGGGTGATGAAGACAAATTTGTGATTGATTATTATGATAAAAAGACTGGTGGATATCTAATTGATATCGCAGCAGCTTGTCCTGTATCTGGTTCTCTCTCATTCAAACTTCTTGACACCTACGATTGGTTTGGTATTCTAGTAGAACCATCTATTGTTCATAGTGAGAATATCTTAAAATGTTATGGTGATGTTGATGGTGTAGAATTTTATTCGGGTGCCATTCATAGAACTATGAAAACAGTCACCCTATCAGAATTTAATGGGCAGGGTGTAGGATGTTCTAATATATTCAACCAGCATCCTCACAGTGGTATTCCTGGAGACCGTCTATATGAAGTTCCAGCAATCGCTATCAATGAATTGTTGGAAAAATATAATGCTCCAACTAATATTGATTTCATGAACCTTGATATTGAAGGAGCAGAACCAGAGGTTTTAGAGGATCTTGATTTTGTCAAATATAATATTGGACTTTTATGTATTGAAAATGGTATAATCTATAAGGACTTTCTAGAAAGCAAAGGATATAAAATCTGTGATGCTTCTGGATATAACTTGATGCACAGTAATTTATTTTTTAAAAAGGTATGAATGTAAGTTTTATTGGACTTGGTAAACTTGGACTTCCTCTTGCTTGTTGTTTAGCACAAGCAGGAAATAAGATTCTTGGTGTAGATAAGAACGAGTATGTTTTAGATAAACTTAGTAATAATGAACTTCCTTTTTATGAACCAGGACTGAGTGACATTTTTCCTCACCCTATCAATTTTATTGGATTCACTGATTCATATAAGAGAGCAGTAGATGAGACTGATGCATCAATCATTCTCGTCAACACTCAACTTGGTGATACTGGATATTCTTCAGAGTTTGTTGAGTCTGCTCTCACTGACCTTGCAGTTAATCTGAAGAAAAGTGATAAGGAATATCATACTATCATCTTGTCATCAACAGTTCTTCCTGGAACTATTGCACGACTCATCAAACTAGTGGAGAAAATCTCTGGCAGAAAGTTTCAGGAGGGATTTGGATTTGCATATGTTCCAGACTTTGTGAGACTTGGTAGTGTCATCAAGGATTTCTTGAATCCAGAGTTTTTCCTTGTTGGAGCTAACAACTGGGAAGATGTTGGAGTAGTCACTCAAATTTGGGGACACTTCCACGACAATAACCCACCCAAAAAATATCTGACATTGGAAGAGACCGAGGTAGCAAAGGTTGCCTTGAATGCTTTCATTGTCAACAAAATTACATTTGCTAACTTCCTTGGTGAGTGTTGTGAAGGTATGAACAATGTTGATGTTCATCGAATCACTGATACTATTGGTATTGATAAAAGAATCTCTCCATACTTCTTTGGGTACGGAACTCCATTTGGTGGAACCTGTTTCCCTAGAGATACTTCTGCCTTTATCAAGTTTGCATGTGATAGAGGTAAGCAAGCAAAGCATCTTGAGTTTGCAAATGAAGTGAATGAGGATGTATATGAAAGCATTCTCAAAAAGTGTGACAACTATAATCGTGTTGGTATTGTTGGAATTTCTTTTAAACCCAACTCTCCAGTCACAATCGGGTCTCCTTCAGCAAGACTTATTAATGATTTAATTTCTAAAGGGAAAGAAATTTATGCTTTTGATGAACTAGATGAAACCTTTACGAATCTGAATGGTGCTAATGATCATATTAGAAAGTGTGTATCTGCACAAGAATGTGTTGACAAGTCTGATCTTGTAGTATTCATGCATCCAGATAAAAAGTGTGTTACACTTAAATTGGGTGAAAAAGATTTTATCGATAACTGGGGAATTTTTTCTTCTGACGCCGTTTTTACCATATCAAGTTCGTTGCCTGATTGATGATTAATAACCGAAAAAGTGTAAACGCACTAAAACCTTATAATGTCGGAGGGAGATCTAGTCTCTCCCCTGACTGGGAATGTTTCGATTGGAATGAGTCTGAGTTTCCTCCTTCAAATAAAGTATTTGAAGTAATGAAGACTTTCTATAGGTATGAAAGATACCCTGATATTACTGCCTCTAAACTAAAGGAAGAGTTGTCTAAATATGTTTCTCTTCCCGTAGACTTTATTGACGTATACAACGGGTCTGATGATGGTCTGAAAGACATCTTTACTGTCTTTGTTGATAAAGATACTAAAGTATTATCATATCCACCTTCATATACGCAGGTAGATACTTTTATTTCTATCAACACTAACAACTATAAAAAAGTTCAAATTATTGAACCTTTGGGTAAACATTGCTATGACTTCACGCATTGTGCAAATGCGGATGTAGTTTATCTCGTCAATCCAAATAACCCAACAGGTAAACTAATTGATGTTAATGTAATTGAGGATCTCATCTCATCTCATCCAGAAACGTTATTTGTTGTGGATGAAGCATACTATGAGTTTGCAAAGCAGTCATGTTGCCATCTTGTTATCTCGCATAAAAATTTAATTGTTACTAGGACATTCTCAAAGGCATTTGGATTGGCTGCTGTCAGACTAGGATATGTTATGGCACATCCAGATGTTCTCTTTCATCTGAGAAAAATTCGTAATGGTAAAACTGTCAATGCACTTGCACAGCTTTGTGGTATTGCAGTTCTAAATGATATTGATTATCTGGATGCAAGAATTGATGAAATGAATGATTCTAAGAGATTCTTCATTGATAATCTACCTTCAGGATATACTGCTATCGAAAGTCATGCTAACTTTGTTTTAATTAAGACTCCAAATTCAAAAGAAGTTCTGAAGAAGATGAAGGAGAATAAAATACTTATTAGAGATAGAAGTTCTTTTACAAACCTAGATGATTGTGTTAGGATCACCATTGGTTCTAAGAAACAAATCATTAGAGTCCTTGACGTTTTAAGTAATTAATATGATTGGATATAATAGACTTGGTATTAACGGCAGACTTGGTAATCAAATGTTTGAGTATGCTGCCCTGAGAGGTATTGCTGCAAAGCATGGATATGATTGGTGTATTCCTCCGAAAGATAGAGAAACCAATCAGATGGCTGATTATAATATTTTTGATGGATTTAAACTTCCTCATTTAAAGAACTTTGGATATATCAATGGACCAACTTTGAATGAACCCAACTTTGACTTTGATGAAGAAACATTTGAAAATTGTCCTGACAATGTAAACATTGATGGGTTTAGACAGTCTGAGAAATACTTTAAGCACATTGAAGATGAAATCAGAGAGGACTTTGAGTTTATTGATGACATCTATGGACCCTGTAAAGAGTTTACAGAACAGTATGATGATTTAATCTTTCTCCATGTTCGTCGTGTTGATGCAACTGGTAGACCTAACCAGTTTCCTGTTGCATCAATTGATTGGTATGAAAGAATACTTGATGAGCACTTTTCTAAGGATACACCTGTACTCATCCTGACAGATAAACTTGATTGGGTAAAAGAGCAGGAATTGTTTAAGCAGGATCGTTTCCTTCTGTCAGAGCAACGAGAATACTCTCCTAACGCTGTCTGGAACGGTCGTGGTAAGTTAGAGTATAGTTTATCTCCATGGGTTGACCTGTGCCTCATGTCCCTGTGTAACGGTGGTATTGTACCCAATACCACCTTTGGGTGGTGGGGAGCATGGTTACAGAAGAGTAATGAAAAGAAGATTGTTTGCCAGTTCCCTTACTTTGGACCAGACTTTACTAATCGTTGTGACTCTTATAAGTATATGAAGGATTTCTTCCCAGAGGGTTGGATCCGAGGAGATCTCAATGGTGACATAGACACCAAATACACTGCTGCTGAAAATGAAATTGACTAATACCACGTTTATCATCCCTCTCAGGATTGAAAGTGATGATAGACTCAGAAATGTAATTGTAAGTTCAATCTATCTTCTTGATAATACTGATTGTAAAATCATTGTCAAAGAGTCTGATAAAACTTCGGTGTTTGCTGAAAAGGCTTTACCACAAATTCAAGAATGTGTTGATGATAAAGCAGATAGATTAACTCATATTTTTGAGGAAAGTGACAAAGAATATTTTCATCGAACTAGATTATTAAATGATATGGTTATGATGACTACCACAGATGTAGTGGTAAATTATGATTGTGATATTCTTTTGCCACTAGAATCTTATACTACGGCAGAAGAAAAAATTACTTCTGGTGAGTTTGATGTTGTTTATCCATATGGAGATGGTAACTGGCAGTATCAGATTTTTGCTACGGACGAACTAGTCTCCGAATTTATTAACGAAGATTATGATCTTTCTGTTCTTATGAAAAGATCTAGAGTCTATGATGCAAAGTATGGTTTTTGTCAGTTCTTTTCTACTAAAAAATATATTGAGGGTGGATTAGAAAATGAGAACTTCATTGCATATGGATATGAGGATGATGAAAGATTCTTTAGATTTAATAAACTAGGATATAAAGTAGGTAGATTGGATGCTCATATCTATCATATGGAACATGCAAGAACTAATAATTCTTGGTTCACTAATCCTTTTATTGAACACAATAAGAACTTACATGATACTTTGATTGAGTTTGACAAAGAGCAACTTAAGGAGTATTATGGCAATCAGGACTACTTGAAAGCACGTCAATGATAGGATTCAATGCCCTTGGTAGGATGGGAAGACTTGCCAACCAAATGTTTCAGTATGCCTCTCTAAAAGGTATTGCAACACGTCATGGTTATGATTACATGATTGCCTATCATCCTGATGCCGTTGATGATGGCATTGGGAATATGTTGCGAACAGAATTATTTGATTCTTTTAATTTAAAAGTTCAGACAGGTCTCTTTAATGCACCAACATTGTCTGAAAGAGTTCATAACTTTGATCAGCAATTTTTTGATGAGTGTCCTGATAATGTAACGCTATGGGGATATTTTCAAACAGAAAAATATTTCAAACATATTGAAGATGAGATTCGTGAGGACTTTACATTCAAAGATGATATTCTTGCACCATGTAAGGAGATGATTGAGGAAGTAGAGAATCCTGTTGCACTTCATGTTCGTCGCACTGATTATGTAACTAACTCTGCTAATCATCCACCATGTACGCTTGATTATTACAAGAAAGCACTGTCATATTTTGAGGCACATCGTAATGTGATTGTCTTCTCTGATGACCCTGCGTGGTGTAACGAACAAGAACTCTTCTCTGGGGAGCATTTCATGATCTCTGAGAACGATGACAACCGTGTTGACCTATGTTTGATGTCTCTATGTGATGACTTTATTATTGCTAACTCAACCTATTCTTGGTGGGGAGCATGGCTCTCTGCTAATAAAGATAAGAAAGTTATTGCTCCCAAACAATGGTTTGGTACTCAAGGATATACAAAAGACCACAATACTGAAGATGTAATTCCCAATGAATGGATCAGACTTTGACAAGATGGATAAGAACAAGTCCGTTTTTAAAATACAAGGACTTCCTCATATTTACTGGTTAAATCTTGATGCTGACGTTGATAGACGTGAGTATATGGAGAAGCAGTTTAAGTATTGGGAAATTAATAATCATACTCGTATTGCTGGATATGATGCAAGGGAAGATGATGCTGCAGAACATCTAAAGGGAAGAATTCCTGACAATGTAAGTCAAGCTGAACTTGGTTGCTGCATGTCTCACCTTAAAGCAATCAAACATTTTTATGAAGAAACCGAAGATGATTATTGTATGATCGTTGAGGATGACGTTGACTTTTCAACGGTAAAGTATTGGAACTTTACTTGGAAAGAGTTTATTAGTTTGGCACCATATGACTGGGACTGTCTGCAGTTAACCACTATATGTACTGGTGATATTCATGTGAAACTTCATCTCAAGTTTATCAATGACTTTTCTGCTGCTGTGTATTTGATTACTCGGCACCATGCAGCAAAGGTCTTAAAAAACCATATGCGTGGCGATAAATGGAAACTTGATAATGGGGTAAAACCTAGAGCAGTATCTGAAGATACTATCTTGGAAACGGGTAAAACTTATACTATTCCCTTGTTCTTGTATAACCTCACACTGGGGTCTACCATTCACGCAGAACATATTGGAGTCTTTCATCAGGGTCCATGGACTGCATTATCTAATTACTGGCAACAACAAGGACCATCAGTTGACATTAGAGAGTGGATGAACTATGATCCTTATCTGGGTCGGGTAATCGAAAATTCTGCTGCACAACAGCAGCAGACGGAAAACCCACCCTCTTGACAGAATCTTAAGACTCTGTTAGTATAAATACTTAACCTTTTGTCTGACAGTAATTTCCGTAACAAAAGGATACAAACGGGGAGTTGTCGAATCCCCTTTCATCTGCGGGTATTCATTCCGCAAGTAAACAAACGAGGTAAAAACTAATGTTCAAAACGACTATCGCTGCAGCAGCTGCCGCTGTTGCTTTCGCTCCTGCTGCTGCCCTAGCCGGTCCATATGTAAACGTCGAGACC
>Ga0163110_10002033_pt1 | contig 10366 bp, 8 predicted proteins | sample CRUFie1St17metaG_FD_108703 | JGI IMG/M metagenome (GOLD analysis project Ga0163110, IMG submission 108703) | Marine microbial communities from the Costa Rica Dome - CRUD Field 142mm St17 metaG | ecosystem: Environmental > Aquatic > Marine > Oceanic > Photic zone | place: Costa Rica: the Eastern...
CATCTTTACCTAGAGATTTAACCATCTCATAGACTTGCTCTTGTACGTCTTGTGGGGTTTCAAATGCTATATGTACACTCATTGGAACTACTCCTCATGTTTGGGTAAGCCGGCGCAGGACGTAGGTGATATAAACGGAACGGATAAATAAGACACAGATGATTATTGAAAATTGGTCAAATTTGGATAGTCAATAAATTATTTTAAGAGTTCTTTTAATCCTCTCGCTAATGCTGGTGCCGCGCTAACAACAGCTCTCGGATTTGGTAAAGAATCGGTACTGTGTACCCCATTTACATGGTTTGCAAGGCGGGAAATCGCGCCTCCTGTAAACAGTCCATGTGTGCATGCCGCATGTACTTCTTTTGCCCCTTGTCGACGCAAAGCATCGCTAGCTCTGCATATTGTGCCGCCGGTACTAATCATGTCATCGACAATAGCTACAATTTTACCACTAACGTCGAGATCTTTCGGTGTGTGTTCTATAGTATGCGCATCAATTCTGGTTTTTTCGAGATAACTAAATTCGCATCCGATTAATTTCGCAACCTCTGTTGCTCTGTCTATCGCACCTTTATCGGGACTTAATATGAAATCAGGGTTTACAACATTAGCTAACCTCTCAGCCACTTCTGGCATCGCGCTAACAAATTGTATTGGGAAGTCCATGTCTTCTAGTACTGCGGGAGCATGCAGGTCAAGAATTGCCATACCATCACAGCTTCTCGCAAACAAATCTGCAATCACCTTAGCAGAAATAACTTCACCCTTCGAGAATCTTTTGTCCTGCCTTGAATAACCATAGTAAGGTATTGCCAAATAAACTCCAGCCCCAACATCTGGCATACTTTGGGGTTCAACTCCTTTGAGATTTTTCAGATTTCCTTTTCTAACATCGCCCACAGCTTCCAAAAGAAGAATTGTTTGAAGAATACCTGAATCTGGATATGTATTTGAGACTAAAACCACTGGTTCCGCACGGATTGAATCAATTGCATCTTCTGGAATGCGGACATATCCTTCACTATCTGGAAATCTTCTAGTCACTAGTTCGATGTACTGCATGCCCAAAAGTGGAGCCAAGGCTTCTGCTACATCACGGCCCGAAGAACCACTCACGACCACCATGTGTGAGTCGCTCGACAGGTAGGTACTTCATGACTCTGCCGCAAACGAAACAAATTAATTGTTGAAAGAAACTCATGATTAGATAAGGGACATCTTCAAAATAGGACTTGATTTCGCCTACACTGCCTTAGGGCGTGTAGCTTAGTTTGGCTGGAGCACCCCGCTGATAACGGGGAGGCCACAGGTTCAAATCCTGTCATGCCCACCATTTCTTCTTTCAGTGCAAACTATATCATTCATCTTCGTAATCTGGATGATTTAGTTTTAGATAAGTAGGCAACGTTACGAGACGCTTTGTTGAACATCTCAAAATAACTTCATCTAATCTTGCAGTAGTCCTGCCTAATTGAGCCACAGGAATAATTACTATTTCTGGTAAACCATACCTGTCTCTTACAGTGTAATGAGTTTTTACAACAACTCCCTTGAAAGTTCTCTTTGTTTTCTTCATTTCAATGACATTACCAATGTCAATTCCGTCATTATCGAGTACCGCTCTGTCTAAAAGCTCGTCAGGTGCATACAATTTTTCGTTAATTCGGATTGTATTTCTCCATCTTCTTTGTAATTCTCTGATAGATTTTGTTAATTTAACACTCCCGTCAGGTCTTACACTGTGGACCAATTCTTTGGATAATGGTGCATATTCTGCAGGTTTTCTCATGTATTCACCTGCAACATCATCAGTAACTTGAATTCTTACTGATTGTACACATTCATCTCTTGGATGGAATCTTTCCCCAGTGATCGTTCCGACCAAAGTTTCTCCCACATATACGTCTCTTTGTAGTAGCTCTTGTATTCTTATTTCTTCGCTCATTTTTTTTCCTCAATTCATGGAGTGGTGCATCCCGTTCGCTCTTCTCCTGCTGCCGAGTCGTGTAATTAGCACTTATACTATGCGATAGTAAAGACTGATAATTCAATTGCTTTTTTTATGTATATTGTAAAAATACAATTGTAAAATTAAAGTTAGTTTGATTTATTGTATGATTATCAGAAATTGTGTTTTTGTAAATTTGGAAGACTAATTTAACTAATATTTTCGTCAAATCAGAGTCCGTAGACGGCATATATTGATGAGTGGCCCTGTGCTCGGAGATGCATGTCAGATGTACTTGTCCAACTGGCGGAAATCCGCAATAACACTGGAAACAGAAAAACATTAGGTTTGAAGGACGAAATTATTTCCCGTTTTTCACAAAAAGATGAAAATCTTATTCGTGCAATTTCTGAAGCCTCTGAAGTTCACAAACAACATCTTGAAGAATTTGGCGATGAATACATGATGATGCATGAATCAGAACTAATTACTCACTTGCAGTCTGATTATGTGAATTTTTACGCTCCTGCAACTGTCAATCCATATGTTGCTATAGCAGCACGAGGGCCATGGATTGTCACCTCACACGGGGCTGTTTTACACGATAATGGAGGATATGGGATGCTTGGCGGAGGCCACGGACCTGATGACGTAATTGGAGCAATGTCCAAAAATTGGGTTATGGCAAATGTTATGACTGCATCATTTAGTCAGAAAAGGTTAGCCGAAGCACTACGCAAAGAAGTGGGGTATTCCCGTGATGAGTGCCCTTTCTCTAAATTTGTATGTATGAACAGTGGGTCAGAATCTGTCACTATAGGAATGAGAATTGCTGACGTGAATGCCCATGTAATGACCGGCCCCGGTGGCAGGCATGAAGGAAAACCAATCAAGAAAATTGCTCTAAAACAAGCATTCCACGGAAGAACTCAACGTCCAGCCACTATTTCAGATTCATGCAAGAAGAAATATATCAATAATTTGGCAACCTTTAGAGACCGTGAAAGTATTATTATTGTTGAACCAAACAACATTGAGGATCTCCAATCTGCATTTGCCAGAGCCGAATCAGAAGGTTTCTTTATTGAATTATTAGCAATGGAGCCTGTCCAAGGAGAAGGATCACCAGGTCAAGACATTAGTCGTGAATTTTATGATGAAGCACGCAGGTTAACATCAGAACATGGTAGCATGTTGTTGGTTGATTCTATTCAAGCAGGTCTTCGAGGAAAAGGATGTCTCTCAATTGTGGACTATCCTGGATTCCAAACTGCTGAGGTTCCAGATTTAGAAGCATGGTCAAAGGCTCTCAATGCCGGACAATATCCTCTTTCAGTTCTAGGTTTGTCTGAGAAGGCAGCTGATTTGTATGTTGTTGGAATATATGGAAATACCATGACTACTAACCCAAGAGCTCTCGAAACTGCCGTCGAAGTTTTGAGTAAGATAACTCCTGAAATGCGAGCAAATATCCTTGACAGAGGGGAAGAATTTGTAGAAAAACTCAGCAGACTAAGAGATGAGTTCCCTAATGATATTTCCTTGGTTCAAGGTTCGGGATTATTGCTTTGTGCAGAACTAGATCCTGAAAGACTACCTGTCGTAGGATTTGATTGTGTGGAAGAGTGGTGTCGCATTAATGGTCTTGGAGTAATACACGGCGGTCAAAATGCTCTCCGTTTCACCCCTCATTTCGGTATTACATCAGATGAGATAGACCTTGTGATCGAAGTTGTGAGAGACTGCCTTATTGCATTTGCAGAAGCAGAACCTATTGCGGCAGTCTGAAACTTTACCTCCTCTTCCCGGGTATGAGAGTGAAACCATGTCAAAGAAGATTAATCTTCTGGGAAAGGAGGATAATTTCTTTTTAGCTCTCAAAGATAGGTTAGAAAGAGCAGGAGCTTCATTTACAACAAGTTCAGAAGATGCAGATATAACAATAGGTCTTGGAAAGTACGCAAATAATGAATTGGTTGATGTAGCAATTATAGCTGAAAATACCGACTCTCGGAGCGGGAATATTTCTGATATAAGAACAGCAGGTTTGATAATTAGAATTCACGACCTTATGATTCCTGAAGGAAGTCAAGGGTGGGGTCCAGAGGATGTTGAAGAATGGGTAAAATGGATTAAGAACGGTACTAGTGAAATTACTCCGGAAATTCAACCTAAACATTGGGTTCATATCAGAGATACGACTGATGCAATTTCTTTATTGATTATGGCTGACACAGATGCTTTTGCCCAAGGCATTGTTGATTTATGTGGTAGGAGAGCTTGGGGGCCCGATCCAGTTATAGCGGAGATAAAACTGCTATGGAATCGTTTTACCAATGCAATCATGTATTCACATACAGTTGATTCTTTGGCCGAGGTTCCTAGTCCTGCGGCTGTTCAGTTTGAGGGTGAAAGACATAGACCAGATCTTGAGCCATTACATGAAGCTATGAAAAATGCTGGTAGGGAAGAAGGTTGGAGACCCTTAACTCCAATGAGAGTGGCTCTGATGGAGTTTTTGGCTCACACCAAACTCCAATCAGAGCCAGATCATAATAACTAGAAGTCCTAATTGACTTACTTGTTCTTGTCTGCTTGAACTTTAGCACGTACTTCTTGTGCTGTAGCTTTTGCAGCTTGCATTGCTTTACGGACACGTGTTCCGGCAGCGGCGTTACCTTTGTCGTGCTTTGCAGCATCGGTCATGGCTTCTGTTAGTGCATCAATCATTCCTTGTACCATCGATTCAACGGACATATCCCTCCCGGCGTGAATGTCCGTTCTTAGCCATTGTGTTTACTAGAACATACAAGTGGCTAATATTGAAGTTTCCAAGAATCACGGTTTTTAGGCTTTAAAGTCATATTTTAGACTAATTTTTGAATAAATCTGCTCCCAATAAAGGCAATAATACGCTTGCATCGCCTTCCACAACCACTTGAGGGGCCTCTGGCCTTACTTTTCCCCAAGAAATTGCTTCTTTTAGCCTTGCACCGGATAATGAACCATCATGTTCCGAAGCAGTTGTTATACCTACAGCAGAATCTAAACCATCTCTGTATTGATTCCACCAAATAACATGGTGTTTTGAGATGCCCCCACCAACCATTAGAGCGTGTGATTCTTCTGCAGTCCATGTTAGATCTGAAAGAATTTGTTCGTCTGCCAAGAAATCTACAATGAAATTTGGACTTTTTTGACGGTGCATGAATAGTTGTGCTCCTATCGAACCGTCCGACAAACCAGGTATGACCATTGGAATTCTATGTTTCGCAATCCAATGTAACAGGGAAGTTTCGTCTTCTATTCTATCTCCCATAGCCCAGCATAGTTCAACAGAACCAAATCCCAACCAAGGATTCTCAGGGTTCTCTTTAGTTCTCTCTTCTTCTATTTCATCTAACCAAGGAAGAACTCTTTTTTCCAGTATATCCCCATAGCACTCGTTTGGAACAATGACATTTCCCAATCTGTTGAGGCCTTCTTCTCCGAGAGCAATATCGTCCAAACTAAAGTCTCCATGAAAATATTCTCGATATGTCCTGGCAATGTCATGATCTAGTGTGCCGCAAGTAGTAATTATTACATTGAATGCTTTCCTTTTTATGGCTTCAAGAAAAAATCCTCTAGTCCCCGTTGCACACAAACACGCTGGAAAAGAAAGCCAGTTTAGAATTCCCTCTCCATTTTTTCCAGTGCTCTCTCTGAGAATATCTCTTGCATGTGCTAACTTAGTTGCAGTAAACCCTCCTGCTTTGGACATCTGATCGATAAGACTGCTCACGTCATCCATTTTTTGGAAATCATAATCTTCCACGGGTGCAGTGAAATCGTCACGAGAGTAGGCCGACACAATACCTTCGCCAGACTCCTTCGTATTCAATTAGTCGGATTCTCTAATTGATAAATTCTATCTCTTAATTGGGCTGCTCTTTCGAAGTCTAATCTTGCAGCAGCAGCTTTCATTTCCTTTTCCATTTTAGAAATTAATTTAAGTTTTTCATCACTATTTTCGTTAGACTGGTCGGCAATTAGATCACTATAATTGCCGTCTTCAACAATCCAATCTGGCTGACTAATATTGTCTAATACAGAGCCTGTTGAGTTCCATCCTGATACTCCAAGAGCAAATTTTTTCGCTAACCCTTCTACTCCTTTTTTACCGGGTTTCTTAGCAACTAATCTTCTTCCGCCAGCGGCTCCTTTTCCAGCAACTCCTGCCATTAAATCATCGGTTTCAGAATTCATTGTTGGCATAGCTTTGTTTATTGTCCTAGGGCTTATACCGTTTTTCTCATTATGTAATTGCTGCCTCTTCCTACGTTCTATTGTTTGTTTTATTGAAGCCTTCATGGCATCAGAAACGGAATCAGCGTATAGTATAACTTTACCATTTTGATTTCTTGAAGCTCTGCCTATTGTCTGCAATAGCGAACGCTCATTTCTGAGAAACCCTTCCTTATCTGCATCAAAGATTGAAACTAGACTGACTTCAGGGATATCTAATCCTTCTCTAAGAAGATTTATGCCGACAATGATATCTATGTGGCCAAGTCTCAATGCTTTGATAATCTCCGTCCTCTCTAGTGTATCTATTTCACTGTGTAAGTAATGAGCTTTGAATCCATTCCGATTGAGGTATTCCGAGATCTCTTCTGCAAATTTTATCGTCATAACCGTCACAAGTACGCGCTCGTTTGCTTCTATTCTCGAGCGTATTTCATCCTCTAAATCCTGTACTTGACCTTCTGTAGGACGTACTTCTATAACAGGATCTAATAGTCCGGTAGGCCTTATTTCCATTTGTACCACACCGTTTATGTCTTGCATTGTTTCTGCAAGAAATGCTCGTTCTTTCTTTTTCTTGATTTCTGAAATTTTCGCACCTCCTCCACTTGGAACGTGCAGCAGTCCATTTGGAACTGGCTGATTTGTGATTTCTGCAAGATGCCTGAGTTCCCTCTCTCCTGGAGTAGCGCTGACGTACAACATCTGGGGAATTAATTCCTGAAACTCGTCGATCCTTAATGGTCTGTTGTCGTAAGCAGATGGGAGTCTAAACCCATGATCTATTAGATTCTTTTTTCTTGAATAATCTCCACCATACATTCCTCCAACTTGTGGAAGAGTCACATGGCTTTCGTCCATTATCACTAGGTACCTGTCTGGACTTCCATGAAATTGTTCAGCACAGGTTGAGAAGAAATCAAGTAGGCAATAAGCTCTCTCATTTTTTTCCCTTCCATCAAAGTGTCTTGAATAATTTTCGACTCCCTTACAAGAACCAACTTCTGTCAACATTTCTAAATCGAACTTAGTTCTCTGTTCAATTCTGTGTGCTTCTATTTCCATTCCTTTGGAGTGGTAATAATCAATTCTTTTATCCAATTCTTCTTCTATGTCTTCAATAGCCTTACCAAACTTATCCTCACTAGTCATGTAGAATTCTCGAGGGTGTATCCATGCCTCTTCAATTTCATCTAACGGTTCCCAAGATATAGCTTCACAGACCTGAATTCTTTCAATACCGTCCCAACCGAATTTTATTCTAATAGGGTCATCTCGACTCGGCATCCATACATCAAGAACCTCCCCCCTGAGCCTTACATCTCCCCTGATCATTTCGCTCGTGGTTCTTCTATACTGCAGACCTACTAATTCTCTCACAATATCTTGAGGATCGGCTTCCTGACCCACACTAAGACAAACATGTGATTGCTGAAAAACTTCTGGAGGATTTAGACCGTAAATAACTGATACCGTTCCGACTGCAATCACGTCAGGCCTGCTGACTAAAGATGCAACTGTGGAGAATCTTTCTTGCTCGATTCTCTCATTCATTTGTAATTCTTTATCAATGTAAATATCTCTTCCTGGAAGATAAGCCTCAGGTTGATAGTAGTCGTAGTAACTAACGAAGTATTCTACAGCATTTTTGGGGAACAACTCACTCATTTCTTGCCATAATTGTCTTGCAAGGGTTTTATTATGAGATAATATCAATGTTGGTATCTGTAGTCTTTCAATAATATTAGCCATAGCGAATGTTTTACCAGAACCAGTGACTCCCATTAGAACGCATCTTTCTTGTCCGTCATTAACTTGTCTTACTAATTCTTGAATTGCTTGCTCCTGGTCTCCTGCCGTACCATAATCAGACTTTAGAACAAACATATCATCCCTCAATTAAGTTATTCTCCATATTGGATGCAGGATCCATGAGAATTACCGCAATCAACAGGACCCAACCTGTTAGCATTGAAACCCTAAACAAAGTTGTTTGAAAATCTTCTAATCTTGTCCTCATTAGAATTATCACGACATTAGAAACTGACATAATGCCTGCCGCGGCAAAAAACCAGATTTCACTCATTGGATCAGATATGGCAAAACAAGCAAACCACAAAAGAGTAAGTTGAACAGATGTTCGGGTTGTTGTTTCATCATTGAATCTCGCTGGGAATGATTTAATTCCGTTCTCTCTATCACTTTCTACATCCATTCTCGCATAATTGATATCAAAAGCAGTTATCCAGAGGGCTACACCTAAACAAATAAAGAAAATTGTCGGGAACCAGAGAAAATTACTGCCTCCGTTATCCAAACCAGTTATTGCTTCCCATCCATGCATATCAGCTGCAACTGCAACCCATGCTCCTGCGGGGGCTAAGCCCAAACAAAGTCCGAGCCATAAATGACAAAGCCAAGTATAACGTTTGGTGTAGGGATAGACTACGAAAGCTAGAACTGGCAACCAAGCCATCATTAATGCCACTTCATTTAGTTGCCATGCTCCTAGCAATAACATACCAAGGAATATTCCAGATAATTTCCAAGCAGTGTTTATTGACATTGATCCTGAAACTAAGTGCCTATTAGCCGTCCGAGGGTTTGCAGCGTCTATGTCGCGATCAATAATACGGTTCAGAGCCATAGCAAGACCACGAGCTCCGACTGCTGCAATTAGAATCCAAAGTAGGTCGATCTTTATCCATGCAAAATTGTTTGATGAAACCTCATAGAAAAATTGATTGTATGCAAGAATATACCCTATCAGAACAAAAGGCAGCGAGAAAAGAGTATGTTCAATTTTTACAAACTCTAGAATCTCTTTGGTTCCCATCACAAGCCCTCTCTTTGCATCCAAAGGTCGACTTTTTCTTCTACCTCAGGATCATGCAACGTCACAGCTGGCCATCTTCTAACCGGAAGCGGGCCTTCGTTGGATGGTATTGGTGCGGTTGCATCCCAAGCTACTCTCTTCCTATTTTCATCGAAGTGAAAGTCTCGAGAGACTTCAAATCTACAAAATAGCTGCCATAATAATCTTCTTCTCCAATGTTCGTCATCTAAATCTGCATCATCATCAGTAATGAAAAGCCATCTCAAATTCTTTGATGCTTCTAAAGACCAAATTTCATCACGAATTCTTGCAATTTTCTCTCTCTGAGCGGCAGCTCCTTCTTCATTTACATCTTCCATACTTTTCTCTGGCTTCGGTCCGCCTTCGATATTAGTTGTGACTACTAGCATGGAGGATGCCATCATTTTCGCTTTGCTAACTCCCTCAATCCCGGATGCTGAAATACTCAATGAATCTGGACAACCCATCATTTTTGGTTCATCAGCTCTGGGATCATTTTCAGTTAGTGTAGTTGCATCAATAATTAGTTTTGAGTGGACATTTTGCCACGGAGCTGCATGGGCGAGCGAGTCTGCTACCATCCCGTCAAGTATAATCAAGTCCTCTGGGATTCTGACATTATAATCCAAAGCTTTCAAGAGTGCTTCCAGATCTTTCACATTATGGTCTTCATCTACAGCAATAATTGATTTGAGGAACATCATTTGTCCAGCACCCATCAAACCCAGGGCAGTTTTTCTCGCCTGTCTTGGGTAGCGTTGTTTCGAAGCAACAATCGCAAGATTATGAAATCCGGTTTCAAGAGGTAGAAATAAATCTTTTACATCTCTATGTTGAAATTGTAAGACTGGCCTGAAAGCGTCCCCTATTGCTTCTCCTAAGTAGCCATCTTCCATAGGTGGTACTCCAACAATTGTCATTGGAATTGTAGGATTTTTTCGATGTGTGATGGCAGTCACATGCATCACTGGATATTCTTCTTCTAAACAATAATATCCGAAATGGTCTCCAAAAGGGCCTTCTGTTCTTGTCTCTCCGGGAATGGTGTAACCTTCTATTACGAAGTCAACCTCAGCTGGAACCCAAAGATCGTTGGTCAGGCATTTGGTTATTTTCAATCTTCTTTTATTTAACAAGCCGGCAAATTCATATTCTGAAAGATTGTCTGGTAGAGGGGATATTGCACTGAACATTACTGGAGGAGGACCTCCGAGACATATGGCCACAGGCATTCGGTTTTTTTCTCCAACATCATCCGCATGATCTGCAGC
>Ga0163110_10002035_pt1 | contig 10366 bp, 6 predicted proteins | sample CRUFie1St17metaG_FD_108703 | JGI IMG/M metagenome (GOLD analysis project Ga0163110, IMG submission 108703) | Marine microbial communities from the Costa Rica Dome - CRUD Field 142mm St17 metaG | ecosystem: Environmental > Aquatic > Marine > Oceanic > Photic zone | place: Costa Rica: the Eastern...
CCTCAATGTGTTCGAGTATGTGATGTCTTGCCTTGATGAACTCAGTCGGCCCAACGCCGATATCGAGCAACTTCTACCATGGCACTTTGCTAAGCGCTAGGTGGGATTAGCGGACGTTTACGGAGGTGTAAATCGCCCTGCCGATAGATATCCTCTGGGTAATTAAACAAGGTGATGAGGTTAAATCTGTTTGAGACTTAAAAAAAGATTCTTTTTTGCGGTTCCACCAATAATTTGAAAAATAGAAAATTTATTATTCTGTAATTAATTTTTTGCCTCTCCTTAACTCTCTACAAAGTAAATTAAGAAAGGAAGTTACACACAACTAGTTACAGTCTCATTTTTATTCTAAAGTTTTCTAATTAACCGTTTTGCCAGCCTCCATAGTTTTCTAGTAAAACGGTATAGTAAAGGCTTATTCGCTGTATTGGGTACTACATTGCCTTCAACTTTTCTTGTATGATTCGGTGTAGAGCGTTTTATTTTTTCTATAGATTCTTGAATGGATACTTCTTGTAATCCAGAAAAAATTCGAACTAAATCTTTTATGTCGGCCGGATCTGTGTCTGCACTTTGCTTATTCAGTAGCTCTATAGTTTTTTTTGCTCGATTCTTTATATTTTTTTTCGCTACAACAAGGAGCTCGCTAATCTGGACTTCAGAACGAAAAGCTTCAAAAGCCACTTCATAATTGTGAAAAGCGGGTTCATTAAACTCAATAAAACGTTCGTTTTTACACTTCTTAATATACCCAGGCCTATTTCTTTTGAAAGGAAAAGAGTCTGACGGTCGACCTCTTTGTAATAAAGATATGTATTCTAATTCAGAGCGATACATGCGATGTAAAATGTATGCAGGGTAGTGTTCCATTAATGCTTTGTCTTGGAGCCTCTGTCGCTCTTTTGAGGAATGTAAAAAAGGCTGACCATTCGAGAGCTTCTGAATTCCTGAGTTACTTTTTAACATAGGTAGATGAAGCTGAATTTTTTCTATTTCGCTGGATAAGTTGATGATAGATTTAACCGTAGGTGCAGGTTGTACGTGGACTTCCCTTTCCAAGTGGCTAAACTCTTCCTCATTTAAAACATTTAACCAATGAAAAGACAAAGTGTCGAATGGTAAGGCTTGTTTGACAATATCGCTAATAGAGCTTTTGAAGTCACTAGGAACCCATAGTTCATCGATGTCTAAAAAGCATAGGTGAGACAGAGAATTGTCAATCGAAGCGCGATTATAGCTCTCGGCATATGCTATATACTGTATGAAATGACTTGGGGGAGTGGTATCTATCCAGTCAACTTTTCTGAACGAAACTTGTGGGAATTTATCGATGATTTTGCTTAACAAATCTTCGGTGTTATCGGTGGTTCTGTTTATTAGAATTTCTATTTCATGGAATCCAAAATAAAGGTGATGAAATATCCATTCAGGCAAATATGCTGCCTCATCTTTTGCTATAGCAACTAGTTTGATTTTATTCATTAGAATTCAAGGGGTTTAAAGGGGCTATTAGTGCTGAGTTTACTCCTCCACTAACACTATTTCCAATTATCTATTGAACCGACCAGACTTCTCTAGACACATAATTATAAAGCGATTAAGTGCCTAGAGAAGTCTGGTCGATTCAAAGCATGAAATGTCCAGAACCACTAATTTTGGATGTACCTGATTAGGAGAGGCTTACTTTTTGAATAAGGTTTGCCGCGGCACTTTTCAAATCTTCACTACCTACAGAAACTAATTCCTCAACATAATTTGAGAATTGTTTATTGGTAATAAAAAGTTCTCCATGTGATTTAAGCATAAGAATGATGTCTTTATCTTTTCTATGCTTCAAGAAACCTATTAAACGATTACAATGCTTAGCCTCTTTCGGCATAGCAAATTGGTTGTAGGACATCCCTTCTAAGATGCCGAAAGCCTGTTGGTATTTCCAAGATGTGCCTGTGTTAGAGTCAATCGATTTGAATACACACCCTGTACCAGAAAAGTATTCGTTGAAATCTAGCGTGTTTTCTTTAGTGATCCCATATAGGTTAGTATAAGCTGTTATTGCTCCAGGTCCGGTACAACTCCATACATCGTACATGAGAGTTTCAGTTTGAAAGCATCGATCAATAAATTTCAATACATCAAGTGCTAGTTCATGCTTTTTGGTGAGGTAAAACGCCATATTAGTATGCCAATAGCCACCAAACTTGTCCTTCCTATGAAACATCACGAAATCTTGATTGTTACTTAGGTAAGCTAGGTGCCGCTTTATCTGTAAGTCACAATCGAGATACCAACCTCCATAAAGATAAAGTGCCATCAATCTGACTATGTCAGATTTTGCGGCAGGAATATTTATAATATCTAAATCAATAAATATACCTGTTTCAGTATGAAATTCTTTACATATCCTTTTTGCTTTTTCAGCATCAATTAACTCAATGTTAGCGTCATAATGTATAGCTTCTGCAGTTTTTATATTATTGGAATATGCATTTGGGAAATTAGCAGGATTATCCCAGTAAAAAAATATATTCAATTGTTACCTCTTTCTCACTAATGAGCTTACTAATTTTTGTATGTGGATCTCACGGATGTACAAAGAATCAACTAAGTGATGGTCATCAATGGAGGGTATATGAAACTTGTTAACTGCTAATGTACTCAGATCACTCGTTTCCTTTACCACATCAAAATAGCCAAAATTATTATTTTCACATTCTGCTTTTAGCATTTGGTTGAAGTAAAGATGCGCGCCGTTTCTTTCAATATTCGAAGCAAGCAAGTCTTTGAGTTTTTGACTTGCATATTTCCTCTGTTCTGGATCTGAAATATTTTCTGATATGATACGACTAGTGTAGTTTATGGCTTTGTTTCGTGATTCAGTTAACGTTGATAGATTAATTCCTTTAAATGTAATACTCAACTTTGGATGGGATTCAACAAAATTAAGCGTTCGATTCATGTAGCTTTTAATTAAATCTTGAATAAAGTCAGTATAATTAACGTCATCATCTTTAAAGACTTTACGATAATAGTAACCCAACTCTATATCAACTTGGCCGAACGCGAAACAAATATGGTCAGGGGAAAACTCCTCAATTTCAGATACTAAAGTACCGTAAGAGTCTAAGCTAGAGCGCCGGCGTCCAAATCCTGTTATCGTAGCCCCTGAAAGTGGGATGACCTTTATAGACAGGCCTCTCGTGTTCGGTACGCAGTCTCTTAACTCTGGCGTTATGTTGAAATACTTAGAATGGCTGTCACCTATAACGAGAATTTTCATAAGTATGCTTCTACTACCTTTTTATATTTATCAATTACTATACTTTTGTTTTGCTTTGCTTCGTTTAGTATTTCTAAAGTGATTTCTGCAATTGCACGTGCTGGCTCCATATATCTGTGAGCGCTAGGGCTGTTTAAACAAGCTAATAGATCCTTATCTAAATCTAGCTTTGTATTGTCTTCATAGAATTTTGAAAGGATATTTGGTAGCCTCAATTCCTTATTTACGAGAGTATAGTTACTGTCGTTAATGCTTAGTTCATCGACATAGCTGACAATTTCTTGCGGTGCCTTAGTTTCTAACAGGAAATGTTTAACTTTTGTTTTTACAACGCCTAGCCCCTCGTTTATGTTAAGTGACTTAAGCGGCTTTTTTAGTCCTAAGATGGATGAAAAGTCTTTGCATACACAGCCATCAACAAGAACTTTCTTGTCATATATTCTTAGGATAACATTCTGGTTACCGAATATTGCCTGCCATTTTTCTATTTTACTTTTAAAGTCAAGATAGTTTAACAATGTAAATGTAAATTTAGGCATTACTGAATTAGAGTCGTGACCACAAATTGCGCTACTGGGTGATGCCCCATAGAAGGGTTGTTTCGCTGCTTGTTGTTTTAGGGAGATCGCCAGCTTATCTTGACGTCGTAAATAACAAATAACTCTAACTTCATCGAAATATTGTTTGGAGAAGTTAAAGAGTTCTTCAATCTCTTTTTCGTCCTCTATAAAAGATAAGTGCTCTGCTGATATTACTGCATTTCCTTTTTTTGAATTGGCGATTAACTCATAAAAAGATCTTTGTGGTTTAGCAACAATATGGCTTCTGTGAGCGGTCACGGAAATCAATTCAGAAGAGTTACCGCTTCCATTTGAAGTCAAAAAATTAACACCTGCATCAGCAAGCTGGTGTTCTGATTGTTTCAAAGACCATTGAAGTGATGTCGTCCCCGTTTTGTGATGTCCCATATGAATGTAGAGAGTTCGTGATCCTTTCAACAAATGTGCTTTATTTGCCGTTGCATCGGGCCTACCTTTCCCTGCCCAACCATCAAATATAGAGCCTATGTCGATACCAATACCACCTTTCTTTTTGATAATGTTGCAATAGTGTTTTCCCAAATATCCTGCCGCAACTAAAAACACATCCCCTCTTCTCTTTACATTTATCTTAGATTCTATTTCTGGATATAGTGTAGGGTAGTGAAACTCTCCACTTTGCATAAATGATTGGTGCCCAGGAATCCTTATATGATCACACTTGGGTAAGTTGAAGTGTGATGCTATTTGGTCGGTTATGTCAGTATGGGATATGACTGTTAGTTGATCTAAGTCTTTTAAAAGCCGGTTGAACAGGCCTTCTTTGTGAAAGGGTTTAAATATGAAATGATCAAATATGGGTACGCTTTTTTCGACTGACGCCTCGATTGTCGTAAGACAAACTGATTGCGCCGCTTGTGGTATTATATTGGTGTCATTGGTGCTATCTCTGAAGTGAAGCCAACTAGGAGCACCAACAATGTCTGCATTTTTTATTGCGTCTAAAACTAAAGATTGAAGACGAGTCATACTAGGTTGGAGATAGTCGTCACCAAAGACTCGTTTTAGCTCTTCTACAACACTACTACCAAACTGGTAGGTTAGAACTTGATTCAGAAAAATGTCTTTATTGAACAGATTGGGGTAGGCTAACACTCTTCCTTCACCATCTCCCAGTCTAACCATCGAAAATGGCTCTTTTTTGGTTATCGCATTTTTAAGTAGTTCATATAGCTCGTAAGTACAGTCAAAAGGGTTTTTTTCGTTACTGTAGAATAGTGAACGTTGAAGTTTTTCGGTCTTTCGTATCTGCTCTAAAAGTATGTCTTTCATTCCAATCCAATAGTCTTTTATAAACTTGTCAGCCGTGACAATGATGCATTGTGTTAATTGCTATAATACCCAAAACGTATTGTATGTTCTATTTCATTATTGCAGTTTAAGATAGCTACTTCGGGGCGGACCTCACTGGTCACTATTAAGCTTACTGTGGTAGCATACTTCGATAAAATAGAATATGTACTCAACTTAAATTGAGTATAGAGGTTGTTATGGATATAAAAAAATTAAAGCTCAGCCGAAAGCCATCGACGCTTTCTCCAAAGGGATCTATTGATGACCTGCAAGGTGGTAATCTTGAAGGGTGGGCGGCACAGATCGGAATCAATGAGCCGTTAGTTGTGGCAGCATATACGAGTGAGGGTGAACTACTCGGTTATGGTAAAGCTGACCAATTGAGGGAGGATTTATTGGAGCATGGGGTTAATGAAGGCTACCATGGATTCAGTATCGCTATAAACGAGGACAATCTATCGCCAGGAAGTGAAATAGTATTAAAGGACTATATTACCCATAAAACTATACAAACAAACAGTTACGTCACCCCAACCTACGATAAGCAGTTATCAGTAAGTGTGGATAGTGTAATTAAAAATCGTCTGAACTTCACGGTAACAAGTAGTGTTGCTATTGGCACAGCTGTACTAAGGTTTTCTCACAAGGGGATCGCTTTCTGTGACCACGCGATAGAGAGTGATAGTAAACATTTAAGCGACCATATATGGTTACCTGCTGTTTTACTTAACGGGCATGAAAATCAAGTTGATATACATGTTGTCGGTGCACACGATCGTGCAGGATGGGGAATAGTCAACAGCGACCCAATACTAACGCCGTCAGAATATCTAACCCATAGCAATACTTCCCAGTCATTTATCTCCCGACAAGCAGGCGCGGATTGGAGATATGAATCTCTGGTCTTACAATTGGATAATTGTGGAGGAGACGCATCGGCGATTGATCGTATAACAACTGCTCACCGCGTGTTAGTAGAGTCGCATGAAGGGCGGAAATGTTATCCGAAGCTCTCTTTGCCGTTTTATAAACAGCCTCAATTTAGCATTATTATCCCTGGCTACAATAAGTTTGAGCTGACGTATCATGCCATCGCGTCAATAATATTGTCTTACAATGAATGTTCCTATGAAGTGATTATCGCAGATGACTGTTCTACAGATGAAACGTCAGAAGCGGAGAATCTAATAGAGAATATCGTGATCTCTCGTAATAAAGATAATTTACGTTTTCTACGGAGTTGCAACAAAGCATCACGCTTGGCAAAAGGGAACTTTATTGTTTTTCTCAACAACGACACAGAAGTTAAGTCTCATTGGCTTGATGCTCTTTACGAACAACATGCAATAGATGAAAGTATTGGCTTAACCGGAAGCAAGTTGCTAAACCTAGATGGAACTTTGCAGGAAGCCGGCGGCATTGTTTGGGGTAATGGCGAGCCATGGAATGCTGGGCGAAATGAAAACCCTTTTGCTCCTGAATGGAACTACGCTCGCGAAGTAGATTATCTCACCGGCGCTGCTATGTGTATCAAAGCAGATGTTTGGAAAGAGGTGGGGGGCTTTAGTGATGAATTTGCACCTTGCTATTATGAAGATGCCGACTTGGCTTTTAAAGTCCGGGAGGCTGGCTACAGGACAGTTTATGTTCCTCACTCCGAAGTGATCCATTTCGAAGGGCAGAGCCATGGTACCGACCTTAAAAAGGGCTTGAAGGCTTACCAAAAGGTAAATGAAAAGACTTTTCGAGCAAAGTGGTTCAAGCAATTTCGTAATCGCGTAAAACCCTCTTTAACTGAACTTCAACTGGAAAAAGACCGGAATATTGAGCAGCGAGTTCTGGTTCTTGATTATGCAATCCCTCAGCCTAACCAAGATGCGGGCAGTTATGCGGCAGTAGAAGAAATGAAGCTCATGCGTGCTTTGGGCTTTAAAGTAACATTCGTGCCGGATAACCTGGCGCATATGGGGAAGTTTAATCGCCAACTAGAAGCATTAGGTATAGAGGTACTGACGGTGCCATTTTATGTATCAGTCAGGGACGTCTTGGAACGTAGACTGGATGAAATGGATGCCGTGTATATAACCAGATACAGTGTCGCTGAAAAGTATATAGACGTAATTAAGGCCAAAGGGAAACCTGTAATATTCAATAACGCTGACTTGCATTTTCTTAGAGAAATTCGAGCAGCGATTACCGCAGAAGATGAAGAGCTGCTAACTAGTGCACTACAAACTAAAAAAGCTGAACTTGCTGTTTGTAAAAAAGCGGACGCAATTCTCTGCTATAACGACAAAGAACATGCGGTTATAACGAGTCATATCTACGAAAGCGATAAGCTGTTTATAACGCCTTGGGTATTAGGAGAGCGCCAGTTTAAAACTCCAATAGATGAACGAGAAGGAATAACTTTCTTGGGAGGGTTTAACCACATGCCTAATATTGAAGCAGTGCTATTTCTGGTAGAGGAGGTTATGCCTAAAGTATTGGCATCGAACCCGGACATTAAGTTGTACGTTTACGGTAGCAAGATGCCAGAATCTATTAGTAAGCTAGAGACTGAAAACATCAAGATGGTAGGCTTTGCTGAAAGTTTAGATGATGTCTTTAACAATCACAAACTGTTTGTAGCTCCATTACTTTCTGGAGCAGGTATTAAAGGTAAAGTTCTTGAAGCGATGGCTTATGGTACGCCCTCAGTGGTAACAGATGTTGCAGCAGAAGGGACTGGCTTAGTAAACAACGTCAATGCTGTGATAACCAATAACGCAAGTGACTTTGCTGCGGCTATTGTTGATTTATATTCAGATAATGAAAAATGCCAAAACTTTTCTGAAGCAACAAGAATCTTATCAGCTGATAAGTTCTCAAGAAGCTCGGGACTAGCAAAATTTAGAGAAATATTCGAAAGTGTCGGGCTGTATACTACACGTTAACTTTCAAAACTATTACAAGGTCTAAAGCGAAAATGTATGTCAAAAATATATAACAACGCATTTTATGATTTACAAAGCAAGGAAAGTTACGAAAGTGCTCTAGTTGTCTTAGCTTTGCTAAGACAAAAGCTCGGTGAAAAAATAAAACTGGACTCAATAATTGATTTTGGGTGTGGAGTAGGCAGCTGGCTAGCTGCTGCAAAAGAAGTAGGCTTCAAAAAAGTTTGTGGTACTGATGGGGATTATGTGCCGAAAAATCGGCTGATGATCAGTGAAGAGGAATTTTTAGATAACAATCTGAGCGAAACACAATCGATTAAACTTCCTGAAGACAAGTTTGATCTCGCTATAACATTAGAGGTGGCAGAGCATCTTCCTGAAAGTTCTGCCAATGGCTTTGTAGAAAAAATTGTTCAAACTTCAGATTTAATTATGTTCTCAGCTGCTATGCCTTATCAAGGGGGGCATGGACATGTAAATGAGAATTGGCTGAGTTACTGGTGCGCCAAGTTTAGCAACGTTGGATATACGTGCATAGACCTAATTCGTCCCGAAATCTGGAGTGATAGAAGAGTTTGTTGGTGGTATCGTCAAAATACATTAGTTTTTATCAAAAATGAAAAACTAATAACGTTACCTCAAGGTATTTCATTAAATAACCCTGTTGATATAGTGCATCCAGAGCAATATCTATTATCAGTCCATCGTGAGAAGACTGACCGCTTCTTTTCTCTTTCACAGGATATTAGCCATTTTCAACGTTCTTCAACTTATAAGGGAAATACACCTTTAAGTTACGGAAGGGAGTATTCGTACACTGAAAGACCGAAGAAAGAGATTGAAACACTTACCGATTTAAGGAAGATCGCAAATAAGACAACGAATTCAGTGTTGACCGATGCCCTCGCGCCCGTTTTAGAAAAGGAATTTGATTTTGATTTGTTTGCGGAAAAGGCTATATCTGCTGATGGAAAACCCGATTTCCTTTGTGTAGGAGCGCAGAAATCAGGTACAACTTGGCTATACGAATTTATGAGGCAGCAAGATTCAATTTGGTTACCTCCGATAAAAGAGTTAAATTTTTTCAATCAGTTAGTTTTTGAAAAGGATAGTGCCTACTCAGGCTCATGGAGAAGGGGGAATGCGCTTCGAAGACTCCATCAAGCGACTAAAAATGAGAACGTTCCTCAAAATTGGTTAAATTTTCTATTTCATCTATGTGCAGAAAAAGTTGATATAAATTGGTATAGAGACATTTTTAAAAGATGTCCTGACAACAAGCTTGCTGGTGAGTTTACGCCTGAATATCTAATGCTTCCTAAGCTTGGCATAAAAGCGCTGAAAGAGGTTAATCCAGACATGAAGATAATCATGATTTTAAGGCGCCCAAGCGAAAGGATAGAGTCCCATTTAAGAATGATTAAACAACATTGCCCAGAAATATCAAATTCGTTATTAAATGAAATCGTACATTCAGAAAGTGTACTGCAGCGCTCCGATTATGAGACGATACTACATAACTGGTTTGGCTTATTTAATCGCAACAAACTATTTATCGGTAGTTACGACGAATTAAGAGATACTCCTAGAGTTTTCTTGAAAAAAATAGCAAAATTTTTACAAGTTGACTTAAATTATAACATTAAAATAATTGATAAGACTATTCATTCATCAAACGTTGATTTGGATGAGTTTAATCCAGACAAAAATTTAATTGAAAAATTTTCGATTTTTGATGAATTTTGGGAAAAACTAGACTTCGATTGATACAGGCGAATTTTGCTGACACGTAGCAACATTAATAGCGTGATTACGTCAAAAGTAATTAGTACTTTACGTACTAGCTCAGACCTGATCTGGCAGTTATCCAGTTGCTCTGGTGTCAGCGTCAGATTAGATAAAGTTGCAAGATTTTCTGTGTAAGTGGCCGTTTATCATAGTGATACCTTGTCACTTTACATAACCATAGGCTGACTCATGGTTGCTTTTCAATCTCTTATCGGCCTTTGAATCAATCCGGGTTTGTCAAAGGCTAGTTACTTGGGAGAATTAGCCACTGAAAAAATTAACGTATTCCTCAGAAGTCCGCTAGCTAGCAGTTCACATAGTTTTGCTCTCAGAGCATGAGTATCCTTTGAGTAAGCGTCCGGTAATCCCACCTATCGTTTAGCAAACTGCCATGGCAGTAACTGTTCGATATCGGTGTCCGGTCTGCTGAGTTGCTCCAGGCAGTCCATGACATACTCGAAGACGTTGAGGTC
>Ga0163110_10002036_pt1 | contig 10362 bp, 8 predicted proteins | sample CRUFie1St17metaG_FD_108703 | JGI IMG/M metagenome (GOLD analysis project Ga0163110, IMG submission 108703) | Marine microbial communities from the Costa Rica Dome - CRUD Field 142mm St17 metaG | ecosystem: Environmental > Aquatic > Marine > Oceanic > Photic zone | place: Costa Rica: the Eastern...
GAAATTTTAACAAATAAGATTAGACTAATAACAATACCTAAAACTAGAGTTATTAAAAAGTTTCCGTTTAAGCTCTCCCAAAATGATTTAAATCCATTGTTTTTAAGCTTTGTAATTAAACTAAAATTTAGACCACTTATGGTAGAAATTAATTCCTCATAAATTCCAAGTAATAAAGCAATAGTTCCTCCTGAAACACCTGGAATTGCATCAGCAATTCCCATAAAAACTCCTTTAAAAAATAGTTTAATATAATCAACTGTATTTCTAATCTCCATGATAAAATTCTAGTGACAATCTAGTAATTTTTTGTGGAAGTTTTGGATAAGCAGTTTAAATATATTTTCCAGTATTTAGATTTTTCTTGATTTGACCTAATAGCTTTTTCAATAAACTCAGCTGCTTTTTTGAAATTACTTTCTCTGTAGTAATACATTGATATTCTGTAAAACGCCTTGTCCATATTTGGATCATCAGTTATACATTTATGATAATAGGTTAATGAGTTGTTATATTCTTGTTTTTTTTCATAACATAAGCCTATTCTGAACAGTGCATATGAAGAATTTGGATTAATGGCTATAATTTCTTTGTAATTTTCAATTGCCTGATCAAATTTTTTCATTTTTTCTAGTAATTTTCCTTTGTCTATATATGGACTTGTAAAACTATCGTCAGAAAAAATTGCATAATCAAAAGCCGAAAGTGCTTTATCATATTTTTTAGTTTTTACATAATTTTTACCAAGATTAAACCAGCCTATTTCACTGTACGGATTTTTTGATAAATAGTCTTGTAAAAAAAGTATTACACCTTCAATATTCTTAGTGCTTTCATAACAATATAAAATATTATATAATGCACTGTGATCCATAAAATCATATTTTAAGCTTTTCTTAAAAAAATAGTTTGCTTTTAAAAATTCTTCTAAAAATAAATACTCAATTGCAATCTGATAGAAGAGTTCTTTTTTATTTTCATAATCCTTTAGAATACTCTTGAGAAGAATAATTGATTTTGAGTGCTTCTTTTGTTTGGAAAGAATGCTAGATTTTAAAATTTTGGCTTCAAAATTATTTACTTCAATAAGCAATATAGAATCAATTAAATCCAAGGCTTGAATTAATTTGTCTTCTTGGATTAAAATTTCTATATGATATAATTTAAGATTTGTATTTGAAGGATGTTGACTAAGTGATAATGATAAGGCCTTTTTAGCATAGGCTAATTTTCCTGTGTCTAGATAAAAAGATATAATATTTTCAAACTCAACTGAGTCGAAAAAAAGGACTTTATTTTCTTTGACCATTTTTTCAAATCTACTAACAGAGAAATTTATATCGTTAACATTGTCCATTTCAAATCATCGTTTATGACACTACTAAAAGTAAATATGATTTGTTTTAAATTCAATTAGACAATTTAAACTTCTTAACAAACTAATTAACACTTATCAAATTTTATCAAGTATTTGTAAAATTGTTTCACACCCAATTTTTAGATCTTTTTTTGTTATTGTTAGGGGGGGTGTTATTCTTACAGCTTTTTTTTCTATAAGAAGCCAAAATAATATCAAACCATTATTCTTTGCTTTTAAAACTAATTTATTTGTTATTTCTTCGTCCTTCATTATAAGACAAAGCATCAAGCCAACACCTCTAATTTCTTTGATTTTTTTATGTACTAATTTTGAACGAATATATTTTTCATTAGAAACTACGTTCTTCATGATTTTTGTATTCAAAATGATTTTGAGTGTAGCAAGAGCAGCAGCTGATATTAGAGGATTACCACCAAAAGTCGTAATATGTCCAAGGATTGGATTAATATGAAGTACATCCATTTTATCCTTTGAACTCGTAAAAGCTCCTATTGGAACACCACCTCCTAAACCTTTACCATAAACAATAATATCTGGTAAACAATTATAGTTTTCAAATCCGAAAAGCTTTCCAGTTCTTCCTATTCCGGTTTGAATTTCATCCAATATTAGCAATGCACCGACTTCATTACATCTTTTTTGCACTAGATGTAAATAGTCATGCTTTGGTACGATAAATCCAGCACTACCTTGAATTGTTTCGAGAATTACACATGCGGTATTATTATCAATTTTTGAAAGATCATCAAAATTGTTGAATTCAATAAAACTAACTTCAGGAATTAAGGGTTCAAATGGTCTTTTACGTTCTTCCAGTCCCATTAAAGTAAGAGCACCCATGGTACTTCCATGATATGCATTTTTTGCCCCAATAATTTTTCTTCTCCCCGTATACCTACGCGCAAGCTTTATTGCTCCCTCTAGAGCTTCTGTTCCAGAATTTGTAAAATAGGTTGAGTTTAAATCCTTAGGTAAATGTTTTGCTAATAGTTTAGCCAATTTCAAGGTGGGTTTAGTAATAAATTCCCCGTATACCATAACATGAAGATACTTTTCAGACTGCTTTTTTATAGCATTAATTATTTTATTATTAGAATGTCCCACGCTACACGCAGAGACTCCTGCAACAAAATCTAAATACTTTTTTCCGCTAGTATCATAAATATAGCTTCCAGTAGCTTTTGACACTTCGATCAATAATGGTTCAGGTGTTGTTTGAGCTTGATATTTTTTAAAATCTGAAGTGATGATATTTTAATTTTGTAATTGATTGATTTTGATTAATTCGTATTTTAAATCCTCCTTAAATAAGTCTTCTAAAGTTTCAATTCTTTCATCTTCTCTAAAGTAAAATCCTTTTAAAAATTTATCATTTTCGTTAAAATCTTCTTCTGGAAAAACCTTTCCGTCTATTTGATTAATTTTTGTAAAGGTTTCAATTTCTTGTTGCTCAATAAGAATATTTATTTTGGCAGATTTTGACTTGTCTATTCCAATTAGCTCATTTTCAGAATTTCTTAAATAATAAACTGATTCTGCATTTTTAATTATATCGATAAATTTTAATTTACCATCTATAAAATTACCAAATAGCTTTTTCCCAGAAATTTGATTATATCCTAGATCCAAAGTGTCTTTCTCTATTATAAATGCATTATCAAATACATATAAAGAATCAATTATATTATTTTCTGTATCAAATTTAATATGAATCGAATCACCAGTAATTTGACTTTTATTATTCCATAAAATAGGTTTTTTAATTTTTCTTGATTTTTTTAATAAATTATTTTTATTATTTATCAATTGTGCAATTCCAGAAACTTGATCATAGTGAATAGAATCACATTTTCCACTGAGTGTATTTCTTAATATTTTGCCGTTATTAAATGCTCTTATAATTTGTTCTCCTTCTTTTCCAGTGATGATAATTGATTCTCCATGTATATGTGTTGTATCTTTTTCTTTGAAAGAAGATATTAAAGCTCTTTTTTTAATATGCATTGAATCTAATTTTCTGTAGATTTCTGCGTAATGTCCAGTAGTTAGAGTTTTATTTATCGTATCTAAAATTTTAATATTATTGGTTGCAGAAGCATAATTTGTGAGACTATTAAAATAAATACTATCTCCGTTTATTTTATATTCTTCAAAATCAATCTCTGAATTTTTGATAAAATATCCGTTATCATTTGTCGTATCATAAAAACCTATTTCACAATATATTTTTGAATCATCGGTATATATATCAGTTGGCCCATAAAAATATGATTTACCACTTTCTGTGTAATAATTTAATAGATCTGAATAAATTTCATATTTAGGGGTCTTTAAATCAACATTTTTTTTAAATCTGTATTTTTTTTCTTCTGCGTAAAAAGTTCCAATTACACTGATAATGGTGTCCGTTGAGTTTCTAATAAGCTTGCCATTGTTTGTATAATATCCCTCTTGTTTATTTCTGTCAAATGATAAAGATTCAGTGTATAATTTAGATTCTGGTTCATTTAGAATAACGTTTCCTTTGGCTAATATTATTCTTGAATCTCCGTTATATTCTATAAAATTAGCCTCTAGGTCTAACGTATCTCCTTGTTTTAGGACGACGTCACCATAAGCCTCAATGAAGTTCTTTTCTTCGTAAAAAAAAGCCTGATTACAGCTCATTAAAACTCCGTCATGAGAAATAAGCACTTGATTTTTACTATCTCTTGTAAGAACTGATGCATCGGGATATTTGATCTTATCTTTTTCAAAAAAACCAGCTCTTTCAATTTTTATTTTTGTTTTTTCTTGTGCTAAATTTATCTGAAAGATAAATAATAGAAGTAGAGGGAATATCAGAGAAATTTTTTTCACCAATTTATCTAAATAAGGTTTCTTTTCTATCTGGTCCTACAGAGACAATTACAATAGGGATATTTAATTCTTTTTCTAGAAAATTAATATAATCGTTTAAGCTTTCAGGAAGTTCATCAATACTTTTTAAATTTCTTAAATCTTCAGACCATCCAGTGAATTCTTCATATATTGGCTCTAATGATTCATCAGATAAATCATAAGGAAGATTATTGATTTTTTCCCCTTTGTATTTATAATTAGTACAAACTAAAACCTTATCAAAACCGCTTAAAACATCTGTTTTCATCATCATAAGTTTGGTTACCCCATTAATTCTACAAGCATATTTTAGCGCAACTAGGTCAAGCCAACCACATCTTCTCGGTCTTCCAGTTGTCGCACCAAACTCTTTTCCGACTTTACTCATTCTTTCACCATAACTATCAAATAATTCTGTTGGAAATGGACCAGAACCCACTCTTGTAGTATAAGCTTTAAATATCCCAAATACCTCCTTAATTGAATTCGGAGAAATTCCTAAACCAGTGCAAGCTCCAGCAGCTGTTGTATTGGAAGAAGTTACAAATGGATATGTTCCAAAATCAACATCTAATAAGGATCCTTGAGCACCCTCTGCTAAAATTGATTTATTTTCATCTTGAGAATTAAATAGAAAATCTTCTGAATCGATAAATTTTATCTTTCTCAGTTTTTTAATTGCTTCAAAGAATTCATTTTCTAATTCCTCAAAATTATAGTCAAGTTCAACGTTGTAGAAGCTTATTAGTTGCTTATGTTTTTGTGAAAGCTGATCATATTTTGTTTTCCAATTTTCATTTTCAAGATCTCCAACTCTAAATCCATTTCTACCGGTTTTGTCCATGTAAGTTGGTCCAATTCCTTTAAGTGTTGAACCTATCTTATTTTTTCCTTTAGCCTTTTCACTGGCAGCGTCAATTAACCTGTGAGTAGGTAATATTAAATGTGCTTTTCTTGAAATTAGTAGGCATTTGCTAATATCTACTTCTTCCGCTTTAATTTTTTCAATTTCTTTATCAAGAATTACGGGATCAATTACAACTCCGTTTCCTATTAAATTTATTTTATCATCATGAAAAATACCTGAAGGAATAGTATGTAAAACATACTTTTTATCATTAAAAACAAGAGTATGTCCCGCATTTGGCCCTCCTTGAAATCTAGCAATTATATCATATTTGGATGTTAATACATCAACAATTTTACCTTTACCTTCGTCCCCCCATTGAAGACCCAATAATAAATCTACTGCCATTTACTTTTTTTTATTTTTACTACCATAGAAATACAAAGAATGACTACTGATTGTCACGTCAAATACCTCTTCAATTGTGTTTTTTATCAAATCAATTCTTGGATCACAAAATTCAATTACTTCACCAGAAGAATCCAAGATCAAGTGATCATGTTGTCTATTAAAAAAGCATTTTTCATAGGATGCCTGTTGGTCATTTGAAAACTGATGCTTTCTTACAAGTTTACATTCTAATAATAATTCAATTGTATTGTATAAAGTAGCTCTTGAAACTCTATATTTTTTAAGCTTCATTTTGACATATAACGACTCAATATCAAAATGAATTTTTGTCTCATAAACTTCTTTAAGAATCGCATATCTTTCAGGTGTTTTTCTATATCCTTTTTCCTCTAAAAAATCGGTAAAAACATCTTTTACGATATCTTGAACATTTTGTTTTTTGGTAGAACTCATAAAAATTGTATTATTTTCTTTTTATTTTATCAATTCCATTAAGAATTTTAAGTTTTTGAATTAGTTTGTTAGCTTCTTTGTTTGATTTAATGGATAAGATTATATTTCCCTTAACAATACCACTATCAGATTCAAAATTAAGTCTTTTCATATTAATATTCATATTTTCTGAAATGACTTTTGTTATATTATTAACAAGTCCCATTTTATCAATTCCAAGAACTTCGATATTGACGGTAAATTCTTCTTGAGATGAGTCTATCCATTTGGCTTTAATAATTCTATAATCATAATTTGACTGAAGACTTACAGAATTTGGGCAATTTTTCTTGTGAATTTTTATTCCGTCATTAATTGTGACAAATCCAAATACTTTATCACCTGGAATGGGGTTACAGCAAGCAGCCAATTTATAATCGAGTTTTTCTTCGTCGTTTCCAAAAACCAATGAGTCATATTTTGATGTTATTTCTTGTTGATTATTTTCATCAATCCTAACTTCTTTTTTTCTAGAAATTTTCTTTTTGAAATAATTTAAAATCTTATTACCTCTGTTGGAAATGAATTTTTTTAATTTTTCGTTATCGATAGTGTTTATTCCAACTCTGTAAAATAAATCTTGACTAGTTGAGAGTTTAAAATATTTTTGAAGCTCTAATATGATACTATCATTAAAATTAATTTTTAGGTGTTTTAATTTTCTTTTTAAAATTTCTTTTCCTTCATCTGCTAATAATTTCTTCTCCTCGTTTAGAGTAGCTTTAATTTTACTTTTTGCTCTTGCGGTTGTAGCATAATCAAGCCAGTTTGAATTAGGCTTAATTTTTTCAGAAGTTAATATCTCAACTCTGTCTCCACTAGATAATTTTCTATTTAGAGGAACTAACTTTCCGTTAACCTTTGCTCCACGTGTTTTTAATCCTACTTCTGTATGGATAGCAAATGCAAAATCTAGTGGGGTTGCTCCTTTGGGCAAAGATTTCAGATCACCTGACGGAGTAAACACAAATATTTCTTTGGAATACAAATTTAATTTAAATTGTTCAACAAAGTCTACAGCATTTGTTTCCGGATTTTCAAGTGCCTCTTGAAGTTTATTAATCCAAGTATCCAGATTATCATTGGAGTCTTTCTGTTTGTATTTGTAATGTGCAGCATATCCTTTTTCAGCTATTTCATCCATTCTTTCACTTCTAATTTGCACTTCTACCCATCTGCTTTTTGGTCCAACAACAGTAATGTGTAAGGCTTCGTAACCGGTTGATTTTGGTGCAGATATCCAATCTCTAAGTCTAGTAGGGTTTGGGGTAAAATTATCGGTAACGATAGAATATATTTTCCATGCAATAAATTTTTCATTTTCAGGTTTTGATTTGTAAACAATTCTAACCGCAAATTTGTCGTAAACTTCTTCAAACGAAATCCCTTGGCGAGTCATTTTATTTTTGATAGAAAAAATTGATTTTGTTCTTCCTTTAATTGAATATTTTAATTTTTCTCTGGTTAATGTAGAATTAATTATTGAATTAAATTTATCAATGTATTCGTCTTGATCTTTTTTGCTTTCTATTAATTTTTTAGAAATTTCATCATAAGTTTCGGGATCGGTGTATTTTAGTCCCAGGTCCTCTAATTCATTTTTAATATTATATAATCCTATTCGGTGTGCCAAAGGAGCATATATGTAGAGAGTTTCTGATGCTTTTTGAATTTGCTTCTCGTAAGGCATACTTGATAAAGTTTGCATATTATGAAGCCTATCAGCGATTTTTATAATAATAACCCTAACATCATCATTTAATGTTAAGAGCATTTTTCTATAATTTTCCGCTTGAATGGATACATCAGAGTATCCTTTAGTATTTAGTTTTCCGATTTTTGTTAGTCCGTCAACAATTTTAGAAATATTTTTCCCAAATTCCTTTTCAATTTTCTCAAGCGAATGATCACTGTTGTCTTCTACAACATCATGTATAAGAGCTGAAGCGATTGAAATGGCATCAAGTCCAATTTCAGAGGCAACTATTTTAGCAACAGAAATGGGATGAAAGATATACGCCTCACCAGATTTTCTTCTTTGATGTTGATGCGCGTCAACAGCATAGTCAAAAGCTTTTCGAATTAATTTTTTATCTTCTTTATTTAAAGATTGATAACTAATTCTTAATAAATCTTTGTATTCTTTGGCTAAAGCCTTTTTTTCTATTTCAATATCTTGAACAGGCATATCTTAAATTTAGCATAAAGATGACTAATAGCCAATTTCTTTATGTAATTTTTAAGAATCCTTAGCGATTGAATTTAAATTGTCTATTCACTTCAAATAAACATATTGCACTGGATACCGAAACGTTTAGAGAGTCAGCCATCCCTAGCATTGGGATTTTAATTAACTCATCAGAGTTTTTACTCCAAAACTCTGATATTCCATTATTTTCTGATCCAGAGATTATTGCAGTTGAGCAGTTATATGAAATAGAGTTGTATTTTTTTGAAGCATTCAAAGAAGTTCCGTAGATCTTAAACCCTTTATTTTTTAGAAAATTTAATGCAGATTCATTTTCCATACTAACAATCTTATTAGAAAAAAAAGTCCCTACACTGGATCGAATCACGTTTGGATTATAGATGTCACATTTTTCATTTGTGAGTATCACCAAATCAACATTAGACGCATCACATGATCTAAGTATAGCACCAATATTTCCAGGTTTTTCTATACCATCCAAAATAAGAACTAAATTTATTTTTTTTTCATTAATTTCTATTTTTGAATTTTTTTTTATTCGGGTAATCCCTACAATTCCCTCTGTTGAATTTCTAAAACTAATTTTTGAATAAACATCATTATTAACTGCAATAATTTTAGTATTTGGATTAAAATCTATCTGATTAATATCAATAATATTTTCATTGTAAAATATTTTGTCAATTTCATATCCGTTATTAATTGCCATTTCTAATTCTCTCTGACCCTCAATAACAAAAAATCCAGACTCTCTTCTAATTTTCGATTTATTACTAAGCTTAATTAGATCTTTAATTTCTTTATTGTCAAGACTGGTTATTTTTTTATTCATCTACAGAAATTTATAGTTTAAAATTAATGAAATACTTTCATTATAATTTTTTATTCCAGAGTCAATATTATTTTGTTTTAAGTATATATCATATGTTTTCTTTGAAATGCTTTCAATATTACCATCATATTTTTTCCAGAATTTATTAATATCAATATAATCTTGGATTATTCCATGATTTACTTGACCAATTAATTTTTTATACTGATTCATGTCAATTTTTGATACTTCACTTAAGCAAAGTCTAAGAGCATATGATAATCCACAATATTTATGATATTCATTATCACTATTTACTAACATTACAAAAGAGATAAAGTTTGCGTCTTTTTCACTTGCAATTCCCAATTGGTGTGCAATTTCATGGTTTATCACAAAAACTTGACTGGAGGCAGGAATATTATAGTTTATATTGGCTTCGTTGGTAAATGGATTAATATAGCCACTAAATCCCATGTAGGTTAAAGGTAAACTAAAAAGTGACTTTTTCACTGACGGATATTTATATTTATAACTTATAATTGAATCTTCAAATAGGGTTTCCAAATTTTGTATATTTTTTGTAGATATTTTTACATTCTCTGAAAAACTGTAGTTATTAACGGGTTTCAATGTCTGGTTTAAAAAAAGTTCAAGGTGTTTTTTGTTTATTTTTTCAATCAATTTTTTTGTAAAATCTACAAGTTCTTGTTTTTCAAATTCGCCTTCAATTGCAAGATGGTTTTTAATCGTGACTCTCTTATAATTAAATCCCCATAAAACATAAAATAGTAATGTTAAAATAAAGATCAAAGAGCCAATATTTAATAGCTTTAATCTTATTGTTTTTGGTTTTATTAATGAAAAATAAAAAATGAGTAAAAAACATAATAAATAAAACAGGTCACCAATGGGAATATTAATCCAATATGTTAATAGTCTAAGTTTTTCAGAAACATATAAATAGAAGCCGTTTGAATAATATTTATCTATTAATATATTTTCGTTTTTTAAATAATTAATTGCTGTAAGCAGGAGTGGTAAACATAGAATTAAAAAAAATTTTAATTTTTTCATAATTAAGATATTGAAACGAAAATATAAATTTATTATTCGTTAATTTTATAAAAAATTACATTAATTATGAGTGTTGAAGTGTCAAATGTTGAGCCTAAAGAAATATGGAAAAATTTTGTTTTATTGAACGAAGTCCCCAGGCCGTCAAAAAAAGAGGAGAAAGTCATTGATTTTTTAAAATTATTTGCAAGTAAAAATAATTTAGAATTTCGGCAAGATGAAATAGGTAACTTAGTTATTACCAAGGAATCTAC
>Ga0163110_10002039_pt1 | contig 10357 bp, 3 predicted proteins | sample CRUFie1St17metaG_FD_108703 | JGI IMG/M metagenome (GOLD analysis project Ga0163110, IMG submission 108703) | Marine microbial communities from the Costa Rica Dome - CRUD Field 142mm St17 metaG | ecosystem: Environmental > Aquatic > Marine > Oceanic > Photic zone | place: Costa Rica: the Eastern...
CCACCGTTTCTCATTACCTTAATCGATGGATCGATAGCCAATGGGAACTGGCGATCTTCGTCCATCAACCAGTCAGATTCAACAGCAGTTGTCAATACAACTGTGTGTCCAAAGACTTGGATAAAGTAAGTAGCGTGGTAAGGCTCTTCTGCGTCAGGCTCAATTACAACTGGAACTGGAACGGTTGCTAGAAGCTCTCCAGTTTCCATGTTGCGGATAGTCAACTCGCTTTGAGTTTGAGTCATCTCCTCACGAAGGAGATCGTCTCCTAGGTATAGAGCGTATCCAGCAGGAAGGCGCATTTGTTCTGACACACCGAAATAAGCAGCTGTATCGTCAAGAACAGGGCGTTCTCTGACAATCAGATTTTGCTTAAGTTGTGTCTCTGTTACTGTGTAATCCAAATCAAAACCATCGGCGAGAGGATATCTCAATACGTTACCACCAACTGAAATAGATTCCATTGACGGAGCAGCATCATGTATCATCGGCATGGTTCCGGATTCATCAATTGTTACAACTGTTGGATTTAATCCAGTAACAATAGGGTCCACGTTAGGGTGGACTTGCACCGAGACACCGTCTTGAACTTCAGGAGAGAATGAAACCTCGTAGAGGCTTTCAGTCACTTCCCAACCATCAACGGTTGCCTTGATGTTGAGATCAATCTCCTCCCAAGAACCAATGTCACTAATGTAGTGCAGTGGTTCGGCAGCAGTGATCAGAGCAGTCTTTCCGTCATCGGTACGGAATGCTTTCTGATGCATTGTTCTCATTCCCTCTAATTCAGAGGTTTCATCGTATTCATAGTTTGCAGGCTCGTGGACCTCTGGTAGAGCGAAGACATCTTCGCTTTCTTCGTTTGCAATTGCATTCTCAGATTCTACCTGGGGCTCGCTAGTAGGCACATAATTGGTCATTGTCATACCAACCATTAGTGCACATAGCAATAGGGCAATTCCAGCGCCCCCCAGTACGGTCTTTTTACTCGTGTTTTTGTTTCCCAACATCACGTCATCATCTCCTTACGGACTGTATGCAGTGCACCTCAGGCATTGTATCCCTTATGAGCATTGGGGTACATGTCCTTTTACAGAGTCATGAAAAACAGCCTTTTATTGTGATAAAATTTAAGTTGTTTTATCAGATTCATCAATAATTATAAAATCAAGAAAAATACTTAGCTAGTCATTGATTTTGAAATAAAAATGACCAAGTAAATGGGACACTGTGCCCCATTAGAAACCATACTACATCGAGCAAAGAAATTTGCACCCACATGAATCTATGACTTGTGCATTTATTTTTTTTACAAAATAATAACAAAAAATCACAAAAAAATCTGATCATGTCAAGAAAACATTAGTGTAAAAAATAAAGCGTGATTTTACTCGCCAAATATTCATCTTGAACTTGAGAATTTCAAAACATGTTTTCGAAAATTTAAGCAAAGAAATTCAGGCAATATTGATGGCATTAAATTTGATTTGTAGCCCAAGAGAATTTACGATTATCAGAGTTAATCGTGTTTGGGTTTGAAGAAAGGAAGGGGAGCCATGAGGAGCGGCGAACCGCTCCTCATGGCAGCCTCGGTGTCAAGCACCGCTACTAGTTGCCAGAAGAAGGCTGAGATCAGTAATCCCAATCCTTGCCTTCCTCACCATCTCCTCCACGGGAGAGGATGAAGGCTCCAACAACAAATGCTACCACGACTAATCCGATGATTACGCCCCAAGTCCAAGTTGGAACTTCGCCGCTTTCTGAGCTGTCGTCAGTACTGTCGACCGCATCTTCAACACAGTCTTCGTCTGCAGTTACTATACAATCGTTGTCAGATTCTACTACAAGCATTATGTCGGTACCTGGCACTGCTGTTTCCATGTTTCCTAGTGCATCATATGGTACGGCAGTGAAGTAGTAAGTTCCACCAAGTGTCTTGTGACTAATATCTGCCGAGTTTGCCATTCCAGCGTCAGCACAATCTACAGTAGGCATATCTCCTGCAACTGTCCACTCTGCTCGAGAGTAGCAGACCATCCATCCAGTAACTGGGTCAGCTGAAACATCTCCGGATGTCTCCCATGTAACAGTCCATGCATTTGCACCAGCCTTGTTTGAAACACCCATGTTGATTGCGGTTACACCACCATCAACCTGACTGTCTGCAGTGGCAGATTCAGGTTGAGCATATTGTAGTTCATTGCACCCTGCGATGTTACATAGCCACAGAGTGTAGGTGTAAGTCTCACCGTGAGTAGTTTCTGTCTGCCCGTTCAATGAGTGAGCAACAAGAGATGTGTTTTCCTGTGTGGTGGTACAATCATCGCTTGAGTCACAAATTTCCATCTTCAGGTAGTCGCCAGGCAAGGTGTTGCCTGAGTATGTCCAAGATGCGGAAATTGTTCCACCCTTCTGAGCCATTACAGTCAGTCCAGTTGGATAAGCCGATGGAACTTCGACGACTTGCAATACGCCGCCCATAAGTACTATTTCTCCCTGTGCGAGGACTTGTCCAGATGGTGTAGGATCAGGAATTACGATTGTTCCATCGCTACCTGCTTCTGTTATTGTTGAGGTCAATTCTGCCCAATCACCATTCGTACTTACCCAAAAGACACCTGTAGGTGTAATTGATGTAGTGTCATAAGTCATTACTATCTCTTGATCGTGAACGTCGCTTGCGAGGTAAGTAGTAGAAGGAGTGTAGTCCAAGACTGCTACTGAGGAGTATTCTCCAGCGTAACCAAATTGGGTCAAATCTTGTGTGTAAGATGTAGCGCTATCTTCTATGCTAACATCAAACATGTTAGCACCTCTGTATGTTAGATTATACTCCATGCTGATTCCGCTAGCAGTAGTATCGGTTGCGATAACATGATTCCACACGAAGAAGTCTGTGAAGTCCATTGCGCTTGAGCCAAACGCGTCTGAAACAGTGACAGAGTACACGTGGGTTCCTGCCCATTCTTCCATATCAGGGGTAAGAACACAAGTAGAGAACTGCATTCCTATTCCATTACATGGAGACGGTTGGACGGTTCCATTGATAGCCACCATTGCTGGATGTGTCCATACATAGGACAGGCTTTCTCCAGTCATGTCATCAGCATCGAATGCATCTGCTTCCAGAGTAATGGTTGAATCAGGACCCATAACAACCGAATTTGGATCTTCCTGAATAGTCAAGGATACTGAAGGCCTGTTGTTTAATGCAGAGATCTCATAGAAAGCTCTGTCATCATTTCTGGCTGACATATCTGAATACTTATCCACCATTGTTCCTGTTCCATCATCCTCTGTAGGGATGTTGATCATTGAAACTGTTGCTGAGACATTGTAAACTCCAGGCGCGAAGTTGTACATTACACATGCATATCCGACCGGTGATGCCTGCGGTGGTATTGTTCCGCTGAAATCTTCTCCAAGACTGCTGTGTTCGTAGGGTTCTCCCTCGCCAAAGGTACAATTGTTAGCCTCGAAAGTTTGACTTACACCGGTTACTGTGTTTTGAATTTCGAAGTCAACCTTCCAGTCGTATTGAACGCTTACATCGCTACCCAAGTGTCGAACTGTAGCTTGTACACTCGACCAATCTGGATTCAGTGGACCTTCCCTCATGCCCGGCATTGTTGGCGAATTGGTTGGATTGTTCATTTCATCAACAGTGTATCCTTGGTTGATAATCAAGTCCGATACTCCAATATCGTGGAATGTTTGAATCACTCCTTCAATTGTAGCCTCGCTAGTTGCAGCATTTGCATCCGTAGCAAATGCTACCTCACAGAAGTGAATAAATGTCTCATCTTCTGCTGTAGCGTTTGGATCTGTGTTATTGGTGTTGTTTGCCAATTCAGTGGATTCACATTCTGGTAGCTGGTCATAAACCACATATTCCACTAGGTTAACTGTTACAGAGTAATCTCCACTGTCACCTGAGCCATCAGGAGTCAAGTATCCAGTCCATGTTGCAGATTCTGTGAAGTTTATGACATACCTTGAGTCGTTTGTGACATTGTTTTCGTCAGTTTCATGGCGGAATGTTTCGACCACAGCGGAATTACCGATGTCAGTGATCTGGTTGACTCCCTTGATGTCATTACCAAGGTCATCAGTTGCCTCTGATACTAGACCTGCGACATCCATCTGCAGAACTATTGAACGCGCAGACCAGTTGGTTGAACCTCCTGTTTCTACAGTTAATGTAAATGCCTTAGGGTCAGAACCACTCTCTACTTCCTTTCCGGAATCCCATGCTAGATCTACAATAATGTCAGTCCAGTCTGTTACGGAAACGAAAGTTTCTGCTTCGTCGTTACCAGGGTCTGCATCATCCAATGCATCAGTGGTAACAACAATCACATAGTCTCCAGTAATAGGTGTCCAAGTAATAGGTGAACCTTGATACGCGAATGTGTACCTACCGTAGTTCAGAGTGCTGTTTGACGCTAGAGTAGACCAGGGACAAACGTTGGCGTCGTCACATACGACATCGCCGTTTCTCCACGATAGGTCATTACCAGCAGCGTCCTTTGCAATCATGCCACGCTGTCCGTTTTCAGCCAAGTAAACTGTCAGGGAAACAGCCATCTCTTCAATGTCTACATCACCAATATTTTCGATGTAAACCTCGAACTGTACGTCTTCGCCAGCATCAAGTGTGTTTGTTTTCTCTCCAGTTATTGCATCGACTGATGTCGCTCTAGGCGACAAAATGTCTGTAACTTTAGCGTCTGGTCCGGATCGGCCATCTGCTTCTGTCATATTCTTATTTTCCAGTTCAGCCCAATCTAGTGCTACTAGCGAAGTGCTAGCAAGCATGATTGCTGCCAAAATTATTGGGGTTAACTTGCTCATTGTCATCTCCTCCAAAAGGGTCGGTATCACTCCCGAGGCCATATACGGTATTTATGAGTTGGCAAAAGGAATGGCAGTCATTTTGTGAGAAATAAATTGAGTTTCCTTTCTTTTTATGGCTCGCAGTGGGCTTCTTTTACAGGAAATAATACATGTCAAGGCGCCCGGTTGGTACAATCTATTTGTATATTCTATTGAAAAAAAAATATAATATCGCATTATCACTTAATCCAAAGAAGAAAGTGCCCTAGAAGGAGTAACTTTTGTTGCTTTTCTAACAGGAATCCATGTTGCTGCCAAAACTAGTATCCATCCACCAATAACCATTGAGACAACTTCAAACCATGGCAAAATCAAATCTACGCCTTGTTCTTCCCAAAACGTTTTGTAAATGCCATAGTGGAATGCTAACGCTACTAATGAACCATTTAGCATACCGAGCAGAGACGTCCAAGTCACCTCTAGGATCATTCCTTTCATCACCATACTTTTTCTGAAGCCTAGTGCCCTAAGCATACCAATTTGGCCTGAACGTTCAGAAACCGAACGGTATGTTACTACACCAATCCCTGCAATGCCAACAATAAGGCCCAGAGCGAGATAAGCTTGGAATATAGCAAGTATGGCAAAAATCAAACCGAGAATAATTAGAATTTCGTCTTCGATAACAGAAGTGTAAACACCATCAGCAGCTAAGTCCTTTGAAAGTGATTCTTCTAGTTCTGCCGAGGAAATATCTGAAGTGTGTGAAACGTAGATTCTTGTTGCAACTCCACCGAATTGTTCGCTCACAATTTCACCATCCATCCATATACCTTGAGAGAACAACTGACTTGACTGTGAAAGGACACCACCGACTGTCACATTTTTGCGATTTCCAGGATTGGATATGTCAATTAGCGAAATCGATTTTCCAATTGGAAGAGTCATCCCTGAAATTGATTCTCCAGTGTTAGGATCTATCAGAGCAAATGAACTATCGACAAAGACAAAATTACTGTTCGATTTTAGAGATAGCCAGGCTTCTTCTTGAGTCTCTCCTAATCTCGGATCCCAGTCCTCTAGAGGGATAGCTCCATGCTCGACAAAACCATCGTCGACTCCTCGCAAGATATACCCAATATTGTCCTCACCATCATCTATCCAAACCACTGCCCGATTAACAATCCCGATAGCATCTATATGATCTGATTGAGTATGATTAAGCCCCCATTGATTTACATCATCAGACAAATCCATTGGAACTCTTCGAGATGATGACAATAATATTTCAAAATCTCCACTTGCATCTTCCACATAGCCGGAAGAGTGTTCTTCGAATTGGACTGAATAACCTGCTAGAACGATTACACTGAACATTGTCAATGAAAACATCCCCATAATTACAGCGGTACGCATAGGGGCTGCATTAGGGTGAGCTAAAGCAACCTTAGCCACTGGTCCAAATCGCTTTGCGAGGAATGATTTCTGTATAACCCAAGACACAACTCGAGGAGCGATTCCTGTCAAAACCATTACACCTGCAAAGACCTGTATTATGCCCATAACGGCGAATGTCACCTCATCGGGCTTTACTCCAGATTCAACTGGTGCCCATGAGTCTGGAGTTATTGCCCACAATGCTAAGGCAATACCTATCGCTGAAATTGTATTCCTACCTGTGTTGCGAATGGATTTACCTAACACATGAGGCAGGATGTAAGTGAATATCGGAATCAATCCTGCAATCAAGCATGATGCTGTGATGTTCCAAAGTGCAAATCTTAACGAGGAAGATCGATCTAGTGTGAATATCGACAATCCAGCAAGAGCGCCTGCCCCAACCAATCCAATCATCAAGAGAATTAACCACCAAGGAATTCCTCTTTTTCTTAAGGGGGATAAATTACGAAGAGCTTGAACAATATTTAGCCTACTAGTCCACAAAGCGGTTAACCAAAGTGTTGAAATTGCTATTATGAAGCCCGCTGAGATTCCAACTAATACACTTTCAATACTGAATGAATATGCTATTCCTTCCGCACCAGCACTAGCAAATACACTACTGAATGCAATCGATACCAACCAAGCTAAAAACAAACCAAAGAATCCACCAATAACAGAGGCTGCTGCTGAAGTAATCATTCCTTCAGTTACAGCCAGTGACCGCATGTCGGAACGCTTCAACCCAATGGCCCGAAGAATTGCTTCGTCCATTCTCCTAGATTCAGCCAGCATCATAACGATAGTTAGTACAAGTAGCAATCCGGCTCCTATTGTGAATGATCCAAATACTAGAAACATTGCTGAAAGAGCTCCTGCTCCCTCTTCTGCGGTAGCAAGAGCATTCTCTTTTGCAGCAACGACCCTCAAATCCATCGAATCGACTCCAGAGACTGAGTCTAGCCACTCCAAAATAGCAGTCTGATTGCCGTCGTTAATTACGAGAATGCTTCGTTCGCCTTTTGCAGATGCTGCAAGGGTTTCTCCATCACTGAGGTTGATGAAACCGATAATGATTGATTCTAATTCGTCTAAACCAGGTGCTTCAATCGAAGTCATATTTCCCTCGATTTGCAAGATGTGGGCTTCTGAATCACCATAAGCCCAAGGAATCAAGCCGTTAATTAGGACATTTTCTGATGAGTTGAGAAGTGAAAGTCTTGATGAAATCAACATGTCTCCCTCCGGAGGTGACAATGTTCCATCGGTGGCCAAAAACATCTGAGGCATTACTCCAAATCCTCCAATGTCAACCGTCAAAGGCAGCCTAGGAGATAATTCTCCTGAATCGACAACTACACCAAATTCTGTACTACACAGGACTGTATTTCCTTCCGAGCCTGTATTATCGAAGGCAAATACTCTTTGATCACAAACCTCATCAAAATCAGTTAATGTTTCCAGAGAACCATTGAACCCGTATAGTGTGTTGTTATCAACTAACATCCCACCACGTACAGCAGGAAAGTTGGGAGACTGTTGTCCAGATAATGTCTCCCATCCTGTTGAGGCCGACCCTACCATTAATTCTCCATCAAAATGCAACCAATCGCCAACCAAGTTGGTTTGAACCCAATCGCCATTTGAGTAATGGTATACTTCTTTACCCGTTATGTGACTGACTGCTAGCCAGTCTTCCCCAGAAACTTTGAGGTAATCCATGGAAAATATTGTTGAAGGTAATTCTGGCAAATCTTGAGTGAATAATGCTGCAACCAATACTTCTTTTTCCTCTATGTGATGGATTAAATCTTCATCAGGATCCTCTGGAATCTCGACTAAACCATCGCTATGTGCAACTAATAGCGAGCCGTTCAACAGTGTTACATCATTTACCAACCCACCTTCGGGCACTTCCCAGCCATGACTCGAACCTCCACGCTGTTTTTGATATGAAACCGCACCACCTGAGACATACCAATCCCCTTCATCGGCAATCAATATCTCATCAATCCTGTCATCTGGTAGTGTCAGAATTTTGCCAGATTGTTCAATTTGGTAAATTGGGACTTGTAGGATTTCCATTGTATCTCCTTGGCCTATTAATCCAGTTTTGTTTTCAGACCAAGATGACATGAATTCGGCGCTAAGTCGTCCTAAACCATTACTGTTTGATACTGACATTGCGTCACCGTCTGAATTTATATCAAAACCTGAAGACTCAGCATCAATCAATTCATCAAGGACCGTTTCAATTTCATCAATGCTGCCAGTAGCGTCTTCGTCATTTGAAAGAGAAACTCGAAGCATATTCACCTTTGAAATTTTAGATTGTAAAACTTGTGCTAGTTCCAAAGAAGTGAATAGTGCAGGAGATTTCGTTCCACTCATTGCACCTTTTCCATCCATCGAAATAATCGAATTTACAGTTAAATTTGTAGAATCCTTGTCTAATTCACCATCATCAGAATATGAAAACCATGAGATTCCAAGAATATCACCCTTTGATAATTCTAATTCATCTGCAGCCACTTGGTTTAACGAAACTCCTTCCCAGCCTTGGTACGCATACCAACCAGCTGACGGAAGCGCAAGACCATCATCACGAGAGAGGGTTGCTGTCGTCTCAAGTCCATGCGACCAGTCATCGGCGAGGCCTGAATCTAGTAATGCTTCACCAAATGAAGATGTGAGATTGCTATCAAGGTCAAATGAGAACCCCGTTCTTCGGTCTTTTTGGAAAATCAACAGGTCAGTGTCACCATATACTGCCTCCACTTCTTTCCTCAGGGTTGCATCCAAACTATCCCCTACAACAAGAGATGACGTTATGATTGATGATGCTACCAAAAGTCCAGCCATCATTAGTGCAGCTTGTCTGGGCCTGCGTCTAACTTGTTGCCATGATAAACGAAATACTGCGAGTCGCCTGGGAGAAAATATTGGTTGCAGCAAAATACTGGAAATAATTCCAGCCGAGATGGTACACCCCCATGTCGCAAATAATCCCATTTCCATCCAGGTTAACAGATAATATACCAGCCAAGCATCAATTATTGGCCCGACATAAAGCAATACAGATTGCCAAAATTTCTCTACATCATTGCGCAGAACCCATGCCGAAGTTGCACTGATTGGTGTGACCAATGCAATGACGACAACGGTTTCAAGAAGCATGTTTATTCCTCTTCTAACATTATCCTTCCATCCAATATGCGGATAATTCTTGAACAACGTTTTGCAATTTCTTTATCGTGAGTGACTATCACAAGTGTAGATCCTGCCTTATTTAGATCTGATAACAAATCCATGACTTGCTCACTAGTCTCCGAATCCAAATTACCCGTTGGTTCGTCACACAGAATGACCGAGGGGTCGTGGACAATGGCTCTGGCTATCGACACCCTTTGTTGTTGACCACCTGATAATTCTGCAGGCCTATGTCCGACTCTATCTCCTAAGCCAACCTTCTGGAGAGCTGAAATTGATTTTAATTTGGCATCATCAGGACTTGAGCCAAGCAATAATAGAGGTATCTCGACATTTTCAAGTGCACTCATGACGTCAAGCAGGTGGAACTTTTGAAAAATAAAACCCAACTCTTTTCCGCGCAAATCTGTTCTTTCATCATCGCTTATCCCGAATAGTGGTTTACCTGCAACCATAACTTGCCCTGCAGAAGGGTCATCTATTCCAGAGAGAATGTTTAGCAGTGTGGTTTTTCCACAACCTGATGGCCCCATGATGGCAACCATTTCTCCGGAGTATATTTTCAGGTCAATACCGCGTACAGCCTGCACTTTTTCGTCACCCATTTCGTATATCTTCCAAAGCCCCTCACAGGAAAGTGCGACCGCCATCGTATATGTGACAGCGGCACGGGTTGATAAGATGCCGCTTGATAGCACAGGTATGCAGGCCAAGGTTCTCGCATTCGGACCATTGGCAGAAGAATTGGGCGGTAGAGAGCACATTGTTGAGATTCTTCCTAATTATTCAGTGCGGTTCGTAATTGAGGAATTAGGTTTAGATATGTGGCTTAGTCAAGGACTTATGATTAATGTCAACGGAATAAAAGTGG
>Ga0163110_10002041_pt1 | contig 10353 bp, 5 predicted proteins | sample CRUFie1St17metaG_FD_108703 | JGI IMG/M metagenome (GOLD analysis project Ga0163110, IMG submission 108703) | Marine microbial communities from the Costa Rica Dome - CRUD Field 142mm St17 metaG | ecosystem: Environmental > Aquatic > Marine > Oceanic > Photic zone | place: Costa Rica: the Eastern...
CCCTGCCAAGGGCACAACCTTCATGAGCACAGCCCTTGATTGAAACCTAAACCACCTGAAGGGTGTCGTAGCCTGACGGGCGCATCATCCGCCCGTCTCGGCACAATTTGTCGATGATGTCCTCGGCCTTGCTCCTTGGAATATCGCGTCGTTCCGCTTCGGTCAGCACATCAAGGAGGTTCGCTGCCGTTCCTGCATCGTTTTGCAAGACCGATACGATATCGATCATCTGTTTCTCCTGGTTTCGCACTTTGCCCTTTTTGCCGGATTCGATCGTGGTCATATCAAAATTTTCACCCATCAATTCGTGACGCCAAGTCTCGGTGAGCCGAATGGACCGCTCAGCATCCTCCACTGTAGCAAATTCAGAAAGACGAATGCGAGCGCTCGCTTCTGCCAGTCGGGACAACGCTTCAAGCGACCGAGCCGTGATGGCAACGCTGTCTTCAGAGTCGCCGCCTCGTGTTCGGGTCTTAACGTAATAAGCCACGATTTTGGCTTTGGCTTCTTCGTTTAGCTTTGGATGGTACTTCCGCTTGGCGTAAGCAACGTATTTCCGCAGGAAGTCGCGAGGGAGCACCTCGTACTTGCCGTTGATTTTCTTGGCCGCTTTCCCTTTGGCGGTGGACCTTGAAGGGTCGGGCAGTGTTCCTTCTTTGACCAACAATTCGCTGCTTCCTTTCAGACGTGTTTCGATGATGTGCGACGCAATTTTCTCATCCGAGGAAGCGTTTGGCGTGTCCGTCATCAACCAAATGATGTCAAAGCGAGAAATCAGTGGAGGTGCTAAGTTGATCTGCGACGTGAAGGGCACGTCGCTGACGGGTTGGAAGCGCCCGCTGGTCGGGTTGGCGGCCGCCAGCACAGCGCACCGTGTGCGCAGGCTTGCGTTGATGCCGGCCTTTGAGATGGAAATGCTCTGCTGCTCCATGGCCTCGTGCATGCTCGACCGGTCCACAGCGTTCATTTTGTCGAACTCGTCAATGGCGGCCAGACCGAGATCGGCGAGCACCAAAGCACCCGCCTCCAACGTCCATCGACCGTCCGCTGTTGAGTCCTGAACGGCGGCAGCGGTCAATCCGGCTGCGGAAGAGGACTGACCAGAAGCGAACCTTCCACGAGGTGAAATCGTCGACATGTAATGGAGAAGTTGAGACTTCGCAACACCGGGGTCTCCCATGAGAAGAATGTGAATGTCGCCGCGATTTCGGGTGCCGTCTTCGTTGACCTGGGCCTCCCCCCCGAACAACTGAAGCATGAGGGATTCCTTGATGCGTTCCATGCCAAAGATGGACGGGGCAATGCTACCGGTCAGCAAATCATACACCCCTGGGTCGCGAGCCACCTCTTTGATCTCGTTCTCTTCCTCCTCGGAGATGATGATTTCTTCAAGCGGGATGTTCTGCCGCTCAAGGGAATGTATGCGCAAGAAGATGTCAAACACCGGCGTGTCTTTTCCACCCTTTCGCTGCGAACGAATGAACAGCACGCCGTTGGCCTTCACGCGGTCGCCGGGGTTAAGCCGTCCAGCCAGGTCTTGCTCACCGATGCAAAGAATGCGTTCGGGTTGGATGCCACCTTTCATCTGCTCGGGCAATTCTTGAAGTTCAACGAATTGAGAATTGATCAGATGTGAGGCGCTTTGTTGCAACACAAAACGGGTCTGTCGCTTTGGTCGCCCGCAACCACCGTCTATTTGTGAGCACTCCAAGGGCTCGATGAGTTCTTGCTCGTTGGGCTGGTTGAGTTCGGTCGTGTGTCCGCACGCAAGGCACTCAAACACTGCGGAGTAGAGGCGAGGCCGAACCCCTGAGATTTTTGTCGTTACCGCATCGATGGCGATCAATCGGCCTATGTCATCCGCTCGAAGTTGCGAAACGGTGCGAATCTGGTCGCTTGGCAGGTGCACAATACGAACAAACGGCATCAGGTTACCTTCGCCAGCGTCGAGGAGAAACTGCCGCAGTGCCTGATTTGCCGCCCGAAAGTGGTGTTCGGGATTGGCGAGGATGTCTTGGGCGAACTCGTGGTCATAGCCTTCCACCTCACGGTAAGAAATGTCCAAGGACTCCTCGTCTGGCCACATCTTTGACAGGTTGTGCACGGCCTCGGAATATTTGTCCTGAAGCAGCGATGTCCAACGGGCTGGCAAATCAAATTCCTGAATTGAAGACATCGCCATCACCGTCTGGACATGGAAGAGCATTGCCTACGGAATATAATCGTTCTTCGCGAACTTGTCCACCCCCTTGTTTCCACTGGAACCCAGGACATTGCGCATGACTCAACTTTGAACTCATGCGCTTGTCACATGGAAAACGACCGGCAACGAAGAGTCCATGTACAAAACCCGGAAAACACCCGTCATGAAGGTGACGTTCGCTCACGGCTTGTGGTCGAGTACCGAGAGCAGCAAGGCAGCATGGATGCGGAGTCTGGGATGGGATGTTACGGTGCTGGACATGCGCAAATATGGTTGGGACCAAGCCTGCCAAACAAGGGTCGTTTTGGAAGCGATTGATGAGTTGGGGCCCTTTGACGTGTTGATTGGTTCGTCGTTTGGTGGACTCGCTACCGCCAATGCCGCTGCCCAACGGCCCGAGGCAAACCTCCGGTTGGCATTGCTGGCGCCTGCCTTTGGCTACCCTGACCTCATTGAAGCGACGTTGGGCACTGAAGCGATGGAGGTTTGGAAACAGCGGGGGCAACACACGTTCCATCCACCCGGGTGGCCTGAACCTGTCGTGCTTCCTTATGCCTTTGTTGAGGCCGCTCGAGAGTTGGCGTGGCCAGCGCTTCCTCATCCCACCGCCATCCTGCATGGACGAGCCGATGATGTTGTGCCGTTGTCCAACAGCCAGCGCGCCAAGAACGCCAACCCGCATACGGTTCTTCACGAGGTTGATGACGGTCACCGACTCCACGAAAGTTTGGAAGATTTGATTCCGCTGGTGCACGGCCTGATGAAGCGTTGAGGCTGAAGCGATTCCTTCATGGGACGCCGACCGATGGCCATTCCATGAGTGAGCCAATGGACTACGCCAGTGCAGGGGTGGACATTGACCTTGAAGGCGCAGCCGTCGCCTCGCTTGTCGGTGCGCTCGCAAAAAGCGTACGACCGCCCGGCACGCCCGGAGCGCCTGTTGACCTGCCCGGAGGTTTTGGTGGGCTCATCGAGTTTGGCGAGCACCTCCTCGCTCTTGCCACCGACGGCGTTGGGAGCAAATTGCAAATCGCCACCATGCTCGAGCAGTGGGGGGGCGTGGGTATTGATTGCATGGCAATGAACGTGAACGACCTGCTCTGTGTTGGCGCCGAACCAATAGCGTTCGTGGACTATGTGGCCGTACCGAAGCCCGATCCGGCCATCCACGCCGCTCTTGGAGCGTCCTTGGCCGAGGCTTGCCGCTTGGCTCGCGTCACGCTAGCAGGAGGCGAAACGGCCTCACTACCGGGCATTGTCAACGAACTCGACCTTTCAGGAACAGCGCTCGGTTGGCTCCCGAAAGGTCAGGCCATCACCGGAGAGCACCTCCAAGAAGGGGATGTCTTGATTGGGTTGCCGTCCTCTGGCATCCACTCAAACGGCTATTCCCTCGTTCGTAAAATCGTAGAGCATGCTGGACTCGCTTACACGGATGCGGCTCCTTTTGATCCTACCCACCCCAACAGGTCGCTGAATCGATGGACGGAAGGGAAGCCGAGTTTGGGAGAAGTGGTGCTCAACCCAACGCGCATTTACTGCAACCCCGTCGTGGATTTGCTCAACGCAGCTCGGGAAGAGGCTGGGTTCAACATCGGCGACATTCGCGCCATTTGCCACATCACCGGTGGCGGGTTGTCAAACCTGCTTCGTCTTCACCCCAGTTTGGGGTGGGATGTTCACGCCCCACTTCCGGTCCTCCCGGAGTTCGATTGGCTCCAGAAGGCCGGTGGCGTGGAGACGCGTGAAATGTACAGAACGTTCAACATGGGCATGGGCATGGTGATTGCCGTGCGTGCAGAACAGGCCGACACCGTCCTGAATTGGCTCGGCGAACGGATGACTGGTGTCCAGATCGTCGGCCATGTTCGAAATCACGGGCACCGGGTGACGCACGCACTTGAGGGTGTGGAATTCTCTCATTACTGACGGCAGCAACCATCGGTGCGGTCTTGAGGAGGAGGGCACTGGCCAAATCATGGCGGAGGCGAACCAACCGAACGATGACGGAAGTCATCTCTGGATGGAAGGCCAAACCTTGGTCACCTTGCAGGCCGACCAAGAGCGCCCCACGCACATGCCAAGGGGCCCCGCTAAACGCTCTGGCCCTGGTTTTCTCAATCCTGCGATGGCCCCTGCTCGTACCCGCTCCGTGTTGTTGCTGACCGATGCGATGCAGCACGACTGGTTGGTGAAACCCGGTCATGACCTGCGAGCGCTTGATGCGCTTTGTGCGACAGGGGTAAGGGTTCGTCGATGGCGGAACGAAATTCCTGAGGAATTTCAAGAAAGGCTTCGAATTTCAGCCAACGACCTTGACGCAACTGCGCTTGGGATTCTCGAGGCTTCTCACGAGCGTTTTCCTCCGAAAACCCGCATTGAGCGAGAGGAGGAAACAGACCGGTACGACCGACCGCCCGAAGGCAAATCGGTCAACGGGGTTTTCATCATGCAGAAGGATGCCAGAATTTCCCTGATGGAATCGGCTTACCAATGGATTGATCTCGATCCTTTTGGCTCACCTGTTTCGTTTTTGGATGCGGCCATCCAAGGGTTATCCAGGACCGCCTTCATCGAGGTGACCGCCACCGACACGGCTGCTTTAACGGGGTCAAGTCATTCCTCAGGACAACGAAGGTATGGCGCAAAGGGCATCGTTGACAGTTATGCTCATGACGATGCTGTGCGGGTCCTTCTCGGCCTTATTGCCACGACAGCTGCGCGACACGACCGTTGCATTGAACCCGTTCTTGCCTTGTTTGACGGGCACCATGTCCGGGTCAGCGTCAAAGTCCGCAGAAGCCGTGATGGTGCCTCGGAGGTGTTGAAGTCGATGGGATGGCGGGTAAGACTGGAAAACGGAAGTTACCGATTTGTTCACCACCCGGAGCCGAAGCAACTGGAAGTGGCAAGCGGCCCGCTCTGGACCGGCCCACTTTGGGATGCTCAAATCGCAGGAAGGATGACCGAAGCGTTTGCGATTGAGACGTGTTTTCCGTCAGAGGAACGTCTCGTTGAGTACCGACAGGCGGGCCTAAAGTGGAGCGAAGCGGATACCGAATACGCCCAACGTGAACTTCGTAGGAGCGTGCGCTACATCGCTGATGCGGCCGACCTCATGAGCCGGGATCATGTCCTCTATCACATGGACGATCTGCCAAACATGGCCGGCACGGGCCAGGTCCCCAAGATGGAAACCCTGCTCAACGGCCTCCAGCAAGCGGGGTTTGCCGCAGCAAGAATACCGGATATCGATCCGTTTTTTGTCACCGATGCTCCGCATGAACGCGTCTTAGGGGTTGTAAGGACGGCGGCGGAAAAGAAACCGTCAGCCGAATGACGGGTCGATGTCCGTCGTGTTTTCAGGTTCCGGAGCCGGCAGCATTTGCGAAGCGTTCTCAATGATGTCGCGAACGCTGTCCTCGATGGACCGGGCGTTTTCCAACAACTCGGTCAAAGGTATTTCCATGCCGGTCAAATCGCTCACCGCCTCCACAGCGAGTGCCGCTGCACGGGCGTCAGGGTACATCGGGCTGGCTTCTGATAGCAAAGCCGTGATGTCGATGCCAAGACGGTCCCCCTCGCTTAGCAGAAAGCCGGTGATGCCGGAAACAACGCCCTGTTGAATTGGTTCGATGTCGAGCCGCTTCAACCGTTCCCTAGCCGCCAAAATGGAACCGACACCGTACAAATCGCCCGACGTGAGTTCTTTTTCAGGTCGAGTGATACCGTCAATGATGATCAGCCGGTCAAACCCACCTTTCGTGAACCACTCGAGCACCGTGGTGGCGAAGGGGATGTCTGTTTCGTTGCCAAATTGAATTTCAGATGTAAACACACCAATGCCATCGCCCTGATAGACGCGCACGGGGTGCTTCGGAACCTCGTCGTGAATGAGAGCAACCGCTGGGAAATCCTTGTGCATGACGGTGCCCAACTGACGCAGGGCCAGCATTTTGATGATGTGGGAGGTCGCGATGACGCCCACCATTCCTGCGGTGGTGAATCCGCACACAGCCACACCGCCCGTTCGCGGGTCTGCATCCTGATGCAACACGAGCGAATACGATTGCAAGTTCGCGTCCATGCGGTTCATCTCCAGTTGCCCTCGTTCAAAACTTTAAACAGGTTCTTTGTTGTTCATTCTTCCCAGACGGCCCAGTCTTCCCAACCTTCTTCGCGGTACCACCAGGTTTCATCTTCGTCCTGCCACCACTCCGTGCCGTTTTCGTCAACCGTGATGCCATCGTCTTCTTCTGAAGCCTCCTCTTCCCATGCCTCTTCTTCCGTTGCTTCGTCGGTTGTGGTGTCTTCAGCCGTCGCTCCAAACTCAAAAGCATCAGCGCTGCTGCCGAGGGTTGGTGTGGCAGCGAGACCCTCAGGTGCATCGGTATGAAGTGTTTTTCCGGCGTCTTTAAGCTCGTCTAGGGATTTTGAGGCGCTCAGGTTCACCTCGGGGTTTCGTCCTGTTGACGCCGGTGCTGAAAGGGCTTGTTCAAAGTAATCCTCGTCCTCATCGTCAAGGTCCTCATCGAAATCAACATCGCCCTGTCGACGCATGTAGAGTACACCTGCAATGCCGGCCACGATGGCGATCACCAGACCGATACCGACCAGAACCGGGGTCATGGCTCCAGATGTTTGGTCGGTTGGAAGCGGCTCATCATCAAGAACGGAGACTGGCATGGCACCGAGCGTCCAAACGAGTTCCCCTTCAGTGGTTGCCGTGGGCGTGGTCATACCGTCGCAACGTTCGGTTTCGTCATCCAAGCATGCGAAGGTGAACACGTACCCGACACCTTGGATGCCAGGGTACAAACCGTCGGATGGCCCGTTGCGAATCGGAGAGAATTCAACTTGAATCGAACCGTTTGCCGGAATCGTAAGCGGAGGCTCCGTGTCCGTTAGCCACGCTTCTACAAAACTCAGCGGGGGAGGGGTGGTTGGAATGACTTTCCACGAGAAACCAAGCGTGACGTCAAACGGGTTCGGATTGGTGATGGTGCAACTGATGCTGTCGTCCGTGCCGTTGTCCTCCCAAGCGTAGGTGGCGGTTCCGCATGTAACGGTTCCCGGTAATGTTTCATCTGGGAACACCGGTTCTGGTGTTTCGTTGGTTTCATTTGTCGTGTTGGTTTCGTTTTCTACCACAACGGGGGCAGAAGCAAAAGATGTGGAGACGAGCATGCCCGGCAGGTAGTAGACGGGTGGGTTGTCATCGAGCCTGACATGGAGGTGTCCATCGTAGGCAGCGACGCCGCTTATGCTCAATTCGGAGCCGATGTACTGGGCCGTTCCGTTGTCGACTTCGTTGCCGGCGGCATCGGTTGTCCTCCAATTGGCGTTCATGTTCGCGAGGAGGGCTTTTTGTGTGGGTTCTTCGGTATCAACGGCAACCAGGGTTTCGAACGCACCGTCTGGTGAAATCGGTACAAGGGGGTCTGGGGTCATGGAAACAACGACCGTACCAAAGGCGCTGTGCGTTGTGGTTATACCGAGAAGAGGTTGTTGCTGCTCATCACCATCGCTCCCGTTGTAGCTAACGGCAAGCGTCATGTTGCCAACCGCATCGATGGGCCCGAGCGAGGCCAACGCGTCCAGCGAGAGGAGGGCGTGGCCCGTTTGGTTGGTTGTCATATCAACCGAGAAAGTTTCATCAGAACCGTTGATGGTCAGCACCAGCGGCGCTTCAGGAATCGGAGAACCGTTCTGGTGAAGGAGAGCATGAACGTCCAATCCTTTGTTGCGCGCAAGGAGGATGGTCCCCTCAAACGCCCCTTGCGTGAAATCGGTGTAGGCGACCTCCAAGGTTGTGGTGAGGCTGGTATCGTTTCTGGTGTAGACCGGGCCCAAAGCCGAGACGTTGGTTGAGGCGTTTCCGTATTCGTCCAACCCAATAGCGGCGACGTAGTAGGCCATTCCGTCGACCAGTGAAGAACCGTTGCTGTCTGTCTGGGCCACGATGGACGTGGCGTTGGCGTCCGCCATCAGCACCGTGGTGAGGCCGGCAACATCGGTAAACTCGTAAGGGAGGACGAAGAGGTGGTGCTGAACGATGGAAACATCACCAGAGGTCCAATTGATTTGCATCACGCCCCCGTTGTCCTCCGGCACGTCCATCGCCGTTAGGTTTGGAATGAAGGATTTGGGCGCCGGGTAGGGTATGGTCACCGAAAGCGGTGCTGAAAGGTTGCTCGTAACGCCAAATTCGTGAACGCTGATGACCCAGTAGGTCCACGATTGTCCCGGTTGAACGTTGGTGTCCATGGAATTGTTGGCGAAGGTGTTCGTGTAGGGGTTTTGGATGTCAACCGGTTGACCGGTCGGCGATCTGTAAACGACAAAGTCAAGCAAATCGCTGCCAAAATCGGTGATGGGTTGCCAATCGAAAACCACGAGGCCGGGGTCAAGGTCCGTCAGCTTCAGGACAGGTGTTGGCGGTAGCGCAATGTTTGGCGCCCCGTCGCTGTACGTGATGATAGGGTTGTTGAGTACAAAACTCCCGTTTCTGGTGGTCATGAAGTCCAGAGAGACGTTGAATTTCCCGTTTCCAGGCGTCATCTGCTGATTCAGAACATTGCTGAGGTTCGCCGTTATGCTCGGGTTGCTGCTCACGACAAAGTTGGCAGAATAATCAACCTCGAGGTTGCTAAAGGTGAACGTTCCCTTGGTGATGGAAGACATCGTGAGGTTGACCGGCGACATCTGAATGCCGTAGGCGTCAGTGGTGTAAGGCAGGCCGGGCGTGAGCATGTTCAACGTTGATGTGAAGTTGCCAGAAGTGTCTTGCACAGTCAGCATAGGCAGGCCGTTGCTGCCGTTTCCTGCATAACCTTCGCCGCTCACGTCGTTTACACCGTCCTTGTCAAGGTCAAAGCCAACCCGGTGGTGGGCAGAGATGAAAACGCCCTGCTGCGCGCCTTCGCCTGCCAAAATAAGCTGCTCAATGGAACCGTCACCGTCCATGTCGCCGAAATGGATGTCCCTCGGCGAGGTGTAAGGTTCCAGAACAAGGCTTGCAGAGCCAATGTAGTTGTCGTTGTTGCCATAGCTTCCAAATGGATAAGCGGTCACGTTTCCAGTGGGCGTTAGCGGATTTCCATCAGCAGTACCCGGATCGGGGACCAGCCAGTGGGAAAATCCATCCAGGTCATAATCAAGAATTGTTGTGTTTGATAAGTCCAGAATTGCATAATTGTAATTATCGGCATCCCAGCCCTGCACACCTTGATTTTCGATGGAGCGGAAACCTGTTGGGGTTGAGGCCAAGATATCAAGGTCCTGATCGCCATCAAAGTCTCCAACGATGGAATCAAAGGAAACACCCGATATTGTGTTGGAGGCTGACACCAAACCGTTTTGACCCGAGGACCAGAAAATACGGTTCGCATCTCCGTTGTTCTGAGCCGCAATGAGGCTCGGGTTGTTCAACACCCCGTCAAACCTAGCCAAATGCATGTGTGAGAAAGAAACAGGATTTTGTGAGCCGGGTGGTATGACGGTCATGCTGTCAAGATTGCGAAAGGTGTTGGTACGTTGATCGTAATAGTCAACAAAGACCTTCCCCCCGGAACGAATTGATACTAAATCATCAATGCCATCGCCATCAAAATCATCGAAACCAAGATCGATGACGCTTGTAGCATGGGTATAGTTGAACTGCGACATATAGCCTCCTGTTGTGACGTTGGTGAAGTGGATGCATAGTTTGTCGTCAGCGGGGGCATAACCAATAACGTCGTCGTGGTTGTCAGCGTTGATGTCAGCGATGAACACCTTTGTTGCATTGCTGCATGTGGTTTGCCATGGCGAGAAGGAGATACCTGAAGTGTTTGTGTAGGAAACTATGCTGAAGGCGGTGGCTGTGGTGTTGGTGGGTGATGTTGTGTTCCCGCCCGGAACGGTTGCGGAGCGAGAGAGCAAGGCAAAATCAACATTGGAATCGTTGTTGACATCGCCTTTGGCGACGTTGTCAACGTACCCTGTTTGGAAAAACCCTCCAGAAAGCGTTGGCGAAAAACCGACTTCCAGAGCAGTGCTCGAGGCAACAGCGGCTGTTGGTAGATAGAAGGAGGGTGAATTTGGATTGGAGTTGGCGCCCTGGTTCGGATCGATAAACAGGGTCTCAGTGGCGTTGCCGGAAGCAAACA
>Ga0163110_10002045_pt1 | contig 10342 bp, 9 predicted proteins | sample CRUFie1St17metaG_FD_108703 | JGI IMG/M metagenome (GOLD analysis project Ga0163110, IMG submission 108703) | Marine microbial communities from the Costa Rica Dome - CRUD Field 142mm St17 metaG | ecosystem: Environmental > Aquatic > Marine > Oceanic > Photic zone | place: Costa Rica: the Eastern...
AAATCCATTTTTTTTATAGGCCTGTAAACCAAATTTATCATTTTGAGCTGATTTTATCATCGCTTCAAGAGCTAATTCTGCATCCCAATCTCTTATTCCTTTTATGTAAGCATCAACAATTACTGGTATTGCATGATAACCAATCATGCAGTCTGTATAATTTGCTGCTAATTCCCAGATTGGCAATCTTCCACCGTCTTGATATTGTCTCAATAATGTTCTAATAAATTCATTAGTTTTTTCGACATTGATTATTGTAAATAATGGGTGGGTTGCTCGAAAAGTATCCCAAAGTGAGAAAATGGTATAATGATTATCTTTAGTAGAATGTTTCTTTAAATCCATCCCCAAATAATTGTCATTTATGTCTTTATAAGTATTTGGGTTTAATGACGAATGATATAATGCGGTGTAAAATATTTCTTTTTTTGAGTTAGAATTAGTTGTTATTTCAATTTTACTTAATTCATTGTTCCAAGTATTTTGAGCTTCTTTTTTTACCCTATCAAAATCCCAGTCAATGATTTCATTAGAATTTGCAATTGCACCGGCAGTATCTACCGCTGATATAGAAGCCTTTACTAATAGAGGTTTTTTTAATTCTCCAAATGATAATCCAACAACATCTTTTTCATCATTAAATGTTGTTTTAATTATTGGAGAAGAAAATTTTAAAAAATAATAAATTCTTTGATCTCTAGCCCACTCAGTTGAATGCCTATAACCAATAATAGTGTTGCTATCTATAACATTGATTTGATAATCTAATAGTTTATCCCTGTGTTTTAAATCAAGTATAACATTTGATTGTTTTCCAGATGGAAATGTGTAGCGATGTATTCCAGCTCTTAAAGATGATGTTAGTTCAACATTTATATTATAATCTTCCAGTAAAACTTGATAATAGCCAGCTTGTGCAATTTCATTTTTATGCGAAAATCTAGAGGAATAACCCAATTCATTAATCGCCAGCTCACTAGTTTTACTTTTGTTAAACCCATTATTTAGCTTTATTTCACCCACAGTAGGCATTAATAAAATATCCCCATAATCTGAAATTCCTGTTCCACTTAAATGTGTATGAGAAAAGCCATAAATGATAGAGTCTGTATAATGGTATCCACCACAACCATCCCACCCTTCAAGCCTGGTGTCAGGGCTGAGCTGAACCATTCCAAAAGGCATAGATACTCCAGGATAAGTATGGCCATGACCACCAGTACCAATGAATGTGTTTACAAAATCAATAGGCTGAGTACTTTTGTGATTACAACTGTAAATAATTAGAGAAAGAAAAATTAATAAAATTTGTTTTTTCATTTTATGATAAATTCGTCGATAAATAACCAGCTCTTTGCTCCTGCAGCAGGATGTTCTTCAGGCAAAAATCCATAATTTTCAGCAATTACTCGAACGTATCTAGCTGAATAATTTTTGTTAAAAACAAAATGTTCCTTAAACTTACCTTCTTTCATAGGGTTACATATATTTTTACTTTTATAAATTGAAGTATAATTTATACCATCATCTGAAATGAGATATTCCACAGATTTTGGAATTAAAATCCAAGATAAATGATATTGAAAAAATGAAGTTTTCAATTCATTAAATGAAGTTGTTTCTTCTAAGTCTATTACAATATCAACATTTTTACCAAAGAACCCTTGCCATTGCCCATCTCTAAAATTCAGCTGACTTCCTGAAATTCCGTTTATAAGACTATTATTTCCAGAGCCTTGATAACTATCATTGTAATGTGTGTTGTAAATAGTTTTTTTACCAAGTCCTTTATGAAAATTTATTTCTAGGCTTTTAAAAGCAGCCTCTTTTATTTTTGAATTTTTCTCCTTTGCATTTAGCTTTGCACTATTATAAAGCTTAATAGGTTTTTTATATTCTTGCCAGCTATTGTCGTTGATTTGGTAGATAATGTTCATGTTTTTATTCCCTTTATCTATTTTAATTTCAAATCTATCTTTATTAAAATTTGAAGTAAATTTAATAGGAGTCTTTTCATAACCATATTTTACTCCAAGATACTCGAGCTTTAGATAATGTTTTTCTACCCTTTTCAGAAAATTATCATAGTTGTCTTCTTTTTCTCCCCATAAAACTTCACTCATCGCAAGTATTCTTGGAAATACTTTAGAGTCTACTTTTTCTTGTGGTGCTCTTTCTGACCACATATTACACTCACCACCAAGAATATATTTATGATAAATAGTATCTAAATCATTTGGGATAGGACTAAATGAATAGACTTTTTCTAAGTTAATTGCTTCAAGATCATAATCAAAATAACAGTGAGAAGTAGGGGACATAATAGCATAATGTTGATTTTCAGCGGCTGTTATTCCACCTTGTGTTCCTCGCCAAGATTGAACTACTGCATTTTCTGGTATTCCCCCTTCTATAATTTCATCCCACCCAATAATTTTTTTACCTTTTTTAGCTAAAAACTTTTCTATTCTTTGAATAAAGTATGATTGAAGTTCATGTTCGTCTTTTAATTTATTTTCTAAAATTCTTTTTTGACATTTACTGCAATTTTCCCATCGATACTTCGGTGCTTCATCTCCCCCTATATGGATATATTTTGATGGGAAAAGCTCAACAACTTCACTTAAAACTCCTTCCAAAAAAGTAAAAACACTATCTTCTCCTGCACAGTATATATCTTTAAAAACACCCCAATCGGTTTCAACATTTATTTTTTTCCCTGTACATGAAAGATTAGGGTAAGATGCTATTGCAGCGATGCTATGACCAGGTAATTCTATTTCTGGAATAATTTCAATGTGTCTACTTTTAGCATATTCAACAATTTCTCTGATGTCTTCTTTTGAATAGTAACCGCCATATAAGTCTCCATTTTTATCTTTTCTCCATGCACCTATTTCTGTTAATTTAGGATATTTATCTATTTCTATTCTCCAACCTTGATCCTCAGTTAAATGCCAGTGTAGGACATTCATTTTATGATATGCAAGAAGATCGATGTATTTTTTGACAAAATCTTTTTCCATGAAGTGTCTGCAACAGTCTAATAATAATCCTCGCCACTTAAATTTTGGATAATCATGAATTTCCATGCATTTAATTAGAATTTTAGTTGGATTATTTTTTGTTTTTATTGGAATTAATTGTCGTATGCTTTGAATAGCATGCATTTGACCTTTAGCTGTAGAAGCTTCAATTAATATTTTGTTTTTTGAAATTGATAAGAGATATTCTTCTTCTTTTAAGCTTTTGTTTTTTATTAGTTGAATAACATTTTTGTTCTTACCATAATTAATCAGAAGTTCTGATTTTACATATGATGCCTCATTTTCAAAAGTACTATCAAAAATCACCTCTGTTTTCTCTGATAGATTAAAAAAACCCTCTTTTATACTTTGATGAACCGGCTTAGGAATAATAGTATTATATATGTTGACATTATTGTCTGAACATGAGTAAAAAAGAAAAGAAACTATTATAAATAATCTTGTCATTTAGCAAAGGACTGAGCATTGATCATTTTATTTATATCATTTTGATATAATGCATAATCAAAGCCTTTATGTACTGCATAAGCACCATGTTCACCTTTTTTATTAATTGCTAAATAACCAATTTGCATTTCTTGATAATTTTGTTTTTTTACAATTCTTGCTACACCTTCTTCACATGCCTGTTGTGGTGTTGCTCCTTGTCTCATAAGCTCAACAATTAAGAATGAGCCTAGTGTTTTAAGTACAGCTTCACCGACACCAGTAGCACATCCACCACCCACTTCATTATCTACAAACATTCCCGCTCCAATTATTGGTGAATCTCCAACTCTACCATGCATTTTCCATGCTAATCCAGATGTTGTACAAGCACCTGCAATATCTCCTTTTTTGTCTATTGCTAATAAGCCAATGGTATCATGATTTTCTATATTTATGATAGGTTGGTATTTTGCATCTTTCAACCATTCTTCCCATCTTGCTCTTGCTTTATCGGTTAAAAGATCTTCTTTATGAAACCCATTTTTAAGTGCAAATTGAAGAGCCCCTTCTCCTGCTAGCATTACGTGTGGCGTATCATCCATAACTTTTCTAGCTACAGAAATAGGATGTTTTATGTTTTGTAAAAAGCTAACTGAACCACAATTACCTGTATGATCCATAATACATGCATCAAGTGTGACATTTCCATCTCGGTCTGGCCAACCTCCATATCCAACACTATGGCAGTTTGGGTCTGCTTCAGAGACTTTAACTCCTTCCTCTACAGCGTCAATTGCACTACCATTATTTTTTATAATTTCATATGCCTTTTCATTTGCATCAAATCCGTGTTTCCATGTGGAAATCACAATAGGTAAACTACTCATAGTATTTCTGTTTTTAGTATTACAAGAATATAAGCTAGATCCAATCATAGCTCCAGCAACCCCAATAGAGGTTTTTTTTATAAAACCTCTTCTGCTAGACATGTTCTTTGTTTAGGTTCATTAGGACACTAATTTAAAAAAAATGACCAAAACAATTTTATTTTTTTATTTGTTTTAACTTATCAACGACTTCCTTAATTAATTTATAATTTGTCTCTAAAGGTTTAGCTTTTTTTTTGTCTGTTCCTGATAAATGAAATTCTCTTACGCCAAGTTTATATAGATTTTCCACATTCTTAATGTTAACTCCTCCACCGGCAATAATTTTAATTTGATCATTTACTTGCCCTAAGATTTTTGAGATGTTTTTTAGTCCAAGATCAACATTTTCTTTTTGTCCAGATGTTAGAAGATAATCACATTTACAGTTTATTATTTTCTTTAAATTATCTTCTGTTTTATTTAGAGTATCAAAAGCTCTGTGAAAAGTTACATTCATTGGTCTTGCTGCATCAATAAATTTCAACATTTGTTTTACATTAATTGATTTGTCAGTATTTAAGGCACCAACTACAACTCCATCAATTTTATTTTTTTTGCAAAACAAAATATCATTAAGTATTTGATTTACTTCTGCTTTTGAATATGTAAAATTATTAGCCTTTGGTAAAATAAGAATATGTATTTTCTTATCTGTTAATTGTCTTAGTTTTAGAATGTCGGAACGATATGGAGTTTCCCCTCCATTTTCTAAGTTTTTACATAGCTCAATTCTGGTGGCTCCAGCTTTAATTCCAGTAAGGGCAGATGATATTGAATTGGCGCAACATTCAATGATGACATCTTGCATCATTATTAGATCTTAAATTCATCCATAAACTTAGTAGTATATTTCCCTTTTTGGAAATTTTTATCTTTCATAAGTTTTTGATGAAAAGGAATAGTTGTTTTTATGCCTTCAATAACAAATTCGTCTAATGCTCTTGACATTTTTAAAATAGCTTCGTCTCTAGTTTGAGCAACTGTAATTAACTTTGCAATCATTGAATCATAAAATGGAGGGATCATATAATTAGCATAAACATGAGTGTCAATTCTGATACCATGACCTCCCGGAGCATGAAAATTAGTTATCATTCCTGGTGATGGTCTAAAGTCATTCTCAGGATCTTCTGCATTTATTCTGCATTCAATGGCATGAAGTTGAGGAAGATAATTTCGGCCACTTATTTTAATACCGGCAGCTACTTTTATTTGTTCTTTTATCAGGTCAAAGTCAACTACTTCTTCAGTAACTGGATGTTCAACTTGTATTCTAGTATTCATTTCCATGAAATAGAATTTTCTGTGCTTGTCTACCAGAAACTCTACAGTACCTACTCCTTCGTATTTTACAGCTTCCGCTGCTTTAATTGCTGCAGTCCCCATTTCTTCACGCAACTTATCAGTCATAAATGGAGATGGTGTTTCTTCAGCTAATTTTTGGTGTCTTCTCTGAATGGAACAATCTCTTTCTGAAAGATGACACGCCTTTCCAGTTTTATCTCCAATAATTTGTATTTCAATATGTCTTGGGTCTTCAATAAATTTCTCCATATACATCGCATCGTTTGCAAATGCAGCTTTGGATTCTGTCTTAGCGCTTTCCCATGCGTTTTTTAAATCATTTTCTTCCCATACTAATCTCATTCCTTTTCCACCTCCACCAGCAGTAGCTTTTAACATTATTGGGTAGCCAATTTGTTTAGCAATTTTTTTACATTCTTCGAAGTCTTCAATTATTCCATCAGAACCAGGAATAGTTGGGACTCCTGCAATTTTCATAGTTTCTTTAGCAGCAGCTTTATCACCCATTCCATTAATCATTTCAGGTGAAGCACCAATAAATTTAATTTCATTTTCAGCACATATTTTAGAGAAATTTGCATTCTCAGCAAGAAAACCATATCCAGGATGTATTGCATCTGAATTTGTGATTTCAGCAGCTGCAATAATATTAGGAATATTTAGATAGGATTCACTACTTGAAGCAGGCCCAATACAAACGGCCTCATCTGCAAACCTAACATGCAAACTTTCTTTATCGGCTGTTGAATAAACAGCAACAGTTTTTATATTCATCTCTTTACATGTTCTAATTACACGTAAAGCAATTTCACCTCTGTTAGCAATAAGAATTTTATTAAACATAGCTATGAAATTTTAAAAAATTAAGATGGATCAACTAAGAAAAGAGGTTGGTCAAATTCTACTGGGGTAGCATCATCCACTAAAATTTTAACGATTTTTCCAGAAACTTCACTTTCAATCTCGTTAAAGAGTTTCATAGCTTCAATAATGCATATTGTATCTCCTGTATTAATGGTATCCCCTACGCTTACAAAAGGCGGTTTTTCAGGAGATGAACTTCTGTAGAAAGTCCCAATCATTGAAGATTTTACAGTGATTAGGTTTTCATTACTTTCGGTTGCAACCTCTTGCGTTTCTTCAGCAGCAGGCGCTTTAGTAACTGGTGGTGCAGCTTGCGTAGGAATAACTATTGGCGCAACTTGTTCTTGTGGTGTGGTTGTTTCATGTTGAATAAATATTGGGTTTTCATCAACAGCACCTCTTCTTTTCTTAGGAGGTGATTTAATTGATATTTTAACATTATCAATTTCTAAATCAACTTCAGTAGCTCCTGATTTTGCTACAAATTTAATTAGTTCTTGAATGTCTTTTAAATCCATGATATATTACTTTATTACAGTACAAATGTAGTTATTTCTTTGAATCGTATGCCCATTTTAGATAAATAGATCCCCATGTGAATCCACCACCAAATGCAGCTAGTATAAGATTGTCTCCCTTCTTTAATTGATTTTCCCAGTCCCATAGACATAGAGGTATAGTTCCTGCCGTTGTATTTCCATATCTTTCAATATTCAACATTACTTTTTCATCTCCAACTCCCATTCTCCTAGAAGTAGCATCAATTATTCTCTTGTTTGCTTGGTGAGGCACTAACCATGCAACATCATCTGCAGTTAAATTATTTTTTTGCATTATCTCTTCAGATACATCTGCCATACTTTTAACCGCTTTTTTAAATACCGGCTGCCCGTCCTGATAAACATAATGTTCTCTGGCATCAACTGTTTCATGTGATGCTGGGTGTAAAGAACCTCCGGCTTTCATTTTTAAAAATTCACCACCACTACCATCACTTCTTAAAATATAATCCATAATTCCATGACCATCAAGACTTGGTTCTAAAAGTACAGCCCCAGCACCGTCTCCAAAAAGAACACATGTTGTTCTATCAGTATAGTCAACAATGGCAGACATTTTATCACATCCTACTACAATAACTTTATTATATGTGCCACTTTCAATAAATTTTGATGCAGTAGTTAAGGCATATAAGAATCCTGAGCATGCTGCTGAAATATCAAATGCGCAAATATTTCTAGCTCCGATTTTATCTGCAATTAAACAAGCAGTTGAAGGAAATAACATATCCGGAGTTACTGTTGCACAAATGATAAGATCTATTTCTTCAGCAGATGTATTCGTTTTTTTCAAAAGCCCATTAATTGCTTCAGTTCCCATATCTGAAGACCCTTTTTGACCTTTTAATATTCTTCTTTCCTTTATTCCAGTTCTAGTTGTAATCCACTCATCATTTGTGTCAACTAACTTTTCTAGCTCTTTATTATCTAAAACATATTCAGGAACATATCCTTGAACACCAGTAATCGCAGCGTGAATTTTTTTCATTAAAAATAAATTTTTAGCCAAATGTACAAAGTCTGATGACTAACAATTAGTAGAGAACTAATACTTTTCAACAATGAGATTTGATATTAATTCAAATTCATTTATTAGATAAATGTAAAAAAGAAGATATCTATTTAATAGATAATTAAGGTGATTAAATAGAACTAGAAACTAATTTGCCTCTATAATATAATTTTCCTTCGTGTTCGTATGCACGATGATATAAATGAGACTCTCCAGTTTCAGGACAGATTTTAATAGTTTGAGCACTTGCTTTATAGTGAGTACGTCTTTTATCTCTTCTTGTTTTAGAAATTTTTCTCTTAGGATGTGCCATTTTTAAATACTATTTTAATTTTTTTAAAGCTTCCCATCTCGGATCAATATTTTTATTTTCCTTGATAGAATATTTATTTATCAAATTTACCATTTCTTTGTTACATTCATCATCATTAACAGAATTAAGTTTGTGTTGTCTTTTTGTTGGAAAAGCTAAAACAATCATTTCATAAAAAATATTGTCTAAATCCAATTCTTTATCACTTTCATCAAGAAAAATTACATTTTCATCTTCAAAATTAGTTCCAAAACCTCTTTTGATTATATAATTTAACTCAGATGCTACAGGAACATCAATTTTTTCTGTACAAATATCACAAGCAATATCTTTTACTATACCTTTAGATTTAATTTGAAGATCAAATCTTTTGTTTTCAACTTTTAACATGGTATCTATATCAATATCCACAAATTTTATTTCAGATGTGTTAAATGCTTCAAAGAACTCTCCCCTAATAGTAAATGAATTACTGTAACTTCCGTCTTTTAATCCATTTAATTTAATCTTATATTCATTCATATAATTAAATTTAGGGGCTGCAAATATATAAATTTCTCCTTAATTAACACATGATTACATAAGAAGGAGATTTTTTTAGTTAAATTTTTATGAATTTCTTGAAATATAGATTTGGCACGCAGCATTAACAGCAGCTACAAATGATTTAGAATTTGCAGTTTTTTTTCCACTGATATCATAAGCCACACCATGTACTGGTGATGTCCTTATTTTATTTAAACCAGCTGTATAATTTACACCATTTGAAAATGACAACCCTTTAAAAGGAATCAGTCCTTGGTCATGATACATAGCTATAATCCCATCGTATTTGCTTAATTTTTCTTCGGTAAAAAAACTATCAGCAGAGAAAGGGCCTTCGGCAACAATATTTTCTTTTGTTTGTAGGTGTTTAATGGCAGGTGAAATAATTGTTGATTCTTCTATTCCCAGCATATCATTTTCTCCAGCATGGGGGTTTAGACCTAATACTGCAATTTTAGGATTTGATATTTTAAAATCTTTTTTTAATGAATTATTTAGTTGGATAGTTTTATTAATTATTTTGTCTTCCTTAATATTTTCCGATACTTGATTTAATGGAATATGTCCAGTAATAAAGGCAATTTTCATCTTTTCACTTAACATAACCATTAAAGATTTCCCTTCAAATTGATTTTCTAAATACTCTGTATGCCCTATAAAATTTGGTACAGATTTTCTAATTTGATATTTGTCAATAGGAGCAGTTACTAATGAATCAATCATTTGATTTTTTAGATATGCAGAAGATATTTCTAATGATTTATAAGCAATGAGCGCAGAATCTTGCGAAGGTTTTCCAAGCTCGACTTTATGTTGAAATTCTTCTGTTTGAAAAACATTAATCTTATTGTCTGTAACATCATCAAAGTTTTTTATAAAACTAATATCAGAATTAACACTATTAATTAACTTTAAATAATCAACAAATATTTGATGTGGGCAAAAAATAATTGGAATACATTTTTCTAATAGGTTACTTTGTGTAAAAGCATCAATAATAATTTCAATTCCAATCCCATGAATATCTCCCACAGATATGCCTACTATTGTCTTTTTTCCACGCATTAAATGCTAAAAGTTTTTTATAAAATTATATAAAAGTCTTACCCCCATTCCAGTTGCGCCTTTTCCTCTATATCCGTAGCTAGATTCTACATATGCAGGTCCAGCAATATCAAGGTGAATCCATGGATAGTTGATAAAGTTAGAAAGAAACTTTCCTGCCGTAATAGCTCCAGCTATTGGCCCGCCAATATTTTTAATATCTGCAACATCAGATTTAAGAAGAGTATCATAATCATCCCAAAAAGGCATTTCGGCTAAACGTTCGTGAGTTA
>Ga0163110_10002046_pt1 | contig 10341 bp, 7 predicted proteins | sample CRUFie1St17metaG_FD_108703 | JGI IMG/M metagenome (GOLD analysis project Ga0163110, IMG submission 108703) | Marine microbial communities from the Costa Rica Dome - CRUD Field 142mm St17 metaG | ecosystem: Environmental > Aquatic > Marine > Oceanic > Photic zone | place: Costa Rica: the Eastern...
AAGCTTCTCCCGATCAGTGGGTCGAGCTGCTTTACGTAGCCTGATCGAGAGAGAAGGAAGGAGAGACCTCAGAGGGAGAGCTGTTATTTCTCCTCGTGCTCCTCGTGCTCCTCGTGCTCTTCCCTAAGGAGTTCTTCCATCTGCTCCCGGATGGCCTCCTCACGATTTTGGTCGAGCGCCTCGAGCTCTTGCTCCCTCTCCTCGAGCTCTCGTGCGCGCTCCTCGATCTCCGTCAGTTCCCGCTCCAGTTTCATTCTTTCGAGGTCAAGAATTCCTTCGAGATGATTCGCGATCGCTTCCTCGAGTTCCAGACGAAGGGCCTCCTCTTCTTCCTCCTCTCCATCATGGAGTTCCCCGACGATGCGGTCAGCAATCAGCTCGTTGCGGTGAATGGAAATAAAGGCCTCCGCCGCCTCCCGACCAATGTCTTCGAGCAGGATGTAAAATTCACCAACCACCTCTCTGGCGGTCTGCCATAGTTCGTGCTCGAATTCTTCATCCTCCGCTTCTGAGGCGTCGTTGATATCGTCCAGAGCTTCCGGGCAATGCTCTTCAAGGAACACAGCAATCTCTGCGTTAGTGCGCCTATCAAGATCCTCGTCCACTTCGTGGTGCCCCTCTCCAAATGAGGGAAGAATGGTGAAGATGAGGAAGGCGCTTGTAATACTCGCGGCTGATAATTTCATTGTTTGTGCTTTTTTGAATTCCTTGTCGCAGGCGACGTTTCCTTACTCATAAGGGTTTCGCAGACGGCTGGCAATACGGCATTGGTGGCTGGAAGGTGGCCTTGGGGCGGCACTACTCTGTTAGGGGAGAAGGCAAGTTCGCTCAGGCACACAGGGTGTTTAGCTGAGACCTTACTGCTTGATTGGCGCAGTAAGGGTCCTTGTATTTTTTTCCATAAGTCATCAGTTCACGAGCGAGGGAGGTCACGATATCCTTATGGCGAGGATCACGAATACAATTGGTCAATTCGTCGGGGTCTTCTTTCAGGTCCAGAAGCCAAGGCTCATCGGAGCTGGAAAGAATCAGTTTGTATCTAGGGGTAACTGCTGCGATCCATCCGACCCGATTGCTGTCGGTGCGGCTCGTAGACCGGAGAAACGTCGTATCACGCCAGCCGTTCGGGGTATTTCCAGTCTTGAGAATTCTCGAGCAGTCACGACCGTCCTCCCTTCCAGCTGATTTGACATTCATGAGGCTGAGCATCGTGGGAAGAAAGTCGACTGTGTTGAGTGCCTGATTCACCTGCTTACCCCGTGGAATGGTGCCTGGATAGCGCACAACGAAGGGAACCTTGGCAGAGGCTTCAAGAGGAACGCCTTTATTCTGACGATGGTGTTCGCCGCGCATATCTCCATGATCAGCAGTGAAAACGAAGATGGTGTCCTCAATCAGGCCAAGCTTCTCCAGGTGCCGGAACAGACGACCAACATTGTCATCGATACATTTCATCATCCCGTGATATTGCGCCATCCGGTAGTGGCACTTGGGCGTCGGCTTAGCCCACGAGGGAGCCATGTCCGCTTTTTTATCATAGGTTCTTGGTTTTGTGACAACCGCGTCATCAAACATTGAGTCATAAGGGGCTCGAACCGTATCCGGGCCATGTGGATCAGGGATGCTCAGCATGTAGCAGAATGGATTTTCCCTGTTTGCGGTGATGAAATCCATGGCCTTGGAGGTGAGGAAGTCTGTTGCAAACGAGTTCTCGTCCGCTCCGGCAACTGAGTAGCTTGGCTTTCCATTCTGACGAGCCTTGACGCGTGGTCCTTTTGAGGTGTCCTCAAATTGCTTCCAGTGACCGCGGTTAAACATGTAGCGGTTATCATCGAAGCCGAATTTTCGTAATGGAGCCCACTGGGGTTTGCCCTGTCCATCGAGATGCCATTTCCCGCCATAGCCCGTAGAATAGCCTGCCTTCCCCAGTATTTCGGCGAAGGAAACCACCTCGTCTCCAAGCTGTATGCTGTTATTTGTGACCGGTGTGTTTTGAGGATACTGGCCACTGATAAATGAAGAGCGGGAGGGGGAGCAGACAGGAGTTGCGGCGTAGAATTTGGTGCAGATTGCTCCTTCTCGGGCAATTCGGTCAATATGGGGAGTTTCGCAGACTGCGCCCTTTGCTCTTCCCCACATGTAGGCCTGCTCTGGGGGAAGGGTTTCGCGATAGCAGCCGATTGTACGAAAATTCAACTCATCGCAGTGGATGATGACAAGATTTGGTCTTCGGGGAGAATCATTCACGAGTGCCTTCGCTGCGCCTGCTGACGAAAGGGCGCTGCCTGAGGCCGCGGTAGAGGATTTAAGGAAGTGACGGCGTTTCATTTGGTAAGCAATAAGTAGAATGGTAAATTTTTCATCAGCTGTTGAGCAGGGAAACCCTGCTCCAGAGCGATCTAAAGCTGGTCCGTAATGGATTCAATCAAGGGTGCAAACTTCAGTTCAATATCCTTCAGGGTAAGAGGAGCAGACTTCTGAAAGTCTGGTTCAAATACCCGGTCAATCAGCTCGGATACCAGCGTGGAGTCAGAAAAAGAGACGTTCAATTCCCGGTTGATATGGAGGCTGATCGTGTCGAGGTTGGCAGAACCTACCGTGGCCCATCCATCACATACCATGGCTTTCAGATGAGTCATTCCCGGGTAATGATATACTCTGACCCCAGCGTTGAGAAGGTTTCTGGCAGTGACAGAGTTGCCTGCATCCATGATCTGGTGATTGGCCCTCTCAGGTAGGATGAGCCGGACATCGACCCCGCGGTTTGCCGCGGCCTTGAGTTCAGCCTCGATGGTGTCCGAAGAGAAGTAAGGCATTTCGATCCAGACACGGGCACGGGCACCGCGAATAGCCTGCTGCATGGCGAGAACGATTTCATTGCGGGCTGTCAGGACATCCGTGCGCAGTAGTCGGAGAGGGGACCCCAGCGCCTCTTTAACTTGAATATCCTGCGGCTTCACAAACAGGGCAAAGTCACCGAGCGGGCCATTCCTCCTCCATGTCTGATCGTAATCCCTGCTCAGGGCATCCACGACAGGGCCAGTTACACTAACCATGAGGTCATGCCACTCGTGGCGTGACTCACGACCAAGATTCATACCGCCGAGGAATGCGACTTTTCGGTCAAAGATATGGAGCTTTGTATGGTCAGTGATCAACCATGGGTTCAGTGTTTCACGAAGCAGAATATTGGAGTTTTCCTCGATGAGGTATGCGCCAATATCCGCAGGCTGCATAAATCCCTGCGGAAGACCTGAGGGGGGCTGCTTCCCATGAGCCATCGTACTTCCAAGGTCATCAAAAATGACCCTTACAGGAATTTTCTCTGCTCGAGCCCGCAGGAGGTCCGCGCAGCGAACACCGACATCGTCGTTATCAAAAATGTAGACCTGGCTGTCCACTGAGTGGCGGGCATTGGTGAGCTCCTTCTCAAAAGCCGCGAAAAATTCGCGGCCCCCGATGTGATAGGAAAGCTCTCCGGGAATTCGGCTTGGCAACCCCGCCCTGTCGAGATGGAGTTCGAATTCCGGGGAGCCTGGTCGAGGAGGTTGACCAGACAGGAATTTGGTTGGTTGCAGGGTTGGGAGATTGTTGTCGAAGAGGGTGGCACCACGCCGGCGGGACAGGGTGATTCCGAGGTGATACGTGGTGAGAGGATGTCGGATAATAGACCCAATGGTCGAACGGAATGCAGTCTTGAGCAGGGGACGTTGTAACGTGGCGTGCTCTATTCCGTGCAGTGGCGTTGGTGCGTTTTCTTCAACGCGGCGGCCGGGTTGCTCCGCTCCGAACCCGGCCAGCGCGAGAGCTGCCTGAAGAACGGCTGTTCCGGAGAGGTATAGAAAATAGCTTCGCACTGGAGGGAAAATGTTTCAGCGGGGCACCGCAGATGGCTCCCCGGGAGGAGACAAGTTATTTGGCTGGGCGCACGGCAAAGTAAGATCCGGCTACGACTTTCTCGGCAAGAAGAACATTGATCGAGACCTCCCGACCTGACTCCTGATGGGAAGGGTCACCTCCGCCAAAGTCCCAGAACCATCCTTTGTATTTTCCCGAGAGGGCCTCCAGAACAAGACCTCGCTCAGTTAGGATAAGCTTCCAATGGCAATTGTCTGTGACCCTTTTGGCCAGTCGAAGGGCCGGGGTGACTATCAGGTTTGGGCCTTCAGGACGGGTCTTGGCCCGATCATCACGGGCAATCACCCATCCTCTGAATTTTCCTCCAGCTGCTCTGACCAGGTATCCGTTGTCGGTTTCGACAAACTGCCATCCCGAGGAGTCCAGAGCTTTGCTCGCAAGTGAGATTCCATCCGCGATCTCAACCGCACCCTCCTTACTTACTTTCGCACGGTCTGTCACATCGATAAACCAACCTTTAAACCGGGAAACGACCGGGCTCAGGGTGCGTATCCCGCTGATGCTCTTGGCGCCGGGCTCCTTTTCTTCTCTTAATCCCTCGATAAAGGCGTCATGGCCCTTTGCGGCTGGAGGACTTCCTGCAGGGGCGATAACGGACAGCGTGGCAAAGGTGGTGGCTGAAAGAGCAATCAGGGTGAAACGCCTCATGGTGCTGGCGTGTTACCACCGAAGTGAGTGGAAAGTCCAGCAAGAGGGGCTATTTCGATTCGGGGAAATGACGACAAACACTACGACCCACGGTCTCTTTTCATATCGAACCAAATACCGGCTCGCTTCTTACTGTTAGAATTTTGAGCCTGTCTAGAGACCCAGTTCGATGAGCTTTTCCTCAATTGCCTCCGCCCAGATTGCGTAACCTTTCTCCTTTGGATGCAGGAAATCAGGCATGATATCCTTCGGAAGTCGGCCGCTCTCCTCCAGGAACCGCTCATTGATGTTGAGATAGTGGACACGTTTGCCGTTGTGGAAGGCAGCCAGCTTTTCATTAAGGGAGTCATTGATACCTCTCTTTCTTCCATCCGGCATTTCGTCGCGGGGAAAGACCCCGAGGAGGAGGACTCTGGCATTCGGGCAGCGGGCACGTAGAATGGAGAGGATTCTCTCCACCCCGTCCGCCGTTTCGCTGGGGTCCTGCTCACTGTGCCCCGTGTTGTTGGTGCCGATCATGACCACTGCGACCTTGGCTTTTTGTTGCCTGCGCAGGTTGCCGTTGTTGAGGCGCCAGATGACGTGTTCAGTGCGGTCGCCTGAAATCCCAAGATTGAGTGCCTTGCGCTTCCCGTAGTATTTCTGCCAGATCTCCTTCCCGGAGCCTTCCCAGCCCTGAGTTATGGAGTCGCCAATGAAGAGAAGGTCGTGGGCCTCGGAATTTGCTTTCTTGTTCATGTCGAGATGGCGGTTCTTCCACCATTCCTGGCCGAGGCGATCGTCGGGAAGGATGGCGCTGTGGGCGCGGTAATTCTTCTTTAGGTCGCGATACTTCTGTTGGAGGCCCTTCAGGACGTCGGCATAGCTGGGATCTTCATGAACGCTTTTCATCTGCTGTGGGTCCTTCTCGTTGTCGAAGAGTTGCCATTCCTTGTATTTCGGAACGTAGAAGAGCGTGTAGCGCTCGGTACGCACGCCGTCGTGGGCGGCCACCTGGTGCGTGCTCTCGCCATAGTAGGTATAGTAGACCGCATCGCGCCAGTTCGCGGGCCTTTTCCCGCCGTTCCGGAGGAGTGGGACGATACTGTGGCCCTGCATATCGGCGGGAGTCTTGGCGCCGCAGACGTCCAGAAAGGTAGGGCCATAGTCGATGTTTTGAATGAGGGCCTTGGTCTTGGAGCCGGCCTTGATCACGCCGGGCCAACGGATGACGAAGGGCATCTTGAAGCTCTCCTCGAACATCCAGCGCTTGTCATACCACCCGTGCTCACCGAGGTAGAATCCCTGGTCGCTTGAATAGATCACGATTGTGTTCTTAGCCAAGCCGCTTTCGTCGAGGTGTTTCAGGACGCGTCCAACGCCCTCGTCTACGCTGGCGATGCTCTTTAGATAGTCCTTGATGTAGCGTTGGTATTTCCAGCGCACGATGTCTTTCTTGCTGAGCTTACCTGCCTTCATGTCCGCAATGAACTTCTGGTTTTCTGGCTCGTAGACGGCGTCCCATGCCTTCTTCTGGGATTCGTTCATCCGCTGGTACTGGCGATTGACGATGCCACTGGAGAAGTGATCGGGGAAGAGGTTGGGCCCGTTGAATTTCATGTCGTGGCCCCAGTACATGTGCTTGTCGATGCCCATGGCATGTTCCGCAAGCACCTTGCTGCGGCCGGCGTAGTCGTCGAAGAGGCTGTCGGGTTCCGGCATGGTGACACCCTTGAAGAGTTCGAGATGCCGCAGAGCTCCGGACCAGTTGCGATGAGGAGCCTTGAACTGGATCATAGCTACGAAGGGCTTATCCTTGTCTCGATCTTCCTTGATCCATTTCAGTCCGAAGTCGGTGACAAGGTCATTGCAATGGCCCTCGTAGCGCTTGCGGCTTCCATCCATCTCGATAAAGTCCGGGTTGTAGTAGGCGCCCTGGCCCGGGAGAATGCGCCAGAAATCGAATCCGATGGGATTGGAGTGCAGGTGCCACTTTCCGATCATCGCGACTTCGTAACCGGTATTGCGGAGGAGCTGGGGGAAGGTCTGCTGCCGGCCGTCAAAGTGGGACGAGTTGTTGTCGAGAAAACCGTTCAGGTGGCTGTGCTTGCCGGTCAGGATGTTGGCGCGGGAAGGGCCGCAGATGGAATTTGCGCAGAAGGAATTCTCAAAAAGCATGCCCTCATTGGCGATCCGGTCGATATTTGGAGTGGGAGCAATATCGTCGAAAAGGCCTCCTGGATACGCTGAGATCGCATTACAGGCGTGATCATCGGAAAACATGAAGATGATGTTGGGCCTTTTGCCAGCTACCGCACATGGGAGAAGAAAGAATCCAAGGCAGCAAAGGGAGAGGAGGGAATGGTTCATGACGAGCCCCAGCAGAGCAGACCATGTCGCTTTGGACAAGCGTGGCGGGCCGTCTCTCTGTGAACAGGGAGGAAGTTCTGTCATTCGACGGGTTGCATGGTGACAGGTAAGGCACCAGGAGATATGATCCGGAAGTGGAGAACAGTAAGATATTGCATTCCTCGGTAGCGAGAGGGGTTGTCAACGTTTCCCGCCGGACAACGAGATGAGAATACGAGAGAGATTACGAATGTCTCTGGTGGTGGTTTCGCTTGGGAGCGGGTTGGCGGGCGCAGAAATCGAGCCCTCGGAGGAAGAAGTGAGATCAGCGATTAAGAAGTCCATTCCTCTCCTTGAAAAAACTACGATTGGGACAAGTGAACATCGTGGTTGTTTTACCTGCCATGGCCATGCAATGCCGGTTGTTGCTCTTGTTGAGGCTCGTCGACGTGGATTTGTTATTGATGAAAATAACATCAGGGAGCAGCTGGAGCACACTCTGGCTGATTTGAAAGTGGGCAAGGAACGTTATCTTGATGGCAGAGGGCAGGGTGGTGGGTTTACCAGAGCGGGGTATGCGCTTTGGATGCTTCAGGAAGCGGGGTGGAAACCAGATGAGATCACCGGAATTGTGAGCGGTTATCTTGTGCGAGATGAGAAAGCGGATCATTGGAAGAGTAATACGAATCGTCCCCCAACGGAGTTCAGTCCCTTTACGGCGACTTATCTTGCACTTGAGGCGATTGACCAGTTCGGCACGGAGGAGCAGGCTCTTCGGATCGCAGATAGGCAGAAAAAGGCACGGGAGTGGCTGTTACAGACAAAGCCAAGAGAGACGGAGGAACGGGTCTTTCAAATTCTGGGTCTTGGGCAGTTGGGAGCCAGTGAGAAGGCGGCCGAGGCTGCGGAGAATTTGCTTCAGTTACAGCGAAGTGATGGAGGCTGGGCGCAGTTGCCCGGGAAGAGCCAGCAAAGTGATCCTTACGCCACAGGCTCCGTTCTTTTCGCCTTGCGACGTGAGGGCTTCCTCACGGTGATGGATAAACGCTTTCGGCGAGGCCTACGCTTTCTTATCGACACCCAGCATGATGATGGCTCATGGCACGTAAAGAGCCGCAGTAAACCATTCCAGAAATACTATGAGAGTGGTTATCCTCATGGGAAGGACCAGTTTATCTCAATGGCGGCCGGAAGTTGGGCGACGCTGGCTCTTCTGCAATCAGACATCGTAGAAGAAAATCCGTAATATTCTTTCGAGAGCAGAACGCCCAAGATGGTGAAAAGCAAAGGTGCCGTGTTTGTGCAGAGGGCGATACTGGCCGCGAGGGCGTGCCGCGGCAGGATAGCTGCCGCATTCTGCCTATGGAGCGTTCTCAGCTGTGGTCTGGCGAAGGCTCAGGGGGAGGAGCTGGTAGAGTATCTCACGGCTGAAAAACATCTGGAGGAGCGTCAGTGGGAGAAGGCTCACAACCTCTACAGGATGGTTGTTGATAGAGGGCCCGAATTTCTTCGTCTCTATGCGAAGCTCGGAATGTTCCGGGCCGCTGTAGGCCTCGGTGAAGGTGCTGCCGCCTTGAGTCTGCTGGACTTTTTAGGGGATGACGCCGAGCTCTTGCCGCGCGACCGTGAGTTCTGGTCGGCTGCCACCGCTCTCGAACGCGCGCAAATTCCAATCGAGGAGGGGGTCAAAGACTCGATTCGGCAACTTGAGGAGGCGCTCAAGGGTATTGAGGGCAGGCATTCACATATTCGGCTACGCGTTGAAATACGTCTGGTAATGGCAGAGCTATTGTTACGGGCGGGGCAAGGTCGGCGAGCGATTCAGGTTCTCACAGATAGTCTGCCGGAGCTTCGCTCAAGAGAGTGGGCAGGCCTGCGTGCATATCAGAAGGCTCGGCTGGCGAGAATATACATGAAAATTGGTGAGCGGGACTGGGCGGTGAGTCTGCTGGAAGAAATTCGCCACGACCCTCATCTAGACTCCCGACATTTCAAAGTTGCAGAGGCTTTTATAGAGGAGCGCGACCTGAGTCAGAGCGGTGTCATGGGACTCGTCATTCGAGATGAGCCGGCTTGTCTATCTGTGGAATCGCCCGGATCTTTCGAACTTCGGATCACAGCGAGTAAAGGTGAGGGAAAACAGCGGATCTCGGAGAAGGGGCGGGTGGTGACACAGTGGTTTAATCTTCGGGAGGACCCATTCAGGACTGTGAACTTGCTCGCGGGAGGGTCTCTTCTTGAAGTCATGGACCCCTCTGGGACCTCAAGCTCGTCCGCGCCCGACCCGGTAATGATTGAGCTCCTTGAGAGCTCTTCTGCGCGAGTTCGTTTTCGGAGCCGACATCTGTCTCTCCCTTTCCCCGGATTTGAGGAATATACGGTTTATCCAAATGGTCAGATTTTCATTCTCCTCGGAACGGAGGGGGCCCCGGTGGATCAGCCCAGAATGGAGCTCCTGCTCACGACTCCCCTTATTAATACTTCTGATGGTTGGCGGGTTATAAGTCCCACGAGGAATCTGCCTGTAAAAGCTGGTGTTACCTTCGAGGGGCCGCATCTGCTATTGTCGCGGTTGGGTTTTGCGGGCAGGCATTGGGCAGTGCCAGATGACCTGCTCCTTTTGCCAGGGACTGCAGGGGGTCGGCTGATTACCCAAGTGCCTCCTCATGCGAGGCTTTCCGTGCATAGGAGAGTTTCGTGCGAAGAGTGCGGGAAAGGCGCCAGAATGGCTCTGCAGCTGCGGATCATGCCAACGTTTCTTGAACAGCCCGATCTCGCGGAGAAGTATCGAGAATGTTATCAGCATCCAGCAAATCTGGTTATCCGTGAAGGAGAACTTGTTATCGATGATTCAGGAGATCTGAATTCTGATGGGTATAATGAAGGTGAGGGATGCCATGTCGTTCGAGGAGCAAGAGAGGTAGAGTTACGCGCTGGGCTCCACAACCGGACAGATCCCGTGATAAAGTTTGTGTTACCGGGGCTTGTGGGGCTGCCTGATGTAAGGATTGATGGCAAGATCGCAAATTCTTCATGCTATAATTTAAGCTGGGTGGACCGCGACACCCTGATCCTTCGTTGGAACGGAATAGTCCCTGCGGGAGGCCGTGCGCGGTTCGCTCTGGAATAGGGAGGGGAGATGAAATCCCCTCATGCATTCTCGTCAATGCCTAGGTTGTAGGTTAAGACTCTCCCCGATGAAATGGTATCAACACAAGGTAGTCCGGAAGCAGTGGCTGCTCCTGCTCATGATCCTGGTGATGTGCCTGATTCTGGGCCTCCAGACTTTCGGTCCTGATGGGGCTGATGAGCGGTTTATGGTTGTCCCTAAAGAGATCGTTACCAGCTGGCAGGCGGTCCGCTCCGGAGAGGCGACTATTAACGACGTCTCTACTCTCTCCACCCTCGTTACCAATACCATGTTGCATGGAGATGCGGGCCATCTGG